>Ga0065711_1049832_pt1 | contig 11109 bp, 6 predicted proteins | sample Hoacrofraction12_FD_59098 | JGI IMG/M metagenome (GOLD analysis project Ga0065711, IMG submission 59098) | Hoatzin crop microbial communities from Cojedes, Venezuela - Epithelial fraction 12 v2 (version 2) | ecosystem: Host-associated > Birds > Digestive system > Esophagus > Crop | place... | reverse complement strand
AAAAAAAAAAAAAAAAAAAAAAAAAAATTGATAAGAAGCTTGCTTAAACATTTTTTGTAGTTTTATTTCAAGCTTTTAATTATTTTACAACTGTTGTATTTTAAGTATATTTACAGAGTTCATCATTCTTCAGAAGTGTGAATGTCTCATATCTTCCCCTGGAAGGCATTTGCTTCAATTCATATGCACAATGTTTATGATTAACTTTCAGTTGCAATAGTCTTCTCCCCACTCTTCTCCAAAGAAAGATAGGGTAGAAAATCTGTTTCAGCACTTGTCACCTAGTACATTCTTCTCGGTAATGATGCATGAAAGTTCACACTGAATAAGATCAATAAATTACCAATGTTGTCAGCAGGATCCATTTAGCGAAAATGGCTTGTGAAATGGGCATATTTGCAGCAGAAAAATTTAAAGGGAAATGAACAATTTTCTAGTCATGTCTACATTTTGTACAGGAATGCTGGTGAAAAGCTAAAGGTATTTTCTTTCTTTTAGCTAAAAAGTCTCTGACCTTCCATTTTTCTGCCAATATAAAGGGAACATTTGCTCAGCTTTTTGTGAACACTTGTTGAGACAAAAAGTCCTATGGTAATTTTTTAAGGGTTTTGGGACAAATAATTGGTGTTCTGTTGCCATACAAGTAAATGTGGTGCTTATCACCAGGAGAGGTATATCCCTTAGTGTTTAACACATCTTGCTTAACTGATACGAACAACAAACTTCCGGAGGGAGTGTACCTCCTTAAAAGAGAAATTAACTGCTACTGCTAGAAATACATGGGAGATAAGTACAAGTGGGAACAAAGCTTTGGAAGATGTTAAGCTCCTAGCTTTTGGTAAATTAGCCTACAATCCAACTGTAGAGCAGTACCAGAAGCAGCATTTGGACAGGAGCTCGTGACTGGGTTCCTCCATCTTGGTTCACAGGGGGAAAGAATACATTATCTGGAGTGATGCTGGCAGGAGGGACTTTGGCAGGTTGAAACACTGACAATATATGACATAGAATGGGTGAGACTGGGTAGGTATTAGAGAGGTGGGACTGAAACTCAAAATGACATGGCAATGTGCATTCAACAGCTCAGAAAGCCAGCCATATCCTAGGCTGCATCAAAAGCATTGTGGCCAGCAGGTTGAGGGAGGTGATTCTGCAGAAGTGTGAATGTCTGCCCTCTTCTGCCCCAGTGGAGTCCTGCATCCAGTGCTGGAGCCCTCAGCACAGAAAAGACATGGACCTGTTGGACCAGGTCCAGAGGAGGGCCACAAAAATGATTAGCGGGATGGAACATCTTTCCTGTGAATACAGGCTGAGAGAGTTGAGGTTATTCAGTGTGGAGAAGACAAGGCTCCGGGGAGACCTTATAGCAGCCTTCCAGTACCTGAAGGGGGCCTACAGGAAAGCTGGAGTAGGACTTCTTACAAGGGCATGTACTGATAGGACAAAGGGTAGTGCCTTTAATCTAAAAGAGTGTAGATTTAGATTAGATGTAAGAGATAAATTCTTTCCTATGAGGGTGGTGAGGCACTGGAACAGGTTGCCCAGAGAAGCTGTGGGTGTCCCCTCCCTGGCAGTGTTCAAGGCCAGGCTGGATGGGGCTTTGAGCAACCTGGTCTAGTGGAATGTGTTCCTGCCCATGGAAGGGGGCTTGAATCTTTAAGGTCCCTTCCAACCCAAACCATTCTACAATTCTATGATGAACGACTGCAATTCTACAATTCTGATGTTTTGCAGTAACATTCAGGTTATTCCTTCTGTAACTAAAAGATAGGTTTGTGCAAGGAAGTGAATGTGGACAAAAGAACAAACAGAGTCAAGCTTTGTGAGCTATAAACACGTGGCATCCAGTGTGCATCAAAGGCTTGGGACTGCCCCAGGGCCCTCAGGCCACAGGGCTCCTTTTGTGAGTTCCTGGTTATTGGCAGCAATGAGGCTCAAGGAAATTAAAATGACAGATTGTGCCATGATTGTGCCATACAGGGGTACATGTCAGGTCTCTACATCTCCTGAAAGCATCCTGGCTATTTCTTAGAAAAGCATCTGTCTCTAATTGTTTTCTAAATGCTGAGAGAGTTTTTGCTCACACACAGCAAAATCTTTCCTACTACTTATTATAAATTTGCATTAAAGCATTCAAATTAATTTCTCTATTCTACAAATATGTTAATTTAAATATATTCAGCCTGGTAATCACTGGGCAGTTTCTATTCTAACAAAGATTTCAAAGCCACCGAAATCTATTTATGAAAATAATGATGGGGGAAATGTGCAATAGCAAATACATGAATTGTATTTAATGTTTTAAATGAAACAAAGACTAATCTTTGAATAACAAAGAAAATTTCATCTGTCTGACATGTTTCTGGTTGCAGGCTTCAAAGACTCAAAGGCATTTAAAACTGATGTTTTCAGAGGAGTGACTGTGGAGGGGCTGTGATAACTTGCCTGAGACTTCAACCCATGCTAACTTCGGATTTTAAAATATCCAAATTGCTAAACGAAAAGAGCTTCAAAGCACAGGTTAAGAGCCCTCATTGTACCCAAGAAAGGAGAGGGGCAATGAAACTAAGAAAAAGTGAGGAGGGGTTTGAATCCCTTGCCTTGGCAATACATAAATGTACTGCTGCTTCATACAGTAAGTTTGTTTCTTTCAGCTGTCTTATCCTGAATTGTTCAGCCGTTTTGAGTGTTCGACTAACTGAACATCCTTTTTACTTGAATAAAGTGAAAGAAACAAAGCATGTATTTAAAATGCACTTACTAACAGTCTGAAATACTCAAATAAAGGCACACCAAATTTTCCACTTGTTATTTTGTCCTTCTTATGAGATAATGGGGCCTCCTAGTTTTCTACATTATACTGCTACTTGTTTCCAAAACAGTATACACATTCCTGTGATAATGCCATGGAGGCCTATGAGAGGGTTTCTTTTAAACAGTATAATTAAACAGTTCACTGAAGCAGAACATTTTGAAATAGGCAGTCTTAAAAATGATATGTATTCAAGTAACTCACCAATGACATTGAAGTTTCTGAATCTGAAGAACTGAGAACTATATTTCCAAGCAACATGGTGGATAATTATGTTTCCCTGTGTATACTTAGTTGCCAGGATTTTTACAAGATGAGCACATATATGCTTCAGCTACCTTTAATAAGGTATGGCATTTTCCCATTAGCATTTCGTGGCAGAAAAATTGACCCTGAGGGGAATGTGTTTTGCTTACCAAATTCTTTCTGCCCAAACTAGACCAATACACCCAGGACCTGCAAAAAGCAATAATTCTGCCTACATGAAAACTGACTGCCCATCTAAGGTTGTTAGGTTGTTAGGCTGTTATGGCTTAGGACTTCCGTCTCACTGGCAACCCCTTTTAATCGCTTCTCAATGTCTGAAGGTGTTGTGGATTCTCAAATTTGTTGGCCAAAACTAATAACAATATTTCCTTATGACACCCTGCAACTGCTAACACTCCAAGTTACAAATAAGATCAAACCCTGATTAGAAGCAGTATTTGCATTCAAGTGAGCAAACTTTATACTACCTGAAAATGAAATGTTTCTTCCTCATTCTTAAAGACTATAAGCTTTTAATTTCCCTTAGTAGATAAAACAGATGTTTTCAAACCACATTGGTTCCTCCCAAATTATGGCTTGTAACAGAAAATGCCTAAAATTAACAATAATTAGAAACAGAATACAGATTTAATCTTTAGTAAATGGAGGAATACACAGAGAGAGAAAGTGAGAGTTAAACAGTGATTCAGCTCCCCGTATAGCAGATGTCACTATTAATTGGGTGCTCAGTGGTTCTGAAAAGTCAGGTCTCAGTTCTGGCCTAGCCTCATTGAACTTTATGGAAGTCTTCCATTGACTTCATTAGGGATAGTTTGTGCCAGCACTGGATTTTCCTGAAAATCTATCAAAAACCTGAGATAAGCAGGCTTCAGAAATCAGAAAAACAGATGCTTTAAAACAGTATTGAACACCTGCTGTGAAAATTTATAAGCCCATACAGAAAATCAATGTGCTTTCTCCTTATTGCAGGGTATGGAGATAATAAAAAAAATGATTGCAATATATTAGCTTATAAAATAAAAGTCACCTGAAAGTGTGAGGAAGCAATCACTATATAACATGGTTCATTCAAAAAGCAGTTCAGTCCTTTGGGCCATAATTTTCCATTTTTTTTCATTGTCAAAGGTAAAAGATTATGGATTATGGGGTTTCATCTACAAAAATAATTCAACTATCAGTCCAGTGAATCAAAAAGTTTATTGTTTTTTTAATACTATTTGCTCTTAGCCACTGTCAGAGACAAAATATTGGACTTGATGGACCCTTGCTTAGACCCAGCATAGCCGTTCTTGTGTTCTTCCAATATCTGTCCTCACAGATACCTGGATATTTTCCTGAAGATGTTTATTTGTGTCTGGAACTGTTGGAAGATGATTTCAAATAACATTTTAACTTGAGGAAAGAAAATCAGGATTTAGAAATGCTGTTTATAAAAATAGGTAATTAAAGATATTTTCGTGTGTGGTACTTTGATGACAAATCAATGATTGGGGATAAGAATAGGTAGCAGGCAAATGTCTGTAAGAGCACAATGATGTTGTACATATTGGAGCTGCTCCATGGAGACAAGGAAGCTGGATGAATACCTAAGAAAATAGTCTTGGACTGCGGAGATTCATTGGAGATCTGGATAGTCCCCCAAAATTTGTGATGGTTCTCACAAGTGCCCTGCAGATTCTTTACTCAGACAGTCAGCTGCAAGAGGCTGCTGAATACCACGAGGAATCTCAGGTAACTGAGCAATAGTGCAAGCATTTGGGACTTCGGAGGCAAAAAGACAGTTCATAGGTGTGCTCTGGTGAGCTGAGGTGCCCTGTCTGTATGCTTCCATGCTTACATCAGTCAGAAAGCCTGCTCTGCACACCACTTTCACACTGGTACTCCGGGGTGAGTCAAGGAGCAATCTTCTCACAACAGTGTTTACATCTGCACAAGCTCCTGTGTGGGTACAGCTAGGTTGATAATGAAGCGCCTCGTAGAGCTTCAGCCTGCCTCGCTTTCCCTGTGGAAATAAGCTAACTCTTGTATACTTAAACTTCCTCTGCATAACAGGCTGCATTACTAATCACACCTGCTTCAGGTAAAAATAATACAGTTTTCTGGTACAGGATGAATCTTACTATTATGGACTTATGGTGGTTATGCCCATACAGAGATAACAGTCAGAGGGAACAGAAGACATGAAGGTTGTCATTTTTCTGCATTCCTTAGGGCTTTTCCCCTAAAAACAGCTTGCTCCAGCTGCTGTGGAGATAACAGTCATTAAAATGGATCTCTTATCTTATCTACACCAGCAATTCCTGTGCTCCTCTCCCTAACGTGGTAGGCAAGTAAACAGTCCAGTGAGAAAGAGTTGTGTTTACTCTCTTAAAAGCATGAGCTACTGATTAAAAGGAGCCTGTTCTTCCAGTTACAAAAGAGTTTTGCTTAAAACGTTAAGCTATAACTTTTATTTCTTCATGAATGAAGCCTTTGTCTTTACCCACCACGAGGTGCTCGGGGCCTTTGCTGGGTGGAACCCACTACTGCCCACTGTAATCACTCACCTAAAGGGTCTCCCACTGAAAATTTAGATCAAAACTAGTTTAGTGTTTAAACCCTGAGAGAGAAAGACAGAGGAACACTTGATGGAAATTCTCCCCATAACAATACAAAATCCTTGTCAGATCAGAAATAGTTTGGTACACTTGAAGAAAGCAGAATGATCACTTTGTATACTAAGTCCACGTGAATGACAGCACTTTGGTCTTCACTTGGATCCCCAGGCTGCCATGCCAGCTATGACATCTGATGTATCACGTCTGACATTCTTTTGCTCTTTCCATAGTTTGTTAGCTTGGTTGTTTTTTAACTACAATTTAAAGTTGATGGACTGCACACCTGAGATCTCTCTGTCAGTATCAGGTGTATCAAAGACAAAGTAAGAGATGAGAGTGTACGAAAGCGAAGGAGGAAATAGCTTTTGGTACGGAACAAGTATGAAAAATTTTCTGATAATGTGAGAAACAACAGAATGTAATTATACTGTATATAAAATCTGGTTGTTGCAAAGCCTCCTGGAAGCCATTTCCAGGTACACGAAGTGCAAAGATTTGACTGGGAACAGATAGCACAGATTTACCATGGCAAATTATGTCTTCCCATGATGAGATGATAAGATGAGATGATTTGACCATGATGAAATGACTGGCTCCATGAAGAGTAAGAAAAGCAGTGGATATCATTTACCTTTACTTCAACAAGGTTTACAGCATGGCCTCCTATGACATTCTTCTAGATAAGTTACTTACAAGGTCAGTAACTGAACTGGACTGGCATGCTGAAAGCTCGACAGATCAGAGTAACTGGTGTCTGTTTACTAGTGGCATTCCTCAGGAGTCGACACAGCAGCGACACTGTTTTGCATCTCTATTAACAATTTGGACAGGGGGACATAAGGCACCCTCCGTAAATTTGTGAAGGAGTAGTTCCCAAATTGGTGGGGAGTGGCTAGTATGCAGGGCTGCCGTTCTGAGCAACGTTAATAGGCTGACAGAATGAGCTGACAGAAACCTCATGAAGAGGCAGATTACAAATCCTGCCTCTGAGGCAGCACTGCCCATGCAGCAGTACTGGCAGGACACTGCCTGTGTAGAAAGCAGTTTCACAGAGAAGGACCTAGGTTCCTGACAAGCAGAAAGTTAAATGTGGGTCAGCAGTGGGCCCTCTCAACAAATGTGGGCAATCAATACCCAGCTGTGTTAGCAAAAAAATAACCAAGGCATTGTGAAAAGTGATTATTCCCCTCAAATTGTCACTTGTGAAGTTACATCTGGAGTATTGTGTTCAGTTATCGGATCCCCAGGAAAAACACTAATAAACTGAGCAAGTCCAGTAGAAGGCACTTAGGGGGCTGAAGCATATGGTATGCAGGAGGGGCTGAGCCAGTTGGATTTGTTCAGCCCAGAGAAGAGAAGGCTAAAAGGAGATATAATTACTGTCTTCTACTAATAAGGAGGGGTCAATAGAAGAGACAGAATAAGACTCTTCTTGGGGATGCACAGTGAAAATCTGAAAGGTACCAGTCACAAGTTGTATCAAGGAAAATGCTGATTAGATATAAGAAAAAAATGTTTGACTACAAGAGTGGTCAAACAAAGTGACCTACTGCAAGAAAGGTTGTGGAAACTCCATCTCTGGAGATACTCAAAATATGGCCAGGGACAGGGCCTGAGCAGCCTGATTTAATTTCAGGGTTAGTCATGCTTTGAGCAGAACATTGGACTACATGGCCTCCAACAGTTCATCCCAACTTCAGTCATTCTGTGATTCTATAAATTATTATGTGTCATTTTAAGAAGCTTCTAGCTTTGAGATCTGTTAACTTTGCTTTGGCTGACCTGAAGGAAGAAGGATCTAGGTATAGTCCTTGCTACAGTATTGAATTCTGGCACAAGCTTGGGATGGGATGATTACCATTTGATTTGCAGAAAGACAGTGTTTGATCCTTTTGAATATTCAAAATGTTGTCTCCTGCAACTGGCTGCTTACTCAGAGTTGTTTAACATGAAGAGCCCATATCCCAAGAACCATAGAAGTTTTTAGTCCACTTACAGTATTGTCATTGACAAAAAAAAATCTTTTCTTGTCTGTTTTGCTGTTAGAGAGGCTACTATTTTTCCCAGCTGTATTACAGCTAATGACAACACCTAGATGTAAGGAGGCTTAAACAGGAGCTAGGTGGCTGCAGTTTTCTCATTGAGAGCTGTCATTCAAAATAGTCGTCACTAATTTCTTTGGGAATGCTTCATAGTTCCTGGGCTCCCTGAAGGTGATTTAAAGAAGGCGCAAATAAGGGAGCGTGACAGTCTTGATGAAATAATACAGTTAATCTGACCTAGGGCAGAGCTAAATGACTTTTTTGAGAGGCTGGAAATCATCTTTGTAACACAAGCAACATTGTAACTTAAGCAACTGGTTCAAGTTAAAATAATCTAAACAAATAGATAAAATATTTACCCATGTGTTTTCAGATATCTCCAAGCACTATCAATACTTCCACCACTACACCCATGTTGATTTCTGGTATCACAAGAGATCAAATTCTGAGCGGAAAGGTTGTCTGTGATCTCACCCTTGGAATGAATTGCTATTCTATCTGCCGCAACACCTGTTTTGAAATAAATTTTCAAAAACCAATAATTACTCACAACTTCACACTGGTTATTGTGAAAGAGTGACTAAAATACAACCTCAGTATTTTCTGTTTGTGCAGATATCTTCACAAAGCAATACAGATAAAATCTACACAGACTTTCGAGAGAGAGGACTGTGAAACTGCAAAGCGTCATCAGCAACTTTAAATCCATAGAGCTATTGGTTATCATAAAGTCCCACATATCTAAACATCAGATGAGGCATTTACAAATGCATATTCATCTCTGTTTGACTTCAGCAGCTAATGCAAATACTCCCCAACCTCTCTGCAGCTGAATCTCCAAATCTCTTTTCTTTCTTTTCTACTTTCCCTGCCTTCATTTGCAAAAAAAGAAAAGCAAAAATGAAGAGTCCTATGAAGAAGAAAATTCAAGACTGAAAGTATGTATTGGTTTTACTTGCAATATTTGGAAATGCTCATATTAATGTGTAAATGTGGGATTTATGTCAGACCTCCTTCCCCTATCACATAAAATTCTTCTTCTGAGATACACAACTTAGAAGTCTGAACTCATTCAGATACTCCTAACTGTAAGTACTAAAATATTTATGAATCGATTTAAAGGCAGACTAGGTTAACTAAGTTGTAGGTGAAATTAAGCCACTTCTCCTTTCTTTAACGAGTGACAAAGAATTATTAAGCCCCAACTCCAGTCATTATCTGTGTTTAAACTATATTTTTATTATTGTTAGCCCTTCATTTTTGAACCTGAAAATAAACTTTAAAAATTCCTTGAAATCTGAAGTCCAATGAAAATCAACACTAACTTCCGTGAACTTTGGACAAGACTTCAGAAGAGTGAATGTGCTGATGGCAGCTGATAATGACTGTGGTTTGTGCTTTTGTGAGGTGTCATGTGATAATGAATTTATTTTCATAGGTATAAAAGCTTCTTTACTGGAGAGTTTTGGAATATTTATAGGAATTACTTGTGATAAGAAAAAATGACAGAGCAGTGCTTGTGTATTTATTAAGCAACAATTAATCTTACAAAGAAGGATTGAAAATGTTGGACATTCCTGTGTGTAAACAACACAGGAAGGCATATCATAATATATAGCATGGAAAATAATTATGCGAAATAAAATCAAAATACTCACTTATGAAAGGGAAAATTTAGACTGAATATCTGGAAAGTCTCTCAATGATCTCTGTAGTGATCTGTCAGGAGAGCTGTTAGAATTTCTCTTGGTTTTCTCTTTTAAAACTACACTGGACAAGACATATTGGTAACCTAGTGTGTTCAGTCTGGCTGGGATTAAATGACCTAAATGTTCCTTTGCTTCTCTCCCTGCTGCGATTTAAAGAAGCAGTTGCAGAAACCTGCACCCCTGAGGATGCACTGGCTGGATCAAGTCATAACGATTGATTACACATTTTTTTTCTCTATCTTTATATATCCCAATATGTACTGAGATTTATTGCAGCATAAGAAAAATGAACATAATCTATCACTGTAGCTTCTTTGGAGAAAGTGACACAAACACTTGTGCGCGTTCTTCATAAAACCAAAGGTTACAGCACACAAGGTTGAATTGCATTACTGACGTTTCTTTGCTTACAGAATTTGAAAATAGTTTATTCCACACAATATCTGAGCCATTTTGATGTTTCCTTCTTGTAAAATTATTGAAAAGATTATACTTCATTTACTTGAATAGCAAGTTGGACAATGGCAAATGCACAAATATATAAATGCATATAAAATATAAAGCCTACGTGTTTTAAGCTTTCAAGTCAAGCATGTAGTTGGGCAAGGGATACAGATTTTTTTAAAAGTTACACTACCAGTTATGATAAAATGCATTAGTCAATTCATTTTCTATTTTCTCTCACCAAAAAATCTCCCTATGTTACAAAAATGTATGAAAACCTCTACAGCTTAGATTGACTTTTTAAGGAACAACCTAGAGGGAAAGTAATTTTAAATGTTCCTGTTTGCTGATAAAAAGTGAACAGCAAGCTGAAATTCCTTCATTAGTAATCACTAGAAATTCTAAGCACACATCTAACATCAACGATATTTTTAAAGTAGAAAAAATGAATATTACTTGCAGTTGAAAAAGCCCAGGATGCTCCACAATTTCGTTGATCCAGAGGATCGTGAATCCACTCAGGCCATGCATAACTGGCTGCAAAAAATGCAGGAAATTTTTCTTCTGGAAGGGAGTTTCCCTAAAACAAAATGTATGAGATCTGTATATGCTTCAATTCCTAATTTTGTCTTAAATTTTACCCTGATTTTGTTTATTAAATTCTAGATTTTTTAATTGAGGAAACCTAAAGTATCCGCTCCTGTGGCTTCCCAAGCATCCCTGTGGTGGCTACCCTGTGGCTGGGCATTGTGGACCCCCTGAGAGCAGAAGGGTTCTGGCACTCCACTAGCTGAGCTGGAAAGCTGAGCTCCACAATTGCCAACCAGAATAACCTGTCCAGGTTCTCTCTGATTTTTATCTCAAATAACAACTCCCTATGAAACATGTTAATTATGATCCAGCTGGTATTTTTGGAAAGAAAAGCCTTCTGTGACAAATAGCAGTGAAGTTAGGTACCTGTTACCCTGTTCTCAGAATCACAGAATCACAGAATGGTAGAGGTTGGAAGAGACCTCTGTGAGTCATCTAGTCCAACCCTGCTGCTGAAGCAGGGTCACCTACAGTAGGCTGCACAGGACCTTGTCCAGGCGGGTCTTGAATATCTGCAGAGAAGGAGACTCCACCACCTCCCTGGGCAGCCTGTTCCAGTGCTCCGTCACCCTCAGAGGGAAGAAGTTCTTCCTCATGTTCAGACGGAACTTCCTGTGCTTCAGTTTGAGCCCGTTGCCCCTTGTCCT
>Ga0065711_1049830_pt1 | contig 11110 bp, 8 predicted proteins | sample Hoacrofraction12_FD_59098 | JGI IMG/M metagenome (GOLD analysis project Ga0065711, IMG submission 59098) | Hoatzin crop microbial communities from Cojedes, Venezuela - Epithelial fraction 12 v2 (version 2) | ecosystem: Host-associated > Birds > Digestive system > Esophagus > Crop | place... | reverse complement strand
GGCTGAGGGAGCTGGGCTTGTTCAGCCTGAAGAAGAGAAGGCTGCGAGGGGACCTTATAAATGCTTATAAATATCTGAAGGGTGGGTGTCAGGAGGATGGGGCCAGACTCTTTTCAGTGGTGCCCAGAGACAGGACAAGGGCAACGGGCACAAACCAAAGCATAGGATGTTCCGTCTGAACATGAGGAAGAACTTCTTCCCTCTGAGGGTGACGGAGCACTGGAACAGGCTGCCCAGGGAGGCTGTGGAGTCTCCCTCTCTGGAGGTATTCAAGACTCGCCTGGACACGGTCCTGTGCAGCCTGCTGTAGGTGACCCTGCTTCAGCAGAGGGGTGGGACTAGATGACCCACAGAGGTCCCTTCCAACCCCTACCATTCTGTGATTCTGTGATTCTGTAACACTGTTACTGCTCACAGTAAGGAGGGAGGACATGGCTTGTGTTTGTACCTGGGACACTGCTGTCCTCGGCTGGCATGATTGCATGGAGGGGTTTAGGCTAGCGTGAGCTGTCATGCCAGAGGGGTGGACACAGGGAATAGGTGTCATGTCCACAACAGGGGCTGGAAGTGCCAGAAAAAGGGTAGAGAGTATGAAGCAGTTAACTTCAATGCAAAGCTAAATCTAGCAATCGTCTTGGTTAACATCCTTCAGCATCACAAGGTTCCCTGTCAGGCACAGTCCCTCACCGGGACTGAGACTAACCTGTCAAGGGGATTGCTTGCTGCAACCCCCTGTTACTAGAGAGCTCCATCATACAATAATATAGCCATGCTTGTGTTGCTGCCTTGCTTTCAACAGCCAAACCATCTCAATCATCATTAGCTGAAGCAACTCTGGACAGTATTTTGCTGCTCTCTGGAGATGTACCTTGAATTCCACTGAGGTCCAACTGCAGATGCCAGACTGCAATGCTATTGAGTTAACCTTATATCTTTAGGCAGCCTTTAGACACTAAGGCAGCTAGGCAATAATGATTTAATAAGATTTTCAGTATGTTAATAAAAATGCCTCCAAAGACTGCATATGCTTGTTATTTTGCTGAGACTAAACTAAATTTTCAGCTCCAGAATAAGGGATTTATTTAAACTAAAGAGCGCTGGTCTTTCCAGTTTGTGATTGTTTTCTTCTAAGATACAAGCCAAGTGAGTACTAAATGAGCCTAGTCCGGGGAGAAGAGGAAAAAGTGAAAATATCATTTATTTATATACTGAATGCTTCACACAACGTTCATAAAAACAAAGCAGATTATGAAAAGTGAATTAAAACCCAATTACTTCCAGGTTCAGGGAATCTGATGAGCTAATTAAGCAATGCTTTTTCAAATCCAATCCCTGAAGTCTCCAGAGAAGGTGGGGTACCGGAGGAACACACTTTCAGACCACCTGCTCACTATTTCATTCCCCTTCACAGCACAGCTCAGCAGGCTGTGCAGCACAAAAGCAGTAACAGCCATCTTCACATAATATTTTCTGAGATCCTCCCAGGAAAGGGAAGCCACCTTGCAATGATCTGGTGTGTCTTGCAGTGATCTGGTGTGTGCCATCACTGTCCACAGGATGAGGCCAGAGTGGCTCAGCTTTGCGTCCTAGGCTTTGCTCTCTCTGACAGGCAACGGCAGGTCCCCTTCACCTCCTTGGTCAGAGGCTGGTAGCAGAAGGAGGATCTGTTTTGACATTCCTGGTGACTGGGATGTGCATTTGCATGCCAAGAGTGAAGTCAGTTAACCAGAGACTGTTTACAGCATTACAGCAATGCAAGCAGTTATTTGCAGGAGATTAAATCCTGTCATTTTCCTACATACAATCTGTAAATTTGTGCTGAATAATATTTGGTGTCTTCTTACTAAAAACATTGTTAAAAAATCCTGCTGACTTCCAACAATGCCTACCACAGGGACAAGGTCTTCTGGCAGCCCAAACTGGGACAATTCCCAGGCAAACTCAATTCCAGGACTTCAGAACTGCCGAGTTTTGGACACTATGTCACTGCATTTGAGACTGTCCCTATCTGTCCCCAATGCTTTAAATTTCTTAATAGTGTGTGTATATCTAGCCTCATGTTTTTCCTAATCCACATGTCAGATGCTGAGCTACTTAGATCTGTTTTCTTAAGTCTTGTACTCCATCAGTTCCAAGCACATGGCAGGAAAAACCCAGGGCTTATAAAAATATTACCTTCAGCTTAGTCCTCTTCCATTGTTTTTTCCAACTATTTTATTATAAACTTTCCTTTTTTGGTGGTTCAAACAACTGAAATTTTAACTTCATAATTCCTTCGAAATACTAGTCTGATTTCATCCATGAGCCCTATGCATGAAGTCACACCTAATTTCCAAACCTTGTTACAAAAAAAAATCCTCTAAATTAATTGAAGTAAGTCCTGCTATGGAACGACTTCAGATGGAGGAAAAGTTTCAGGATTTGGTCTATTTTTAAGTGATCTTTCGCAGTACTTCAGGAAACAATTATAGATAAATTGCAGTAGATTCTGCTTTTCACAGAAATATAATTTTGAGACTTTCGGTGTACAAAACAGAGTTGCGATCATTATAGAACATTATACCGATCTAGCTTTAGCCTGAAAACACTGGAAGGTCACGGTTTGCTTGTACATATAATGTATCCAGCAGTCATAGGGGAGTTGGTGAACTGAGAGCGTCCTATGGTCTTCTGAATCAAAAACAACCGCATTGGCTTTATCACAATCAGAAATGATTATAAAGGTCAAGAGATTCTGACTTTTGTCTCTGTGCCTTCCTTAGGCTACTGTCAAAACTAGTACAATCCTGGTTTCAGAGGTCTGTAATTCTTAATTGTACTTTAAAACCAAGAAATGTTCCTTAAATGGTAGGGCAATATAACAGTAGTTTTTGAACTTCACATAACACATAATAACATATTGGTATTTTTATGAATCATGGGCCAAGTATGCTTCTAAAGAGAGAATGATTTTATATTCCAATGGGTACACTATTCTTTCTGTAGTGTGTCAAAAGTAATTGCTCTCTAAGCTCCAAAGCACTCTAACACAGACTCTCAAACCACATGAAAATGGAATCTCAGAAATGATTGTGAAATTAACTGTTTAGAGAAAAATTAGTCTCCAGTTACCCAAGCTCTTCAGATTGCAAATCCAGACTCAGTCTAATACAATTAAATTGATTTCCTTTCATACAGACTTCTAGGGAAGAAGCTGGTATGTCGGTGGTTGGATGTATTCAATTCAATAAATGTAAATATGAAAAGAATTTTTATGCAAAGCTTTTGTTGGCTCGTCACACTGGTAGATTAAAAATTGGCAGTTGCACTGGTTTCTTCTTTCAGAAACTGAGATATTTTCGCAGTTTAGATGTGATTTTACAGTCCTGTAAGATGCTAGAAAATAAAAGGAACCATTACATCCTTTTCTGTCACAACATGGAACTCCTAGTGGAAAATAATCTCTCCTGCCAATTCTTTGGTATTAGGAAAAAATAGGACAATAATTTAGGTTAAGTTGAAATATGAAAAAAATCTTCTAAAGCTGTAAATCTTCTCCTAAACACCTCTGGTTTTATTCATTCTCAGTGTCATCCCAGAAACCCCACCAAACAGCTTTTTTCATGAGCTTTCTTGTAATTACTGCTCTTGGACTGAAAATACAGGAGAAAAAAATCTGTTCTCCTAATTCGCTACTAAAACTCCTTATACAAAACTGAACTTCAGCTCTGTCTTTGTAATATGCCACACAAAAACAATTTGGGCTTTCTTGTATCTGTTCCAGCAACACCAAGGAAATTAAGAGAAATGTAGAAATTAAAACCCACCCCCTCGTTTTGCAAAGAGAACTCAGTTGCCCTCAGGGTTTTTTAAGGTAATTTGCATCTGTTCCTACTTTTTTCTCTTATGTAGTATCTAGGGGATGTACACTTTAAAGGCTAGGAGGGCCTGCACCTACACAACGTAGGGAACAGTGCCTATGTCTGTTTCTTCTACTGAGATGACTGGCTCCCTGGAAGATGGGAGAACAGTGGACATCATTGTTTATCTTGACTTCAGCAAGCCATTCAGTGCTGTCTCCCGTAACATTCTTGTAGACAGACTGATGAATTATGGACAACACAAGTGGACTGTGAAGTGGACTGAAAACTGGCTGGCCTACTGGACTCTACGGATTGTGATCAGAATCATGAAGTCCATCTGGAGGCCAGTAACTATCTCTGCACACCAGGGACTGATACTGAGGCCAACACTGTTTAACAGCTTTATTAAAGACCTGGATGCTGGCACACAGTGCTCTCTCAGCAAGTTTGCAGCTATGAAACTGGGAGGAGTGGTTGATGCACAAGATGGTTGTGTTGCCATTCAGAGTGACCTTGACAGGCTGAAGAAACAGGCAAGCGGGAATCTCATGAAGTTCAACAAAGGGAGAGGCAAAGTCCTGCACCTGGGAAGGAATAACTGACGGTCCAGTGACTGGGAAGCAAGTTGGCAGAGGACCTCAGGGTCCTGGTAGACAAGGTGTCCACCTGGTTGTGGACAGCTAGGGACTGTTAAGCCTGGAGAAGAGAATGCTCAGGGGGATCTTATCAGTGTGTATCCAATGGGAGGATGTCAAGAAGATGGAGCCAGTGTCTTCTCAGTAGTGCCCGGTGAGAAGACAGGAGGCAGCAGACACGAATTGAAATACGGGACATTCTGTTTAAATATAAGAAAGCACTTTTTTACTGTGAAGATGGTTAAATGCTGGCACAGATTGCCCAGTGAGTTTGTGGAGTCTCCATCCTGGAGATATTCAAAATCCAACTGGACATGGTCCTGGGGAACCTGCTTTGAGCAGTGGGTTGGACTAGGTGATCTCCAGAGATGCCTTCTAGGCTTAGCTATCCTGTGATTCACCTGTGTGTTGACTTCCTCCCAGACATAACAACCCCATTACTCCAGGCAGTATTCTCAGGCACAAGTTAGCATGTAGGTATTTTGGACAAACAGAACAGCAAAGCTCTGGAGAAAACCACAAAGCAAGTCTACTGACAGTGTAGATGTACCATAATTTAAATCCATATAAAACATAGATGGGACTTAGCCCAACACATTGACCTGTGCACCTTAGACTATAAAGAAATGAAGACTAAAGAAATATATAGGGCTAGTAAAGGCATTTGATTTTCTATTTTGCATAGCAGAGTTCCGTCTATGCTCAAGTGTAGTTTTACATGCACATAGTAGGAAAGCATCTAGCTCCTACCAAAGCTCCTCTGCAAACCAGATGCAAGGCAGAGAGGCACCTTATTCCTGTCAGATCTCCAAAGTAGTCCACTCCCTTAGGAAGCACTCAGAAATGTCTGTGTGTCCACCCTGACTATAAAAAGAGCAGAGAATAAAAAGCTCTGATAGAGGTACCACTGGAGGTGTCCACATAGGTGAACTTCGCCAGGACTGACTATAATCTGAGACCACACTCCTGACATAAGTGGCTGCTTAGGCAGCTCTCTTGTTTGCTTTCAGGCTCTATATGCAGCTTTGTGCCCACAGATGAGCTCTGAACTCCAGGAGGCAGCAAGGATCCTAAACCTAATCCTAAAAATGCTTCAGCCTGCTGCTGCTCACCCAGGAAATCACCATAGGGCAGACACTTGAACTTGGCCTGTCTATGTTACTGTACTCAATATCTTGACAGCAACAGAGCACACCTTGTTGAATCCCATTCTTTCCAGTAAGAACAATGTCTTTAATCAATGTCTAAAATCAATTATACAAGTGGAAGGGGGGGGGAAAATTCATTTGCATCAATATTTATTTCAGTCTCATGCAGAATCTGCATGACAGCACTCCACTCCAAAGATGTAGCATTTTGTCACACATTTTAAAACATTGACTTTTTGTGAAAAAAACTAAGTAAAAATCAGCTGCACCCTTTCTTTTTCCTCATGTCATTTCAGGTGACTACTGGATAAACAGTTCTCAAGTGTTAAACACCCTCCCTGTATTTGTCAGTAGACAGAAATTCTTTTCTCAAATGTTAAATAAATGTGATTTTCAGATGGAAGAAAAGCATCTTGGGGGTATCTGAGAGATAAAAGAGTCCTGAAAGAGAGCACTTGTCCTTGTTGAACTTCATGAGGTTCACATGGGCCCACTCCTCAAGCCTGTCAAGGTCCCTCGCGATGGCATCCTTTCCCTCTAGCTGATCAACTGCACTACTCAGCTTGGTGTCATCTGCAGACTTGCTGAGGGTGCACTCAATCCCACTGTCCATGTTGTTGGTGAAAATGTTAAATAGTACTGGTCCAAATATGGACTGTTGAGGGACACAACTTGTTACTGGTTTCCACTCGGACATCAAGTCATTGACTGCAAGTCTTTGGATGTGGCCATCCAGCCAATTCCTCATCCATCTAACAGTCTATCTGTCAAACCCATATCTCTTCAATTTAGCAGCAAGAATGTTGGGGGGGGGACTATATCAAAGGCCTTACAGAAGTCCAGATAGATGACATATCTCTTCACTTGTCCACTATTGCAGCCACTCCATCATAGAAGGCCACTAGATTAGTCAGGCAACTAACCTTTTAACTCAGTGATTTTCCTAGTAGCAGACAAGAAGGTATTGCTTGCTTCCAGAATACAGTAGTTCTGTAATCTGGTATCTACACCTTATTCCTGGTCTGAAGAACCTCCTCAAACCAACTTTTCCCATTTCAGTCATGCAGTAACTGGCATCTAAGAGAATCAAGTATGCACTGGACCACACAAGAGATGCTCATCTAGAACGTCCCCTTCTTAGGAAGTGTATCACTGTGTCTAGGAGGTAGACAAATGTATTCTGGTGATAAGGGTGTAGATTTCAAGCTAAAATTTTCACTTGCATTCTGATCTAATTTTTGATCCACAAAAAGACTACTCCAGTGTCACAACGTGCCGAATCTCCTTCAATTAAAACAATTACTGAAGCATATGGGCTCTCCAAGCTTGCAAATGTTAGATCCTAGAGAGTTAAATCCAACAAGAATGATAAATCAACAAGGCTCTACTAAGCCTGTAAAGACAAAAAAAATCATCAAAATCTGGAAAGGCAGAGAAAAATGCAAAACGCAAAACTTTCCCAACTGTCATGATCTTTAAAATATCTTCATTCTGTAACACTGTTGCTTGGCTTTGCATTTTTGAGGAGACTCAGCATGAAATCACATTTCATACTGAGGCTAGCAAGTGACAATCCCTCCCATATTCCTGTCAGCAAGGAATAAATTGGATTAGCCTCAGCCAACGTATGGTGTTCTGAAGATGTAAACTTATGCCAATAAGAAGTAATATAACTCTCCAATTTAAACAAAGTAATGCACAAAGGAAGCCAGCGAGAGCCATACCAAACTCGAGTTAGTCATAATAGGCAGCTGCAGCACATGTGATGCCAGCAGATTTACCCAACCCCTGGTGACCGTTAAAAGTGTTATAAATAAGAAGGGCAAACTTGTTTTGCTGAATCTACAAATGACACATAACATCATGTGCTAGATCTTGGAAGGATGATACTGGGGATGAAAACACGGTTTCAAGTCACCACATTGAATCTGATCTGTAGCGACTGCAACTTGCTATGACGCTACGACCAGCCAGTAACACATGAGAAATTGTGTTGTGGCTTCACTTTGTTTTTCAGCTGCTACAGGCATGCAGCAGAGAAACGGCCATCCTGGTTACTAGTAGCTGTTGATGCGAACTGGGAAAAGACATAGAAATTAGAAAACTGACCCACACTCTCACCTTTCACATAGGTCAAAACTGGGTTACAGTGGACAAGAAGAGGAGGAATAAGGTAATCTACTCCTCCTGCTCACAGTAGACTATGGACCCTGTTTTTCAAGTTCCAAATCCAGCATCAATTCTTCCTGCCATCCCTAATCAGCAGTAAGGCTAAAACAGACGCTACTGAGGTCAACAGAGTTTCTCCAGATTCACACCAGCGTAACGGAGGGTACTGACATGCAACTACTTGTGTGTTACACTACAGAGGGTTTTTTTTTTTTTTTAATCTTGCTACCTACTGCTATGTCCATTGCAAATGGCCAGGTTTTTCACCCCTTCATGGGTGAGCTTAATGACAAATAGACTCTGGAGAGACTGAGTAATCTGTGGAAGCAGTCCTGGAGGATACAACAGCTGGGAGGTGCTATCTGCTGCTGGCTGTGGACCACCTGTTGAGCAGAGTCTCTATGTACACAAACACAATTCCCTCCTCACATTAGCAGCTCAGAATAAACTGAGTTATATAGAAATTAATAAAGCCTTCATAAATCTGCATGAAATCCGCAATATTCATGTGCCTAGATGACATTCAAGGGGAATTATTTTCTACAAAGGCAAAAAAAATCTGACAGAGAATAAATGTGCAGAACGTGGTATTTTGATCCCATTCTCACTTGTTGCAATCAACTTTTTGATGGCAGAGAGTTCTGTAATGATAATGCAGGGAGGTCTAACACATTTGAGTTTGGTCGGCATTACCTATTAAGAAGCTTTCAAGACTATTACAGGGATAGTGCTGTGCCTGTGTGAGCCAGCACGACAGCTATTACGATCTCTGGAATAGCTTGTACCCAGCCTTTTACATTAGAGCATTTCCTGCGAAGCAGAGAAAATACTGCCCGGGACATCAACAGCATCCTTAGACCTTGTGAACAAAAAGCTCTGTGGAATGAGTTGCTAAATAAAAGAGCCTCTGGTTTTGTTTAGCAAACACTAAGCTGAAAAATACATTTAGTGCAACAGCAATATCACCAGGTAGGAGGCTGTGTCTACAGCACTACAGTAAATACTCCAGGCTTTCCTAGCCTTTCTTCCCCATCTGTCCTAGTGTTCCTCTGAACAGTGCGTATTTTGAAATAAGAAGCTTACAGTAAAATGGATGTAGATTAATGGTCTCCACAGATCTCTGTCAGATGTTGCACTTCTCTTTAGCAAACCTGCTCTTTGTCAGTCAGCATCTTCCCCTGACATCCCAATGGTATTTTAAAATGTTGGATGCCACTCTGCTAGGGGTGGTAAGCAATAGCCCAAATCAATATGAGTACCTGATAATTAGTAACACATCAAATTAAAACAAATACCATCCATTTATGTATCTGAGGGAGGGGGGGAATAATAGAGCCAAAGAAGAGAAGGATGTTTGGAGTGAGGGGTTTGAATGCAGGGGGGGAGAGAGCGAGAAAGAAGAAAAACAATCATCTGTGGATTCTCAGAATAAAGAGCAAACAGCAGCAGCCAGATCCCAGCTGAGAACGAACAATGAATCAATAACAGTTAGCAGAGACCCACAGTACATTTTTCACCTATTGCTCTGGATAAAATCATACATCAAAGACAGGCATTCCAGTGCTGGCTGGTGAAACCTGACAATAGAAATTTCAGTAAGCCAGTTCTGGCATGGCTATGTTTTGAACTCTTCAGGTAAGATTCAGCTCACAGACTACCATGGCTAAATTTAGATACATGCACACCACTAGGTATCTCTATTCCCTTTGCTGTCAGGGGAGATACAGTCAAGTCAGTTCAAGGAGCCCAAAGAGAGATTCAGCTCACCATAAACTAGATAGGGACCCACACAGTTATCAGGACTCCACTGACTGTATTGACCAGGAGCTTCACTCTTGCCTACAGAAAAGTATCTTGAGTTGCTCTTAAGTATCCAACCTCCAGCAGCTATCCCAGAAGACAAGGATCTTTTCCAGATCCTCTGTAATATCTGCCAACCCCATGCAACTCTCTTGGATACTCCAGGGTACCGAAATTATCAACAAGCACCCAAGTATGACGAACTAAATTCCATGTTAGAGCTCCACTGCTGAGATTTAAGGGTCAGATCCAGAATCCTGTAGACAGAAAGGTAAATAATGATAAAAAAAAATGTGAAAAACAAATGTCTTCTTACTCTTGCTTTGCTGTTAGGTGTGCTCCACCCCATGTTTCTACATGTCTACCTTCATGTTTTTCAAACATCCCACAGAGTTTTAATCATAAGAGTCCCATTAAAAGCAATTCCACATATATTAAAGCCTCGCATATCACATATGGATAAGGTTAATAACCAACAAGGCATTTTTATTTCTGCTTTGTAAATAGTTATATTTGTTCTGTAAATAAGAAAATGCAAATGTGCTTTGATGCAAACGTAACATTTCTACTTGTAAGAGCTGAATGCAAAAGGTGTCAGCATAAGTTGGTGTTATAATAAATTTTAGGGCATCTAGAACTTGCGTAGACAGAAAGATGAAGAATTTTGTTCCAAAGTTACCAAGTAAAGCAGAAAAATACAAAATCTGTTCCTACCTTTCATCATGCAAGCTCTCAATAAATGCTGCTAGGCTTCATAGTGGTGGTGTAGAAACATTTTCAGGGAGCACACTTGTTTGTAAGTAGCAGATCTGACAAAGATAGTGACACGTTCTTCTGTGCCACTCAGACAAGAAGAAGATGGACTATTAGCACCTTCCTTATGTCATTTGGAAAGCCAACACTTAAACCATAACCTATCCTCCATCAAAAGTCTTCATTTATTTTCAAAGATCTCTGGCACTGCTACCAAGAATATAAATGTCCCAAAACTAATAGGTGGGATAGGCTGCTGAATTTAAATTCAGTATGATTAAATCATTGCAAATTTTTGTTGCAACTTTATAGTATTTTATTACAACTGACACACAATGGGTCCTACTCTGAAAACCTTCCTGTCAGTCAGCAGGCAAACAGAGTCCCACGCATTTCTCACAGGCAAGTAAGACAGCAGCTGTGGATAGCCTGGCTGTAGCCTGGCTGCAGGTAAGAGGAGGAGGAGGAGGAGAAGGAGGGGGACTAGGCATCAGGTGGGTGGGAAGGCTCTGCAGAGGGATCTGGACAGACTGGATTGATGGGCCAAGGCCAGCTGCATGAGGTTCAACAAGGCCAAATGCCGGGTCCTGCACTTGGGTCACAACAACCCCATGCAACGCTACAGGCTTGGGGAAGAGTGGCTGGAAAGCTGTCCAGAGGAAAAGGACCTTGGGGTGTTGGTCGACAGCCGGCTGAACATGAGCCAGCAGTGTGCCCAGGTGGCCAAGAAGGCCAACAGCATCCTGGCTTGTATCAGGAACAG
>Ga0065711_1049829_pt1 | contig 11111 bp, 8 predicted proteins | sample Hoacrofraction12_FD_59098 | JGI IMG/M metagenome (GOLD analysis project Ga0065711, IMG submission 59098) | Hoatzin crop microbial communities from Cojedes, Venezuela - Epithelial fraction 12 v2 (version 2) | ecosystem: Host-associated > Birds > Digestive system > Esophagus > Crop | place... | reverse complement strand
CCCCCAGTGGCTCAGTGGCTCATCTAAACATGCAACACAAAAATAACGAGGAAAGGTGTGGAAAGGGACTATCTTGACCTCTTCATTTTTCACAAAGAGAAGTGCTGAATTAATTTCATCCACAGGGCTGCAGCAATTACGTACGAACTTACAAGCAGTGCGCCCTGTTCCTGTTTATTTTAACCCAAAGCAGCCAAAGCATAGGCTTAAAGCAAACAGCATCCCACACTGATATCACCTGGCCCCATACTCAGCAGCCACACCAAGAATCACCCTCATGACAGCAAAGAAAGATCAGAATCCTACAGCCAGCCTGCCCTTTAGAGGGGATGTAACACACCTGAGAAACCATGGAGAAAAAGGAAAGTAGAAGAAGCCTCGTGAAACGTCTCTCTGATATTTCACCCATCCATACTCTTCTGCTTCATTTTTTATCTGGAAAACACTCTCTTCTCTGGCAGCCACACGTACAGACCGACACTGCTTCTGAGCCAAAAGGAATGAGGTGGAGACAGGAGAGTTGAGCCAAAGGGCACTTGCTATGCAATCTGGGCATGCAGCAACTGCTGGCTGGCTAAGCCAGAGCTCTTTCCAGTTCCCCTTCACACCCACGCACGCTTCACCCATGCAAGGGCGAGCCAAGAGACACGGCAGGACTGCATCAGACCCACAGCTGGTATTGCCTTTGGTTTCTTGGGCTTGCTTGTGAAGGTAGAGGAAGGTAGGTGAGCACAGGCAGAGGAAACTAGTGCTGAAAGGAGTAAGACAGGAGGCTGTGCAGGGACTGGAAATAGTGAGAGAAAAAACACCTATGGATGCCTGGGACACGGGGTAGCAGTGCCCGCTTGCAGTCAGACAGGCAGTGAGCATACTGGGAGAGCCACACTGACCTCAGAGACTGGCTCTTCTGGGCATCTTGGGCCAGCAGGACCAGAAGAGGAGCAATAGGACTGGACCAAGCTGAAGAGTGCCAAGGCAAGATTTGCTGGCACAAACTCAAGGATTTCTTTTGGGAGGAGGAACAGTAACTTCTTACACTCAGAGGAGGTCATGGGACAGGATCTGGGGCACATCAAATAAGAAGTACCTGAGGGACTGTGCATGGGAGAAGAGACATCAAGAAGGGCAGTGGGACATCACAAATTTATATAGAAGTAGACAGTGAGTCCCTATCCAAACAAATAAATATCAGAAATACTGCACCAAGATGTCATCTGTTACTCTTCCCCACTTCATTGGGCTTTGGTGATGTGAGGCATTACTGAAGGACTCGCTTTTATCCTCTTTTGGTCAGTGTTCAAAGACTGATGAGCCTGAAAAGACTTCATTTCATCCACAACAGGCTAAACTTAGTGGAAGAACAAGAGCATAGCCTGATGAAACAATAAGTAGTCCAGTGCCTTGTGACGGTGTGGCACCCTGCAAGCAGGGTGGTGGCTCCCAAAGCCCTGCACCCACTGGTGGCACCTACTGCCTTTCCCACCTGGCACTCACCACCAGCCCCTTCACACACCAACACCAAACAGTTTGCCCTAGCTTTCCAACAGGTATCTAGTAAACACAAGTATTTTAGGAATAGTACCAATGCCACCAAAGAGCTAATGAAGGAGCTGTAATCACATCACTCCGTGGCTATAGAAAGCTTGTACAAGGAAAGTTTCACCATTGCCTTCCTCGGGGTTGAGAATCAAAGCCCTTTGGATGCCCATGCAGCACCTACCCAGCATGCCATCTCCCTATTAATTAGGGGACGCAATTATGTGAGGGCCATTCACAGAATGTAGCCCTGGAGCAAGTGATCAAGCCCTCATTTGGTGCTAACTAAGAGGAAGGAAAGAAGTTCCATACCAGAAGTCGTAACTTCCAAGTGAGCAAACCCTGAGAAACTAAAGGAAACAGTGAAGTCAGCTGGATACAACAGCACAGAGATTTACGTAGAAGCTTTTTTCATCCTTAAATCAACAAATACCTGAAATTCTCATTTCAGACACACACAAAACTTGCAGAGAAGTGTTCCAGACGTAACAGGGTGAATACACATCTTAGAAGGATGTTAGCAATAATAAATACAGGGAATAACAATAATGCCACATCAGCAGAGTCCTTAGCTAATCTGAGTGACAAATTATAGCGAAAAATAAGAGCAGCCAAAAGTTATAGCAACCTAAACCACAGAAGAAAAATAACCTCTTACCTTCCTTTCTGCAAGGCAGCAGCTTATAGGTGCTCAAGCCCCAACCAGGAGCTACACCACTCATCTAGAAGGTGGGAGGCACAAATCCAAACCCCCTTAGAGCAAGAAAGGAGCCAAATCTAGGCTCCCTTCCCTTTATAGGCAGCAGCACTTTTTCCTCATGTGGAAACTCTTTAAAAAACAAGAATGAGCTTGCAGGGGTTTCTTCCTCCCAAATGATAGATGTAGGGATTTGCAACTCTGGATCCTGAATGGATGCAGCTGTTTGCCTCCAGCAACCTTGCTCTAGTGTGAGCTGGGCTTCATATTCGCACTGCTGCCCAGAGCTCCCTGAGTGGCTCTTTATACAGTTTGCATAATTTAGAATCACTTCTTCTGGGGTGTGCAATTCCTTCCATAAGCTTTACAAGCTTACACACCAAGCTTTGGAGATGGATGCTGCTGCAGAGGTTGGGTAGATAAAAGCTAGGCAGAGAAGTCTGGTATCAACTCCAGCTCTTCACCCTCAGGTGATACTACTGACCTTTGCAGAAATAAATCACAGCTGAACTGAGGTAAGACATGGACAAATTGGGGTCAGTCACCTCCTGGACCTGTTCCCAAGCGTTACACTAACCCCTTACTCACACCAGCGAAGCACTACTGAAAAAAAAAAAAAAAAAAGAGGATTAAGAGGTTAGTCACAAATAAACTGACAGTGCCTGTCATTTAGAACTTGATTTTGGTCTCACTTCATGTTGCTGCAAATCAAAATGTCTTTCATTTTTCTTGTATTTGTGCCAGTAATCATTAAAAGGTTTTACAAAATAATCTTTCTTTAAGCCTACTAGGCGCTGTATATTCAGGGATATAGTCTGCTTGTCAAGATGGTTGAAAACATTCATCTTTCTGGATTTTGGCCTCCCAATGCAACACATACACATATCCTTCAAAAACATAATGTCTGCTCTAGCTCATTACCTAAACAGCTGACAAACTCCACTAATTTGAGGTTGAGTTGGGTGAAAAGAAGCTGTATACTTTGTAAGTCATATAAGTACAAGCAGACAACATTCCTACGTGGTTTATCAGTATTAAAGCATTTTCTGACCGATGGCCAATTACACAACGTCCTGCACCCTTGGAGGAAATCACCCTTGGAAATACTGACCTTGAAATAATGTAACCCTACTGGGTGTCAGTGGAAGAGGTAAGAAAGTCAACAAACTGAGGATGGCTAACACTATTCCTTTTGAAATAAACACTAAGTTTTGTAATTATTTTCCCTTATAAGTCTACATACATTTGTCTATCTCAAGAACTTCTACTTTAATGAACTCCCAGAAAAAAATAAGTTAACTGCTTTCCAACCCTCCTTATAATGTTTATCAAAAAGTAGGGTTTTTTTGAACAATATAGTATGGGCAGTTCTGAATTTTTATCAACAGTTTGTGTGCTATCATTTTTATATAATGATCTTGTATTAACTATTAAATGAATATTTAATTATCGAAAATCCTTCAGTCTTCTTACACTCTCTCCTATCCATCTCTGCATTGTCAGAACCACACCACCTCACCTGTGTTATGCAGCAAGTGAAACTCGGTGTAATTGTAGCCCTTTTGGACCTGAAAGGCCATGAAACACTTGAACCAAAATCTCAGGATCTGGGTAGCATGCCATTATTTTTCATGCAGTATTCAAATATCACGGGAATGGCAAAGTGTAGAAACCCCAGTGGAATTTTACCAGTCTGGACACATCTAAAGTTAGAATCAAAAAAAATCATTCTGACTAGGACCATTAAAAAGAGATCAAATGGGCCATAGATCTTTTTTTCCCAGGGTGATGTCCCAAAGCACAGAGTCAGTAAGAGCATACACATAGATAAAATGAACAAGGTTGGGTGCAAAACTGCTTTTTACCTTATGAACTTCTGAAGTCACATTTTGATCTCACTTGCAGCGATGTTAATCCAGAGTTCAATCAAATTCAAATTTATGCCATTATAAACGAGAGCGGAATTTGGCTCTTAAATTACAGCAGCTAAGCACAACAGATTTTGTTCCCCTTGGAGTGTTTTTAAGCTCCTGATAAAGAGACAGCTTTTATGTCTTTAATAATCCCTTCTTCCTGCGTTCAACAAGGTAAGCATCAAACATGCACTCAGAAGTGCAAGGCTTCCTTCATTTCTCGTGGTGGTTTTAACATACTTTATAATAGTTTCTAAATCAATGCATAATGCATAATACATGCTAAAAGTGACAGAGGAATCAGGCTCAGACCTGATCGCAAGTGGCTGTATCACCCTCTTTTGACATTTTGAGACAACAGGCCAAAAGATAAATAAGAATCTGAAAGAAAGTCTTTGGAAGCGGGACTGAAAAACTACACTGTACTTAATTACTGGATTTATGATCCAACTGACGTATGGATTACTGGATGGAAGACCACAGGTTTTGCCATCTAGTGAATAAAGCTTACAACTCATCCTACTCCAAACCTTACCCAGCCTTTAGGCTTGTGCTCTATAACGTGTACGTGCACAAATTCACGGCCTGCCTTCTCAGCTCAGTGCCCTTTCCAGGCACTCAGACTCAGTTCACGCAAACAAGGAGCCCCACTTTGCCTCTTTTAACACCTGCAAGTGTATGGTCAGGTACAGTTATAAATAAGTAAGCCTTAACCGATCCATCAGCCAGAGAACTAATACTACGGCCCAAGCGAGAAAAATCCCCACTCCCTTGACTCCCCTAATTTACTTTTACCCTCTGCAGCAGCTCTGGTCCCACCGCTGCGACCCCAGAGTTAAATCCCCATCGCACACACAGCCTCCACATAAGGACACGTAACACTCACAAGATGGTCACAGTCCTCTCATTCATAAAGACCCATGCACCAACCGTATGACATCATATTCATGAAGAACCGACAGCTCTAGCACTACGCTGAAAGCAGGCACAGTGAAGCGCTGGGGCACGGTTACACTCGTACAAACACCTGACCAGAGCCAGACTCTTTTCCAACTGCTTGTGGAGGAGCCACGGGCTTCTTTCTCTCTCAGCATCCTTCCTCTGGGCTTTAGTGGAGGTAAATCACAGGTTTATATGCCCTGGCCAAAGCTATTCCCAAAAATTAAGTTGTTTTTTTTTTGTCAGGAGCTGCCGCAGATCATAGCGCAAGACTGCCAAACACACTGGAAAGAGAGAATCAATAATTAAGCAATTGGCTCTAATATCAGAGACCTGCTTTCTATAAACAAACACTCCTATTAATCAGCACTTAGGAGGATGGACATCGTCCAAAGTTAGTTACTACTTGCTGCCTTGCGACTACAGTGATGTGATTTTTTAATAATGTCTTCACAAACGCATTTGGTTTTGGAGTTCTGGGCCTGGTTAAGGCAAAAGAAAGTCAAAGGTTAAAAATGTGATAAATAAAGCAATAGAAAGGAGCAGAAGGTTTGTGTTAAATTTGAAGTGGTATTTGAGTAAGCTGGCTCAATCACTGTCAGCTCTAATTCAACCGTAATTACCGTAGCTCAGCTCGTTGAGCAGTATATTAGCAGGACAACAACAACTATTCTGGGATGTTTTGGACAATGCAGAGTTAATCTGTAGGATAGAAAATAATGAGCCATTTTAGGTTTAGTTCACTAAACGGTACACAGAAGAGCACTTCATCTTCCCAACACCACAGAGAAGAAAAAAAGTGCGGAAAGAAGCAGTTCGTCTGTTTTATACAGTAATTCAGTGAACAATGAGAAGCACCTCAGAGCTGAGCACAAGCTCAGGCGATGCCATGCTGCCTGCTACCTCGACACCGTTCCCGGTACGACATCCACCCTTAGGATGAAGTATGCACTCAGGAACAATGGCATATGAATTACCATTGCATCATTATAAGTCTGTCTGCATGGAGGAGGCTGAAGCCAAGAAAGCATAACTCATCATGACAGATGTATGCAGCACCAGACATTTCTAACGAAGTTCGGGTGGAAGAAATACTGGAGCATCTGCGGGCTGCCGTGCTCTTCAGGCAGAAAGCACAATCCACGGCAGCATACATGCCCACTGTTATCTTCTGGAAACTAGAAAAGCATATGGTATAGCAGATGCTGCACTATGATTTCCCCCCCCGGACTCTGTTAAGGGCATTCAGCTAATTGTAGCGCCGTAATTAGCTGTGTTCTGTATCTCAAAAGCAATTTCTTCTACACATGAGTATTCCGCTGGCACTACATCTCCGAGGAACTGAAAAAAGGCATGTTAAGGTTAACAAATGGAGAAAGAGAGGGAAAGACAGTAAATTAGAATAGCTGGCCTAAATTGGGTCTCCGACGGCTGCAAGTTAGGGGTTGCTCCAGCACAAAGTGGGTCAGCAGGCTGCAGCCCTGCTGTTAGTTGTCAGAGAGAGAAACCTTGCAGCAGCTCCTCTGAGCCAAATCTCTCGGTCCTTGCTCCATCAACCCCACGTTTCAGATCAGTGGGAGATCCAACGGAGTAAGGGCTACGGGGTTTTCCTGTTTACATTTCTCGCCCGTGCAGAGCAAACCCACAGCCTACAGCTGCAGCCCTGATGGCTGTTATCGCTCCTGCGATTTCAGTGCACAGAAGGCTCACGTACACTTCTGCACGGTGGCCTTGAGGCAAGGATTCAGGAAAGCGCTCCAACACGTGTGAAGCGATCCCGGCGTATGCCAGTGCTTGAGCAGAAGAATAACATCAGGCGTATCTTTAATTCCCTGCGACTTCAGTGGAGCTCCTGTTTAAGAACTGCCAGAATAAAGATTGTTCCCAGGACTGTAAAATACATGTAGTGTCATTCATTATGATGATATAGCCGTGTATGAATGTAGGTGTACAACTATTTCTATGTGTAGTTACAGAGCCATATAAGGCTCCTCCATATATGAACAGCTGTTACCTCTGCATATGTGAATTTAGGTTAACACCACGTGCATATATGCCTATACTTATGCATAATTACTACTTCATTTTGGATGGATATTAACTTAGCACCAGATGTGCAAGACTTCCTAATAACCATGTCTTTCCCTCAGAAATAAAGCTTTTTGCTTACAATTCTAATTTAGGTATGTTAAAAATATTAGGGCATAAAAACCTTCATATGTACACGGCTAACATCTCTTAATGATAGTTTCTGGGGAAGGAGTTTCAGGGATAGGTACACTTGGGGGGTGTAAATTCGCTTTTCCCTAGAACATATACAAGATTCCCTGTGACAGCTTAGGTGAATTGATGAGCTGAATGTAGATCAGCAGGCTGAATGCAATTAAGGATGTATGATTGCCACAGATTATTCAATGTTTTTTGCAGTTGATTGCAAGATACATATTCTGTACACACATGAGCGTAAAGATCCATATATAACAAACTGCTTTATAATTACGTGGCTAAGTGAGATGCTTTCCTGTCCTCTGGCAAATTTGCTGAAAGGGGGAAGGGGAGGGTCAGTGATCTGACAGACCTTGTTATCAGCATGAATCTAGCCCTCGGTGAACCTTAAGTCACAAAACACCTCAGGAGAACTGGCGCTTTACTTTGAGGACAAAACACTGAAGGTAAGGAAAGAGAACTGCCCCTACAACCTGTGGTATATTGGCATTACTGCCAAAGATGTGACTGCAGCTCATACCCAAACCAGCTTCGAGCCAGAGGGTTTGTGCAGGACAACTGCAGCAGGCACCTCAGACCCCAGGCGTGACCAGCCACTGCAGTGCCACCGCACTGGCGCCCCAGCAGCCATGGCACTGAGATGAGTAGCCATGTCCTCAAACACCACATGCTGCTCTAGCACCTCTCTTAATAATATCCTCAAAGGCATTTGAGCATCAGCGAAATTCTGCAAACCACCAAATGCTGCAGATGACTTGGGCAAGACACTTTGCCAGGCAGAGAGCGACACAGGTGTCACTCGGCGGTGCTGCTCCCCATGCCCTTTCAAACATTGTTTGTCAAACAAGTCTTTTTTTTTTTAAAGATGCAGTGTTTCGCCTGACTTTGGGAGTACAGGCAGCTTTGTGGACAGATGAGCTATCCGGCAGCAGGGAGCTTACTTCCTGACGTAAAGTCTGCACGCAGCCGATTCAGGAACCGAACTGCTCCTCAGGAACCAGCAGCTTGGCAGGAGAAGTCTCGAGAAGGGACTTTCTTGCTTGGCTTCTGGCTGTCTCCTTCCCAAATCAACATATATGAGCACATGCAAGTAACAGAAGAATATACCCAGATTTTTCCTCACTGCTTGCTCCTCGTAGGAAACGAAGCTGCAGGACCCCAGACACCTGTCACTGCTCACCAACAGCTGAGTGTTGGGAGAAGGTCAGCAGTACCATATGGAGAGACCTCAAGGAAACTGCGCTTCATAGAATCATAGAATCACAGGTTGGAAAAGACCTCTAAGATCATCAAGTCCAACCATCCGCCCAACACCACCATGCCTACTAAACCACATCCCGAAGTGCCACATCTACACTTTTTTTAAACACCTCCAGGGATGGGGACTCAGCCACCTCCCTGGGCAGCCTGTTCCAATGCCTGACCACTCTTTCAGCAAAGAAATTTTTCCTAATATCTCATCTAAACCTCCCCTGACGCAACTTCAAGCCATTGCCTCTCATCCTATCTCTAGTTACTTGGGAGAAGAGACCAACACCCGCCTCACTACAACCTCCTCTCAGGTAGTTCTAGAGAGCGATAAGGTCCCCCCTCAGCCTCCTCTTCTGTGGACTAAACAGCCCCAGATCCCTCAGTCACTCCTTGTAAGACTTGTTCTCCGGACCCCTCATCAGCTTTGTTGCCCGTCTCTGGACATGCTCCAGCAGCTCAATGTCCTTCTTGTAGTGAGGGGGCCAAAAATGAACACAGTACTCGAGGTGCGGCCTCACCAGTGCTGAGTGCAGGGGCACGATCACCTCCCTGCTACTGCTGGCCACACTATTCCTGATACAAGCCAGGATGCCGTTGGCCTTCTTGGCCACCTGGGCACACTGCTGGCTCACGTTCAGCCTGCTGTCAACCAGCACCGCCAGGTCCTTTTCTGCCGAGCAGCTTTCCAGCCACTCCTCCCCAAGCCTGTAGCGCTGCATGGGGTTGTTGTGACCCAGGTGCAGGACCCGGCATTTGGCTTTCTTGAACCTCATACAGTTGGCCTCAGCACATTGATCCAGCCTGTCCAGATCCCTGTGCAGAGCCTTCCTACCCTCGAGCAGATCGACATTCCCACCCATCTTGGTGTCATCTTACTGAGGGAGCACTCAATCCCCTCATCCAGATCATTGATAAAGATGTTAAACAAGACCGGACCCAAAACTGAGCCCTGGGGAACACCACCCATGACCAGCCGCCAGCTGGATTAAACTCCATTCACCACCACTCTCTGGGCTCGGCCATTTAGCCAGTTCTTCATACAAGCAGGTCCTCCCAAGGGCACAATGTCATCCCATGTCTGTCGGCTGGCACGGTTCAGTCAGTCCCTCGCTTTTGTAACGTCACCACTTCCCTTGATTTCAAAGGTGATGGGAAGGTGGAGGGAGGGGGACAGATCACGATTAAGGTACATGCTAGCTGGAATTAGGTAGACCACCCATCAGAATAACCCTGCTGTAGTGGGGGAGAAAAAGCGTACGCCAAGCATAGCAGAATAAAGTGGTGGAACGCACCTCATAACCATTGCAAGGTCAGATTAAAAGCTAACATCACTGTCAGTTAAAGCAGAGCAGGTGATGCTGAAAGAAGCAGCTTGGGTGGGTGGTAGTGCTCTTGAGAGGGACAACAAAGCAGGGCTTTGCTACCCTACCCTCCTGCTCAAGACTTGGTTCCAGTTATCAATCCGGATGGACACAAGGTCGTGCTGTCGACACCAGACCAGGGGAGATGCTCAGCGCTCACAATCTCCACCACCAAGGGATGCCGCTGGACCCCACACATCTCACACCCCTCAATCTCCCATCTCATTTTCATCCTAAACCCGCAAAAATTTTAGTCTGAAACCTGCAAAAGGCTTTACTGTTTGATTCCATGATTTTCAAGCTACCACTGGAAGAACGGTCGCAGGCAAAACCCATGTCGTGCTGGGTCATTCCCTCCTTCACTCTTTGACTTTTTCCTGGACAGAGCTGAAGACAGAGGCAGCTTTTGATGACGTACCCGTACCTGTGCCCTGCTACTTACTTTGCACATCCAGCTCTGGGGTGTCATTATCTTCTTTGGTAGTTTGCTCCATCACTCGCCATAAATAGGATCCTGATTTCTAACTGTAGCTTCCAGAAGCTACAGTTGTAGTAATAAATAATAATAACAGCAACGGCAATAGCAATAGTTATGTGGAAAACAGTCGCTTACAAAACGAATGGGCCTTTGTGAAGACGAGTAGTCCTCGGAACACGATTACTTCTTCCACGCAAAAGATAGAGTTGATCACAGAGTAACAAGTCGCGCGCCCTGAAACGCCTCTCTCTGCTCACCCGGCAGGCAAATGACACCCCTGCATCAGCGACACAGCAACCGCGCGCGGAGCCGTGACAGCGCATTTGGCGGGGACGTTTGTACGCCAGCCGTCCCACCCGCCAACGCACTCAGCGTTTACCCCGTCACGGTGCAACGTTTCCCCCCGGACACCAACTCTCCGTGCGGGTAAGGGACGGACAAACGGGGAGTTTGGGGGGCCCACGCGCCCACCACGCCGGCGACGCTGGGCTGGGTGCGCGCTTCGCCCCGACACCGCCGGCCAGGTGACACCTCCCGGCTCCCAAATTCCCCGAGAGGGGACCTCGGGGACCATGAAGACTGGAGGGAAGCCTCCGCTCGCCACCTGTCGCTTCGCACCCAGCTTGACCGGTCGGAGCACGCCGAGGGCGGCTGCACCCCCGCGGCGGAGGGCGGAGGGCGGCGGGCGGCGAGCCCGCCCCGGGGCGGGG
>Ga0065711_1049828_pt1 | contig 11111 bp, 8 predicted proteins | sample Hoacrofraction12_FD_59098 | JGI IMG/M metagenome (GOLD analysis project Ga0065711, IMG submission 59098) | Hoatzin crop microbial communities from Cojedes, Venezuela - Epithelial fraction 12 v2 (version 2) | ecosystem: Host-associated > Birds > Digestive system > Esophagus > Crop | place... | reverse complement strand
TGTCCCCCAGGGGTCAGTAAAAGTTAAACAAGACTGGGCCCAGTACTGACCCCTGAGGGACACCACTTGTCACCAGCCTCCAACTAGACTCAGCGCCCCTGATGACAACCCTCTGAGTTCTGCCATTCAGGCAGTTCTCTATCCGCTTCACCGACCACTCATCCAGCCCACACTTCCTCAGCTTCCCTAGGAGGATGTCATGGGAGACTGTGTCGAAAGCCTTGCTGAAGTCAAGGTAGACAACATCCACATCTCTCCCTTCGTCTACCCAGCCAGTCATGTCATCGTAGAAAGCTATCAGATTGGTCAGGCATGTTTTCCCCTTCGTGAATCCATGCTGACTACTCCTGATAACCTCCTTTTCTTCCACTTGCTTCATGATGGCCTCCAGGATAAGCTGCTCCATCACCTTTCCCGGGATGGAGACCCAAGGTAAAAAGAAAACTCGAGTTAGTCTACCAAAATAAGCTGCACAGGGTGAAACAGTCAGAAATTAGTACAGTTGTGTCAGGAGACCTCTTTTCTATTCATCCTGTACTGAGCTTCTATGGATGTCATTATGAAGTGTGTTACCTGAGTAGAAAATGGAAATTTTTAATCCTCCCCTGCAACATGATTTTGTGTCGTGTTGTTCTTCATGCTTTGTTTCTTCATGGCTCCATGCATTATCAAAAGGTCTGTACAGCATCAGATAGGTTTTATGATCAAAGAAATCACTCAGCATTTGCCTCCTGGCTGCCCATCAAGTTCCAGGAAACTTCAGTGGAGTTCAGCCAAATGCTGCTGGTTTTCAGCCTGTTCCCTCCCTCCTTAATCTCGATGCAAAAATCAATGTAGGCCTTAAAGAAAATGTATCAATGTTCTGCCTTACGGCTGGAGTTCCGCATTCTGTATATTAATGGCAAACTGAAAAGTTGCTGGATGTGGGACTCAGTTTCAAATATTTCTGTGGAGGTGAATAAACTAAATCAACAATGTATAATTTATTCCTTGTACCTACATTTTTGTTATGGTTTGGCTGTGGCTGGCAACAAAAGCGCCACACGGCCGCATCTCCCCCCGCCGGGGTGCGGAGGAGAATGGAAAGAAAACAGGCAGAAACTGGTGGGTTGGGATAAGGGCAGTTTAACAGAACAGCAGACAAAGGAACAGTAACAACAACGATACAGATAAGGAGAGAATACAACACCAACTGCACAACCCAGAGAGACACTCCCACCGTCACGCACTCTGGAGCCGAGAGAGAGTTCCCTCTGTCCAGCTCCCCCCCACCGGAACCCAGCATGACGGCAGGTGGTATAGAATACCCTGCTCTGTTTGGTCAGGTGGGGTCAGCCCACCCGGCTGTGCCCCTTCTTGGATTGCAGTGAAAATTAACCCTGTCCTGGCTGAATCCAGGACAATTTTCTAGAATCTCAGCCCTCTAAAACAGTGGTTTTTGTAGCAGGAGGGCTACAGGGACGGCTTCTGTGAAAAGCCAGTGGAATCTTCCCTTATGTCCAATAAAGCCAATGCCAGCAGGCTCCAAGTTGGACCCTCCATTGGAAAAAGCTGAACCCATCAGTGACAGTAGCAGAGACTCTGAGATAACATATTTAAGAAAGGGGAAAAAACTGCAGTGGAATAGAGAGCGGAGTGAGATAATGTGAGAGAAACAACTCTGCAAACACCAAGGTCAGTGATGAAGGAGGACTAGGAGGAGCTCCAGGTGCTGGAGCAGAGGTTCCTCTGCAGCCTATGGAGGTCCACAGTCGAGTAGATACCACCTGCAGCACATGGAAGACCCCATGCTGGAGTAGGTGGATGCCCGAAGGAGGCTGTGACCCTGCATAGAGCCCTTGCAGGAGCAGGCTTCTGGAGGGACCTGTGGACCTGTGGAGAGAGGAGCCCATGCTGGAGAAGCCATGGAGAAGACCATGGTGAGGCAGGATGTGTCCCTGCACCCGTGGAGGTCCATGGTGGAGCAGATCTCCACATGAAGCCCAGGGAGGACTCATGCTGGGGCAGGTGGATGCCCAAAGGAGGTTGTGACCCTGTGGGAAGCCCAAGCTGGAGGAGAGTCCTGGCAGCATCTGTGGACCTGTGGAGAGAGAGAGAGACACCCATGCTGGAGCAGGTTTGCTGACAGGACTTGTGACCCCATGAGGGACCCACACTGGAGCAGTTTGTTCCTGAAGGACTCCATGCCATGGAAGAGACCCACTCTGGGGCAGTTTGTGAAGAACTATAGCCCGTGAGAAGGACTCACGTTGGAGAAGTTTGTGGAGAACTGTCTGCTGTGAGTGGGACCCCACATTGGAGCAGGGGAAAACAGTAAGGAGGAAAGAGTAGCAGAAACAACAAGTGATGAACTGACCGCAACCCCCATTCCCCATCCCCCTGTGCTGCTTGGGTCAGTCACGAATGAATGGTTATGTTGCTTAAAGAATCACCATCAAAGATATTTTTGAAAGTGATTTTAATAGAAATTTATAAAACTACGATTTAACAAGATTCGATGGCAAGGTTCACTCTATTACTTATTAAATGAATGGAATAGATATATAAAGGAAAAATCGAGTTAGAAGTGAGTTAGAACAATTTATACAGAGATTGAAAATACAAGGGGACAAGTGAAGGCCTGCTGTTGAGTCACAACGTTCGGAATGGACCCCCTTGCTTTCTAAACGCCTTCTTAGAGAGGAGCCCAGGTGTGACTGGATCCAGACTTAGCCTTAGACTTTGTTAGTGGTTTATGTCTAAGGATTATATATGTCTAACAGTAATTTAAAGTTTATACACAGTTAAAGAGAAAATCACAAGAATTTAGCAGCAATTACTCATTGGTTGATTTAGCATTTACTAAGTGATTAAATAGGATTCTCTGTAATCACCACACTGAAATATTATGATTTAAATTGATTCATGCTCACACATACACACACAAACAATGTGCATATATAAAGGTACCTGTTAAAAATTCCCCTCAAATTCAGTAAAATATTCACTTCGAATGCTTCAGCATTTCTCAATGGGCAAAGTCTGAGCCTTAAGGAATGAGGAAGCCCCGGAGTTCAGCCCAAGTCATGTTGTCGGTTGGTGATGGTGCTCAACTCTGCTGACTTGAGAGTTCTCAAGCTCTGAGAGGCATCCCACTCAGAGAGAGATTCTGGTCACAGCCCTCTGCAGTCCAGGACAGCTCAAAGGACCTCCCTTGGTACTGGACTTTATAGGGTTGTGAGATGATTGAGCTGGGCATCAGTAATTTTCCATTCTGGCCACAATCTGGGTCTGTAATTATTGGAATTTTGAAAAAAAATTCTAGTAACACTGGTACTGGTTCACCCATGTTTCGATCCAGTTCAGGTATATTCCAAGGCTGTCAGGGAGTGACTGATCATTCCCGCTTTTTTTCCCCACCTCGACCAGGCAACAGGAGTTCCTGGTATGGTTAGTGCTGCTCCCCACCTTAGCCGTGCAAGAGTTCCTGGTATGGTGAAGAGATGCTTAACCACCAAACTCATTGCACAAAGGCTGAGACTTGATGGGGTTTCTTGAGAGCATAAAGCAGTCCAGGTTACGGGGATGGGGATGGAAGGATAGGGGGCGGACATGGAGGATACACAACCACAGCACCACAGCAGGGAGGGAGAGGAGGTAGAGAATTCAGGAGTGAAGTTGAGCTGGGGAAGAGGGGAGGGGTGGGGGGAAGGTGTGTTTGAGATTTGGTTTTATTTCTCATTATCCTAGTCTGATTTGATTGATGATAAATTAAACTCATTTCCCCAAGTTCAATCTCTTTTGCCCGTGACAGCAATTGGTGAGTGATCTCTTCCTGTCCTTATCTCGACCCATGAGCCTTTGAGCCTTTCATCATATTTTTTCTCCCCTGTCCACTTGAGGAGAGGGAGTGATGGAGTGGCTTTTGTGGGCACCTGGGGTCCAGCCAGGCTAAATCACGACAATACTCCAGGCTGATACCTGTTAGGGGAAAATATAGCTTGCTGGCTCTGACTGAGGCGAGACTGCTGCAGCTCCATGCCCCAGGTCCCAGCAGCAGTGAGGCTGAGTATATATTCCCAGTAGGCAGAAGCACACAAAGCACACAAACACTCAAGTATATGTGGCTGTCCATGCAGATCAACAGAGACAGACAGACATACAGAGCACTCACATGAACACAGACAGAACCAATGGCCTCATCCTGCTCCCGTATCTGGCTGAGCAAGGTGGAGGGGCATAGTAAGACTATAAATACACACATGTGCAGTATGGATCCCTCCAGCAGTTGAGCTAAGACACTCGATCTGCCCAGCACCTTCCCCTGGTTCCCACTCTCCCCAGTTGCTGTCAAATGGACATACAAGCCTCAGGGTCATAGTCCCACTCCAGTCACTGGTACAGACCCCTCACTCACAGTCACATTCACACTCTGACCTGACTACCTCCCCCCCCAAGCAGTCTGGGACTCCCCTGGTCCCCAGTGGTCAATTCCCCATAGTCTCACTCTTAGAGACACACCTCCATTCTCTTTGGCTCCTCAGCTGCTTCACCCACTCCCCAGCAAGTCCAGCTTGATCTTCACTAGTGCTCACACACTCACCTGCACACCGACGCGTGCTCCAGTTGCTGGCACCTAGGCCTCTGAGTCCTGGCCCCAGTCCTGTGGCTGGCACTGGGTTCTGCTCACTTAAGTCTCTGCAGTTGCCACCACCCAGGTCCACGGACCCTCAGACCTGTGGGCTGATGCCAGTTGCTGGCACCCAGACCCCCATAAAGAAACACAGTAGAGAGAGTGAGAGTCCATCAGCCAGGAAAGTTTTAGAGAGGAATTTAATATAAAGATAGGATAGATAGCATGACAGACAATGGTACCAATCAGCCAATTATTTGCATGGTGTCCATTTTTATCTCCTGAACTCTATTTTTCCACACTTGTTTCTCTCAAATCCCTTAAATCTATCCCTTTCCCTGACATTGATCCATCCCCTAAGCATTCCATAAGAAGTCTTGTGCAACCCCCAAATGCTCTTCCCCTGGTTTCCAGCTGGTGAGCTCCCAACAGATATTGGTGCCTGGGGTTGCTCCTGCCCAGGCGGAGGACTTTATACTTCCCTTTGTGGAACTGCATGAGGTTCCTGTCAGTCCATTTGTTCACCCTGCTGTTGGTTTCCTGATCCAGACATAAATTCCAAGAAGTTCTTCTTTTTATGAACTGCACCACTTTACAACACACTATGTGAACATTTTTTGTGATGAGAAGTAAAGGGCCAGTCAGCCTGAAAAGTCTTGGCACAGGGCAGAGCTTGAAAATTGGAGTAGGAAGAAAAAAGTTACAAGGCCAATGAGAGTAAAGGGTAGCAGTTTTTGAGTCAAGCCTGTTCACTCATATCCAGAAGACCTATTCATAGAGAAGGACTTTCAGGAATTTAGGTACCTAGGGATACAAACAAAAACAAACAAACAAACAAACAAAACTTAAAAAAGCATGTAATGAGATTAAAAAGAAATAATACTACCTAAATGGTTTGCCTATCTAGTAATCACCAAAATCCATGACAGTGAAGTATGATTTCCAAAAATGTGTTGTGCATGACTGAAAAAAGATTTTAAACTGCATTTAGACACCAAGATCCTTAAAAATAATATCGCTGCAGGAGAACTCACCAGAAAAGTAAGTTTATTCAGTGTCAAGTGTGGATCCTTAAAGTTCTCTTAGGGACACTAATTTTGTCCTGTGACTGTATATGCAATGTATATACTTCACTTTCTTTAGCTTGATTTCATGAGTCCAGATCTATATTTCCATTTTCATAAACTTTCAGGTATTTGAAGTGCTTCATTGAGCTCTACTTCACATTCTTTCTTTTGTAAATCCTACTACACTGATCAAAAACTTTATGTTTGAAGATGCTTTTAAAAAACTGTCTTTAGTGATCTAAATCACTTCTGATAACATAATTCTGTCTAGATCACCAAAGTACCTTAAAGCATTTTGGCAGAGGTCTGCAGAACAGTCTAAACAAGTCAGAGCTGAGTGTCTGATAAAATCCTAGCAGCTTTTACATGTTAAAACTTAGGTTTGTATTTCATTTATCCATTTCTGTGGTGGCTCCTTGTCTGACCCTATTGCCATCACATTGTTTACAAATTCTGATGCTATTCTACAAATGTGTTTTTATCCATGAGTGACTTGCAGAAGCAACACAAGAAGAAACAAATGTCCTTTGCTTTATTTTTCTGAAAACTGAGTATCCCCTCTGGGATCTGCAAACAAGCATTGAAGTACTACTGTATCACTATATTTGCAGAACAAGTTACTCTGTCTGGAAGTTAATTGCTCTGCAGTAAACATTGTTCTTTAGCAAAGAACAGGAAGGAAAAAAACAAGTGAGATTCTGCTATAGTAACCGGAAGGGAAAAATAGCCTTTTTTTTAGTATAAACCTTCTTGATAACATAAAAAATGTGAAAGTTTAAGTACCATGATAGAGATTCTGTTTTTGATAAGACATTGCACTTTTGACAATGATGTTTCAGTGACAGAACACTAAGACTTTGATTTAGACCCCTGCTTTTCTCTACAACTTTAATCTGTGTACACTGTAAGAGTTTCTTTCACATTTGTAGCGGTAGTCCTGAGACTGGTGTCATCGTCTCTTATAGAGGAGAAGATTTGATACAGAAGGTTCCCGGAGCTCCCTTCAGCTTTCTGTGGTATGTCTGCTCTCTTAACATTTAATATCTCTTAAGCCTGATATAGTCTGATAACTTTAACATGTCATGTGCTTTTTGGGGGAACAAAGAATTTTGTTATCTCCGCTTCCCCATTAAGATTGTCATTATCTACATTCACAGTGCTTGATTTAGCCACCCTCTTTGTAATTAAATATAGCTGTATAAAAAGTAGAAATGAAGGAACACCATAATGTCATACACAGGTAAATACGTCCTGCTGGAAAATGCTGAATGCAGATAGGTTAAAAAACAATGGATGAAAACATGCTTCTCTGAATATTGCATCCACTTGTGTGGGTCTGACACCTTTCCTGTTGATGGCTCAGGGCATGTCGCTTCAGCAGCAGACATGGATCAGACCCTATATTCCATCTGATCTGTAATTCTTTCTGCCTGGTGGCAAGCACCAGATGTTTCTGATAAGATGTTAAAGCAGGCTACCCACAGAGACTGTTTCTTTCTAATCGCAGACAGTGAGTGCTGGCTTTTTGCTCTGAAACAGAAGGAACTGTCGCTTGGGCATCCCAGTATCTGTTTTTTCCACAGCTTTCAGAAGCCTCAAGGACTTCAGACAGCTGGCTGATCTGTCCCAAAAGATGCCAGACAGCAGCTTGGGTCTTGGCTAGAAATGAGACATTCATGTATAAAGGCTATTTAAAGTACAGTCACTGCTGCAACAAATGTGACAGTAAGCTGTGTTTGGCCAAACCAAAAATAAAATAAAAGAACCGTAAATTTGCTACTGTCAGAACTTCTAACTGCAATAGCTAAGAGCATTGCAAGTAAGTTCAAAATGATGAGCCTCTGTAACACTGTTCCTTATAAGTAATATCTCCAGTGCTGTAAGATGGAAGTGGGGTAGGTAACATCTGTCCCATTCTTTGCAGACAAGAAAAAAGCTCAACAGAAATTCTGCAGTGTACCTAAAGTTGATAACCCCCAAAGAGCAAATGGAAATAAACACACAGCTCCTAATTGTTGCTTTGTTTGATCTGCTGCTATAAAGCAGTACATTTGCAGAAAAACTTGTTATAAAATGTGATGCCTAACTGGCTTTTGAAAAACTTTGTGTGCATTCTGCTAACATATATTCTGGAGCAAAGACCCAGAATAATTACATAGAACTATTATCAATGATAATAATAAAGGAATCTCTTGCCAAGCAGTTATTTTAGTAGTAGCTAGCGGGAGAAAAAGGTTATTTTGCTGATATAACATGATGTTCCAGATCCAATGTAGTTAAAGTCAATCAAGATGAAGACAAAGAATCTTGTACCGGATGAAATTTTCTTTACTCTATTTTTAAATTTTCTGTAACTTTCTATATTGTTTTGTAACTCAAATGCAGACTCATGCCTAGTAGTTTTCTGTATTCATAGTAACACACCATGACAGACATCATGCTTTATAAGATGATCTAATCGTTTGCTTCTGTTTTTGAATCAACAGAGACATCATTTTAATGTCCTTACCATGTTCTACATTGCGCTGACACCAAAGTAAAGTGTCAGTGTTGCACAATGTAATACTGCAGTGCAGAATGCTGTAAAATGCCTATAAATATAGAAATAAATAATGTGTAAGTACAGTAAATAAGAATAACTGAGTTGCAGCCCCAAGAAAAAGGCTTAAACTACAGCTATTCTTCAATCCAAATCCTGGCAATTCTGTATTCCTAACCCCACACAAAGCATAATAAAACAATATATCTACCAAAATCTCTCTCTCAGTAACTTCCTTTAGGTGCTGGTGTTTAAATGCATGTCTAGACAAACAAAATATTTTTTTCAGTACTAATTTATAAGGAAGATTTAAAACTAAACTTCAAAAAAACCTTACTATAGAGGTAGGCATAATTTTATTACATTAATTTTCTGCAGAAAAGCATGCATGCCACATATTTGCAGTGTTTTTTATTCTAACATGCCAGTAAGCATGTGAAATGTAATAACCATTTTGGTTGTGCTTTGAGAGTTCAGCATGACCTTGTGGGCCACTGAATTCATTTCACTAACTCATCACAAACTACAATGACGGCAGTCACCTACTGTGCCACCTTCATCCAAAGTAAATAACATAGGGTATTTAAACAGGTGTTTTTGATCCTTCCAGTCCTTCAGAAAATCAAGTTGTTGTTGGGCCTTTTGTGCGTTTTGAGAGTCTTTTCAGTTCATCATTCACATGCACTTAGACCATTATCATTTAATGATGAGTACTTTATAGGTACCTGAGAAGAGAATATATTATCTGGTAACTAGAAGTAGATACATCACAAGACAATGTTTCTTTATGTCTCACCAATTCAGGGATTTCAACAAACAGCTCACTACATAATAAATAAAGGTGAATACAGCAAAACTGAATAGCAGAAAAATAAATATTTCTGGTTTCCTTCAGCAAGGCTAGTCTCCTTTTTTCTCATGTACTTTAAAAGCGATCTTCTCTATATTGCATATTTTTTGAACTCCATGAAAACTTGTATTGGTAGAATATGAAAATAAAAGTAATGCAACTGACTTTAATGAGCCATGTCATATCAACAAATGCAGCTATGTGTTTGCAAATCATTCTTGCTACTGCTCTCTGATCCTCTCTGTCTAAAGGTAGAGGTTCATTTTGAAAGGGTAGACCATAGACCTCTTATCAGTAAACACAAATTACATCTGGCTCAGTCTGTCTTTGTCTTTACCTTTGCTTTGCAAATATCAAATGGAGGCACTAAGACTTTTCAGAATGTACTGCTGATGTAGGTCATTTCATCTTTTGGATGCCTTGGATATGATTTTCCAAAGGTTTGTAGCTTTAGGCTTTTTCTAGTCCTACCTCAAATTCTTTATATTCAGAATTTCAGAGAATTTATCCCAAAACAGACTTTCAAGTCTTCCTTCCCCAGTGTATTCATTTGCACTTTATAGAGACAGAATGCTGAGAGGGATGCTCTCTTATCAGACAGGCACAATGTTTTTCTTCTTATTCATCAGTGCTGCATTTTCTTTAGGTAAGAAAAGATAACAGCAATGAGCACTAATTTTTCGTGTGTCTCTGGGGCTGCATCGGACTGCTGAAACCATGAGATAAGATCACTGGCTTCACTGAGAGACTACATTTACTTTAGATATATGTATAAGAGGCTCAGGAGAGAGGAAACTATTTACATTCTGGCATCTTAATGTGTTTTCATCTTTTTTCATCTTCTCTTTCTCCTAGCTTCTGTAATGATTTCTTTTTTTTTTTTTTTTTTCCCTATCATTAGGTTCAGGATGTATAACAGCTTCAGTGGCATTACTAATACATATTTGTACAGTAATGAAAGGACTATAGCGATGTCTTTGAGGCGAGTGGACTTCTTGTCTGTACATTGAAATTCCACATCAGAGGGGAATTTACCACATGTATTTTGCCTGGCAACAGTCTTTAATTAATGCCCCCTTCACCCCCACCCCCAACCTACAACTGTCTCAAAAATATATCTTGTCCATGCATGAATGCTTTCATAGGGCTTTTGGTTTCACTCAACTCTATTGAGAAGTTAGCTATCACAAAATCATTTAATAGCCCTTTGTGTGTCATTCTTTCCACCTGCTAATTTATGGTTCTTTCTCATGCATGTCTGCATTCTTGGAACTATCCTTTGGAGACCGCTTCCTGCCTTGAATGAAGAAGAGATTTTCATTTGCCCTTTTCTCTTTCTGTGTATGTGTGTGTGTGTTAAGTAAGCCCCTCACTTGAGAGGATCCATGTGCCTTTATCAGGGACATCTGACATATACTGAAAATATAACTTAACAGTTACATTTTTTTTCTGACATACTTACCAATCATCTTAGTCAGCATTAGTTGTTAAGTACTTAGAGTTCAGAATGTACTCTTTTCTGTGCTAGAATAAGTTTAGAACAAACATCCCATTTATAATGCTACTATATCACAACATTTTGCTGGCTCTGCACCCAGTTACATGAGAATATTTAACCTTTTTATTCCAATTGCATTATATCTGAAATTTGGCAGACCTGGTTTGTTTGTAAATACATTATACATAGAAATGTTTATTTTTTCTCTCACCCTCAAAACTTTCCTAATTTTTGCAAAATTTGTAGCTACACAAAACATACTGGTTGTCTATATTAATTTAGGTTTTTGAGGGAATTGGTTCTGCTACATTCTTCTGACAGTATTGGGCTACAGGATAAATGGATCTCAGTTGCTTTGCCCACATTAAGAGAAGGTACTTGCAGGTTATTATGGTTTAGCCTGGATGAATGTCACGTGCCCATGAAAGCCGTTCTATCACTCCCCCTCCTCAAGTGGTCAGGGGAAAAAAAATATGATGAAAGTCTTGTGGGTCAAGATAGGGTTAGGGAGAGGGAGAGGGAGAGGGAGAGGGAGAGGGAGAGGG
>Ga0065711_1012709_pt1 | contig 11111 bp, 11 predicted proteins | sample Hoacrofraction12_FD_59098 | JGI IMG/M metagenome (GOLD analysis project Ga0065711, IMG submission 59098) | Hoatzin crop microbial communities from Cojedes, Venezuela - Epithelial fraction 12 v2 (version 2) | ecosystem: Host-associated > Birds > Digestive system > Esophagus > Crop | place... | reverse complement strand
CTCTCCAGTAGCTCCTCATCTTTCTTGAACTGGGGAGCCCAGAACTGGACACAGTACTGCAGATGGGGCCTCACTAGGGCAGAGTAGAGGGGAAGGAGAACCTCCCTCAACCTGCTGGCCACACTCCTCCTAATGCACCCCAGGATCCCATTAGCTTTCTTGGCAGCCAGGGCACACTGCTGGCTCATGGTCAACCTGTTGTCCATCAGGACACCCAGGTCCCTCTCTGTAGAGCTGCTCTCCAGCAGGTCCACCCCAGCCTGTACTGGTTCATGGGGTTATTCCTCCCTAGGTGCAGGACCCTGCGCTTGTCCTTGCTGAACCTCATCAAGTTCCTCTGCGCCCAACTCTCCAGCAAGTCCAGGTCACGCTGAATGGCAGCACAGCCTGCCGGTGTATCTACCACTCCTCCCAGTTTGGTGTCATCAGCAAACTTGCTGAGGGTACATTCTAACTCTTCATCCACGCTTGTCTTGTTTTTCAGTAAGCAGCATGAAGTAAATAAAACACGGCAGCCTGGGTTTTAATAACAAATGCTGATCATGCCTGAGAGACTGGCACAGTTAAAGGTGAGCAGAAGTCTGCTGTGGGTCTTGCAGCAGTGTTGGCTGACGCCTAAATAGGGTACAGGGTTTGTCACCCTATTTTGGTACCATTTATTTGCTAGCAAACTTTGAAAAGCCTTGGTGCCTTTATGCCAAATCTTTGTATTTCATTCTCAGCATCAGATGAATCTGGCAGTTGGACTTTTCTTTGACCTTACCAGAACCTCAGTTCTTGAAATATCTAAAGAGGATGGAGAAAGGAGGATTTCCAAAGATCAGTCTGGGGACTCATCAACCAGGCCAGGACATGGTACGTAGCAGTGGGGGGACCACTGAGACCCCGGACTTCCCTACTTGGGGCCCAGTGCCCCGAGAGGTGGGCTGTGAGGCGCGGCGACGAGGCGGGAGCAGAGGCTTGCCTTCTCCCAGCCCTCCTTCTCCGACCCTTCACACGGGCGGGCAGCCCCTGCCGAGTGGCCAGGGGAGAGCTGGGGGCCCACGGTTCAGTCACGCTTCCCCACACTTCAGTCACTAACTCGCTTCCAGAGTGAATGAAGATAAAGTGAATTAGGGCCTCCCGATTGCTGCACGAGAGCGTTTAATCCGCTGCTGATTATGTGTCAGCACCTAATCCACTTCCAAAGATCAATCAATTTAATTCTCCTGAATGTCCCCATATCTAGAAGCCCTGAACACGACTGAGATTAAACCTACCTTCCATGCCTAAGGTGGCTGGAGAGATACTGAGTTTAAGGATGTCTGGGGCACCTGATGAGCCAAGGCAGACGTGAGGCACAGCAGTAACCTACTTCTCGAAAACCCCATGAAGGCTTCCCCAGGAAAATCCACATGGCCATGTCAGCAGAGGCTTTTGGTGGCTTCGGCAGGAGACTGAGAGCCAGAAGCCGGTGGGTGCGGGTGCTGGCTCGTGCTCAGCTCCATGACTTCGCACGCCCGGAGCACGTTCCTCCAGCTGAAGGCAACGTCATGAACAAAACCACATTCTTCTGCCCACATTGTTTCCAGCCGCAGTAAATTTTAAGCAAAACCAGATATTGTTTAACGAGGAAAGTTTACTTTTTTTGGTTCTTGCAGGTTTCAGTTTGTAAGCAGAACTTCAACCTCTGGATTAGGATATTTTAGAAGGACGGCTTGGCAGACCGTCAGCAGAGCAAGCAGCACTTTGATGAATCCCCATAGACACACAGTGACCTGGAAGCATAAAGAAGACCTCAAATTCAGTGCTGAAAGAACTGTACTGATTCGACTAAAATACAGATGTATATCGACACCAATGTAAAACTGGCAATCTTCTGTTTGTTTTTCTGAGATAGAATGACACTGAGAATACAGTGCTTACTTCTGCCATGCTGCTATTTGTAAAGGTCAAACCCAGCCAACTCAAACAGAAGAAGGCACTGCAGAGTGTTAGAAGGGTGGTAAAAAAAATGACAGTTTCGCTGTTGGAAACTGTACGTCTAGAACATCACAGCAGGGGAACTGTGTCATATTTTCAGTACTTTTAAATTAAATGTTTGTTTGAGGGTGCCATTTGAATGCCATCCCCCCGAAAAGCCAGTAATGGCTCATCACAACGCAGAACAGGGGAGCACTTGGCAGTCAGCTTCGTAGCTCCCGGTAATTATGTGTTGCAAGCACAGAGGGTAAGAGCAGTTGCACATATGAAGAGGGGCAGTTCTTTGAGAAACAGTAAATTTTCACTCAGAAAATCATGGAATTTGTGGAAGAGAACCAAGGTATTCATGAATTTCAGCCAAATTTGTCAAATCAAAGACTTTAAAATACTTTGTGTTCATGGTTTTGAAGTTGAATGCTTTGTTTGGGGAAATCCTGGGAAGAATTGTTGGTGTTGTTGCTGTTACTATTATTATTATTCAACATCATATGAGATGCAAACAAACTTTTATTTCAAATAAAACAAAGCATTTCAGGAAAATTCATTTTGAGCGGGCTGTTATTTGTTTCACAAAACTTCTAATTTGTTCTGGGTCACTTTTATGTGAACCTGGAGGTGTTTTTCATTTCCCCTCACCACAAATTGGACATCACACTGAAAATCCAAGTCTCACAAGCCCTAGATTCAACTTTCTTTCAGCCCTGTGCTTCTCCCACATCATCCTTCTGGGCTAGAAGGCTGTGTCCGTGACTTATCCTGCTTTCCAGTCAAGGCAAACCCCACAAGCAGAAGGACTCACCTCTGATGAATGGGTTTTATAAGACACCCTCTCTGCTGGCGTCCGTGTTTTTCAGAAAGAGCTGGTGGTTTTCATACAGAAGATCCCAGGTTCGCTTCCTCTGCCAGATGTTGGCTGAGAGGCTGTTTTCAGTGGGAGCTGACTTTCTGAGACTCACGTCATCTGGTCCAGACCCATCAATATGTTGCAGCCAGTGGCTTTTATGTGAGCAGGGTGAACAGGCTGGGAATCACCTAAAGGCGATCTGCATTGTAAGCATTGGGGCTTAAGCATTCCCCTCTGAAGAGTGATGGAAGGGAAGACTGGATACCCATCTCAGACTTCCATCTCAGCGGACGCCTTTCGCACTTTCTTTTTGCTCTCTGCTCTACATGGAATAAACTTCTCTAACTCATTCATAAAAATACCACTTTGTCCTCTGCAGATCTCACTTCAGTTGTGAAGTGCAGAGACAACTGTTCTGAACAACTATTTGTTAGATGCTAATAACATGGTTCAGTATTTCCTAATTGTATCTTCTAAAGAATAAAACTGTGCTACTTATGTCAGAACACAAGCGCCTTATCATTTCTAATCATTCTCTTCATTTCTTCATTCCTTCATTACAGGTTTTCTTCTGGCAGTTGATGATACACCTGAACTCTGAGTCAAATGTGTTTGATCTAGAGACTTTTTCCCCATGTGCTTTTACGACAGCGTGATCCTTGTCTGGCTAAAGTATTAATAACAATTACACAATATTTTCTTATCATTGCAGTGGGGATGATATGATCCTGTGGTTTTATGTTGCTCCCAACTGAATTCTGTGGGAAATCACCGTTGTCTACGGCAGCAGCAAGCTCGAGTCCATTACAATGCAGCTCATCAGTATCACCCCTCAAGGTCTGTACCGAGGGGCTCCGAGGTCCGGCTAGCTCAGGGCAGAGCTCAGCTGCCTGGATGAATCTGCAGGGATGTCTTGTGATTTGTGCTGGAGACCAGAAGTCAAGCTAGAGGGATGGGCAGTTGCTCGCTCCAAAGCAGCAGTCCCTCTGGTTGTGCTAGGTCAGGCAGCGGCTCTGGAATGTCTGCCTGAAGCGCCTGAGTGTTGAATAGCTGAGATGTCTATCGACAGCGAGTAGCTTCCAATCCAAGATCCCGATTTGCAAGGTGAGGTGCAGTTCGTACCAGCTTGAACCAGCTGGTGTTCATCTGCTTGTCCGCAGCCCTGAATTATTTATCTGTTACCCGCTGCACAGCATTTTATTGCTGCAGCTTACTCTTCTGTGCCTTGCACTCATTCTCAGAAGGATAGCACAGATCCACAGAAAAATCTCCCGTGTCAGTACCCCGTGAGTAGAAATCCTGTGTTTCACTGCAGCGGTTTTGAACGACATGGGAAGAAAGGACAATTTCTGAGATAGATGTTGTTCCATCGGCATACAATTTCGTGCCTTCTGCACTCATCTGGCCTTTGTATCTTCCCCCAGCCCTCTCTCACAAATAACAAGTGATGCTCCACAGACGAGTCTGGCACGTCATCAAGATGCAAATCTTGGACCGTACGTTAAGAGGAGAATTCAGATATCTTTAATGCTTCAGTCATTACTCCCAGAACACCATCCATTTTGGTTTATGGACCTGCAGTATAATCTGACTGATAATTTATTTACTGTTTGACCTACCACAGTCTCAGATTATTGTTTTTATCACCCTGGAATAACTGGTGAAAAGTAACAGTTACCTTACTACAAGCTTCCAGTGGAAGTGTATTTCCCGGTGCTGAAGGCACCGTGCCCTGTCCAAGGGAAATCCACACACAAGTCAGTTCCGTGTATCCTTTTGGCTATGCTTCAAATTTCGTTATTGTCATTTATTCAATGAGCATTGCCAATGAGCTCCGTTTTGTACACTGTGTAGTAAAAGCACGCAGAGCCTGACTTTCAGCCAAGTTAAACTGGTGCGTGGTGCTCTGGTCAGTCTGGCTTTCACTCCCTTATCTTCAGGACTTACCATCAAAGGGTTTTGCACGGGTGCATTAGGTACCAAGCTCTTCTTTGTTTCTTTTGCTGGCTGTACATTCAAGCACCTTTGGGGATCTGCCCTTGCTGAGAGACTGGGACTTAAATCAGCTTCAGTGGGAATTCCAGTACCTCATTCCTAAATCACACCAGTCTGCTCTTCTTTTTATTTTCTCTCTCTTGCTTCTCTTTTCCCCTTTCTTGCATGCTGAAAAAAGTGCTGTATCTTATCGGAAGCAAATTCCACAAAGCTTCTCTTATTCCTTTGAACACAAAAGCAAAATTCTCCTGGAAGTGAATAGCACAGAATCAGGGCACTTGGTGATGTGAGGTGTTGCACAACCCAAAAGTTAACCTGCATTACCTTCTTCCCTGCTTGGACCCCTAAATGTTGCTCACCAATGGGGTACTAAAGGTCCCACTTGGTCTGGGGAAAGATTATTTCCTTGTGAGTTCTGCAGGGAGCAGCCACAAGGCTATATCCCTGGACATCTGGCAAACTCTGGGTAGAGATGTGCTGGGGTATCATGAGTTGAGGGGAAGGGGTACACAGGGAAAGGGGGGGCATCTCTCCCCACTGCCGTGGATAGGCGGGACCACTTTTGTGAAAGGCCTGGGGACGTCCCACTGGGCTTCAGCAGAGTTTCTGCATTACTCGGAGCACTGTGGAGCAGCACGGGTTGGGGTACCGTACAGGTTGCTGCAGGCTGCCATGCCCCGCTGGTTGCGAGCTCCCTGCTGTGCCGCTTGCGGCTGCTTTACGGTGCAAGGATGTGCTTACAGCTCGCCTGGGCCTCGTGCAGCGGTCGCAGCACAGAGCGGAGCCACAGCTAAGCCCCCGTGTATTTATTAAGATCCTGGACAGACTGCAGTCCATACTAAAGCCTGCATAGCTGTAGTCCTACTGTTTTTAATACTGAGCTTACATAAAACTAGGTGTTCTATCAGCTGCAATTGGTACTCTGGCTTGTAGTGTACCCATAGCTAGAGGGGAGGAGTGCAGAAACTTACCCCAGCTGCAGGAGCCATGAGCCAAAACTGGGAGCTGAGGAGAAATGTGAAAAATGTGAGGGCTTCTGTGAGGACAATAGCCAAAAGCAATAAACTTATAAGCAAATAAATCAGTAAATGGCTGAGGAAACGTACCCTTGGGAATAGTAAGAAAAGTAAGTGGAAGAAGGGATAGAATTAGAGAAAAGGGCTGGAAGAGAAGGAAAGGAGAAGAGATGGGAAAAAATAAGAGAGAATTTTACTGGGTGTTCCTTTTTCATAGGGGACGTTGGGAGAGGGAATTGGGGAATGGGAAGAAAGAAAAAGAAAAATTAAGCGCTGTGAAAGGAAGGAGAAAAAGGAAGATAAAAAATGTTAAAAATAACACATTGAAGTTATGGGATGGGAAAACAGAGGTTGTGAATGGAAGCAGAAAGCAAGCAGAACCAGACTTAACCGTGCTTCCACACAGCATCTTGCTGTTCAGTGTGGATAAGCCAGAGAACTCCGGGGGATGCTCCACAGAGCAAAGGGCCTGTCTGCATGAGAGAAGAGATCAGACTCCGGCAGGAGGGTGAGGTAGATGGAGAATTGGATGGCTGAGAAAGTGGAAGAGGAAAAAGAAAAATCAATGTTGACATGGAAAGGCTGATGCCGGAATGTTGTGGAAGCCAATCTTGGTTTTTCACTGGTCAGGTGTGGTGGTGGCTGAATGGTGTGCACATAAACCCCTGCATTTTGGGTGCAAGTGTGAACCTCACTCTTCAGAAGTTTTCGTGAGCTTTTCTGTGGTGGCCGGGACTGACCTGAGTGCGTTCATGCAGTGTCTTTTCTTGATGCATGCTGATGTATCAGAAGCCCAACTGCTTGTTATAAGCAAATTAGAGTTCCACCAGGAGCCTTCCTTTATTCTGGCTTCAAATCTTTTTTGCATGAAAAAAATCTTCTGAAAATACAGGTAATTGCACTTTTTTATGCTTTCAATGAAAAGAATTACTTGCATGAAAGCTTCTACATTTTGCTTTACTACCTCTTCACACAGGTTTTGTTGCCTGTCGGAGGCGGGGGAAGATATTCTCCAACCATAACAAAGCACTGCAGGGTGACGCAAGGGAGATCTCCAGCCTGTTTACCTCCACAGATCTCAGCCCTGAGGTCGCCATCCAGCTTTACTCTCCGTGCTAATTGCATCGCTGGAGTTTTTGGGCTGTGAACAAAACCATTTGTAAGAGCCACCACGAAGCAGGGCAAATCAGCCCGCGTGGTGCTCCATCCTCCTGCAGCCAAACCGTTCCTCATAATTTGGAGTTATTTCACACAGGTCGATACCGCAGCGCAGTCTGCGGCACACAGCAGAGCAGAGACTCGGACAAGCATTGCCCATGCTACTCCCCACCACTAAGATGGGGAGCAGGTGAGGTGACGGTGGTATCTTCATTTTCTTGCTGCACAGGCACTCCCTTGTGCTCTGTTACAGACTCACATGGAGGAAAGAGCCTGGTCCTTTCCTCTAGGTCCCCGGGTTGTAAAGCGGTTGTACCTCTGTTTGCAGTGGAAGAGCGGGGATTTGCCAGGGGAGCTGGGCTTTCAGGCTCTGGCAAGAAGACCTTTGTTTTACAGGACTCCTTGTGAACCAGCATGCAGAGGGTAAACTGGAATAACGCTGTGGATTCCTCCTTTTCCAGGCGCTGGCAGGCGGGGATGCAGGACACACAGCACCTACACAGCAGCCCACAGCTCAGGCTTTGCATTCAGCAGGGTTGATCCCGGGGTAGAAATCGGAGCCTGAGGGTCTTCATGGGCAGCTGAACCCCGAATAAACCTTCTCTGCTTTCACAGTGAGGACAGAAGTTCAGGGTGACCTAGAAAACATCGTGAGTAGAGTCCTATACCTGAACAAGATCTAGGAGTGACTGGAAAGGGGGTATGTGTGACTGCTCAAGCGTACCCACGTAGCTGGGACCATGCGCAGAGCGCTGGGGAAACGCAACGCTCTCACTGCTGGGAAACCCACGTGTGCAAGCAGGGAGCAGAGTCAGATGACGAGAACGGTCCCTGCTTGTCCAGCAGAAGCATGAGAAAGTGAAGGGGTCCGATCCTGAATTTGGAACTGCCAAAGTGCTGACGTGACTGAAAAGCACCTGCAGCTCAGCTTCAACACTGCGCTGCTGCAAACAAAAAGGAACGGCATGGAGCTGTTGATAAAATAGGATTGAGAATGTTGAGAAGCTGTGTGAAACCACTGAGATAATTTGCCTGCTCTAAGTGAGATAAAATACAGCTGTGGCACTGCCAGATCTATTCCTAAAATCCTCTGCTAGCACAGAGTCCCAAGTCTCCCTAGGGATTATTAGCCAGCCTTGGATTTCTCTCCAATATCTAACTGCCATTCTGCAGGATCTAGCGGATTCTTTCCTGAAGACTCGGCAAAGGGAATAAATGATCCTTGTCCTCTCTTGGACAGTCTTTCACTTACTGGAAAACTATTATCGAGTCTCCCTTTAGAGCTTCCAGAGTGACCAACCTAATGATCTGAGCTGTTTCTGGCAGGCCACATTCTCTGAATGGCTTATATTCTTGCTGCTCTTTTAAAAAGCCAGCCAGAACTAGATCCAATACTCCAGCTGGGTCTTCACCAGTGACTTGTAGAGCTGAGTAATCCCCTGTTGCATCTGATACTCCTGTGATAACACATCTCAGTATGAGATTTGCCTTTCAGGAGATCTACCTCCTTTGCTCATATTTGCTTTGAGTCCTATTGTAGCTCTCACAACCTTTTTCTTCAGTTCTTCCACCTCTCCTATGATTCCTCATTTTGTATTTGTGCATTTGATCTTTCATTTCTTCATGTAGTGCTTTGGACATGTGGTTACAAAATTCTGTCTTGCTAGTTTTAGACTATTTCTCCAACATATGAAGATAATTCTGAATTCTGATCCCATCCTCTGAAGTGCTTGCATCCACTCCCACCTTGGTGTCAACTGCAAATTTTATAAGTGCACTCTCCACTCCATCATCTCTGAGGACAGCAAGAGGACACTGAGCTAGGTAATAAAACATTCTTTTTAAATCTTGCAAAGATAAATAGTGAGTTGAGCTCTGATAAAGAACACTTCAGGATGAAAAAGGTGTGAATATATCTTAGCTCTAGGGCTTCTAATCCTGGTTTGTGCGAACAGTTTGCATGTGCCACATACTTGAATAAAGACTGGAAAAACGCGATCCTAATTTTTGCGAGGGGCTTTCTTCCCCTACCAGCCTAACTGCAAATGAAAAGGGAGGCTGGTAAACTGAAGCATAAAAAAAGCCGTATTGTGTAGCACAAGATAGTACCAGAAAGAAGTTTAGTATTCAGGGAGTGTACAGCACTAAAATACTTGTCAGTGTTGCAGTATTTTGACATATAAGTGGGACACATCTGAAGCCTTATCTTTGCCCTCCATTGCCTAGCGCAAAGAACTGGCACAGTGACAGAATTCATCTTGCTCAGGAGTCAAGATGTTACAAGAGCCATCTCTAGCAAAAAAAAATTAAAAAAAAAAAGAAGAGAAGGAAAAAAGAAATGGCAACATCTATAGAAGTCTTACAGCCCTGGCTTGGCAATTGCATCCATACCCTTGACAAGCCTGGGAGGTTTTGTCTGAACTCAGAAGTGCACAATTTGCGAACTTGCGCTCTGAGGAAATGTCAAGAAGCACCGGACGAAGAGGATGCTTTCCACAGCCTATGGGATGTCGCCAGTTCTCCCAGACTGCTGTCCACCTCGCCACTGCTTGTGTGATTTTCCCATCTGTGTAATCAGTTGACAAAATATATCTTTTTGCTTCTAGAAGGTATTCATCCTGCCTTTACTTGATGTTGTTTATTTCTATGTAGGGTTGAGATCTAACTGGAACAATGAGCTGAAAATACAGTGAATTCCAGTTGGATCTGTTCTTTGGGAGGTTTTAGCGAATTCGGTGTTTCTGAAGAGTGCCAGATCCACAGCTTCTGCACCGATGTTCCCCTTCTTTCCCATAGAGCAGGCAGAGGATCAGCATTGGCTTTACTGAGGCTTCGTCACTGGGGTGCATCTCAGCTCCGTAGGATGGAGAGCAGTGCACTCGCTCAGCTGTAGTCCCTGCAACAACCCACAATGCAGAGAACTATTACAGGTCCAAACATTGATCATCACCTCTGCTGCAGACTCTGATCCACTACGAGTGGCCTGGGAGCAGGCCATTTCACACACAGCTATTGAACAACTTCAGGGGACTGAGCAGCCTGGCCAGCTCTCTCTGACAGGGACTGGGAACTCTGGGAGCCGTTACCGGCTGCCTGCGGCTGCCAGTTCTCCCAGCAGACGTGTGAAGAGCCTGCTTGCAGCAGAACCAGTCCGAACGCTTCTGGGCTTTGCTCAAGGAAGCAGAGGAAAATCTTGGCAGGGAGATTTACGTGGGAAGGGGGTAGCTGGTAACACCCTGAAAAGGGGCCTTGGCTCAGCTGATTGATTTATTCAAACTTTTCTCAGCTCTAGGTAATGTCACTCCCCATGGGGCGTGCAGAATAAAAGCACAGCTCTGGCAGGGTTTCCTGCACTGAAGAGGTTCCTCTCTGAAGACTCTACCCTTCTTGGAAGGAGAAACTTCTCCACCTGGTAAATCGCAGATCATAGAATCATAGAATGGTTTGGGTTGGAAGGGACCTTAAAGATCACCTGGTTCCAACCCCCCTGCCATGAGCAGGGATGTCTTCCACTAGACCAGGTTGCTCAGAGGCCCTGTGTAGGTGCAAGACCTTTGGTTCTGCATTTCTTGGGATGTCAGAAGCATGTTGACTCCTCTCAGACACGTATCAGCTACTGCCTCTAGTTTCCACCAGGACCCTGCTTCCTCGGCTGGGGGACTGGGGTGCTGGAGTCCTGTCAGCACCTCTTCTGCCTCTCGGAGACCATTTATGTCAAGTCTTTTTTCCTGTGCAGCAGAACAAGACAATTTTTCAAGAACTGAAAGAATACATGTGCAGACTGACCCTGACAAGCGCTTGAGATCTGAATCTGTTCGGGTCTTTCAAACACGAACTCCCCGTCTTTCCTCCCTCTCTTTTCATGAGCAAAGATATGAGCTCATGGCTGATGGAATTCAGCATCTGAAGTACCAGTGGGATCCTGAACTAATTTGGTGTTCCATCAAATTCATAGAATCATAGAATCATAGAATGGTAAGGGTTGGAAGGGACCATAAATATCATCTGGTTCCAACCCCCCTGCCATGAGCAGGGACATCTTCCACCAGACCAGGCTGCTCAGAGCTCCATCCAACCTGGCCTTGAACCCTGCCAGGGAGGGGGCAGCCACAGCTTCTCTGGGCAACCTGGGCCAG
>Ga0065711_1049827_pt1 | contig 11112 bp, 11 predicted proteins | sample Hoacrofraction12_FD_59098 | JGI IMG/M metagenome (GOLD analysis project Ga0065711, IMG submission 59098) | Hoatzin crop microbial communities from Cojedes, Venezuela - Epithelial fraction 12 v2 (version 2) | ecosystem: Host-associated > Birds > Digestive system > Esophagus > Crop | place... | reverse complement strand
TCCAGCCCACACTTCCTGAGCTTCCCTAGGAGGATGTTATGGGAGACTGTGTCGAAAGCCTTGCTGAAGTCGAGGTAGACAACATTCACGGCTCTCCCCTCATCTACCCAGCCAGTCATGCCATCGTAGATATCAGATTGGTCAAGCATGGTTTCCCCTTGCTGAATCCATGTTGACTACTCCTGATAACCTCTTTTTTCCTCCACTTGCTTAGTGATGACATCCAGAATGAGCTGTTCCATTACCTTTCCCGGGATGGAGGTGAGGCTGACCGGCCTGTAGTTCCTTGGGTCCTCCTCCTTGCCCTTTTTGAAGACTGCAGTGACATTGGCTTTTCTGCAGTCTTCAGGCACTTCTCCTGTCCTCCAGGACCTTTCAAAGATGATGGAGAGTGGCTCAGCAATGACATCTGCCAGCTCCCTCAGTACTTGTACGTGCATTCCATCAGGGCCCATGGATTTGTGGGCTTCCAGGTTGCTTAAATGATCTCTCACGTAGCCCTCCTCGACCAAGGGAAGGTCATCCTTTCTGCAGGCTTCCTCTCTTACCTCCAGGGCCTGGGATTCCTGAGGGCCGGCCTTAGCAGTGAAGACTGAGGCAAAAAAGGCATTCAGTAGCTCTACCTTCTCTGCATCCTCCGTCACCAGGACACCCACCTCGGTCAGCAGTGGCCCCACATTATCCCTAGTCTTCCGTTTGCTGCTGATGTACTTGAAGAAGCCCTTGTTGTTTATGACATCCCTTGCCAGATTTCATTCCAGATGGGGCCTTAGCCTTCCTTGTTGCATCCCTGCATGCTCTGACAGTGTTCTTGTATTCCTCCCAAGTGGCCTGTCCCTCCTTGCACATTCCATTGACCTTTTTCTTCCACCTGAGCTCCGCTAGAAGCTCCTTGTTCAACCATGCAGGTCTCCTGCCTCCTTTTCTAGATTTCTTGCTCAGGGGGATGCACTGATCCTGAGCATGGAGGAAGTGATGCTTAAACAGCAACCAGGACTCTTGGACCCCCCTGCCTTCTAGAGCCCTGACCCACAGGATTCCTCCAAATAGGTCCTTGAAGAGGCCAAAGTTAGCCGTCCTGAGGTCCAAGGTTTTGATCCTGCTTATCGCCCTGCTTCCTCCACGCAGGATCCTGAACTCGACCATTTCATGGTCACTGCAGCCAAGGTGCCCCCAGCCTTCACATCCTCAACCAGTCCCTCTTTGTTTGTCAGTACAGGGTCCAGCAGCACGCCTCTCCTTGTTGGCTCCTCCACCAAGTTTGCATTGTTTCAGTTGTTTTCACAGCACTAAGCTTTTGCATCAAACCAAATCTGATAGGGAATATTTATGCCTGATATTTAGTGTGTTTGTGGCCTGTATTTTACCTTACTCTGTTGGGGGGGCAGCATTAAAAACAGCTGCTCTTTTAAACACAAAGGTCTTCAGAATAGCCGAGTCTTAGTTACTTTGAATACTAGCGTCTCGGATCCTCTGTGGGAGTTCTAGACTAACCTTGTCCAGATCAAGCTACTATTTTGCATTGTTTATAAATTTGTAATGAATTACTTCTCAGTTCTGAGAGTAATAACTTTTTGTGCTCCTGTTTTTGCTCCATTGAGTTCAGCTGCAGCAGCAAAAGCATCCTGCTAGAGACTTTTTAATGTCTCTGGAAAATAAATTGTCAACATTTGTTTACTATAAACAAATGTTTTCATGTATAGGAGGATTTTTTTTTTCCTCCACTTTTCGGTCTTCTGTACATCATGGATGTGTCTTTCAGTCTATGCTCAACTAGTGGAATTAGCTGTGAAATTCCTTTCAAACCCAGTCACTACAGCTCTGGAGCTATACATGTGGCTGACTGTAAAACACGTGGTGCACTTGCTCATTCCTTGGTCCCTGTTGCCTTTGAAAATGCTCGGTTAGGACTTTGCATGGTAATTCTGAACACTAAATATGTGGCTGCTGGCCAAAAGGTTTTGTTGTTCAGGGTCAGTAATTTGCTTGCAGTTAAAGGTTTGCTTGATGCTTTGCTTTAAGGGGATACTAAATTAAGATACTACATTTTGCACGTTCAGGCTTTTGCATGCAAAGATAATTTTCTGTTTTGCAGAATTGAATGTGAACAGTTTTGTCAATGTGTAGCAGGCAAAAAGTGCAAAGATGAGTTACATTCTCAGCTAGGTTCAGTCCGCCTTGATTACATTGTTTATTTTTTTTCCTTTTCATACAGGCAGAAATTTAGGATTAGTATATCTAAAAGTTAAGTATATCTGATTGTGGCTTTGAAAATAATACCTGATTTTTCTGAATGCTAAGATTAATTTTAATGAGTGTAGTTGAGTAGGTATTTCCAGTGAGTTTCTTCTGTCCCTCTCCTCTGTCCTTTCCTCTAAAAAAAAAAGAGAAAGTGTTTATATCCTTTTGCTCTACTAATAAGTAGAATGTATTTTAATGCATGAAGGTATTTTTTCATGTCCTGATAAACACAATAAATAACATGAAATGCTTTTCTCTGCAGATGTGGAAGCTATCCCAGAAAGCAGAAATTCAAAAAGCAGGTCTAGGGAGCAACAAAGCTCCTAATTCTATTACCCACTACATGAGATGTGGGCGAAGTGGTGAGTTTCCTGCCCAAAATGTAAATGAGATTAATTCCATTTACAACAAACTAACAGCATTACATATAAGAACAAGTGCACATTGCATTAACCAGATGTAAATACTGCTTGCTTAATTGGCTTCTGTCTTGCTTATTAGTTAAGCCAGAACAGGTTGTTTTACGGCAGTTATTTTGCCTGTGTGAGTGGGGAACTTCATCCATTTAGCCTTTTGCCTGTAAAAATTACATTTATTTTTATTCTTCTAGTCCCTTGGAGAAGAATGTTCAAAGAAATCACATTAAGAAATAATATTGAAGTCAGTTTTTAGAAAGGGACAGATAAATCAAAAAGAATAGTTTAACAAAACACACAAAGTATTCTATACTCCCAAGGAAACTGCCTTTTTATAAAGCTTGTCTTTGGCATTCTGTCCTTCTCTTGACTTCATTAAAACATCTTTGATGCATGCTGTTAGTGCTGTTAGTTCTGTTAGTCACTTAACTCTGTGTGTTATACTTCCACACTTTAAGCTTTTCTTATGTTCTTTTCTCTTTCTGCCTTTCAACTGAACACAGAGAGAAAAGTGTCCTTCAGTATCTCAGTATGAAGCCTTTATATCTGAAGTAACAAGACAGCGACTGTAGGAATCATTAATAAAAATTAAGGGAATTTTTTACATTCTTCGTGACTAGAGCAGGCAAGAAATAAAAACCTACCTACGTTCTTTCCTTCCTTGAATCAAGGAGCTCTACTGGAGTCTACTGCCGAAAATTTGTAGATGGTCTTAGGAGTTATTGCACATTGCACTGTTAAGATCTGCTGAACAAAGGACAGTTCTCATCTCCCTAAAGACCAAGAATTTTAAGGTCTCAAGAATTACTCCAGGGGAGAAAAAAACAACTTCTTGAATTTTCTGTTAATTAAATTAGCCACTCTTTTGCTTAAGCTTCTGCTAATAATTAGCCAAAAAAACCCATAACTAGCAGTTTATATTTACTTCTGTAAATCCAAAATAAATGCTGTAGTATTTTGTTGAAATTGACTGTATATACAGATGCAAAAACCTCACAGCTTACTGGCACTTCACTGCCTTATTTGGTTAGTATAATCTGCATGAAATTGCTCTTCAAAAAGTTTATGCTGATTTTTGTTGCATACTGCAAGAGAAAAATTTGTTTACATACATGAAAAAGTTTGACAACTAACAAAAGTGGGAGTCCTGGGATAATCGTATTACGTAGAAATTGTCATTTGTGTTTTTCACATTCCCAAGTTATTCTGCATATATATGTTCAGATGTTTTTGACAGGAAGTTGTCAGGTATGATTTTTTTATAACTTTTATTTTGCTATAAGGCTGTTTTCAACAAATGGCATTTCCAGGATAAGACTGTCTTACGATGTTTGTGTACTGACTAATTTTTTTTATTGTTGTCTCTTGACATGAGCTGACTGTGGCTTAGGAGGTTTCTTGATGGCAAAAAGAAATGTAAATAATATCATACGCATTTTACAATCAGTTCCCCTTAAGTTTATCTTTTATTAGTGATACACATTTTGTTCATTCTTGATTTATATTAAAGTCAATAGATGTTATTGGTACATTCAGTGGTTGCATACATTTGTTGTCTTGAAAGCATTTGCAGAGAGCTCAAAGGAAGTGTATGTGAACTTGTAAGCAGATCCAGAATGAGTTGTTAGAATTCTATTTTATTACAAACCAACCAGCACATTCATATTCCTGTTCTAAAGGATTAAGTTAACTGTGTAACCCCCTAGTGTCCTGTCTTCCAACAGGCACGTAGATAACTTTTCACCTACAGCTATGTCCATTCACCTAAGGAAAGATAAGCATGACACATTTGCAGGCAGAACTAAGGTTGCAGACTACGTGCAAGTTGATCACACTGCTGTGTGGTAGAGCCACTACAGCTTCATGAACTGAATAACAACTTGTTTCTTGAGGCTTACAGGTTTTATCACTTACAAAGCCTCAAGCTGTCAGGGACAGTTGGAACAGAATCATTTTTCACTGGAGAGAGGATGCAGTTCAACAGGTTCGAAAGCATACGGGCAAGTAATTTTTTTATTTTCCTGAAATCTTGTTGAAAAGGGGAAAGAAGAGTAAAGTTCAATAAGCTTTAGAAGGGGAAATTTTTCTTTTTTTTTCTCCTTAAAATGACTTCCTTCTGAAATACTTTTTATTATAAAATGTGGTAGAAGTTCTAGACATAAACAGAATATTTTAGTTTTACAATAGAAATACTTGGTTCAGCCTGGGGTTGTTTCCACGGAGAATTTAAACAATTTTTCGGGTTTTTTTCTTCAGTGAAAATAGGACCAATTTTGCAGCTCTCCACCATATAGAATTTCCATTCTTCCTCTGAAGACATTTCTGGTATTTCATTAAAATCGTTGGTTTATTTTGATTACCAAGTCACACCAGCATCCATTTCCAGTCCCTTATTCTCAGTGTCAAGATTTCCCCAGATGTCAGTGGAAGCACAGTGAGTTTTTCAGAGTATCAACATAGATTAGCAATCCCAGAAGTGGTCTGAAGCCCAGCACACTCCTGAAATCCAGCTGCACAGCGGTTTTGTAGGCAGCCTGAGCTCAGTTGCATTTGGATTGATTTCCCATGTTGTAACTGATGCTGTGATGTTTTTGAGGAGGGCTCAGGGCACTCCAAGCCGTGCAGTGACAGCTGCAAGATGTCCCCAGAGCTGCGGGTGGAACGGGTGGCAGTGGCTAGAAGAGGTGCAGTGTGTCAGGGCCTGTATACCTGTATATGGGTAATCTGTGTGTTTCTTGTACACACTCAGAGCTCAGGGCACAGCTGAGTTACTTTCCCAAGACCAAGGGAGACAGATGGAGCCCAGACGTGCTCTAGGAGAAAAGTGCTCTAAGCAATAAGAATCTGGTGTCGAGCCGTGTTTTTGTGCCATTCCTGTACTGCAGTATAAGCAGAGCCAAGGAGACGGAAGGAAAAGTTGCCTTTACAGAATTTCATAGGCAAACATATGAAATCTGGAATGCTGGTAGCCCTTACTAAAGGCATAGCTGTTATGAAAAAAAATTAAAATACTACAAATACTAGGAAAACATTTCTGATTCTAAATTACGATATTTGCGAACTCATTTCAGGATGTGATGTGACCAGATTCTCCTAGCTCTCTTTGACAACAGAGAACTGATGCATTTCAAACTATTAAACCCTAACCATTTAGTAATGACTCTGTTTTTAGAGGAACACGTGTGTCTTGAATTAACAGATTTAAATTGTAGTGCCAAATGCTGTTTGTATTCACAGAATCAGAGCAGTTGTGTGTGTTGAGGTCAATTCTACAAGACCTTGGGAATTAGGCAAGAATGGCATATTGCCATGACTGTTGCACAGCACGCACTTCTCTTTGAGGAGCATTGCTGGGCACACCTAACTCCCCTCACCACCTGTGGCTGTCTCGTTCCATCACACGGGCACCTCCTGACCTTTTATTAGCTCAGCTTTTCTCTGTCTTCATTGACTTGTCCCAGGATAACCCATCACAACTTCTGCCCTTGCTTTTTGCATATTGTTATACTTCCTTAAAGCGTCTGTGCAATCACAGCCAGGGTGTAGTCACAAACTTTACAATTACTATTTAACTGATAATGTGTGTTAGAAATGAACCTCCCTCATCCAAAAACCTGAGCAGAGTTTCCTTGTGTGAGAGAATCAGCAAGAGTTTGGGGCAGAATTCATCCTGCTAGGTCAAAGTCTAGCGCAGGTCAGATTTGTGTGCCGGAGTCCTGGCTAATGTCCATCTGTGCCGTTGTAAGCAGGTTTTGACCCGCTTAGTCTGCATCAATACAGAGGCCAGAGTGGGATTTGGGGTTGTACTTGCTACATTAGCCAAAAGCAGCCCTGGGGACACATTTGCATTTAAGAGATCAGAATCTACTTCTCCTGGCACTTCTTTTTGCAAAGAAGTTTCAGAGCAGAAGAGCAGTCAGGAGGTTCTCTGTGCTCTGATGGTTTTTAAATTATTTTGTTGTTCCTTTCTTAATCTTTCCAGTCTGTGCCCTTAAAATTAATTTAATTTGGGAGCCGCTTCACATTTTCTGAAACATAAACTTCCAGGGGAAAAACACGGCAGCTGTTGGACAGCCTACGACAAGAGTACACAGCTTTTTACTGCAAGAGTTGCCAAATCTGTCACTGCTAGTTCAAGAGTACAGAAGAGGTTGTAGTACTGTACAATATATAATTTTTTATTTACTTTTCTGATAGTCTGCTGAGGATTTAGTAACATTCCCAACATGTATCATTTCTAACTTTTTCCAAGACATGATGCAGCCTCAACAAAGGAGCTCATTTTTAGAGTTAGATGATAATGTATATGTAAATAATGCTTTGATATTAATAAAACTGCCTTAAAGGAATGTACCTAGATGTGAAACAAAACTTTAAAAGCTCTTATTTAAAACTGTAATTTCCTTTACATACTGATTTTTTTTAATGTTTGCCATTGTATACATTTATTAATGATGTTATTAAAATGCCAAACCAAATAATTTTTATTCTTATTTTGTGTGTACATTTATACACACTTTTTCTGGAAACTGATGTTACTGGAAGGATATTGGTGTTAAGTAATGGCATTACGGTCAGTTGGTGATGTGTTCAGTGAGTATTTCTTCTGGAAGGAAACCGATAAAACTGTAGCAGAATTTTTCTGGACAGCATGTAGTTTGTTTTGTGTTGTTTATTTATGTAGACCTGTGTAGCTTTTAACTATACATTATTTTGAAATTATTTTTTAAAAAAAAGACACTAATTTCATAAGTAAATACAAAAAGAAATCATTATAGATTTGCCAGATGTAGTATTTGAAGCTTTGATTTTGCTTGGTCGTTATTTTTGCTGAGACAAGTCTCAGAATCTCTTCTGAGGACAAAGGTCGTTAAATTTTAGGTAGTACAGATTTTAAGATACGTGAAGCATAGTAAACTGCTATTCTGCATATGTCTTTAAAGCAGTTTTTCACATTTAAAGCTTTCTGGATTTAAAAACCTTGACAAGTCAAGTTTAATTTTTTTTTTAAGTGATAAAGGATTTGGGGGGTGCCACAAAGAGGAAACCTTAAAGGGGAGGGAGAGTGAGTAGCAGGCACAGGCTAAGATAAATTTTAATTTTAAAGACAGGTAAGACTGTATCTCACTATCTAGCTAATTTAGTAACGCATTTTCCAATCCAGAGTTCATGAATCAACCCAGTATTCCCAAACACCAGATGTTCCTTTCAGTCTTGTCTTTAACAGCAAATACAAAATCACAGGTATCTGGACATCTTTCTAGTGACTCTTCCTATAGCTTCAACATTTTTAGGTTGCTTCTTTCCCATTTGAGAAGACTTCCGTGATAGATGGGGTTGCTTTGTGTCTTTCTGAGGTGGAGGGGAGAATTTAAACTGCTGTATCGTCAAGTACTCTCGTTCAGATCACAGCTCTGAGAACAGGTGCCAGATCCTTCAGAACAGGAAACTATGGTAAGGATGTTTGTGAAGTAACTTGCCTTGCCCTAGAAGATGCTTTTTCTTACTCGGTTACTGGTAGTTGTTCGTTCTGTAGAATTAAAGATTTCATTTTCTTAATAGGAGAAGAAAACCCAACACACAAATATTGATGTTCTCACAGAATTGTCTTGGCCATCTAGAATGAAACTGAGTCAAATCAGCTAATTTTTGCCTTGTGTTTTCCTTTGTCACTGTTAGTATTCCATTGTTTAGCATGATGCAGTAGCAAATGGTCATCCAAGATCGCAGGTCTTTTTGTGTGTTTTTTCTTCACTCTGTATTATTTGTATTCTGTCTCAGCCTGTGTTGATGCTATTGCTTGCCTTTTAGGCATAGTTTGTACATGACGTTTTCATGCTGTGTTCAAAAGCCCTTTTCCCCATCATCTTCAGATTTCTGTCCCTCGTTTTCACTACTCTCATCTCTGGGTTTTGTGTGGGTACTCGTTGCCAACAGTATGTTTACTGGACTTCATGGAGCTTCTGCTGCTTCTCTCTTCAACACAAAATCTGTTTGAAGGGGGTTTTATTCATTTAGTCAGGAGAGAGGAGGAGAAAGAATTAGAAATGTAATGTTGAGAATGTACTGGTATTGTTCCTGTGATAGTAGATATTTTCTATACAAAACATATATCATCTATTGAAAGCCAAATCAGCCTCTCCTCAACCTCTTAAACACGTGGATATGTGTACGTGCAGTCCCCTTCTGCTGAAGGGAGAAGCTCAAGTACAGCTCCTTGTTGTACTATTCTTTCCATTTCCATAGGTGCTGGTTAAGGTGCAGTGGAGCAGAGAAGATGCACGTCCTCCATGGGTTCGCAAATCTGTAGAAATTGTGCACAAAAAGTTAACGCAGTTCCGGGTTGTATTAACTTTCCTCCCAGGTGTCACCAGGTGTCACCAGGCCATATTGCAACTGGTCCAGAACCCACAGTGACATTATTGCTAGAGCTCTTCTGCCAGGAGAGAGGCTGGTACCAGGGCTCGCGTCCTGCCGCATGTGCGGGCAGATGGCTCCCTCGTGTTCTGCTGGTTTTGGAGAGGCTCTAGAAATGGGTGAGGCATGCACCTGCCTTAACAGGGCGATCAGTAGCTGTGTCATCTGGGAATTACCAGAAGACTTAGTATTTCCCAAGGGGAGGATACTGTGAGTGGGAAAATGCAACTAAAAATGTAGACAATCAAATGCGTTTTTCTGTAGTGTAGCCAAGTTGGTTTTTTTCTAGGCAAAAATAATAAAAAGAAAGCAACGTGTAGTAGGGAATAAACGGGTACAGGTGTACAATCTAGGCATCTCTGTCCTGTGTGTACTGACAGGTATTTTATAACTTTGAAGTTAATTTGTTATTTCCTCATGATGACGTTTTAAGTTTAAACCTTCAAGGCCAGTACCACACACGGGAAGTTCCAGTTTCATCCATGTTGTTAATAAAGACTGTAATATTATTTAAATAATGCCTTTTCTACTTAACTGGTTACTTAGTGTTAGATTGCAAACATGTCTTTGTCTTCTTAAGAATATTCTGTTAAACTTCTAATAACCCAAAGACAGTATTTTTCTCACTAGATGATACAATATAAACTTACACAAGTGCAAAAATAAAGGAGTAAGCCTGTTTTTTTACAGATTTTATTTGTAATTATACTTTCACCAGTTTTGCTCTACAAAACCTATGCCTAGTAATGGAAAAGTGAACTTCCTCTACTTGGTGTCTTCATCAAAATGCACGATGATGGGATCATGGCCTGTTGATCTCACAAACTTCAAAAAGTCGTCGGGGCTTAAGCCCATGGTTGCTGAGTTTGTCATTGGATGAAAATACACCTTTTCATGGCCACCTTCCAGAAAGGCAGCATCCAATACAAAGCTCACGTCTCCCTGGTCACAGAAGAGGGCTAGGGGTGTCACACAGCCCTGGCCCACTTTTAGTTTTTCAAGCATGGCGTTTTCATCAGCAAATCTTAGGTTTCCACTTCCAACACCCAGTTTTTTAGCAAGATCATTTAAATTGATTTGCCTGTTGTGCAGAACAGTCACCAGCCAGAACCCTTTCTTCTTTTTGTCTTTAAGAAAAAGGTTTTTACTGTGACCTCCTTTCATGTGTTGGACATGAGGCATCATTTCTTCGACAGTGAACACCTGGGAAAGATAATCAGTGTAGAGTGAGGCTTTACGTGCCATCAGACTTTTAGTTGCGTACTGGCAGGTATCTTTTGTTAAATACTTAGAAAATATTGAATGTTCTACTCAGCCTAAGAACTGTACCCTTTCATGAAGAAATTTTAAAACAACACAAATAAAATGTGACATACTGCTACTGCATGCTGTCCGAATCATTTCTGTCTCATGTTCACAGCAAGGATACCACTCTTCAGCAACGCAGAAAGGCGGCCCCGCCAGCACTCCTTTCTGCGGCTCCACGACAGGCACCAATGGGAGTGATGTGGCGCGTGTACTTCCATCCGGGGGTGAGAAAACGCGCCCTAGATGCTGGCGACTTCACGGTGAAGTGGATGGACCGCAGGGAACTGGAGGGGAACGGGGGGGGTCCGGGGGGCAGAAACACAGCGCTCAAAGTAGCCCGAAAAACCCACAGAGCTGCCTGCCAGGCCCAGCCCCTGCAGGTCCTTGGAGCAGGAAATGCGGAGTCTGACGCTTTGCGTACCGATACTTGATTATGCTAAAAAAATCTCGCGCGGGGCCTAAATCTGCCCCGTGGCCTGCTCCAAACGGTGACGGCGGTGTCCGTACGTAGGATTTTACTTCCGGGTTTAAAAAGACGCGGGGGATGCCGAGAGGCGGCGCGGCGGGACGCTGCCGCCGCAGCCCCCTCGGAAGGCGAACGGGCCGGCGCAGCGCCACGGCCCGCGGCGAGGAGCGGCGGTGGCCCCTACCTGGGGGTGCTCGGCGGTGACCGTGGCGATGCCCAAGTCGCGCAGCCGCTGCCCCAGCGCCTCCCGCAGCTCCGCCGCCG
>Ga0065711_1049826_pt1 | contig 11112 bp, 8 predicted proteins | sample Hoacrofraction12_FD_59098 | JGI IMG/M metagenome (GOLD analysis project Ga0065711, IMG submission 59098) | Hoatzin crop microbial communities from Cojedes, Venezuela - Epithelial fraction 12 v2 (version 2) | ecosystem: Host-associated > Birds > Digestive system > Esophagus > Crop | place... | reverse complement strand
CCCCCCCCCCATTAATACTATTTCCAAAAGCAATAGGTTATGAGTATTCAAAGTAGCCAAACAGCCTGACATACTGAAGAAGATTGTGTCTTAATCTGTTTTAAATGCTGTATAAAAATTTTTAGGAAGTAAGAAATCTTAGTGGACAGAGACAATAATGACATCAGCTACTTGCACCCTTCGTCCAAAACTCATTCTTCTTTACCTATTTCAAGTAACAGAAATAAGTTCACAAAATAATTTTCATCTTGCTTTTACACATAAAACAATAATACAGAAATTATATCATCATATCATTTCAATCGCCATCTGAATCCAACGCACTTGTTTTAATAAGTTGTTAGACCTTTTACTAGCCCTAGACAACAATGGAAAGAGCAAGAAATTAACAGCGGGGAAAATATAAAGAAATTTCATATAAGTAAAGATAGTGTTACTTTAAGGTCAGATTTTGTGGAGAAAATGTTGAAACACATTAAGGATTTTTGTTTGTTTCCTACATTATTATGATGTGACTGTGCATACTCTTTCTTAAAAGATTTCAAATTGATAGTTCCCAGAAGATAATTACTTTGGGAATATAAACAGGGAAGATACAATAATGGAGGAACTAGGACAATTCTAAAGATGCAAGTTTTACTTTGTGAATATGTTCTCTATTCATAACAGCAACTGCATTTAATGACTCCTGAATTTTTATTCTTGCAATTTCTTTCCACAGACCTTTGACTTTTCTCAAAGGCATTCAACATTGAAAGATATGAAGCTCATTCTGGAATAAAAATGTGGTGTGCATATGTGAATCTAGAAAGCACATAAATAAGTTCCATTCTACATAATGAATACTGTAGTTCAGTTCCATCTGCAAATGAGACTATTAAAGAGAACATCCAAAAAAAATAAGAACAGAACCAAGACTTTCAGGTCAAAGAGAAGAGAGCGACACCTCCATATGCGTCATGGTTTAGGCCCAGCTGGCAACAAAGAACCATGTGGCCTCTCTGTCACTCCCCATGTTGGTGGGATGGGGAGGACAATCAGAAGCAAAAAGCAAAACTTGTGGCTTGGGATAAAAACAGTTTAACAGAACGGCAAAAGGAGAAGAAAATCATAATCAATAATACTGATAAAAAGAATATACAAGATGCAACATTCTCACCACCTGATGCTTAGCGTGCTCCTGAGTAGCAAATCCCCATGCTTCAGCCAGCTCCCCCACTTAAATACTAAGCAGGATTTCACATGGCATCAAATATCCCATTTGATTGGCTGGTTTGGGTCAGCCCAACCAGATTCTTCATAAAATTAACTTTAGCCCAGTTGAACCCAGGACATTACCCACCCCTTATTCTATACCATCTATGTCATGCCCAGGCCCACACTTTCCAATTAATCACCATCACTTTTTCTGTACATATATATATATATATGTATGTATATATACACACCCACACATAGATATCATTCCCTTAGTCTACGGACCATCCCTCTAAAATGCCCATTGAGTTAACTTAATCCATGATGTTGGGCTCCATCTGTCCTACCAGTCTTCTAGGGCAGGAGAGATGATGTGTGGTGTTGGATAATTGCACACTCCATCCAGAGCTCACGGCTGGTGTATCTGGCGCAGGCTATGCCCGTGGTCAGTGGGTTGAAGATGTCGATCTTGAGGAAGTGGCTGGGCGCTAGTTGCTGATGCCAGGTGTAGTTCCATCACCTCTGCACTTTGCTCAGTTTCATCAAAGTTCATCCTTCATTAATTCGTACGATTCTTACTCTAATACCATTGATGTAGCGTATACCAGCTATAGTAGTGATGACATACAGTGGCAGGGTAATTTAGCAATTAACATCATGCAATTTACTGGCTAGTCTCACCCAAAATAAAATTCCCATGAAGTACACAATTCCTCATCCTTCCGCATGACCCACCAAGTACATCAAGGTCCTTGAGCAAAAACAATCCCACGGATCGGCTTGACTTTGCCTGAGACAGGACTAACCCAGACTGTCTTCCCTAACATATTCTTCACGTACACTACAGGGACTTTATCCCCTTCTACAGTATGTGCAAGTTTTGACAGGGCAGGGCCAGCTCAGTTGGTAGATCCTGTGGTGTTAACTAACCAGGTTTTGCTAAATGTGTATCCCAGTGTTTGAAGGTTCCACCACCCAGTGCTCTCTGTGTAGTTTTTAGCAGTCCATTGTATTGTTTGATTTTCCAGGAGGCTGGTGCATGACAAGGGATGTGGGACACCCACTCAATGCCATGTTCTTTGGCCCAGGTGTCTATGAGGTTGTTGTTTGGGTCCCTGCCTCAGCCACAGTCCTCTGAGAATACTAAACTGCAGCCTGATAGGCAGAGACCAGACCCCAGTACAGTGCTAGAAGCTATTTGTTTTCATTGGGGTAAGCAAGGCACCCTTCTAGCAGGTGGCACGTCAGTTTGCCTGGGTTGTTTGCCTGTTTCAGGTGTATAATCCCAGGCTATGGGAGGTAATAACTGTCCTAGGAACCTGCCCAGATCCTTCCGCACACCCCGCCACCCAGGGACTGGCTGTTTTAGGGCACATTTCACTGTCACCTCACCCAGAATCTGTTTTCCCTCACACCAGGATGAGACCAGATTCCACAAAACCCATAATATGCCAACAGTATTAATCAGTAGTATTAAACAGCTCACATAAGGGTGAACAAGGACCTTGGGAGCCTGCATAATAAAACCACCCACGTAAATCCCAGGTAGAGAGAGGGAGATGTACTCCCTCAGCCTCTTCACAAGATAGCTCCCACAGCACAGCAAGGCTGTCAACACCAGGACTTAGCACACAGCCATTGTTTGTACTAATATTCTCCTGAGTTCCTTCATCCGCCCCACAAAATAGGTCCCCCAGCAAAGTAAAGCTGTCAGTGTCAGGGCAAAGTACAAAGCCTTTATTTGTATTAATTTGTTTCCAAGCTCAGCAAAATAAAGATATAAACAGTGCAGCCCACGAATTCTGTGACCCACACAGGAGCTTGCCACTTAATAACTACTATCGCTATAGGACGCTTAATACAAAACTGACGTCTCACACTCCACGTTGGGCGTCAAAAGGACTGTCGTAGTTTTCAAAACAATATGTTTTGAAACTATCTCATCTCAGCATTTTAGCTCTACATTTTCATTAATGAAAGATATTCATGTTAGCTCGATTTTTTCATATTCTGGACAATGTTTTTTTCTGAATGTATAACAAACTACATAAGAAGTCAGTAACTTCTGTTTAAAAGCCCCCCCACACAATCATATTCTGCTTTTGATTGCTTCTGACTGGTCTCCTCTACATTTCCCTGCTTATCCTTTCCCTGCTCCCTCCTCTAATCTAATTGTCAACTTCAAGTCTTCACTCCAGAAATAAAGACAGAACAAATCAAATAATGTCTTTTTAAGCAATGTCATACTATAAAGGCCTCTTAGCTTAAGCATAATATGTATTAATACTTGCACTGCTGAACCAAATATCTTCTGCTTTCTATGATTAAACATGGATTCCTTCTACCTACAACACAGTATCTTCTATTTTACAATACTCCAGAAAAATATTAACTTCCATAATAAATGCTACAAGATAACAAGACACTTTTCACTTATTTCTTTCTCTACACTGGAACAAAAAAAAAAACAGTTCTGGTTGGGTATCAATAAAATCTGGTTTTCCCTTGATTACCCTGACATACTCACTGAAATTTAGATTATGTCTTTTCCCTTCACAGACACAACAGACTCCTTTACTGGATGAGTTTATGCTTTCTTCTCTGCAATTGATTAAGCTGTGGCCAGTTCAAATGAATGATGTGTCTAATATTTAATTTCAAGCATTTCCACGTTTATAGTAAGTTTGCAGCCCAGTTATTCATAATTGAAGTTTAATGTCATGATTGATAGTTTTCCTGATTCCAACTCCTTGTAATACCATCTGCCAGCCTGGTCAATAACTCGTTACTTTTTTGTTCTTAACTTCAAACTAGCATTCTCCAAGCTAGCTCTAGAACTCAGAAACTCAGAAAAGCGTTCCTCAGAGGGACATACTAGTTTGATCTCTGCCTCCTGAAGACATGATTATACTATGTTGGAACTAGATTTGGTATCTCTGCAGGGCACCACAATGAACCCTGTAGATATGCCAGCACCCTGGAACTAGCTCAGGGATCGCCAGTACATCAGTACACTGAATCATGCGGACAAGTCCAAAAACTTAGTAAGTTTCAACATCAAGTAGCCTAATTAGGGTTTTCTATACTCGGAAGAGAAAACATTGCTTAAGTGGATATGAAATAATTTGTCATTGGTTGGAGTAATTATGCCTTCAGTTAACCCCTAAAAACACATAACAAAAAATTAAATTTGCAAGATGACTTTATGGAAATGCTTAAGAGTTGCTTTTGAAAAAAATAAGTGGCATATAGAAGGACTAACCAGTTAAATAAAGAAGTGTGCAGGGTCAGTTACTGTAATTGATTAGATTTAAGAAGCAACATTTTAATATCTATTGATTATCTTCCATTATCATCCCTTCAATACTTGGTAATTATAGTATCATAAGACAAAAAGTGTACTGCTTCACTGGAAAAGCAATGTGTACTAAAATTACGCAGGTTTTCCCGACCACCTTAAAGAATGCAGGTTCGTGGATTCATGCTATAGCGAATTGCCTGTAACATAGGCACTTTGATTACCTACTGTTGCAGACAAGAATGTATTCCATTAAACTTGTCCTTGTAACTATTCTTTTTCCCTTTATCCTAGTGGTATATAATAAAGTCAAAAGGTTCTTTTGCTTCTCCCATTTATTCTAGTAGAAAGAAAATTCTTGGTGGACAGAAAAAGACAGCACTAGAAAACACTAACCAACCTGGCACAGGAGTCACCTGAATATATCATAATATTGGCAGATTGTTAAAGGAAGCAAAGATTGAAGGGAAGGATATTATTGTAGCTCTGTAAATTTTGGAAGAATTTTTTTTATGCAGAAGTAACAGCTTCGGAAGATGCATGAAAAACCTCAGTGAAAATGGATGGAAAAACAAAGTTAGGGAAGAATTCTATAAGGTATAGTCCTAGAGAGCAGAGGGGTTCAAGAAATTCCTCAGATGACCTGTGATAAAAACAGATACTGTCTGAGTGTGAAGGGATAGAGTTAGCAAAGCCAAAGTCCACCTAGAGTTGAATCTGGCAAGTAACGTGATGAGCAACAAAATGACTTTTACAGGTTCATGAGTAGCAAAACAAAGACTATGGAAAATGTGGGCCCACTAGGGACAGGGGACCTAGTGTTGAAGGATATGGAAAAGTCTGAGGTACTTAGTGACTTCTTCACCTCAGTCTTCACTAAGAAAATTCACCCTCAGGAATCTGAGGCACCTGACACCAGAAAAGTATGGATCAAGGAAAATCTACCCTTGGTTGGGGAGAAAAGGGAATATTTAAACAGACTGGACATACACAAGTCCATGGGGCCAGATGGGATGCTCCTTTGTGTGTGAAGGGAGCTGGCCAGTGACACCAAGAGGCCATTCTTGATCATCTTGGAAAGACTGAGGTGATCAGGAGAAGTGCCTGAGGATTGGAAGAAAGCAAATGTCACCCTTATCTTCCAGAGGGGTCAGAAGGATGATCCAGGAAAGTACAGGTCAGCCAGCCTCACCTTGATCTCTGGACAGATGACGGGACAAATAATCCTGGAACATATTTTCAAACATATGAAGGACAAAAAGGTGATTAGGAGTAATCAGCACGGATTTATGCATATAAATCCATTACATTAAAACATTCAGAACATTCTGAACATATAACATCCTCACAGACAAACTGATGAAGCATGGGATAAATAAGCGTACAGTGAGATCAGCTCAAAACTGGCTGAGCTGCTGGGCTCAAGGAGTGATCAGTGGCACAAAATCTAGCACAAGAAAGGTACCCCCAGGATCAAACAACAGGGAAGAAACTAGTCTTAAGCAGACACCTGTGTACATTTCATTACTGCATGTAGAGGATTTATCAACTATGATATATTTGCAATTTTTACAGCTTATTTCCAAAACTGTTCAAAGAATTTCAACAATGAATAGTTAAATTGCAAACCACAGGGGGGGGAAGAAAAAACATGAGGTATTTCCTTGTCAGTTCCCCTAACTAACTGTATCACTCACAGAAACTGTCATAACATTACTTCCATTTACCCAGATATGAAGACTTCTTTTCCATGTTTCAGAGAGTAAGTTATGTTATTAAAAAAATAGTCAGTCATGTATCAAGCTTTGATGAACTAAAGATTGTTTTCCCAAAGAGCCTGACAAGCAGAACTTCCTACAAAATCTACAAGGACAAAGAGACCAGTAATTATTTTAATCCATTTTATTTCTTATAAATAATTGCTTATATATTTAATCCATGATACTTACCTAAAACACTTAACATCAGACACTTCATCTGACTAATGAAAATTTTTCTAAAGCTTTTTCTCTAGACCTCAGATGGTTAAGAAATGACATACATAATATCTGCAACATAACTGTTTCTTTTAAATATTATATGTAAACTTTAAAATATTTTAAAATAATATTTAAAAATAATATTTTAAATATTATCTCCATAATCAAAGATCTCTATAAAATTTTAAAGTTATTATTGCTGAAATTTCAAACAGATGAAGTTTAAAATTTGCCAGTTATTGGCTGGCACCAATGACCTCTTAAATATAACATAAAAACTCCTTACTCTGATTTGAATGCCGACTAGAACTTGGATGAAAAATATACACATTATTTTGCAATTATTCAACACCTGTTCAGAAACAAATCTAAATCAGTCCTGCATTGTGCATGGATAACTGCATGTCTGATCAGTCATTTCATTTTTTATTTCCTCCTTCTTCTGAAGACGAAGGCCATGTCAATTATACCAGATATTTTACAAATATTTTCACTCCTTTGCTGGCAAACAAAGGAGTATCTATTTTATAATCAATTTCAAAACAAAGTCTTTCAAAAACCCCCAAAACATATTCTACGCATACTTTAATGTGATAAAACATGCTTGAACTTTTAAATCTATTTGCATACGCAGCAACTGGAGTTGCAACCCTATCTTAATTACATGCAGTACATCATTTGAGAAAAAAAGTTTCAAGGGTGTGAGAATGGAGAAAAGGAAGGGCAGGAAATGCAGCCTGTTGGGCAGTAAGAATTCCTTTGATCCTATGGGCTAACCATTTATTTACTCAGCTTAAATTCAACAGGTATCTGTCAATGACAGTTCTCTGCCCTGCTAGAGGAAGTACTTCTCTGAAGGACCCGAATAGAAATAAACGTGCAGGTGATGGTAAAATATTATTCAGGAACAGTGAATTCAAAGATAAGAACGTTAGAAGGATACTTGGTTTAGACCACAACAAAATAAAAGATTCTGAACAATTAATGCATGTTTTTTACACGTATTATTTCAATGTCCTTGTGATAGAGGCAAATGCAAATAACAATTTACAAGCAGAAACCATCATGACCTTTTCATTCTCAAATGGTAAAAATCCATCTTTCATGTGTAACTTCAGATCTGTTTTAATGAGGACTTTGACAATTAACAAGAAAACTATGTAGGTTTCTGTTTCAAATATATCTAAAGTCTGATTAGGAGCCTGCGATTAGAATTGTTAAAGGCTATTTTTCTTGTTTCAGATGGTTCCTTTGGTACGCTGTAAATGAGGTTTATTAGCAGCGTTCCTGCAGTCAAACAACACTATTAAAATTTGACACATACATTCTATCCATATGGAAAAGGAGATTAGGGACTTCTGGACTGAATTTTACCTCTAAATTTTAGCTGTCATTTTTTAGACAGACTTATGCAATCAGAGATCAGTAGGTCCATGTTTCTTATGTTTAATTTTACTTTTTTATTTTTTTATTCTTTACTATTTTTACTTCTCCATTATTTTTGTATTATTGTTCTATTATTTCTGTTAATCTAATTTGCATTCTGTTTTCAATGCAGTTGAAAAATGAATACATTTACAAAACTTCACTGGGCATGAACTCCATCCTCAAATTAAATACATTTGATATGACTATATTATGAGAAAACCATAGGAAAAGAAGAAACAAACATACAGCACTTTATACAGAATAATACAGTACAACCACTACACAATAATATAATAGGATGTGACAAATAGTAACATAATGAAAATATTATTTAACCATAAATATGTTTTCCACATTTAACTGGCTACTTGCATGGCTTCCATTAGTAACACTGACTTTAAACTACATAGAAAACCAAGGATGAATTTATTTGAAAAATCGAGCCTCAAGTTATCAAATATTTAAGAAGGAAATAATTTGAAAATAAGCAAAATTATCAAGAACATTGAAACAGTAAAGGTATAATACTATAACTCCTCATTAAAATTTACCAGATTATTAAATCTAAGCTGAAATCTTGATGTCTCATCTGTCAGAAACTCTTGCAGAAAACGCAAAGTATAAAAACCATATTAATTTTCCATTGCACTAGCTGTAGGTTTTTGTTTTCTTTCCATGTTATCATCAAATGCTAAAACTAAAACTTAGTAGTACCTTATTTGTATATTTTTGATTAGTAGACATTTTCTCCCATGAATGCATTTCATTCTTTAAAAACTTGTATGCCAAGAAGAGACCAAAAAAGGACCTTCCTTTTTTTATTGTGAGAACAAATAAAAATAATAATTAAAAAAACCAAATTCTCTCTCGTTATTTCTTTGGTGGGTTTTCAGTTGATCAGTTGTTGCTGTCCTTCACTCCATTGGCTTATAGAAGTCAAAGTCTACTAATGCTTACACTACAAGTTAGAATAGCTTAATTACATTACTAAACACAGTAGCACTGTCTTTCAAGAACGCCTTACACAGACGCTATCTGCATTATACCTTACATCATGTAAATCACAATGTAGAACTGTATTTACAAAGTTCCACTTAAAATCACCACATGCTGTTAAAAGCTCAAGTAACTAGAAATTTAATAGCAGTTAATTAAAAGTTTTGACTGAATTGAAAATAAGCCTTTTAAAGACTCAGACCCAGGAAAATGATTAATGTTCACAAACTGTAGACATTAATTGTAAAAGCCTCAGCTGCTTATCAGCAGTCTCCAAAGGTGATACAGAGCACTTTGCAATTGTGTTAGGTGCTATACACAAAAGAATAGTTATTTTAGTAAGCACTGTACAATCAAAATACATGAAATATTTGAAACATTCTCCGGGTGGCCATTTTTTCAGATACTTTGTATAGCTGAAACCTCCCTTTTTAATCACTAACTGACAAGTGAAATCTTCCCAAAGAATTTCACAATACCCTTTCCAAGGTGTTTCTTTTTCTTGCTGATGTGAAAAAGAGTGAATCCAAATTGCTTTCAGCTCAGATAATAGGTTATAAGGAAACGTTTTAAGTAGCCAGAATTTTGCCTATCTGGGTCTTGTAGCAATTACCATAAGAACGACAGATTAAAAAAAGCAAAAATTATCAGTGTTTTAAAACCAGACAATCTAATTGCTTAGGCATTAGTCATGGTTTTTTATTTATCACATGGAAGAGATAAAAAGTATATGAATGCTCTAATACATATTTTTATAACATTTGAAATTTTACCTCCTGCTTTTTGCAAGATGATTCTATGTATATTTTCATTCTTTCATTGTAACAAACTACAACCTTAACCTACTTGTAAAAGGCTGGAACCAGCCACAGGATCTTTAACACTTCATGGACTGGCAACTTCTGACAGGTCAGTACTGTTTGACCACTTAAATATGAGTCTGCAGTTAAAGGAGTCATAACTCCTAGATAAATGGCAGTGCTGCAGGCACATTTGCATTAGATTTATCAAAATTTCTAACGAAAGTTTTGTGCACATTAGAACATGAGGTTAAAGGTTAATTATAGAGCCTGCCATCCCAATCTACAGTGTATGCAAATTCTCCTTTTATTTTAAACCTCACAATTTAGCTACTGAAAATTCTTAGAGGTGCTGAATATTACATGGCAAAGGCAGGCTTCTGACTTACCTGTGGTCTGCCTGTTAATGTAGTTAAGGGACATTACATGAAACACTAATAGGAATTTAACAGACTAGCAGACACACAGCACATGTCACTGGCTGTTAACACAGCCAAATGCTTCAAACCAAGATTAACTAAATTGTGAGAAGACTAGAAAAAGAGAAAATATTTTTTGCTAGCAGCCACTCCATACAAACATCAAAACTTCCATTTGTTATACCTGCTGACATCATATTTATGCATAGCTTGGGCACACTGACAGTTTTCATCTCTTCATACCTCAGGTGACAAACTAGATTAGCAGCAACAGGGTTAGAGTAGACAATAGACATAGAAAAGTGAAATAACAGCATGGAAAGAATTAAAATTTGCAGTGTTACTTAGACTGAATAAAGACACCCTTTATCTTCACATCCAGAATGCTGTGCTGCCATTCAGTGAGAACTAGACAGGCTAGAGAGCTGGGCAAGTGAAGGGTACTGCACCTGGGAAGGAATAACACCATGCACCAGTACAGGCTTGGGACTGTGTCCTGGGTTTGGCCAGGACAGGGTTAATTTTCACCGGAATCCAGGAAGGGGCACAGCCGGGGCAGACTGACCCCAGCTGGCCAAACAGAGCAGGGTACTCCATACCATGTGCCATCATGCTGGGTTCCGGTGGGGGGGAGCGGCGTGGCAGGAACTCTCTTGCGGTTCGGGAGGGCTCAGCGGCAGTACGGTGCGGGAGAACGGCTCTCTAGGTCACACAGTTTGTTCATAGAATCATAGAAAGTTTTGGGTTGGAAGGGACCCCTAGAGGTCATCAAGTCCAACCCCCCCGCAGCGAGCAGGGACATCACTAACTAGATCAGGTTGCTCAGAGCCCTGTCCAACCTCGTCTTGAATGTTTCCAGGGATGAGGCCTCCACTACCTCTCTGGGCAACCCGTTCCAGTGTTTCACCACCCTCATTGTAAAGAATTTCTTCCTTATATCTAGCCTAAACCTACCCTGTTTTAGTTTAAAACCATTACCCCTCGTCCTGTCACTG
>Ga0065711_1049825_pt1 | contig 11112 bp, 6 predicted proteins | sample Hoacrofraction12_FD_59098 | JGI IMG/M metagenome (GOLD analysis project Ga0065711, IMG submission 59098) | Hoatzin crop microbial communities from Cojedes, Venezuela - Epithelial fraction 12 v2 (version 2) | ecosystem: Host-associated > Birds > Digestive system > Esophagus > Crop | place... | reverse complement strand
CAGTGCGGTCCGAGAGAGCGGGTCTGTTTTTGTTGTGTTTTCTCCTTATCTGTATCGTTGTTGTTCCTGTTTCCCTCTGTTTGCTGTTCTGTTAAACTGCCCTTATCCCGACCCACCAGTTTTCTGCCTGTTTTCTTTTCATTCTCCTCCGCACGCCGGCGGGGGGAGGGGCGGCCGTGTGGCGCTTTTGTTGCCGGTGGCAGCCGAAACCAAAACAAGTAATTACATTGTTGACTCATGGTCAAATGAGGAAAAACTTTGTAGAGTCCACACTGATAAAATATCTCCAGGGACGTTATCTGAACTTCTAAAAAACCAAAAGTTAATAATATTGTCTGACACAATCAAGTGAAATCTTCATTTTCTTCCATTGTTTGGAGAAATAGCTATGTTCACTGATACTTATACCTAGTGCTGTGGGAAATCTTCATGGCTTTATATCTGATCAGTGTATATATTTTCCCGGTTTTTCACTGTTCCCATCAATATGGGAACATGCTAGACCAAGATCTCTATACAGACCTTTCTATACACACCTCCTGGGTCAGAAGTATGCCTTTCTTTAGAATTTAAAATCGTTTGAAACGGTCTGGATCTAGGACATACCTGGGTGTCTATACTCACAGGGATAGTCTTGAAAGCAGTCACAGCTCTGCTCTGCCCAAGCCCTGCAAGCAACAAGGGCCTGCCAACATTATCATAACACAGTTCCTTAAAGCGTGGTTGTAGGTATGAAAATTACTCCATTAATACCACCTAGCTTTATGTCTCCACTCATGTGGGAGTCCAGAATATGGCTGACAATGTCCTCAGCTGTTCAGGGATGATCACTAATGCACTTGTGTTTCCTGCTTGGTTATGGAGTCGGAGTGGGTGGAAGGGTTCTGCTTCTTTTTCAGCTCACATCTCACAAATCTGTCAATATGTTGTCACCATCTTCTCCACCCAGCCTGCTGCAGGAACCCCAGTTTCATTGCCTGGTCTCATTGCTGACTGTTTTTTTCAAAACTAATTCATTTTTGCTGGAGCAAGATTCAGAGGTGATGGGCTTCACAAGGGTTGTCCTGGCACATATGATCCTTGACAGTCTCATTGAGACTATGGGGCAATCCATCATTTGTATGGGGGATAGCAAGTAGGCAAATTACAGTGCAAATCTGCCATAATGCAGCTTTAGCCAGAAACAGACAGCTACATGTTTTGCAGTATCACCTACTGAGACCCCAGGAAAGGCTGGAAGGTCAAACTATGAGATGTTTTGCTTTCATCTATTTGTGAAGGCCATGAAATTCTTTTTAGACATTTTAGCAAATAATGCTTCAGAAATTTAATTTCCCCGAACATCCTGCTCCTTTTTACTTTCCAAGTACAAAAACCAACAACAACTCAGTGTGCATGTTTTAAGTTGAATAAAAGGAGCTGGTAAGAATGCATGTTTCACCCTTCCAGAGGGGTTATTATAAAAGAAGTGAGGTTAAAAATAATGTTAACGTGATCTGCAAAAAAATGACCTCTTCATTTTTCTGCACCTTTTAAGACATCCTGAACTGTCTCTGCATGAGCCCTTGTCTTATCCTCCTTCTTTTCCCTTTTGCCCCATACCCTGTCTCTCCATCTCAGAAAAGGAAAGATTTTTGTGCCTCTGGCTATAGCTGAATGAGGGGACCCTCCATGCTCTGCCAGCTCCATCTTAGGATGAAGTCAAGATGCGTATTTTCCCTCCTCATTTTTCCCCCTACCCCTATGTCACCAGGAGAAGAAAATCAGATGCTCAATAGTAATAGTTGTCTGCTGCTCTAGTCTCCATTAACCTATATTAATGCAGATCTTCAATGAATCCCAGAGAATCTGCAGGAAATTTGAAATTACATTGCTGGTGCTCCTTCCTTAAAATGCAAATGTTACTAAGCATTTGAAGACCTTTTTTTTTTTTTACCAAATTTTTAACAGATTCAAGACTATCTTTGTCAAAAATACAGGAGAACATGTCCTGAAATACTTGTAAATGTGTCCATCTTGACCTGCTATTCTTGATGTCCTCCATGGACTGTGGAGTTCATGAAATGCTGTTCCCACAGGGAGCTGCCTGCTGAACAGTCGCCTTTTAGGAGGATGATCAGCATCATCTTAGAAATAAGTTCTCTTCAGCTATCTCAGATAGACAGCAAGAACTACGATTCTGCCCACTTTGGCACTTCTATAAGCATTTTGGAAGTCTAAAGGTCTTTCAGCATCTTGTTTTTATTGCTGGATCCTAAATAGCTGGAGAACTTGACAGGAAGCATTCTTCACCCAGGAATTTCAACATATGGTACAAATCAGTTTAGCAGCAGAGTTGTGTTTTCTGGATTCACCACACAGGCTTATTCTCTGTGATGAACTGGTACTTGCTGGCCATGAAGGTAAGCAGAGATACACCAGTGGTTTAATGGTGATCTCCTGGACAGTATAGGAATGTCAGAGCTCAGGACACTAAAGCATCGGTATTGTTAATGAACTTATTAGCATAGTTATCAGCACTATGTTAATAATCTTACCATCGAAAAGATTATGATAAATATTATTAATATAGCAATGAATATAATTAACAATCATAATTCTTAACATTAACACAGTTATGAGCTCTTTGTATATTCTGTGAGGAGATGTGCTCTGGTGCACATAGTATCTTCTTATTTTGCCCTCCCAGATTTTCTCAGTCCTATTCTGCTTTTTTCCCCCTCTGACAGCTACCGTCTTTCCCTTTTCATGTTTAATCCTTCCTCTCTGTTGTCCCAAATGTCACGCTTGTCCCTGACTTTTCTACTATTCAAGGGAATCGTCAGTCTCCAGTTCCACAGGATTTGTTCCCAGCATGTCATGAATGTTGGAGTTGTGTAACCAGGGCTGGATTCACAGCACACGTGGGACACTCACCTTCAGCCCTGGAACTGTTCCTGCTATTTTAGTGTTTACTATTTCTGTTCTGGCATGAACTGCACGTGAAATGAGGGAGAGGTGTATGGCGTCTTCAGACTGAGGCACATCCCTTCTAACTGCTGGACTTGATAGTAAGCAGCCTATACCTGCAGAAGGACCAGCTATTGAGCCTAAAGCTTCTAAGATGGAGGCAGGGGAAAACTGACCCCTTTGCCTGTTTGTTCAAATGCAGCTCAGAAAGCACAGGTTGCATTTGCAAAACAGAAGAAACTTGAAGAAGAAATTTGACCCCGTGCTTTCCAAGGGTCACACTACTACCTGTGGCTATTTCAGTTTCATTTCCCCATCACCTTCAGGCCTAGATCTAAAAGAGAAGTAAAGGCTGACATTGGCTTCTCTGTCACCATTAGCACCACATGGTATCACATATGCAGACTCAGTAATGCAACTGCATATGGAAACTGGTAGCTCACATGCGTGCACGCAAACATGCACATCCAAATAACGGCTACATCTGGTCTCAAAGTTACCCAAGCGCCATCTCACCAATAGACATTCCAACAAACCATAGGGTGTATGAGGTAAGAACTTCTTTTTTTAAAGTGTATGTACTTTTATATATATACATAAGCAAACACACATACATATGCTTATGTATGGAGAGAGCAGGAGAGAGACATCATGATGATATATATGTAAGTACACAAATATCGTCTAATAAAATATGACCTTGATGGTGCCACTAGGTGTTGGCAATTATGAACCTAGCTAAAGATAATATTAATAATGTATAAACATTCTTTTTTTCCAGGTACGGTGGTTTGTTCTTATGCATGGTCAGAAAAGAGAAAGAATAATGTAGTCTAAAATTGATTTATAACAGTGTCATTAGCAACATTTTTGCATTTCCTAGGTGTTTAGAGATCAGAGATTGTGTCAAGCCTGGCTGTTGTGTGGGTAATCCCAAAAGGGGAAAGTGCAAAAGCCCACCTTTCCCAGTAGAAATTTTGCAGAGGATGCTGCCACAGCCATGGCTGAGTCCTACTATTGTTGAAAAGGATAGGGAGGAAACGAGATGTGTAACAGCAGTGCGCGGCTTCAGCAACTGTAGAAACATGCCATGTATCCTGTGCATTGTTATTATAGCCCTGATCACGACATATGATAGATGTCAGAAAGTAGCCTCTTATCATCACTCCACAGACAGTCTCTCTTTTAATATGTGCCCTGGGCACGATCCTGCCGGTTTCACTGACACAGATATGAAAGAAAGTATTTGCTCTTCTCTGTAGCTTTTTTATCGGGATTTCTTCTGAACTCCCAGAACTTCCCCTGGAGTAGGACAAATCCATGCTGTTCTCAGTTAGTGTTATGAATAACAACTTCCAACACAAAACACTGCTGTGTTCAGCCTGAAAGATTTCTGTCACAAAACATTTGCCAAAAGAATTTTGATTTTTGGGGCAGCCTGCTCCTAAGCAGGGGACCTTGGGAGTCCAAGGTCATCAGCTCAGCATGAGCTAGCTCTTCCCTGCTTGGCATGGGGAGCAGAAAAGCTAAGGAAGCCTTGGCTATAAAGTAGGCCACAAACCTGGGAGTTTCAGGGAGCTGTTCAGCAGAACCGACTTTCATCACTGAATTGAAAGGAAATTGGTTGAGGAAAATGGCAATTTTATTGAGCAGATGTAGTTTCTGGGGGAAAATACTTAACATGATACATCTAGGTTTGGGGAAAATATAGTTCTCAGAATTTCTGGTTCATAGCCAATTGTGAAACCTTTTAGATTTTGGTCAATTTTGATTAAAGTGAAATTTGGAAAAGGTAGTTTTTCACACACCAAAAGAGCTGCTTTACCACTGGTTGTCCTTCTGCTGCAAGCTATGGCTAATCAGGCAAAGAGGTGGCCAAATAAAGCAAATAGCTGTGCTACTAATCTCTCTCACATCAGTGAAACTTGAGGAAAGTTCACAACATCATTGATGTTATTGTAACTAGGGTTTGAAATCAGGATAGGAAATAAATGTCATTGCCTTGTCAAAGAGATATAAGACTTCTGCTGACTGTATATTTGCCCTCTGGACAGTAGGAAAGCAGTGGAAAGAAGGATGGAAGAAATAGAAGCACTTGAAAAATGTAATGGATAAGTAAGGAAAGTAACCAAAACTGTTCTGAAATTATACCTAAGAATTTATATTTCCATTTACCCTACCCAGTCTTGAAATACCAGGGTAAACTTTGCAGTTGTGTTTAGGAACACATCACAGGAACTTCACTATCTCTCATCTCCATAGCTTTTGGGGAAAGGGAATGATGCAGTGTCGTGTAATGTCCCCTTCATGCTGCAAATGCACTTCAGGATCATGAGTGGGCAGAAGCCACCAACAAGGCTGACCCTAACATGGGTCATACAACGCTGCTGCCTGAGACGTTCAGATCTGGCCACTGAAGAGCAGGAGCTGAATGGTTTCTGAGCATTAAAAAGCTGTAGCACCTGGTCCAGGGCTTCCTCTCTGTGCAGTTTTAGATAATCAGAATTGCTATCTTCTGCTTGTGTAAGGAAAACAGACTTACCTAGCCATGAAAAAGCAAACAAGTTACCCACCTGCCAGTGAACTGGAAGACTTTAAATACACATACCCTTTTGCACTCACATTCAGCAGTTAGGTGCAATCCACTTGGCTGCACAAAGTGGTCAGTTATGCCATTTCAAGCCAAATGAAAGCAAAGAGTTTGTCTTGAGTGAAGTTTTTTGTTCTAACCTGATTAGCAGGTGCTTTTAAAGAAGTTCCTTTTATATGGAAATTGAACCCAATGTGGGGGATGGACACACAACACTTCATGCAAAAGTAATTAAAAAAGAGATGGTTTACATGGGAATACGTGACCTCATGTCTTTCTTTGTGTACTGTATTTTGATGGAATAGTGTTTTTACTTTGTGGAATGTGGACAAGCAGGTCAGTTGCACAAGATGTTTGCTGCTCCCATTTTTCCATTGCTTGTACCTTTGGCTTGGGTAAGCTGCTCTGAAAACCAGCTTTACAGAGCACCAAGTCAGGCAAGCTTGCCAGAGACACTGTGTAACCCAGCTAGTCAAAGGGCTGAGCGGCTGGGCCATGGTGGTAAACCACCTCCCCTTAAAACTGGTGTTTTGAATTACTAGATAAATTCATCAGTTTCTAAAGATAGATGTGACAGAGTGACAGCTCTGAGGCTGGGCAGACCAATATAAGAAACTTGGCCTTCTGGGTGATGTCAAAATTTTCCTGCAAAATGTTTGGCCAAAGATCAACAGTAAACTGGAACTGTGATTGCTTCACTTTGACCTCCCCATGGTTTTCTCTAGTATGTGGCAGTCTAAGCTGGTCAAGATCTACATTTTACTTACATTTTAGATTTTATCAACATTTTACATCTTCGTGTCCTTGTGAAAAGAAGGCTGAGATGATAGTTTTAAAAAGAGGACTGAGCAAAGAGGATGGAGAAAGGTACCAAAACTTGTAGCCTGAAATGGTGGCTTTAAATGAGGCTCATTGTATGAATATTGATCTTTCCTGGTGAAGAAGACACAAGGTGGCTGTGAAAACACATCACATCTGCCTTGCTCAGACCTGCAGCTGGTGGGATGAACATCAGCTGTGGTTGCACACATGCCATGGGGGAGCAATCAGGCCCACCAGGCTTTCAGGTTGAAAGTACAAAGATCTGAACTCCAACCAAGGGAAGAGATTTTTATAAAGACATCAACAAGAACCATGCTGCTGAGAGCTCTCTACTGCTTCACACTTGCAGTCTGGCACATGGGCTCCTCAGAACAATAACCAGTTTAGCATTTAGTCCAAAGTCTTCATCAGTTTAAAAAATCATGGTTTTCTCTGAACACATTACTACAGAAGACAAATTCCAGTGGAAAAAAAGAAAAGCAATATTAGTGAAATGGTTAAAGAAACGATTCTATTTTTATCTCTGTAAACCTGATGACATTTTGCAAAGAGTCATTTCCATGTTTTGATTGTAGATTTTGTGGCTCTGGTCACAGATTTATGTGTTTTTGATATACACCCAGAGAAAAACATTTTTTAAACCAAACAAAAAACTTGGGAGTTTTGTCCCCAGAATGACCTGTGAGACTTCTGACATAATCTACTGCTATTTAAAGCTCACTTTTTTTAAGTAAGTTAGAGGAGTGATCCTGTATCTTTAAAACATAGAATAGCGAAATATTTATTAACAGCAATCCTTTCACGCTTCATCCCAGGATCATGAAAATGATCTGCTTCCATTATGCTCTTAATAATGAAAAATCAACACATTTACCTTCAAACTGCAACATGTAACTATGGAGAAATCCAACTGACTCAAGTGTAGAAGGAAAAAAGCTCTTCAAAATCATAAAGTAAAATCCATGTTCAAACAAAATCACAGCTCAATGACCTTGGTCTGACTCCAGCTTCCATTCCATATATACTGGGAACCAAATTCTGGGCTAACAAAGATTGAACTTGTTACTCTACAAATGGTCAGCAGAAGGCCTTTTCCTAATTTCTGTCTTACTGAAACCTTCTGGCGTGTAAGCAGGACAACCTTTGTGAATCAGCCCTATGCCTGACATGCACAGACATGAATGCTGTCCTGAAAGAGGTGGTTCAGGCTGAGCCTTGCTAGACTTAAACACTGGTTTTAAATTTTCAGAAGTCAAAGTGCAACTAATTAAATCTGCAGCTGTCTAGGTGAAAGCAAGTGATTGGTGGATCTCAGAAGATTTGGGACCACATTCACTCATATGGTTTGAGTCATTCTGACAATAGAAAACAGCTATAAAACTATTTCCCTGGCCAGAAAAAGTTGGGTTTGTGGTTGCTTGACATCTCCAAGCATTTAATGAATACAGTCCTTTGTCTCAAGAAGCATCTGAAAACCCAGATGCTTATCTGCATTTCTCAGCTAAATAAATAGTGACAGTAATTTTGCAGTGATAGCCCTTCATGAGCTTTCACAGTAATTTTTGTTATTGAGTAATAGGTAAGAGAGTATTTGAATACAAATTTTCTCTGTGCCAAGAGGAGGTTATATCTTTTATGGTCTCTGTTTATTAAAAAGAAGACCTTGCTCTGGGAAACTCACAGTCTAGGTATAAAACTGCAGAAGGACAGTTAATAATCAGTCTAAATAGAACAAGACAAACAGTGTGGGAAGAAAGTTTAAAAAGGAAGAGTGACTGAGCACTTGCACTCGGCTCATTTTCAAGTCTTATTGGGTCTGCAGGGGATTGTTTGTTTTTTTATCTCTGTTTCTTTGATGGACTCAATGGGAGGACTGGGGCTTAGAGGTTTTATGAGATTAGTATTTTGAGAAGAGACTTTGAAGAATAAGGGGTGGATGCATAGTGGATTGGGTCAGGAAGGAAATTTCAGGCAGGGGAGCTCCATTGAAGAAGGCACCAGAGAAAGAGCTGGCGAAGCAGATATGTGCAATTGGAGCCAAGTAAATGAGGCAAGGGTGAAAGGATCAGAGCAGAGCTCTTCCAGCAGACTTTCCATACTTTTACTCCCACTTCAAGCCTGAAATGCATGGAAATAGAGAGTAGGGAGGTGCAGATGGAGAAAGGATTGCAGTGGCAAAACCCAACTCAACATCCTCATCTTTCAAAAAAAATGTATTTACTGTTCTGAATTGAGAGTTTAGATTAGAAATTTTGTCTGTTTCCACTTCCTTGCACTGCAAGTAACAGCATTTTCTAATATATTTATAGATTGATTTGCATGAAGTCTGCTGTGTTTTCATGTTTGCTTGAGACCACTTGCACGCTTGTATTCTCTGAATGCAGAGACTCCAGAGACTGAGACTGAAAGAGGTGCTTTATTGTTTGCTCTCTTTCTCAGTTTCTCTTTTTCTTCCCCTCACACACATATTCATGCTCTTTTTCCTCTCTGCCCTATCTCTGAAGGAAATATTTCCAAATGTGCACTTTCTCAGTCTTGTCTGAATGCTCTTTAGATTAAAGGTCAAAAAATACAATTCTTGTCATTGTGTAGATACCAAAAAGAATGGTAAAAATGGAACAGTATCTGTTCTGTGGACTACATTAAAAATAACCAAAAGCAACAGCTTTAGGACTGATTTAAAGTCATGCAAATGTGTAAAATCTAGCAGCCTTAGGACACAGTTTAACACTTTGAGACATATTGCATACTTTTATAAAGATCGTTTAAAAGTTGGCAAGAGATAAATCACCTTTCCCAATTATTTTGAAATTGTGTAAGATAGGCATACTACAGCTTTTGATCACAAGTACTTACTGAACTGCATATTCTCCAAATAGCCCCTTTCAAGGTCACACTCAGATCTAGACCATAATGGCTTTCAGTTCACTCACGGTCTGAGGGCTCTCTGCCCTTCCACTGGCAGCAGTGGGAGTTAGACAAGAACAATGAGATAGGAAAATCTGACTGCTTTGGGGCTAGTAAGACTTTGCACCCATTTTAAATAACTTCGCATAAGTGAAATGGCAATGCAATGACAGAAGAGGCAAGATCAGAGTTTGAAGGGTTTTGAATTCAGTTATGCCTATTTCTTTATTCTTTATGACCATAGGATCAGTATAAAATTTCATCAAGTTAACCAAAGCACTAGCTATTAAATGGAATGCAGAAGGTAAAAAAAAAAACAAACAAAAAACCCTGCACATGATCACAAGAAAAGGACGTATAAAAAATACCAGTTGCAGGATATCCTTCAGCTGTTCCTATTGACACTGTAAGCAGTGTTATGCTCTTTGCAAGTACAGGATACATATGTATTAACCATGGAAGCAAAACAAAATCAGTCATCTACGTTAAACGATTCAATAGAGAATGACATGCTACCAGTAACGGGAAAAACTTTCGTGTTGTTTTAGAAATAGGCATTGCATATACCTATAGAAAGAGTAATTATTCTCCTGCTGTTGAGAGTTAGTGCAAAATCAACATTCTCTGACTGATAGGGATACTTCTGAAAGGGTTATTCAGTGCTTAAGAGAGTACTTATCGCTTGCATAATTTTAATAGAATTAGACAGATTGATGGGATTACTTCTAATGATAATCCATCTTCTCTGTAATACTGGGAATTTTTGGTGACAAATGTGGCTACTAGCTTAAACATTTTTTTTTAAACCTGAGTTTTAGAAGTCGTTGTGTCATTGAGCATCGTTATTATTAGATATGGACACTTGCCAAAACCCAGAAGTGTGCAGTCCCAAATCAGGACAAATTTGGGATCGCACAGCTTTCCATTTTGAAACTACCTCTCATTAAATACAGTTAATGATTATTATTTCTTTTTTATTGTTAAATGTAGATTCAAGCAAGAAGAAGTACAGAGAATAAAAGTGCTTTGAAATGTTTATAAAATAGAGGTGACATTGGAAGTACAGATTAAGGGATGGGCAAGAAGAAAGCAGGTTAACTTCAAACTAAAGAAAAATTAGGACAATAGGGTAGAGTATATTATGAACAACTTTTACCTGGCAGTGTAGTAAAATGTTTGACCAAGGTGAGTACCCTACCTTCCCAGGAGTCTTGTAAGTAAGGGCTTAAGGCAGCAGTTACTAGGGAACTGAGAGAACCAGCCTAGATAGTTTTCTAGGATTTGTCTGAGGCTGAATTTCTAAGACTCTGTACAACCAGATGGTGGGGAAATATATTCTTTGCTAACCATGGAAAAAGACCACCACGGTACAAAATTAGAACCAGTGCAACTTCTCCTACAACATATCTTCTGCTACTGATTTAGAGTCTGTATCTGAAGTAGAAAGGGGAAGGCAAGGACCCATTTCTGCCTCCCGCTTTTCCATCTGCTATTTTAGCTCACTGGAGTTTTTGTGAGCAGGGGTAGAGTAGCCTCCAGTGTTATGTCACGCACAGTTGAGTCATGAAGGGGAAGGACAACAGTGACCCTCACGCTGTGCAGTCACGACTGAGACTTTGACAAATGATTTATCATAGAATCATAGAATCATAGAAAGTTTTGGGTTGGAAGGGATCCCTAGAGGTCATCTAGTCCAACCCCCCCGCAGCAAGCAGAGACACTGCTAACTAGATCAGGTTGCTCAGAGCCCTGTCCAACCTGGTCTTGAATGTTTCCAGGGATGGGGCCTCCACTACCTCTCTAGGCAACCCGTTCCAGTGTTTCACCACCCTCATTGTAAAGAA
>Ga0065711_1009421_pt1 | contig 11112 bp, 4 predicted proteins | sample Hoacrofraction12_FD_59098 | JGI IMG/M metagenome (GOLD analysis project Ga0065711, IMG submission 59098) | Hoatzin crop microbial communities from Cojedes, Venezuela - Epithelial fraction 12 v2 (version 2) | ecosystem: Host-associated > Birds > Digestive system > Esophagus > Crop | place... | reverse complement strand
AGTGGTGCCCAGTGACAGGACAAGGGGCAATGGGCACAAACTGAGGCACAGGAAGTTCCGTCTGAATATGAGGAAGAACTTCTTCCCTCTGAGGGTGACGGAGCACTGGAACAGGCTGCCCAGGGAGGTTATGGAGTCTTCTTCTCTGGAGATATTCAAGACCCGCCTGGACACGGTCCTCTGCAGCCTACTGTAGGTGACCCTGCTTCGGCAGAAGGGTTGGACTAGATGACCCACAGAGGTCCCTTCCAACCCCTACCATTCTGTGTGATTCTGTGTGATTCTGTGTGATCGATAACTGCAGCATTGATTGGATAATAGGTTGTAGGAATTGATACTATCTGATTAAATGTTAAGTTTATGTATTACAAGATATTGTCTTTATGAAAATTTTTCAAAGAGAGAAACACACCGTAATGAACCTGGTGGGTATCCCTTAATTTTTTGGAGTTTTTGAAGGCTCAGAGTGAACTCCTTAGTAAAGTCTGGACTTCATAACTCGATAGAAATCGTGCTTTTAAAATGTTCATAGCTTAGTTCGAATTCTGCTGTTTGACATAGTGTATGAGCTGATAACAGAACGAAGCCAGTGGAAGTCACACCACATCGGCAAATGGAGTGTATTGCTGAGGGGTTTGTCCCTGTCCTAAGGTGACTGAAGTAAGTCACGCGGGCTGATGCAGGCCACAGCAGAAAAATCACTAAATGTCCACATGAATGCAGCACTGCTACTGTTTCTGACATTTTTTTCTTTGTAGGTCTAGATGGAATTTTGTAGGTTGCGCTTTATAATGTTCTGGCTCCTGTATTTGTACCTTTTCAGAATTTCTTTGACACAGTATTACTTTTTCTGCATCTACAACAGCTAGGGTGAGACAACATTTGAACACCTGAAAAGCACAGGATTAGACAGATTGCATGGTATTTGACTGGAAATCCCAATTTTGGTAGAAGCAATGTGAATTATCGAGTGACTCAAAGCCAGTGGAATAGGTTTTCTATGGAGGGAGGTTGCCTGTAAGAACAGTAACTGTAGAAGACTGGCTTCAACAGCACAGGCGTTTGGTTTTTGTCTTAGGTTCCTACATGGGAAAATACAAATAAACTCTAAATTTTCATTTTGCTGTGCCTGTTCCCACAGAGGGGCGAGGAGGGTGAGGATGGTGAGGAGCTGCAGGAGGAGGGCTGCAGGGTGGGGTGGAGGGAGAGCCCTGGGCTGGGTGTGCTGTCAGCTGCTTCAGCTAATGCTTGGGCTAAAGGAGACAGCCAAGGCCACTGACACGGGTATGTGGGTCACAGCATCCTCTTTCTTCTGGCAGGAACAGCAGCCAAACTCAGCTGGACAAGGGCTTTTTAGAGAGCCCAGTGGTCATAGATTCTGTGCCTTTTAGTGAATTCTGACAGTCTGTGCCTGAGAAGACTGCTTATTGTATCTCAGTCTACTTGACCTAAGTGTCCCAGGCTACCCAGGACCTCTCTCTGAAAGGCAGCTATCGTCAGACAAGCAGGTTTGTGAATGCTGGAATCGGTCCCAGGAACAAACCTTTGCTTTTCCATGTTTCATGGCTTTTAAAACCTCCAGAGTCTTTGTTTTGTTTTAGTTTGGGGTTTTCTAACAAAAACAGACGAGGTTTTGTTTCTCTTCTTGATGTTTTCAGAAAACATATCAGTCGGTGTCCCGTACAGCAGATGTAAATAAAAGGCACGATTCTGATGCGACACAGATTATCCCTGAAGTAAGATGTGCTAAGATGTTCTCCAAAGTGCTACTTGAAATGGATGGGGTAAATCACCATGTATGACACCTGACAGCTGGAAGAATACATGGACACAGTCCTTCATCGATCTCAAATAGCAACTATGAACACTGAATGGAAATTACCAGACCAGGAGGAAAACACACAAAAGCTACCTGCAGGTACACAGGAGAGTACGAAACAAAACAAAACAGAAAAACATGTGAGTAAAGACTAACAAAAGGCCATCCAAAACAGAATTAAAAAAAAAAATTCCGTCTCCGTAAGATGATCATAGATGTCAGGCAGTTTGGGCTTCTCCATTAAGATACTTCATTAATATACCTCGATATACACCTGACTTGTTTCCATGCTCCACTGCTGGACCCCCATCCTTTGCAGGGTGACCAACTCTTGCTGCTTACTGACTGGAGCTGTGTGGCAACCTTGATTAACGAGTCTTAATTTCTGCAAGGGAAAAGTCACTTTTTCAGAGTGTTCAGGTATCCACTTTTCTAGGTGTTCATCCTGTGGGGAGGGTCATGTTGGATATGTAGAAATGGAGTCAAAAACACCATTTGTGAATGCAGTAATACAGGCTGTGGAGTTTTCTGTCCTTCTGTGTGACAAGACCTGCTGGCGATCTTCAGTGAAGCTGGAGAAAGCACAGCATCCATGCATGTTTCTTCTACACTGCAAAATTATCTGGATTATGCTGATGAAATAGGCTGTGAACTTGTAAATGAAGCTTTTGCAGAAGTAAGTATGGGCTAGTATAAGCTCTAATGATGGTTTGGATTCAGCTTACACAGCAGTGTAGGGAAAGTCAAGTGAGTATGAGGAAGAAGAAGAGGAAAATAGGTCCACTTGGAGAATTAGAGGACAGGATGAGGAAAGTGGTGGCCACCTATACTGTAGAAAAATAGATTATTTCTCTGAATGTACATGAAGAGGAGTAAAGCACAGGACAGAGTCTGTTTTTGTACTATTTTGGCTGTGATCCAAGGAGGACTGCGATTTTAGAGTTGAACTATGGTCTGCCTTCTTTGTCTTTATGTGCCTCTGGCAATTCAAATCACTTTGACTTTGACCAGTGACAAGCGGTGTGCTTCAGGGGTTGGTACTGGAGCCGGTGCTGTTTAACATCTTTGTCTGCAACATGAACAGTGGGAATGAGTGCACCCTTAGCAAGTTTGCAAATGACACCAAGCTGTGTGGTGTGGTTGACACGCTGGAGGGAAGGGATGTCATTCAGAGGAACCTTGACAGGCTGGAGAGGTGGACGTGCGTGAACCTCATGGAGTTCAACAAGGCCAAGTGCAAGGTCCTGCAAGAGGGTCAGGCAATCTCAAACACAAGTACAGGCTGGGTGGAGAGTGGCTCGAGAGCAGCCCTGAGGAGAAGGACTTGGGGGTACTGGCGGATGAGAAGCTCAACATGAGCCGGCAATGTGCGCTTGCAGCCCAGAAAGCCAACCGTATCCTGGGCTGCATCAAGAGAAGCGTGGCCAGCAGGCCAAGGAGGTGATTCTGCCCCTTTACTCCACTCTTGTGAGACCCCACCTGGAGTACTGTGTCCAGCTCTGAAGCCCCCAACAAAAGAAGGACATGGATGTGTTGGAGTGGGTCCAGAGGAGAGCCACGAAGACGATCAGAGGGCTGATCACCTCTCCTGTGAAGGCAGGCTAAGAGAGTTGGGGCTGTTCAGCCTAGAGAAGAGAAGGCTCCGGGGTCACCTTAGAGTAGCTTTCCAGTACCTGAAGGGAGCCTTACAGCAGAGATGAAGAGGGACTTTTTATGGGGGAATGTAGTCATAGGACAAGGGGGAATAGATCTACACTAAAGAGGGCAGATTGAGATTAGATATTCAGAAGAAATTTTTCACCATGAGGGTGGTGAAACACAGTAACAGGTTGCCCAGAGATACTGTGGCTGCCCCCTCCCTGGAAGTGTTCAAGGCCAGGTTGGATGGAGCTCTGAGCAACCTGGTCTAGTGGAAGACGTCCTTGCTCATGACAGGGGTTTTGAAACCAGATGATCTTCAGGGAACATTCTAGCCCTTACCATTCTATGATTCTATGATTCTATGACTTTTGTACAGCTTCTAAATAACACATGCCCACTACTTCTACGGTCCCTTGGGCTTGTGAAGGGATTATGGTGTGGTCACTGTCTGTGTGACCTGAAATTCCCTTATCTATGCTTAGTGAATGTTTTGCTTTGTGCAAACAAGTCTAAAATGTAAGTGTATATACTGCTCTTTAATTTATTGTCATTTGCAGAGGTTGAAGTCACTTTGGGAATGTGAGTGCTGGGAAGAACTACTGTTGTTGAGAGAAGCACTACCACCATTTATGATAAAACTTCAGATTGTTTGGCACTACTCTGCCAAACCAAATGGCTGAAGGCAATAGGCCATGCTGGTTGTGTGCAGAAGTTTTATTTCTGTTTTATTTTGATTTAAGATCTGTTTAGAGGCACCAATGACAAGTGCTGGAAGGTTGTGTTTCTTCATGTGACTCTTCCTTTGAGTCTTAGCTGCTGATGCCTCTGTTGTAGATCCCCGCCTCAAAGTGAGACTGCAGCCTTTTAAAAAGACTGATAGAGATTGAGGCCCACCCAGACAAAACAGAAATTTCCCGGGACGTGTCTCCTGCAGAGGCCTTTCGGACTTGCCGCTCGCTTAACTACCAGACTCTGAGCTGCTGAAGAGGGAGAGCAATCTGGATAAAACCATGCAGTTTGCTGATCAGACAGCTATCAGAAGAAGGTCCAAGTGGTTATGCCTTTCCTTCAGGCAGGGTTCCTCACCTCTTCCCAAGACCTATATGTGCATTTGTCCTCCAAATTCTTAACCCTGTAAAGAAGTCTTCAGAAATGGCAGCTCTGCTTGTGTCTGCTGAGGGACAGCAGCTCAGCCCACTGCATGCTTGCGTTGGGCAGTGCACAGCCAGGGCACACGTATCAGATCAGAAACGCCTTCCACCATCCCATCCTCAGGGAACTAATTTTAGCTTTACTGTCAGTGCTCACCTCTCCAGGTATGTCTCCTGAGAAAGTGTAACAGTATCACCTTGATTATGGAGGGACCTTTACTGGCTTACAGGCTTCTAAAGCTGGATTCCTTTCACTTGACTTAAATGGAGACAGTGAGCTCAAAAGGACTTGTCTGGGGTCCTCATCTTCAGTTAGAAAAGTAAATGCTTATCTTAGAATAGGACGAACAGCTGTCTAGGTATGTTTCCATTACTGCATGGACCACTTTCAGAGGAGCACCTGCTGTTTCAACAAGTAAAACTGATTTTATCAGACCTCTCTGTTTGCCTTGAGCCACTGAGTCAAAAGGATCTGGCCTTTATACTTTGGGAGCTGGGCAGAAGTCTAAGGATGATATGCTTTTCTGTAGGTGTCTAGGATCTTCTGATCTATAAAACGTGCATTAGTTAAGGTCACTGTGTTCACAGTTCTGGGAAGCTCTTAAATTTAGCCATGTTAAAACAGACCTGCAGTGTGAATACTGGCATTTAATTAAGGATCGCATGTATATTATCTGTCTAGCTGGAGAGACAAGTAAAGCTATGCAAGACACAAACATAACTGGAAAGATGTGCTGAACAGGGTTCTGTGATTTTGAGACTGCCATATGAGAAGGCAAATTCTTATTAGCATTAGAACGGTTTCTGGAGTCCTTGAATGGACTGAGAATCTGGCATAAGCTTGCAGAAGGCAACCTTTGCACACATGCACACCTAGGTATGTGTGGGGCAGAGGCAGGGAGATGCAGAAACTGAGAAGAAAAAGGTGAATACAACTTGCTCAAGGTCATGGGGAAAGCCAGTAGCAAAACTCTCTCTCAACCCCGAATATGAGACTTTACTACTTTGCTGGAGGATTTTAAAAACTTTCCTCCCTGCAGCATTCCTAGTGCAAGTTGCTGTACTAGATAAAAAACCTTCTGTTGAGAGCGAGGAAGAAGGCAAGTTTCAGTCAATTAAAAGGTTCCCTATGATGGACACTGGGCTCTCCATTTTAAGTAACAGTCACTCAGGAAACATTTTTCACTAACCTATCTGCAGCAATAAGAATCTTAGCAGAAGGTATTAACCTCTACAACTGATGAGTAAATGTCATTGTGTGATACTTTATAAATTATTAAGCTTTGAGCATTTTGTTGTAATGTGAGGTAAAACCTGGGGAGTGCACAGATGTCATGCATGCTGTGCCTTGGGTATCTCCTGTACCTGGTTCAGTACAGTCTTACTTCCTTCTCTTTATACACATAGTTCATTGCACCTGATGTTTTAATCGCCCTTTATCTCTCTGATTAATGGAGAGTGTGAATGCTCTGTGTTAAGGGTAGAATACCAAGAGCTTGATTCAAAGTGCCTTTCAAATTTATAAAGAGTCAATCTTGCAGAATATCACTGAAGCAAAAGGAATAATGAAAGAAAAGGGGGGAAAAGTAGAAATGGGTAAGGAGAAGAATTAATATTTTGAGATCTCATTCTTTTGTCTTCGAAAGGCTACTTTTTCACAACTGCAATAAACTCAACAGGGACTTTGGAACTGGTCCTCAATTTGTGTTTCCAGAGGCTTAACAGATATCGGAAAAGATGCTTTAACAAGTTTGACATCTTTTCCTCTCCTTTTTAAATGTTGTTTTCAATGAGAGGCAGAGAGTAGTGACCACCAGTAATATTGGTAGTGCCCCAATTCCAATTTTTTAGTCTCCAGGTAGAAAAGTGAACCATCAACAGAGTCTGGAGCAAACTGTTTGGTACTGAGCCACCACCTTGGCTTACGCAGCCTGGGAGCCCAGAAGAAAGTGACTTTGCTGCTGGTGGTTCAGCGGGTCTCCCTGAGTTTGGCAGCTTTGCAAGGAGGAGGAGTTTGCTTCCAGCTGGTCCAGAGCAGCAGGAGATTTCTCTGCTGACTTTTCAGAGATTGAGCCTGAGTGTGACAGTTGAGTTGATGGAGATACACCAGCAGACGTACTGCTCTCGTTTGTGAGATTTTGTCAGAGAAACACAGGTCCCTTTCGGTCTTCCCAGAGCTAGCAAGCTTGCAACTGGAACCGGAGGCAAAAATATAAAATAAGGTATCGAGCACATGTAGTTTACTCCAAAACAGCCAGTCTTGCAAATTATTTTTGTTCATTGTTCCAGTTATGCTTTGTCCTTGCTCAGGAATAACTTCAAAACCTTCTTTTTCCTGTATCTATCAGAATGAATCCCAAAAAATCGCCTTCCAGTATTTCCAGCAGCAGCTTTCTTTTCCTAGAAGTACAGAGCAATTTGAAGTAGTGTTTAGTGGTGATACAGCCTTTCAGAAAGGTCATTCAAATGTAATTCCTCTTTTAAAATCAAAATTTGTTATCCTCCCTCCACACACATACATATGTACACATACGCCGCTCACTGGCTAAAAGCACGTGGCTTTGTGCATGTCTACAGATGGTAATCTCCCAGCAAATGGTATGGCTAGGTGAAATAAAATCAGGACTGAATTCAGAATCTGGAACCAATTAGCAAATTCTCGCTTCATTATTTGTTCCAGATCACTTTACAGACAAAGAGTAGTCATCTAAATTGAAAGGGAGAGATTTTCACTAATTCAAGTAAAATTCTGCCCTCAAATAAAAATCACAATATCCTAAATGATTTGACCATTACATTAGTGGGTATAGATTAAGCAGAGTTGAAAATAACATTTCAGGTAGATGTTCAGTTCCGTCAGTACAAACTTCTGAAGTATCAGGTTTAACAATTTATGTCTACATGTTCTGAACATGACATTCAGACAACTTCTGAATTGTCAGCTGCAGTGGAGTCAGGAACTGAAAGACCTTGAGTAGCCTTGCCATATGGGATTAGTTCAGGTTAAGTCAGCAGAGTCAAAGTAAATGAGTGATAACACACAAAAAGATCACAACTCAATAAAACCCCAAGACACCCAAAGGGAGGTGGAGAATCTGAGAAAACAAGGTTAACATTGTGGAAGCATTCTAATGAGTCGAGTTTTCAGTGGAGGGAATATACGTTCAGTTTAGATGTTTTGTCTTTACTTTGACGGAGTCTTGCTCAGCTGCAGGAGTTTCATTAGACAGAGCTTCCCGGTGGGTGTTTTGTTGGTAGCAATCTGCTGGTGAATACCCTGGGGGCTTCCTTTCCCATCCTGTTCTGGGGCAAGTACACCGGGAAAGCGAACCTGCACTTACACAGGGCTGATTTCAGTCACGAAGATTCATATCCAGAGTGTTATAACATTCTAGTAGGGGGAAAAAGTAAGATTTAAGAAGGCATCTAGGATTTTCATTGCTATGGATCCGTTGTTTTGGGATGAGCTTCCCTCTAGCAAAATGGAGTAATTTACTGGATGATGAGGAAGTCCAAAGAGTTTCAGCTCTTGATAATTGTTTGAGTTATTCCAGATGTCTGTGGTCACAGCAAGACTTAGAGATCCCAGTCAAGATCAGGATATCATAGAATCATAGAATCATAGAAAGTTTTGGGTCGGAAGGGACCCCTAGAGGTCATTTAGTCCAACCCCCCCGCAGCGAGCAGGGACACCGCTAACTAGATCAGGTTGCTGATCATCTACCTGGAAGTTTTACAAAGATGGCCCTGTTGAATCTTTGAGGGCATAAAATCAAGCCATCAGGACTGAGTCACTTTCTTTGATTTATGCCTAACTAAAAAATCCTGAGCCTAATCCAGAAAGTATCTTAACCAAGTATCAGACACATCTTATAAAACATCAATGTTTTCTTGAATGACGGAGGGTTTCCAAACATATTTCTTAGTTTATTTTGGTTTGGTTTTGTTTTATCTTGGGAAATGCACCTGTATTTACTTAAACGGAAGTCTTACAGCAGAAAATATAGGCGTTTTTAGGAGGTAACTTCATCATATCAGGTTTTTTCTGTAACTTCATCATATCTTGGGTTTGGTTATTATATGTCAGTGTGTGCTAGATAGAAATATAGGTGAAATGCTGAACTTGACTGAATATTTCTTCATATTACTGAATACTATGGTATATTACTGAATGTAATAAAACTTCCCACTCTATTTCACATCTGCATTTAGTTGAGGTCCTCTTTTAGTCCAGCAATATGAAATGACAGCAGTATGTGTTAGGAAGTCTATTATCAACTTGACTAATGCTTCCATCCTGCAATCACTCCTCTGACACCTCAGCAGCCAAAAGTTAATGTGACATCTGTTGTACCGAACTCCAAACACTGTACAGAATTGCTCTGCACACAAATGATTTATCCTGTTTACAGGATAAATATCAATTTCCCAGAGAATATGCCATTTCCATTATTATAATTGCTGTTTATTAAAAGGAAAAACATTAAAAGAGTAAGGGTAACAGCCTTAAAAGTTTCAGTCAGATATGGAACATCTGAGAGCACTTTCTTATGCATTTATCTAAATAACATCCCCAATTATTCGGTGAGATTCCTGACTGTAGCTGTAAGAAGGAGCTTTGAGAGTTTCTAAATCAACATTAAACAGATGGAATTACAGTTATGTCTTACTAATGCATAAGACTGCGATCTCTTATTATAGCAAAAAAATTGCCCGTGGTCACTAGGGAACTATCCATTCCACTTTGCCTGGTTTTCATTACATGTCATAATTAACATGATAGATATGGATGGAATATTTCATCACCAGCCTTTCAAGACGAGATTCTGCCTAAACTGTACTAGCATGACCTAAATTCCTGCACCTTCTTTTTACATAGACATGCAAAGGCTATTGGCCCAGTTGAGCAGCATGCCAAAAGTGGTGGAGTCTGTAAGCATATCTGTACTTACCCTTTTCTACTCATATATCAAATGCGAGATAAATTTTTCTAAACTTCAGATTTTAATTTTTTTTTTTATGCTTCTTCTCCCATTGACAATGAAAATAAGTGGGGGAATGTAATCAAATATATTTTCTGGTAAAATAAGACATTATTTTCCATAAACATGTTTTAACACAGTTACAGTGCATTGAAAGTATTCAGTACAATGATTTGCAGAAACCAGCACAGGACAGGCCTTTCACCATATTTTCTGAGCTTTTCCACATGATTCCATGAAAAGTTCACAGCTGCTAAAGACCCAGATTCCACGGGCCACGAATAACCTGTGCTGGAGAGGCAGAAACCCATTGCATTTGAGACACCCCAACAGCTGTGCAGACTGTGGTAGATATAACTGAAAGTGGGTGTATTAATTTGGGTGCAGGATGAGAGTCAGTGACTGTCAGAGGAAAGAAGTTTAGGAAAAATCTTCAGTGGTAGTGTCTTCAAAGCCAGGAGCAAGTCTAATTAACATGGGACAATCTGAGACACAAAATTTGAGTATTTGAGGAAGAAAATCTCTTTCTGAACATGAAAACTACTTCTCTCACCCTTAAACCATCTGCTTCTGATAATCATCATCACTGCTTTGCAGCACTGTGGCTAACAACTAGTACCGATAAACACTGAAACTTAAGATAACATTCTCCTCTGTTGGTGACTTGCATTTTGCTTGCGGAATAAACAGCGATCTGTTTTTCTTTCAATGTTTATTTTTTTTATTAAATAAACAAAACTCTGCCTGTACCTTTCAATACCAAAACTGATACAAAATTCAAAAAGATATCATTGTAAGGCTTTAATTAATATTATCATAAGTTTACATGAAATATTTAAAATGTTATGATGGTATGCTGGATGTATGCAACTGAACTTTCAATTTAATGTTAAAAAATTCGTATGCAATAATTCAAAGCTATAGAAGGAAATGTTGTGGGGTATTTTTTTGCATTTAAATACTGTTGTTTCAGGTAGCATATTTCTGCAGAGTGAGGTTTTTTTTTGTTTCAACTCCTCTACAATTTTTAATATGAATTACTCCATCAAAATCAAATTACAGATTTACTAATACATCTGTTCCCTCAGAAGAGTGCATAGAAAGAAATCCACAACCTTATTAATTTGGTGAACTATTTCGATGCTTCCTTATTTACACATATTACAGCGTTTTTTCAGCCAAATGGAAGATAATAAGCAACACACTGCTTATCATACTGTGAAATTTTGTCCACTAATAATACAAGGTGTGTGAAATTGTTAGTTTCAAGGCCATAAGTACATAATCAATTAAATTATTCTTCATTGAATTTAGTGATATAAAGACTTCTACCATGATTCTATATCTATTTATGTCACCTTTCCTCTGAGCAATAATCAGTAATAAGAAGTTCATTAAAGGTTGTTTACTTTAAGGAGTGTTTAAGGACAAATAAAAGACTTCATTCAGCTATTCTGTGTTTAAATACTGAGTAATGGAGTGATTTATTAAACAATTAATAATTAATAATTAATAATTA
>Ga0065711_1049824_pt1 | contig 11113 bp, 6 predicted proteins | sample Hoacrofraction12_FD_59098 | JGI IMG/M metagenome (GOLD analysis project Ga0065711, IMG submission 59098) | Hoatzin crop microbial communities from Cojedes, Venezuela - Epithelial fraction 12 v2 (version 2) | ecosystem: Host-associated > Birds > Digestive system > Esophagus > Crop | place... | reverse complement strand
CCGCCGCGCCCGCGCCTCTCTGCCCGGGCGGGGCCGGGGCCGGGGCCCTCAAAGCGGCGGCCGTGGGGCATCGCCTCGCCCCGTGCCGTGGACCTGTCTTTGGGAGACCGCTTGGCCCCGGATTCAATAGCTTAGCCGCTTTTTCTTCTCTATTTACAGCCCTCGCAAACCAAAGAGAGAACAATAATGCTGTTGTGTGGAGCAGAAGCGCTGTTGCTGTGGTTCTGTGTCCTCCGGGGGTGTTGGGGGGGAGCTGGACACAGGTTCTCCGCTTCTGATATATTTCTGTGTCCTCCGTGGTGACCGGCGGAGCTGCTTGCTCGAACACGCTGCAGTAGCTGCGTACCTGGCCGAGAGGAAATGATTTCTTCTCCATCGCGCCCGCGCTTCCCTGCCCCTCTGTGCTGGGGCTCTCGACACCTTAGCTGGTGGCAGCTCAAGGGCACTGCCGGCGCTGGCTGCTCCTTTGCCAGCAGCATATTTACGCTGAAGTCTGGGATGAACCGTTTGTGTCCAACCATTAAAAAAAAAAAAAGAAAAATCAGGCTTAACACATCTCTTGTGGAACAGAGATACTGGCAGCCCAAGTATTAACTCCTTGATTCGCATGTGCACATAGCTTTAGAATGAGCTAACGCCTGGATCTCGCCAATGACCTCAACCTTGATCTGGAGGGACCACTTATTCATGAGAAAAACATTCATTCTCCATACAAACTGGTCCTGGGACTACTGCCTGCGTGACATTTAGTCCTCTATTAATAAACACACAAGACACAGAATTACTGTGATTTTGTCCTCTTACCATTTGGGGCTGTATGTCATGCACACAGCACCGCGGCTACTCCTAAGGAACTCTAAATAAGAAACCAGCGTTTAGTGGCTTTGTAGATCTCACGGAGGAATTACGGGCAGTCCTGAGGCGACTGAGGGCTGTGAAAGCACGGAGAGACAGGCACAAAGGCAAGCACTGGCAAGAGAATCCGGCCTTCCTTTAGCCGGGGTGAGGGCATTTTTCATGACAGCACGACGAGCGTGTTGCAGGTCCCTGTTCATCAAAATCATAGGAACCACCATTTTGCAGTCCACATGCGACAGCGATAAAATGGTGGTTCAGAAGGGCTAGCACACCCGACTCAGCACCAGAGTTCCTCTGCTCACTCAACAGCCCAGCTCTTTTTTTAATTATTATGAATTGGCAAAAGATTTTAGATTAGGAACGAGACAGGAAATGAGGGAAAAATCCTATATGCATCTGGAAAACACACAGGGTAAAAATTAACCTTCAAGCTCAAAGAAAATAACATATGTATGCATGTGAAAGCAGTCTCCATGTGAATTTTCTGATAACTGTAAGGTGCATCTTCATCTTAAAACCTGTAACTTTAAGAAGATTTAACAGTGCGTGTTGTTGTGATGTTGCAGAAGACAATGAAGTATTTTTAAAAATATAGCAGGAATAATTGCATTCAACTCTGAGCAGGAATTAGCCTGGCATTGCAAACGATGAACCTTGCTTTATAAGAAGGGGACTTTTTAATATGATGATTCGGCAATTCGGAGGGATGGTTATTTTCATTTTAACAGGCCTCTGCTTAGTATATGTCCCCTTGGGGATGTAATGAAGGTTAACAACTTACACGTGGGGAGAAGGGATTTTAGTGATTAGGGAAATTGCAGGCTCCAGTTTATGTGAGCATGTACGTGAAGAGAGAGTGAGAGAGAGAGAAATTCCTCCCCATCTGAGACACTGCTGCACAAAATGTGTGTAAATGGGAAACACTTCTGGGGAGAACCCATCTGTAATATAGATAGCAATCCGCCGGGGGCTGAACTGAGGGGCAAATACTGGCCTCCGGACACTTCACTGGTGTCGGATCAGGCGTCGAAGCAGGGAGGGGTAGTTCACTCCCAACAGTGCATCAGCATGGTCTGTCCAACCAAAAGTCTTGCCTTGACAAAACAATGTGGGTCACGTATTGGGCTCAAGCAGTCACACGAATGGCAACTCAGAGAGGCAGAACTTATCCTCTTTCTGGTCTCTAAATCCAGAAATGTTTTTTCCATCAAATTTCATATATGCTTCATGGAATCTGAATTCAGATCTCAGAAGACACTCCAGCTGAATTTTTCGCTGCAAAGTTTCACTTTATAAGATTTGTTATTAAATTACTTTATAAATGATTTGGTATTAAACAGCAAATCAGAGCTCTACTTTCAACCAAAACCAGCTGTCCACTTACATTTCTGTGCATTCTTGACCCAGTGTGACAATTACCAGGGGAAAAACATCCCTTTGCAATATTGGATGCAGTCCTGTGCCTGGACATTCAGCAATATTCATTGGCCTATATAACTTAAACAAGAGCAGTTTGTTAGCCTAATAAATCCAAGATTTGGGCTGAGAAATAAAGGTGCTGTCAATAACCCGTTAGCCAGATAATAGAAAGGGGATTATGTGGTCATTCTGTCAAAAAATTAGGTTTCATGCTTTTAATTGGCGTCATATCCTGTCATGAGTCTTTAGGGTTTAAATCAAAGTCCACCATGCTAGAGTGAGAAGGAAACCTAACGGTAAATCCTTTCATCCTAGAACCTGTAGGGTTTTTATGTGAAGTCCTAATTTCTATTAAAATACTTCCAAAGAAAGACAACAGGAAACAGTAAACATGGCAACACCACAAATACACTTTTCTGATGCACTATTTCTGTCAGCGTTCAAAGAGTAAGTTGTACGGGCTGGAAAGGAAACTGCTGTATCGTTAAAATCCAAGCAGGCTCAAACAGCCGCCCTTTTGCAAAATGGCCCCCCTCCCCACCGTCTCTAATAAATCTTGTTTCAAACTGGGCTAAAGCCATGGATTGACTTTGCCTCTTGCAGTAATGGCTTGAAACTGTTGTGCATCACAGTTCCGCGTTCAAAGGGAATCAGGAGCATTTAAAAACAACTTCTGGTGCAGGATGCAATTATAACTGACAGCCAGATGTCTGCCCTGTCTGCTACAGCAAGCCTAGAAGAGATTGCAAATGGTCTTGAGACCTTTGGATCTAAACAGCGCGTCCGAGTGAGTGATACGCAGATAAACAACAATACCACAAATCACTGAGACCAGCCGAGGGGTTGCTGGTGCTGATAAAGATTTGAGATGTCGGGAAGCAGCTGACCCTTCCACCCTCCCCTCTCTTATTTTTTACTGTGCCAAGTACAAAGTATCGTAGTGGAAAAGGGCTCAGCCCACAAAGTGTGTTTATGTATCCACTGCCAGAAGTTCATCTGGTGAGGAAAGTCCCGTAAGTAGTTGTTTAGTTTACAAAGGTTAACCGGACTGTAGTGACAGATATTTGATATTTTGATTAAATTATATGCCTGGAACATTTGCAGCAAGTCCTGTAACACAGGGTGCTCTCCCCAGGCATATTACCTACCAAAAACATTTTTAAATGGACTGACACTAAAAATGGACCCTCTTCTCTCCACAGTCTGGTTTGATTATAACATAGCATACGATGATTGATGTCAAAGTATGCTTCTTACAGTACTTGTAGCAATTTTTAGAGAGCCCTCTCTTCACACGGCATCCTATTTTTGTAGCTTTTGTGAGGCATGTACACACACCTACTGAGGCAGTGAGAATAGCTTACGTGGGAGTACACTGAAAAGCGTACAAAGCTTTTGGGAAATCAGCAGAAGCCACTTACCTTCATGTCCTTTACTAGCACACACTATGAGACCAACCATCTCAAAGCCTTTAGAAGTAACTGAAAAGTTTTCACTGATTTTCTATGGGCGGTGGATCAGGCCCGGCCTGGCTCTGGTGACATTTTTAAAAGAATGTGCTGTTAAACTGACTTACATTTACGGTATCACAATGTTAGCCTGTGGGGAAGTGGCTGAAGAGTGTTTGGACAGTAACAATTTGAAGCAATGAAGAAATGCAAATAATATGAAAAAAATGTAAGCTAATTTTTCAGACACTTCAAAAATAAGTATTTTATTTTATTTGCCTTTATGATTGCCTTCTTCCTATGGTATTGTTACTGTCTCTTTAAAGTATCTTAAGGATAAAAATTTTACCTGCTTTGAATTATCTTGTGTTTTGTAATGGGATTTTGCAGAATTTATTAAAAATTTAAAAAGAGCAGAGGCTGTCAGAGACTATCCAGGAGACATCTTTTTCTTACATCCCAGTGAGAAAATTCACTGCGTCACTTTATCACAGGTCTTCAGTGTGTCACAAAGACAGGTCTAGGTAATATCATTAGAATGAAAGATAAGGGGCTCCATAATACAAAAATACAAAGATGTCATCAGTGATGGGAAAATTCCAGTTTTGAAAGAAGACTCCATTCCAAATATCAAGCTTGAAGGATTTAGTATCTTGAAACATTTTTCAGGTTGGTTCAATGTCATTGTGATAAAAAGGATGTCACTTAAATCACAGCAACCTGATGTGCAAAGTTGTCCTGCTGAATGAATTGCCAAAACTTTTATTCACAGAATACTTATTTCAACTAGTCTAAAATCTGGCCAGACCCTTGCCTGTTCCTTGAGCCAAACTTACGTTATGGACTTCGTGGTGAAGGATGACCAAAATTTTTTTTGTAGCCTCCATTCCCTCGCTGGCTGTCTACCCCTCCCGCTTGACTCCCGCTTCCACAACAGGCACCACTTGTTTGGCCATCACCATTTGGGGCTCTGCTGCAGTCGACACATTCAATGAATCCGGCTGTAAACTTTTCATTTTCTGGGCAATAATTTTGAAAAAAAATTATTGTTCTTACCCCTAGGGCACGAGAGACTTGAACTAAGATGCGTGAACGATGTGAGAAACTAGAAACGCAGTTTTTCGCTGAAGTCTCTGTAGAAGCACGCCTCGGGCACGTCCACCCAGCGCAAGGGGCACGGTGCCCTGCGAAGGGGCCGCAGCAGCAACAGCAGCAGCAAGGCTGGGCGGTGGAGCGCCCGCCCGGGCACTGCTGCGGCACGCATCTTTTTGAAGCGTGAGTGAAGACAAAGGCCGTAGAGATCCCCAAGAAAAATAAAGAGTTGCCAAGGGTCTGGGTGTGAGAGGAAAGGCTGTCAGATCTGAACCTGCTGTGAAAAGCCAGATCCCACAGAGGGGAGGACCTGGGGCCTAGTGATGGCCACATTTTGGCCAGCATTGAAGTCTGGGGAATAATTCATGAGAGACTCGAGAAAGCCTCTGGAGTCTTCTTTAAATCAAACCAGTGCATGAACAAGTGCTGAGTTTTAAGCATTCCAGATTCCTCTTCAGGTTTGTCATTTTAATAAGCTTTGAGTGGTCACATAGCACAAATCCGTTTTGGATGTGTTAAGTTTTATTTCATCTGTGATAATTTTTAAAGCTCATAATTGCTGTGTAATATTATGTATGGGACTCTTCTTGGAGACAGTCTTTATTTACATGAGAAACTTTTAAAGGGCAACTGCCGGTTGAACACATTGATTGTTACTGCACTTCTAAATGGTATTTTAAGATCCTGGTAATTCTCACCGATATGGGAGATATAAATATCTCCTCACCCTCGCCTCAGAGCGCATCAGGAAAGCAATGCACGCAGATCAAGAGGGAGAAAAAAGCCTGCAAGTAGTATCAGCCCTCTCTCCCCCCTGCAAACCATCCCAGCAGTGTGGCTGGGACTGTGCAAGGAGAGAGGGAGAAGCAAGTGGTCTGAGGGACCAGGGTGAGCTGCCGACAGTCTCCATAATACTTCCTTAAAGGCAGAATTTGGGTCAAAAAGATGATGCTTGAAACTGTCCCTGTGCCCAGCCACCCAAGGGTAAAAGAGCTGCCTCTCCACCCCAGAGCAGGAGGGATCCCAGGCTTCCCCTTGCGCAGGGTGCTACGCCGGCACTGCTGCTGAAAGCCCTGGCTCCCTGACGCCCGCACCGCGCTGGGCCAAGCCTGGGACCCCAGCTTCCTCCCCCAGCCACGGCTGCTCCTGGCACCCACTCGCCTTGTGACCCGTGTGTTCCGCACCCTCCCCATGGCTCCCCACGTTTCACACGGGAAGGCACGGGCGGTTTGCTGTAGGGGGGTTTGGGCTGCCTTACCTACAGTGCCTAAGGGCTAGGCTGGTAAGCGGTGGGGGTGCGTTCCTCTCCCTCCTTTGCATTCCAATCTGCAAAGCCTTGGAGATATCATTTAAACTCACAAGGATATTTTAGGTGGGTAAGGATAAAACAGAAGCCATGCAGATTCTCTGAGAACATAGCACCTAGTGGCATTTCCCTAGGGACCTAAACACCTTCAAGGTGAGTGCCTCAGTTTCTCCTCTGGAAAACAGCTATAAAGATCATTCTGTACACAGCGCGTTGCAAGGTGCCTTCCCACAGCAGTAACCAGCGCAGCATGTGGGCAGCCAGAGACATCCCAGCTCTGGGAGCACCTTTGCTGTGGTTGTTACTGGTGCCGATGCCTCACAGGCAGAAGGCACAGGGCAGGGGCAGGTTTGTTAAATGGCCAAACAGCCCCTAATCCCTAAATGTTCAGCAGGATGAGTACAGCAGTTTGGTAGGACTTTCCAGTGTAAGGTGGGAAGTTCTCCAGCTGGGTTTGCTGTTTATAATTCCTTTGGCTAAGAATTGCACCTCAGGTTCCTCGTACTTCTTCTGAATTGGATGTTTTCAGGCTTCATGTTAGACTCTGTTTCTGTATTACTGTGGTTACCATTAATAAAGCTGTCTCCGTAAGTTACCAGGAAACAGACAGTAAAGAAATGTTAATATTTTCTTGAGAACTAGTAATGAGATATATATGTATACACACATGTAGTGCAAATAAAGGAAAAGTGGGACTAAGCCAAAACAATAAAGAACATGAAATGATTCCATAACTACCACTCAGCTTAAGGACTTCAATGACATTGCATTATAAATGATAACTATGTTCCTAAGCAAGAAAACAAATCCCAGGCTCTGTCCTGAGAACTGTAAATGCCATCCCTTTCTGGTCACAGCCATAAAACCTATAGTCTGAAGATACTGCTTACTGCCTGGAAGGTGTTTTGGGCTTTCAAAATTACCACACTCACCAGAGGAATTTGGGAGCCAGTTTGTGCTTCAGATTAGAGCGCAGAAAGAAAATCCAAGGACGTGGGTACTATTGAGCTAGATAGGAGTTTCACTGATTGGATAATCCATAGCTGCAGAAAGTACAGCTATTTTTCTACCTTTTATTTTTCTACCTTTTCACTTATCTGACTTTCTTCTCAGGAAAGATTTTATGGGGTACGTCTATCAGTTTGGACACAGAGGCGCAATGCTCATTGGCGTATGTCCTTTAAACTAAAATAAAACTACAATGCAGATAGCATTTCAACTGTGTTATTTTTATATACTTTAAGTTTATATCGTTATCTTCATGTACTTTCATCCATCCATATGTCTGCAGCATACTAGCCTCTGTAGCGGATGACTACATGGGAAAGAGGAGGCGAGAGTTACGATCAGAATGTGTGTTTTTCTCAATTTGACGACCTAGACAGGCGCTCCAGCCTCTCTCCCAAGCCACAAACCCCCCCAGACTTCAGGAATTTTAATAAAAATTTTAATAAAAATTCCTGAGACAGGTTAATTAAACTTTGCTGTTATTTTCTCTCTTCCCTTGAGCTCCCTGGTGTGTCCTCACTGGAAGACCCATCTTGGAAGACCCCATCACCTAGGCATTAGGCAGTCATTTAGGAGGTGGCAGGTGTGGGCTCCGGTCCATGCTTGAATTTACAGAGAAGGCATTGTCTTATGGTCTCCTGAATATCAGGGATGTATACTAATATCTGACCTATAGGAACCATGCCTTTCTTCTTAAGTAATAGTAATTAAGCTCCTGGAAGTGTTTTCATCATGATGAGGGACCCATATTTCTTGTTACATTTTCCCCGGGTTTGTGAAATGTCAGGTTTCCTCAAGAAAATCGTTTGCCAACCAAACAATAAAAGTAACAAACAGCCCTGAAAAGGTACCTACTGCTTGTTTTGCCAGAAGTTTTGCAAAAAGAAAATTAAAAAGACCTGATTAAAGTCCCTTTAACAGATTTCAGAGGGAGTGTATTTGACTTTGTGGCTTCATCATCAGCCTTAACTTTGTTTTCAGAAATTTGAACGGGATTTAGCTGCTCAAATCCCACTCTAATCCATAGGAGTTCTGTGGCTAAAACACAAAATAGCTCTCACAGAACATCTTGTCTTCTTTAATTAAAGACTTCTGGATTGACTTTCATAATTTATTGTTTTCATAATTGTTTTATGAAAAGGGCTGTTGACATGTTGCGTGTAAATATGCGCAAGATAAATTGTTAAACTACTGTTACTCATTCCATCGGTCTATAGCATACCATAGTCCAGCTTTGTGCTTCTGATAGTACAAAGCCATTACAAAGCTCATAGGTAGCTGCCTATTAATAACAAATGAATCATGACTGCACTTTTCGTCTCGTTGTGGACGATGGCACAGGTTCCACTGACGTGAATTGGTGGGGGATTTGGCCTGTTAAAATGTTTAATAGGCGACTTCTCATCTTCACCAGAGCATCAGCAGATTTGGCAAGGTACTGTGTGCCGAGACTACGCTGCGTTTCACTACGCACCTGCCCGACGGCCTGTTAAAGAGAGCAACCAGGCCGTGAACAGGGCTTATGTGTAAACACAGTGACAGAGTATCTGCAAATTTCCCCCCAGAACCCACGTTCCCCATGTCTCTTAGAGCATCTTCTGGCCATCCTCGGTGGAGGGGAACGTCTCTCCCCACGTAACTGCCCTGATGGTGCCCTCTGGGGTCTGAGGAACCTCTCCCGGGGCTGGCATTTGTTCATCCTGGGGACAGGGCCGTCCCTAGTCATGCTGCTCCCTGAAGTTACTCCATGGAGGTTGTCCTCTTTCAGCCAGGACGATCTTGCCATCCTCACGCACCTCACCTAGGCGCCAGCCCAGGTCTGGTTACTGAATCCTGCCTCTCTGATGTTGTTTCCATGATGGTGGGAATGGCGCGCTTGCTTCCTCAGGCCTTTTCTGATGTTCCAGGAAAAACTGAAGCCCCCAGGAAAGAGTTAAATTAGTTAAATGCTTCATTGATTAAACAATCTGTGCATGTTTACATATTTATACCCAAGGAATTTCTAAGTTCGCTCTCTCTCTCAAAAGAACAGTAACAAACGCTCCTCTTCCAAGGTTAACAGTCTCCAGTCCATCACTTCTTTCACCACATCATTTCATCCCGCAGGTTTCCAGCTTGCCGGCTCTTCAAGGTTTAAGGAGTTTAAATTGACCTTGACCTACAAATGTACGATATACAGTAGATGATATTGTTCTGGAAAAACAAAACTTCTGTCCTGAAGCTAAACTGCATTTAATGATTTATTATTGCTTCTCCTGGGCCAGGTTCTGGCGTATTTACTAACACTGTACGTTATTTGAACTCCTCCAGGAGCCCCACTGATTCTGGAGGCACTCTTCCAAGAGTGAGGCAGATGCACAATAGGAATAAATATACCAACACGTGGTCTGCTAACGTATTGTCGTGGTTTCGAAGAGAAATTCTTTGATCACTTCTAACCTTGTCTTCAGCTCTGTTTGTAAGAGTCCTTGTGAATTCTTCAAGTACATTTTTAAAATACGCAGCGAGTACCTGTTTTCTTTAAAAGAAATCCCTGTTGGCAGTGTCACGAGGTACCCTGGAATGCGCTACATGTGTTCATGTTGGAAGGAAAAAAAACCTCCTTCTACTTTGGAAATCGTGAAACACATTCTAGCTGCAGACGTTAGCGGGGCTGGTTTTAAACCACAGCAAATTAAACAATTAATTGTAAAATGATGAAAGAATATCTTTCTGGTGTCCCTGTGAAGCTTGGAAGTCTGGGACTACGTGTGTTAAAGAGACGAGGCTGGCACTGAGGTGTTCCCAGTGCCGTTGCTGCCTTTTGTCCTTTTTGGCGTGCTCTTTCGGAAACAGAGGAGAAAGAAAAAGATGAAATTGAACACATCAAATTTAACTATGAAACAAAGCCACTCACCTTGCTTTCAGGGTCAGGAAGTACAATCGCCTCCTTTTGACGCAAGAAAGAGTTTAACAACATATGTTACACGAACGATTATTTAAAATAAAAGGAAATGGCCTTCAAAGAAGCTGCGGTGTCTCAGGCGACAGCACCGAGAGCAGTGCAGGAAACCCGCCCGCCGCGGGGCGAAGGCGCATGCCCGCCCGGAGCGCTGCCGCAGCCCTACGCTGGCGAAGACAACAGCGAAGAGCACCCGCTTCGCAGAATACTGTAAAATACCTCGCTTACGCCTGACCTCTCCGGCTCGTTCTGCCTCTGGCTTTTCACTGAAGTTTGCTTGGTTTGGTCTTTCTTTTTTCGGTTTATTTATTTGCTGGCTGCGGACCAAACCCGAGCGCCCAGAGCCACCGTTCGCTGCACGATGGCACTGGGTGTTTTCCAGCCCATTGCAGTTCAATGGCTGGCGCAGGCAGTGGGGACGCCGGAGCGAGCGCGCACCTAGGAAGAAGAAAAAGAAAAGAGCTTTTTTGCAACAGAATAAATCGTTTTCTCTCGAAGGCGCCCGGAGTCACATGACCGAGCCCGGAGCCTTTCGGGCAGCACAGAACCAGGAACGGAGCAGGTCTGCCTGCTCCTGGCGCAGGCGTTCCAGCCTGTCGACACGCTGCCGGTCCATATCCCTCGCAGCGCATCTGTGGAGCCATTAAATCGGATAATCCCTCTGGCCTTTGATACATTTCTGGACATGATTATTTCATTACTCGCAGTATATCAGTAGGATCATAATAAAAAGGACTTCTGACAACCTGCCAAGAGTTTTGTGGCCTTGTAAACACAAAAGTGCTCTAATAAAATTTTATTAAGTGTTAAAAAGTCATAAAAAGTGAAATAACATAAACTACAAAATTTACTGTCCTCAGCAAATGCTGAAAATATCGTCCATAGTAAAATTAAATTAGCATGTAATAGACAGCGCGGCGGCGTGGAGTGGGCTGAGGAGAGGATCGGGGGGGGTGGAATAGAAACACTGCACTTGAGCTGGATGCGGGTCGGGGGGAGGGTCCCGCAGTTCGCGGGCGATCGGCGGGGATGCGCGCGGGG
>Ga0065711_1049822_pt1 | contig 11116 bp, 4 predicted proteins | sample Hoacrofraction12_FD_59098 | JGI IMG/M metagenome (GOLD analysis project Ga0065711, IMG submission 59098) | Hoatzin crop microbial communities from Cojedes, Venezuela - Epithelial fraction 12 v2 (version 2) | ecosystem: Host-associated > Birds > Digestive system > Esophagus > Crop | place... | reverse complement strand
ACTGGGGAGCCCAGAACTGGACACAGTACTCTAGATGAGGCCTCACCAGGGCAGTGTAGAGGGGAAGGAGAACCTCCCTTGTCCTGCTGGCCACACTCTTCTTGATGCACCCCAGGATCCCATTGGCTTTTTTGGTAGCCAGGGCACACACCTCTCTCTGAGATAAGCAGCTACTGATCTTGCGCAATTTTTCTTCAGAGCTGCATATTCATGTTAAATGAAGTATGCCTGTATTTGAGGGCTGCAAAAGGAAAAAAAGAGAAAGTGAGACAATGTGTGGTAGTGATATATTATAAAAATATAGATTAGATATTAATCAAATCTATTTTTTAAAATCAACAACTTAAAATTTACACAATAATGGAGACTTAGTCATAACCGCACTGATCAAATGAGGAACACAAAAGATAGAAATAATATGTGAGTTTTGTATCCCTAGGGGTGGGAGGTGACAGAAAAATAAATTATTTCATTTTCAAATAGGAGTGAAATCAGAAAAAAAACCCCAACCTTTTCTATGAAAGAATATTGTGAAAATTATAAGGAGCTTTTTTTGTTTTGACTTCATAAATTTATCTTGTTTCTTGCACTTTCACCGTTTTCTTCCATGAAAAAAGCTGGGTTATAGCCCTTCTTTTAAATTTGACAGAAAACTGAATTCCAGCCAAAATGGTTGCATCAGAATTTCTGCAGTTTCACAGATATTAGAACTTGCACAGTGGAAATAGGCTGAGCAATTTTAAAAATCTATCCCTCACTTAATCAGATAGTGATTTGATTTACCTATTCAGATATTTTATATTAAAATTAGATTTTCACCATGTGAAAATAATTATGAAGCTAAGAATACTTTTAAAAAATGTATAGGTTTTTTTTAGTAGCATTCTTGATCAATTAAAAGTAAAATGCTCATAGGCTTCTCCTGCTGATATTCACTCCTCTGGATTTGGGAATCCTGCATTTGGGTTGAGAGAAAATCACCTAAAGACTGACATCTTTTAAGGTGAATCTGTATTGAACATTGTAAGAAATGTATATTTTTCATTCCATTATTCCTTTCTAGTGTGCACATCAGTGCTTCTTTATTCAAGCACTTGAGTAAAGGTAAATGTAAGCTTATGTGCTACCTTGCTTTTGTGAAAGATGACTGCAATGGATTTGTATCTGAATAGCACTTCATGAGTCAGCAGAGCCTACCAAAAGTGATGTGGAAGAGGGTAGATGTTTAAAGGACACTTGGGCAAGACAAGCAGTAGGAAAGTGAATGGTTCTCAGTGGAAAGGGGATGTGAATAAGTAGAAAATTTGAAGGTACGCAGGAGAAATTTGGAGACAATGAAAAAATAAGATCCTAATTCACAGCTTGTAGGTTTTACCTTTGACTTCAGTGCATGCAAAATTTTGAAAGACTGTTTAATAATCTTGTGTAAAAAGTGACTGGAATCATAGGGAAGACACAGGGAAAGATAATTCTGGATCAAAAGAAAGAAAGGAAGAATCACTGGATCTAAATTTATCTTAACAGATAGTTAAACATCTGGTAGCAGGCAGTTGGTCATGTGGCTTTCAACATAATCAACAGGGGTAACAGGTAGTTCGTTCTAAATATCTGTATATGTGAGATTATTCTCTCTGAAAGTGCCTCTTAGAAGTTCTCTGTAGACAAAATTTGGACAATATGCTGATGATACAAAATGTGGAGGAGTGACTGAAAAAACAGTGTGTTGCAGTACCATCCACAGGGACCTCGATGAGCTGGAGAATTGGACTGATGGGAACGTCAGGAATCTCAGCAACAGGAAATACCAAGTCCTACACTGGAGGAGGAGCAACCACATGCACCAGTACAAGCTGGGTGCTGACCGGCTGGAAAGCAGCTTGGCAGAAAAGGACCTGAGGGTCCTGGTGGAGACCAAGGTGAACATGAGGCAGCATTAGCAGGAGTATTTTTAAAAGTGAAAGTATTTTAAAAATTTGGTCAATTTTGTCTGCAGTACCAAAGGTTCCTGTTATAGTAAGTCTCTCTGTTTCCATCAGCTACCAAAGAATTCGTTACCAATACACTTACATATAGATATGTGATGATTTACTTGTGATTTTTCACATTCTGCCAACTGATAACTTCACCTTGCAGTCCTTATCTAGTCCTGTCACAGCTGAATGCAGCCATCTATAAGATTATGTGGAGGAAATACTCGAGTCTTAGCAGAATAAAGGAAGAGAGATCATAGACAGTCCTACCTAAAAAGCGATTGGAAAAGTAAAGCTGCTAATGCTCTGAAGAAATAAAGGGAGCTTACCTTAAATTTCAGTTGCTTCAACTCTTCCTTACATAGTGGTAAATCACTGTTTATGCTTTGCATTTACAGCTGAGTAAGAGTGTGTCAGATACGGCAAACACATAAAAAGTTTTGTGCAATAGAAAAAGTTTGCTGTCTTGCAAGTAACACGTTCCTTGGAAATAGAATCCTGACAGGAATGGGTGTAAGAAATCCTGTACAGTACATATTCTATCTCTGAATATACCTTACACGAAAGTTCTATTAAATGAACTCAGTAAGAGTCTATATACATTTTTTAACATCATGCAGATCAGAAGCTAAAACTTTTTTTTTTTAAATTCAAATATTGAGGATGGATTTTTTTCATTGATTGTCAGAAGGTGCTTACAAAATCCTCTAGAAAATAATCAAAACAATAGAACCGCACTGCGAGAGGTCACTTTGCAGTCTCTAACCTTAGTTTATTGTTTTTCAAATATATTTATTTGTTTTCTAATAATCACTGGAATTAACATATTTTTCTTTAAAAAAAGTAAAATAAAAACTTCTATGTGTCTACTGCAACATAGAACCATCATTGAGTTAGAAAGCATCATTGACATAAACAGCATTTTGGAGCAATGGTGAGGTTAGATATTAAATAATGTCAAAAACTAAGAATCTGTGCCAGACAAGTTGTCTTAAAATTATTAACAAACATAAAAAAAGAATTCCTGAGAACACTTTACAATCTATAAGTCACTCTGAAGCAATAGATATGTATTAGGTTTTATGTGGTGAATTAGTTGCATACACTGAATCAACGTATTTGTGCTAAGATGTTATGTTTCTTTTTCATCTTCGTCTCTCCTCAGTGGTGAGTCTGTGAAATAAAAGTGGTCCTTACAGAGGCTTTTTCTATCTAGTCATCTCAGATACAGTGCTCAGACGTAACTCCAGAAAAGGATTTAAATACATAATCTTTATGGGTTTTGTTATTAAATGTTATTTGCTTCAGGAGACTGTTCTAGCTTATCTAATACACACTCCAAAAAAAGATCTTTTTTTTTTAACATGTGTATATATATGTATATACACTCAGGAGACAACACTTCTACTGTTCCATGATCACAGTTTGAGCTGTTGATGTATTTCTACCTGTATACAAGTAGTGGCACTGAATATAGCAGATGAGTACCCACAGGAGCAAAAATTTGCAGAATCTCACTCTAATAAAGGGATATAGTTTTTGATCTCCAGCCTAATTAGGCCAAAATAATTCTGTAGCAGGACTGAAGTCCCAGTCTAGCAAAGAATGTAAATACGTTAGTAGTTTTAACCATATGGAAATCTCATCAGTTTCTATGAAAATATACATGCACTTTAAATTTCTTCTTTCACTTGCATCCTTGCTGGACTACAGTTTATTGAAGTGTGAGACTTGTTGTCCTTAAATAAAGATAAATTCATATGCTCTGATTAACAGCTACTGTGACATCTGTACATCTAAAGGAAGCTTAGATCTATGTTGGCATGGAAACATTCTCATGGGAAATACTGGTTCACAGAATGGTAGGGGTTGGAAGGGACCTCTGTGGGTCATCTAGTCCAACCCTCCTGCCAAAGAAGGATCACCTACAGCAGGCACCATTTCAGCAGGCACCCCCTTCCAACTGAGACATGTCATAATTCTCTGGTCATTCCACTTAGCCATTGGGAACTCCCCAGTAAGTCATATCTTCAAAGGCTGGCATCAGCTTGTGAGAAAATAACCCTTTGAACTTTTGCTTAATGAAGAAGAGTGGATGCAAAACTGTTCAGAACATTTGTAAAGCACTGAAAAAGATACACTGTTATGAAACTGAAACCTTGTGATAGCTGGATATTACAAGGAGTGAACTTGGGAGAAAGCGTGTTACTGGCAAATGCAGAATTGGATGGTAATCAAGTTTGAGCTGGATCATATTTTTCTTTTACTTAACAGAGAGTACAATGAAGGTAATTCTAAACTGATTTTATGCAAATTTATTCAGGTAATTTAAAATGTTTTCTAGCAAGGAAGTGGGCATAGGAATTCTTCTATATTCGTAACTACCTGCAGGCTTCCCAGAAAGACTCCTGGTATCTTTGAATTCAACCTGTAGCGTGTGAGCAGCTAAGTTATATTCATAGCTCTTACGTTGCTGTTACATATGGCAATGGGTTATCTATACAATGAGATTTTGGAATTCAGATCTAACTTCTACAGTGATTTGAATTTCTCAGATGCCCCCTTTTCATACACACTGTTATCTGAATTCTCTGAGAATTAAGTAAGTCCTGTGGTTGCAAACAGCAATAACTGTGTGATAACTGAATGACAAGAGATGGGAAAAGGCATCACAACAGATGAATGGTGTAAAATGTGTTATACAATAGTTTTCTCTCGATGCAAGAAACGGGAAAATGTAATTCGGTTGAAAGCTTACAACAAGAGTAAACACACAATTGATTGCATAACTGAACATTGAAATTTACTTTTGAAATATAATCAAGTCAACAAATCACTAAAACTTGAAAAAATAGACCTATTTAAATGGCAGATAGTGTTCAGCACTTCATAGGCTAAAAATAAAGCAGCAAATTCTTTAACTGTCAGTGAAAGATTCCTTAAGAATCCTCTAAAGCATCCTTATTCAGCTGTGGTCAGAAAATATGAGGGTAAATGGACCATGTTGCCTATCCTAACTGCTTCAGTGAAATTACTGTTTGTTATTTGGGATTTCTGTGTTTCCAGATCAGCTAGTACAGCGTATTTTTCCTGCAGTTTTATTCTCTTTCAAAACTCCGTGTAAAAAGGACGTCAACTATGCTTAATAAACTTAAAATAATGACAGTCACCTTATATTAGGTGTTACAGAAAACATTATAATAAAAAAAAATTTAGAAACATTGTCCATCTCAGACAATTTCAGCACATTTTACTTAATCAGCAATCTGATATGTACACAGGTAACTTTTCTGACCTCAGTGAAATATGTTTCGGCTGGTACCTTTCAGCTAACAACAGACACAGCCATTCATCAACACTAGAGCTTCTGTTAGAATAACTGGAAATACACCTAACTCACACCATAAGGATTCAGATCAGCCCCTACATCTCAATTTCCTCCTAATCAAAGTGAAGAATTTTTTTCTCATTAATTCTGCAATATGTCTGATAATACCTACCAGTAAGAAATAGTCTTATGCATTCACTAAACCAAAGTGTTAGCAACTTTAGACCTTAATTAGAAAGACAGTATGTGTTTTACAAAAAAAGCCTGCTTTGATTAGATAGGTCATGAGTATTCAGCCTGAGTAGTGTATTCTTCTACAGTTCTTGTCTGGGTTGGGTCAGAGTTTTCTGCTGAGGATACAAATCAATGTTTCATAAAGTTATAGGAGACGAAGAAATTAGTCACTGGATCACCAGTTCAGCTACCTGCCCTGAAAAATCTCTGATTACCTGCTCTGCCTGGTCTCATTTGTGTTATCAGGGCCCAAGACAGAATTTGCCCTTATAATTTCTTTAAGGTAGAAAGGAATTGTTCACAGAAGAGTCCCTGAGCTGTGCTCAGCTGTGAACAAATAGGAGCAGGGAAAGTCTCGTCCTTATGATTATGCTTTGCTCCTCTTATACCTCAACCTGTAATGGCTGAATTTTTATTTATCTGTACAGAATAGCTGGTGTTTTAGACCATTCTGTCTGATCTCATAGGCAAAGCGAATCTATAGAGGAACATAGCGTGGCTAAAAGAATTGGTCTTCTCAAAAACAATTGCCAAACTTCCAGTGACTTTCCAACTCATTGTTTCATTTGTGAGGGTCAGTTCATGCAAACATGTGTGGACACATATTAATGTGCACACACAAAACTCTGCATCTTTCATCTTGAGTAACTGTTATCATCTACTTTGCTGTACGTTATGTTAAGGAGTTGAGGAAAGAAGGGGAGAAAAGATTGAGTCTCATGCAACCAGTAGCTGCTGCCAATGGGAACTCTCTAAACACCGTTGGGATTTGAAGGTGTAAGGCCATGAGAGCAATAGCATGAGAAAAACAACATGAGAACGGTAAAGAACAATTACAGCCACAGAGTCTCTTGGAAAACACTGTCTCAGTGACCTAAGTGAAAGGGTTACAGTGCTGTAAATAGCAAGTCCTAAGCATTGCTAAGGCTGAGGCACTGAGGCACCTAGGGCACCATGAAACAACTTCCATGTGTAAGTACAACAAGTGCTTTTCTCCACTGTTACTGGAACCCCATAGCAATCACTTTAACAGGGATAGCAGGGAATTAGAATTGTTCAAACTTATTGGCTCCACTTCCGACAAACCTTCCGGACCCCAGAGATCTACAGGAGGTCTGTAGCTTTTCCACTCACATTAAAAGACTCATGGAACATCAACATATGGCCTATGAGCTGACAAAGAACATGTGTTTCTCTCTACCGAGAGAGTTTGTTTACTCAGTGAAATTCCAGATAATCAATTCTTCTATGTCCCAGAGGAGAGAAAAGCTCTTATTGCTAGAATCACAACAAATTAACCATGGAGCAGACGTGTACTGTATTGCAAAGGAATGTCCTTGCGCTCACTGACCAGCACTGGAAAAACAAAGAACAGCGAGTGTGACTTAGAGATGTCAGATAGGAGATACTACATCTGCCTAAAAACTATTCTTGAGAAGAGTCTCATTTTATGTTACGTGCAAGACCTCAAGATTCACTTGCATTGCCAAGAACAGCCCCTTCTTCTGAGTCCCAGTGCAACGAGTCTAGTCAACGCCGTCTGAACCTAGGCAACTCCCTGACTGCCTTCCATCCCATTTAAGCATCATGAGAAGGAACTCAGATGTGATGATCCAATGTAATATCAGTGTTATGTCTTCTTTCTTCTCCTCTGTATACCCATTCTTTCCCATGCAGACACATCTTCACGTGCGTACCTTGCAGGGGTGTTGCACTGCAAGATAACCACTTAGCTTAAGCATCGTTGAAAGCATGAAAAAGAAGGAATATTTTTCATTAGCCTACTTTATATGGAGTAAGAAACTGAAGTGAAGACCGTCATAACTTTGGGGTTATTTCCGTGTTTAAATGTTGAGGAGTCCAATATGCAAAGAATATCCTGACAACCGTATTCAATGGAGACGTTTTTGTATGGATTGCTGTTCCATCTGTAGAATGAGGTAGCCATTAAGCACGTGTGTGCTTTTCAATCATTAAGGTACGACTCTACGCTTGAAACTGAAGTTCTGCACACAAAAAAAGAGGGAATCACCTGTACTATCTCACAGTCTGAATACAAGAAACAGTACAACACATGAAGAATTCTGGTTTATCCTCATATCCATTGTCTTGACTTCTCTAACACCCTATCCAAAACCAAGGTGTCAATGCCCTGTGTTACGGGTTTGTGTGGCAAGATTTTGGTAGCAGGGGAGTTATAGGGGTGGCTTCTGTGAGAAGCTGCTAGAAGCTTCCCCCATGTCTGATACAGGCAGTGCCAGCTGGCTCTAAGACGGACCCACCACTGTCCAAGGCCAAGCCAATCAGCAAAGGTGGTAGCGCCTCTGTAATAACATATATAAGAAGGGCAAGAAAAAAAAAACCTGTGGTGAGACAGCACTTAGAGAGAGGAGTGAGATGATGTGAGAGAAGTAACTCTGCAGACACCAAGGTCAGTGAAGAAGGAGGAGGGAGGAAGTGCTCAAGATGGGAGTGAAGCTGAGCCCGTGGAGAAGGGAGGGGTGGGGGGAAGGTGTTTTAAGCTCTGGATTTATTTCTCACTATCCTACTCTGATTTGATTGGTGATGAATTAAACTCCCTTTTCTCCCCAAGTTCAGTCTGTTTTGTCTGTGACAGTAATTAGTGAGTGATCTCTCCCTGTCCTTACCTCGACCCTCAAGCCTTTCATCATATTTCCTCTCCCCTTTCCAGCTGAGGAGGGGGAGTGATAGAGTGGTTTTGGTGGGCACCTGGCATTTATCTAGGCCGAACCAACACATCCTGCCATGTATCTCTTCTTCCCTCTTTGGGGTAGATGCCAGCAGTGAAAATACATTGTTTTTTTTCCAAGAAATTGTGATCTATTTTTTTTCTGATAAAATATGAAAGATGAGCTTGCGTGGAAACTCATCTATATGTATATGAAAACAATAAATTCTTTTTATCATAAAAAAAATTAATTTCACATACTGGAAATGTCTTTTTGCCCTTAGATTAGTACAGAATGCGATCCTTCTCCATTAGCAGCATAGAAATTATAAATGTTTTTTTCTTTAGTCCTTTAGATTGTCAAATATGTACTTTGTTCCATTTCATCCTTTGTTTTAGATCAAGGGTATATATAATTTTATATCTGCATGTTACATATCATAGTGACATCAACAGGTCCACTGAAGATGTAGTGGGCTTGGATTCAAACAGTTTACCTGTCACAGAAGCTAGTAATTTTCAGTGTTTAGTGCTTTCCAAGACAGTAGAGTTCACATTGTAAAAGTGCTATCTTTTTCTGGTGGCAGAAAATCACTAAAAATTCTTACACTCTTTTTCTGAAATTACTTTTATATTGGTGTTTATTTAGAGGACAGAGTACATACACGTGCGCCTTTTTAACAGGTCTTGGCATGACTGTATGTGAGTTTATATGATACACTTATACGTACACATGACATCTCGTGCAAATTCTCTGAGGATTTCAAATGCAACTTTCATTACAGTGAAAGTATTCTTGTCAAAGGCTATTATGGCTTAAATCCTCATTTTTCTCTATGAAAAATAGTATTTTATTTTTATATAAATGCACTCATAAAAACCTAGATTCATTCTATCAAACTTTATTTATTCACTTTGGGAGATGAGTAACCTGGGATCCCTCTGTTCTTAGGCAGAGCTTGTTCCCATCTTCTTAAAAGGTTGCTGTTTCTACAGAAGCTATCATTTATATGTAAAATTTGATGAAATTTAATTTGTGTGGCTTCCTATTGTGTTAAAATGTAGAACTAAAAGTCAGGTAGGCTGGTGCACAGAGGGCTAAAGAGACTACCTCTGACCCCTGCAAAACCAAAGTTTAATCATCCTCCTGCAATCCAATGACCTGACATGAGTTGTGAAATGTCTTGTCTTGTGCTCTAATAACTAGCAGAGGCAAACGGTCAGACTCCTTTTTCAGGGGGCAGCAGTTGTAACACTTGTTCGGCCCAATGTGACAGGGACATAGTACTACTGAGACTGACTTAGGTAGTCTGTGAACAATTTATCTGAAATTGATTGTCACGAAAACCTGTACTCTTATTCATCATCTACTCATCAGGGGCTAGCATGGAAGTCTCAGTGAAAGAAATAATCAACAAGGAACATTAAAGGATGCAATTCTCTTTCTCAGTTCAATCTTTGGCACAGTGAGAGCTGCTAATGCGTAGAGGATATGTTTTGAGAGATCACATATGTCTTTACTTTTCTGAGTGGCCAGATCCAAAGATGTCTTGAGATGTTATTTCTGGATTTTTTTTTATTTTAAGAGATTGTCTTCACCCCAAAGTTGCAATCAAACTTCTAACTGGAAGGTGTATAAAAAATCTCAAATGCAATATTCCCTTTCACTGTTGCTGAATTATAATACACATATATTTTATAAATAATGGGAGAACAGAAAGTGTCTGATAAAGATATTTGTCACTAAGTATCTCAGATCAGTACTGGGTTTTTCAGGCCAGTTTTCAGTCCAGTATGAGACATCCTTCATGTCTAGAATTTACAGGGAATATAGAATATGATTGCCTCATAAGACACAATACATAATACAGGAAAAATCTTTAATACTGCAAATACTGCTGTCACATTAAGCACTTCCTTAAAAGTCTTTCCGTCCTGGTTTTATGTCTCTGCCCCAGAACCCCCACAAAAGGAAATCAATTTAAGAATACCTTTTTTCATTGACAGGCTCTAAAAAACAAAGCAAAGCAAAACAAACAGAAAGGGTTTTTTTCATATGTAAAGCATGAAAAAACAGAAAATAAGTATATTCATGCTTGCTTTCACAGGAGAACATTGTTTCATGAACTGCTTTCCCGTTGGAGGACTCTGTTATCCTTACAAACTGACAACTAATGTCAGTGTGCATCAAGTTAATCTATCTTTATATAATGCCAAACAATCAGCAATAGGAAAAAATTACGATGTAGCAAATGGCAAAAGACTAAATCAGACAGCTACCGATGATTAATTTTTCCTTAGAGTTTCCCAAAGGTGATCTGTGAGAAAAAGAAAAAATGTTCAAGTTCTATCATTCTTATAGAGGAAAAAAGTTAATAAATGAGTAAATAAAAAATCAATAAATTTAATTATTTCTTGTATTGGTTTGTAAAATGCACTATACTTTTCACTACTTAATTCTCATTGATCTGTTAGGGAATAGGGAAAGGGAAAGAAGTAATCAACTAAGATGATTCCAGGCACAGTTCCTTTTCTTTTCTCCATCTGGCATTGCAGCTTCTCTCCATCAAAGGATCAGGGTTAGGAATTATGCATTAGAAATACATTCTTGAAAATCACAGAATCACAGAATCACAGAATAGTAGGGGTTGGAAGGGACCACTGTGGGTCATCTAGTCCAACCCTCCTTCTGAAGCAGGGTCACCTACAGCAGGCTGCACAGGACCTTGTCCAGGCGGGTCTTGAATGTCTCCAGAGAAGGAGACTCCACAATCTCCCTGGGCAGCCTGTTCCAGTGCTCCGTCACCCTCAGAGGGAAGAAGTTCTTCCTTATGTTCAGACGGAACTTCCTGTGCTTCAGTTTGTGCCCATTGCCCCTTGTCCTGTCACTGGGAA
>Ga0065711_1049821_pt1 | contig 11116 bp, 6 predicted proteins | sample Hoacrofraction12_FD_59098 | JGI IMG/M metagenome (GOLD analysis project Ga0065711, IMG submission 59098) | Hoatzin crop microbial communities from Cojedes, Venezuela - Epithelial fraction 12 v2 (version 2) | ecosystem: Host-associated > Birds > Digestive system > Esophagus > Crop | place... | reverse complement strand
TCAGCAAGTTTGCTGATGACACCAAACTGGGAGGTGTGGTAGATACACCAGAAGGCTGTGCTGCCATTCAGCGTGACCTGGATAGGCTGGAAAGTTGGGCAGAGAGGAACCTGATGAGGTTCAACAAAGGTAAATGCAGGGTCCTGCACCTGGGGAGGAACAACCCCATGCACCAGTACAGGCTTGGGGTGGGAGGGAGAGACCTTGTGAACCATGCACTTTATTTATTATTTATTATTCACAAACCTTGTAATTAATTCAATGTCTAATGTAGGTCTTCTAAAAAAAATATATATATATTCAAAGTCTGTTAGACTTTTGGACGAGGTCTTCAGCATCATTCCGCTGAAGTCAATGGAGATGTACAGAAGAACATCAGCAGAATATTTGCTATCCGTGACTGGGTTTTCACGTAAACTCCCACCTCTACGACCAGCAACATACAGTGCACAAGGCTTTTTGTCCATTTGATTATTTATAACAACTAAATGGGTGTAAGGAATTAATCCAGTTCTCTCTAGAAAAAGGTGTAATTGAACTAGAAGTGTAATGGAACTACAGTACTTTTGCTTTGTAAAAGTGAGAGTGAAACGTAGCTCCATTCTGTCACAACCTTTGACTTAGTATTAGTTCAAATCAATTCTATGTTGTGACTTTAATTGCTTTCTAGAAAAGAACATGAAGGAGGCAAAGAAAAATGACTCCTGCTGTTTGAAATGCTAGTTTTTGAGGCAGCATCCCAGACATCTGGACAGTGTTCATTGGCTATTCCTGTCACATTGCTGCCAACTATGTACAAATATATCCTGACACAAAGACACTCTGATGAGTGAGAATGATGCAAACACTTCTTACGTGTATGGTTGCCCAAGGGTGTTAGGTTGCCTATCCATTTGTTGAAGCAGGACTTTGTGTTGCTGACTATTTGTGAATTGTCATGCCTGAAACAACAAAAAAAGGAAACCAAAGGTTGTCGTTATGGTCTACTTTCTGCCTCATCTGTTTATCTGTAAGACAAAACAAGCAACATTTAACCTGAGAAGTTGTCGAATTTCATTTAAGGAAATTAGACACTCAGCACTGCTTTTACTAAGTAGGTCAGAAAATTCTCCAGTGCATCCAACATGCATTTTGTGTAAACATGAGTTGGTAGGCAAATGAACTAAAAAAAATGGACATAGCATATTTATTATTTACATCATGCTCTCTTCTTGGGATTAAAAGGAAACAAGAAAAGCTATAAGAGTCTCACTAGTGTCTCAGTTAAATATTCCTTTTCCATGCTGTGAAAGGTTGTCTCAGAAATCTTGGTCTTTGTAAGCTTAAGTGTAATAGGAGTGAACATTTCTTAAATCTTTGGCTCTGCTGCACCTCATCCCCATTGACACAGACTGCGGATATTAGCAGCCCGTGTGAAGAGGGTTTGAGTTCAGCTATCATACCCAAAGCATGAGGACCGTTTGTGTTCTTCCAGATGCTCCTGGGTTGGTAGTGTCTGTTCAGGAGATAGGGCATAAATCCACAGGGCATTAAAACCTTCATACCTCAAGCCAGGGCTCATCAGTCAAAGCTCTCAGTTTCTCGCACATTGCAGGGATACCTCTGGCTAGTAGATGCAGGGTTTCTGATACTTTTTCCAACAGCTAGGTTTTGTGTAGCTAAACTGATTTCCCTTATTACTGCAGAAGGGGTAATGGAAAAACATTAGCAAAATCAATGAGTGAGGTGAATTTCAGACCATGACCCTCCCCTCAAAATGCTTTTTCTGATTTGTATGGGCTTTGGTGTGATCCAATCTGAGTCCAGCTCTCTTTAGACTCAGGGAATTGTTCGAGGCTGTGGATTTCACCATGGAGCAGAAGTCGTGTGGGGAAGGGTTTGCAGAGCTAAGTCTTGCTTCTTGTGGAGCTGACTTCATAGCATCAGACTAGCTCCCGCTGAACTGGATTCTGAACCAGTACAATTCAATCCACTTTTTATTATGCTCATTCCTTGTTAATTCACTAAGTAATTTACTAAGTAATTTACTTAAGAATTCACGTATTTGTCAATATTTTGATTTTGACGTCAAGATTTTTTATTTGCCTTACACTTTGATCCTACTGTACAATACCTATCTGAGTTCTTGTACATTTACTGTATTAAAGACATTCTTTTCTTTTCTTGGAAAAGGCTCTTAAATATGAATTTCAGAGTAACAAAAATTCCTTGGATTAAATTTTGGAGTGTGATACGTTCTCTCCATACATTCAGCAAACATCTTGTCTGAATGTCTTTCAGGTTACATAAAGAAAGATAGCAGTTAACAAAAAAAAATGCCCCAGTTTAGGAGATCTGGAGGAAAAACCCTTTTGTTTCTCCATCATTCAGACAGTTTCATATGTGCTAAAGATCTGAAGCAATAAACAGCTGAAATGATTCACAAGGAATGCGTTTCAAGAAATGGTCTCTGTTCCTGTTCGGAATAGTGCACGTAGGTAGAGCTTTATGTTAACCTTCTTTAGCCCTGGTGAAATCTACTTGTTGGGCTTGAGCAGATGCTTACAAACGAATATGTGTTTAATTTACTATCCTGAACCACAATGGACTTCAGCATAAGACGATGCCAGACCTGAGATCCAAACTATAGCACTTACATAGGGAATCCTACAATTTCAGGAAGACATTAATTAGGCGTAGATAACATAAGAACTCTGGTTCCTGTTACAGACTCAATTAAAAATCAAAATAAGAAGGAAAATCCGCTGGTAAAAGCAGCTCTAGTATCATTGTCATTAAGGCATAGGTAGCATTATTGACAGGCTCAGTGTTTGGTACAGAGATCTGAAGGAATGCTGGAGCAGATATGCGACAAGGCATGGGCTGCTGGAAGAAGCTTTAAACATCAGTCAGGCTGGACCTGCAGGAGGATGCCATCTTTTATAGTGGGACAGTAATTTGATTGTGGGTAGGATGGAAGACACTGTCCATGACTATGAGGTGGGGACAGACACATGGGCCTGCAGTGAATGCAAGAGGTACCACTCTCCTTGGGTTAGAGTGGAGTCTGCTGTTATGCCAGGATATTAGGGTGTTAGCCCTGCAGACCCTTTCTTGCATGCAAACTCATTTGGTAAGTGCCAAGTTTCAGCATCCGTGCAGGGACAGGAACGACTCTCACACACTGATACAATGCACAGTCCATTTCCTTTATTGCTCTGCTTGCGTGGTTATATACATTTTTCATGTCTGTACAAGCGATCACACTTATTCCGATAAGCTACAGACATAAATCACGCACTGTTCACGCACCCCATATTCCCTTATTATTGGTAACTATGCACTAACGCCAATAGCAACAGGCTGCCTCCACGGCCTTGAACACATCTTGTTTTTGCTAACCCACATCATGTGCACTATCAGAACTTTCCTAATTGTTATTCTTAGCTGCCCTTTCCAGCGGCCTGTTCAGCTATGCTAACTGTTTCGCTTAAGCGGCCTAGTCATGCTAACTCTCAAGCTACATCGACCCCAACAGGTAAGCAGATCTGTGACCTGCCAACTGGTTATATTTCACATGAGGCATCACAGAGCAGGAGTCAGGCTATGGCTGCTAAGCAGCAGCTGAGAAGCGCGCATTTCCAAGCTGCACTCCGTGCTCACAGGAGCCCCTCCAGAAAAGGCCACTGCAGGAGCATCATTCCCCAAACCACATTGCTCTGACTGTGCTCCTGCATCTAGGTTCATCATATATTTTGTCTCAGAGGAACGTGACTGTATTGCATGGCTAGAAGATGTGGCTGTATTGTTAAAACAGTCTTTAAAGGGAATATGAAGAGGCTATTCGCTTGGCCTCTTTGAAAGATGTTTTTGAAAGCAGGTTGAAAATAATGCCTCTGCAAAAAGGTAACTGAAGGCTCCTGAATTACTCTTCCTCCCTTGTGAAAGGCTGAGAGTACACCCAAAAGTCTCAAAGCTTCAAATTCTGAAGACTCAATTTTTTTCTTGGCTAGCTCTATTATTCACATACAAATGCCAAAAGTAGCACACAAAAAAAATCTGCCTCAGGCCCAAAGCAGACTGCAGAAGGCTTTTGTCTCTTCTGCTCCAAAGACTGCTAGAAATCCACTTGTGCCTTGTAATTCTGCATTTTAGCTGTGCCACTTTGTATATTCTTTTGCTTAGTCTCAGCTGAGGTTGGTCCAAAGAAGAGAACCAGGTCCATGACACTTTGCATACAGGGAAGTAAATGAACAAGGAGCAATTGTGACTAGCTAGGTGCAGGAAGACTTTCCAAAGGTCCCAGCACCTAGAATCACCAGTAATTCAAACAGCTGCTGAGACCTTGTGAAGTTGTGACCAATTACTTCAGAGCCTAAATACCTGCAAAGATCTTTGGAACATCTGTACCAAAAAATTTATTTCACTAGGGTTCATACAGCAATCTTTTGTCCCCAAACACATGGTACTTTCATAACAGCACAGAAAGAGCTATGATAACATGTATCTAGGCTAATGTCAGGGATTAGTTAACATCTCTGTAATAAAGTAGATGCCAGTTTCTGCTTTTTGCTTGCAGTGGATGGTGTACTCCAAAATGGAAGCTTCCTGATTCAGTGAAGCAAGATATGGAACTAGTGTTTATGGGCTGAATTGTCAATGTTTGGTATAAAGCAAAAGTGTGTCTAGAGGACAGGAACATGCTTTCTTACGATAACGTGGTAGAAATTATTAACCAAAATATGAATATGTTTATAATTACCAATTTTGATCTGAACAGATCTTCAGGTGTTCACTACCAGAGGGCAGAATTCATAAAAATACATTCTTTCTTCAGTGTGCTTTGGTTTCTTTACAAAAAATTTCTGAAGTCCCAATTCTCTTTAAATTTTTCCTGAGAATTTTCCCTGACAGTGTCAAGGTCATTTATTGCCTCAAAGGGTGCTTCTCTGCCAGAGCATCACAGAGGTGAGCTACCAAATTTTTTCTTGGCTGTGTATTACGAGTCGCTTTCCTCTTGTCTTTGTCCTTACATGGACAGAGCAGGATTTGTAAAACCATACTCCATTTGGCTTTACCTGCATTTGGCAGTGACATATGCATGCTGTTTGCTTGAAGGATACATTTTTTCCTGCTTTCTGGCTTTATTAAAGAACTCTGTGGTACGGAAGACAGACTTCAGTAGCAAATAGTAGCTGTATCCAAGCTGTATGAGTTTAAACTGAACAGTTTGTTAGTTCATCCTCCTCTGTATACCAAAGCAAAAGGGGTGCCATGATTGACCAACTTTCAGCTGGTGAAAGTGACAGCCAAGTGTATAATCTTCAACTAAATTCTTACAATTGATCAGCAAAAATACCAGTTGGGCATGCTAAAGCACTACGTTTTAACTTTCGTATATAGGCAATTGCTGAGCTCACATTAGAAACCTTCAGCACCAAAGAACACAAGAATGTGTAACCTATGTTAAGGAAATGTATAGCTAACTTCAAGATAAAGAGTACTTGAAACAAGTCACTGGGAGGATGTGTTGAGAATCCTCTCGCATTCAAAGCAGTGGGAATTTTACTGTTCATTACGATTGGAATCATATCTTAAAGTAGCATACTTAATTCATACTGTATATAAGAAACATGACCAGCATCACAGCTTATTGCAGGCTGAAGGCAGTAATGCAAATCCTGCCTACTCTGTAAGGAAATGTAATTTAGCTCTTTTTTCTGACATACAGATTTCAGTTGTGGTGATGGGCTTTTGTGACAAGGAAACGGAGCCTAGGATTTTAAAAACATCCATTTACCATGATTTTTCATGGCATTTCTGCAGTTGTTGTTCCTATTTCTTATCGAAATCCTAGTCTGACTTCATGGACAGTCCAGCCTGACCTAGCTGGACTGAGAACTACAACTGAAGTACTGGAATGAAGCAAGCCATTCATGATCGCCCAAAATCTGATTGTTTCTTGTTAGTATATTGTCCACAAACAAGCTGCAGCTCTCTTAGCTATACTTGATATTAAACATAATTCAGTAAACAGTTTTTATGAATAATTCTGGCTTTATTATAGGTGACTCACAGTCAGTTCAAAGTGAATATTCAATAATCAGAAGCAGAGATATTTTTCAGTGGGTACCCAGAAAATATGGCTTTCTGAGCAGATGAGGACAGCTCTTGAAATATATTGTCAGTACAACTTCTCCCTTTCACATTCTTTTCCTGTGGATACACAACTGTTGACTAGACCTCAGTATCATATGCTTTTACAAGCCACAAGACATCAGTGTCTACTGATGTTAGCCATTTACTAGCCTTGTTCTACCAGCATTCTTACTTTTTGGCCATCTAGGATGATGCATATAAACACAATTTAAAGTTCTCCAGGGTTTTTGGGCAGCCACAGTTCCTTCTGCCCCCTTACATAGGACAGAAACAGAACAGGATGTCAATAATTACACCATCTTATTGCTAGTAGCAAACCATCTGTATGATAGATTAGAAATTCATCACATGATTCTTTTGAAATTAAGTAAAGGTCCTAATGGAACTTAATCTCATCAAAGCTGCAGAGACCTGTTGCCCTAATAAATGAGATCAATTGAACTGAAGTTCTGCGCTCTAGCATGGAACTCCCTACTCATCTTTACAATAGGTAGGGTTGTATTGTCATCCATTAGCTCTGCTCTCATTGACCTGCTAATTGAACTAATTTCCACGCTAAGTGGGAATAAACTAGTAGATAACCCATAACTTACTAAAAGCTCAGAAAGACAATAGGAGGAAATACATTTTGTCCCAGTAACAGAACTGTAATTAGGCACATTATAATTCCATATCTATTCATAATAAGGGCATAAAATTACAAGGAAGCTGGGAAATGCACCAGTTTTCATTTCCAGCCAAGTCTTATCAACCAAACATTTTCAGAGACGTGCACAAAGAACTGAAAGCTATTTTTTAAGTATTTTCATGTACTTTGGGAATTGCTGTGCCTTTCTGGGCTTTTTCTTGGTTACTTCCAGAACACAGATGCTCACAGATGCAGAATGGGCACCATCATTTCTAGTCTGGTGTCTGTGCTGTGTTTGTCATTATTCTCCTCAAGCTGTCGTCAACAATCTTTGCATGCATTGCTTAACCTGAAACAAATTTGGCAGATGAGTTAAATGTGCAAAGATATTAAGACTTTGTAAGTTTTGTGAAAATAGCTATGCCTTTGGTATATGCAAGTGGGCTTTGCATCCTATTTGATAGTGAGATCACTGACACATATGCATGGACAATCCATCTTCCTGGTTTGAGGTGCTTATTCCTTTAAGCAGAAAGTAGAATTGTGAAGACCACGCAAGATGTTTATCAAAGATAAGTTTCTATCCTAGTAAACTGTTTACTCTGTCTGTGGCATTTATTCATTTTAAGATGAGAGACCATCTAGCACAGATGCATTAAGGCACTAGCATACAACCTAGATCAACCCAAGCTTGTTTTCCTCTTCTTACAAAGGATTCTTGTGGAAGTTCTGGTAAAGTGCAAAACCTTTCTGGGCATGTGAGTTTGAGCTTTTCTTCCCAGAGAAAGAGGCGGTCACTTCATCTTTTAGTCCTTCATCACGTCTGTCTCTGTGAATATAGTACAGCCAGAAGTGGAAACCACTACTAGAGTCAAGGACAAGCTGAGATCTAGAAGCTGAGGAGCCAGGAGATGTACCAGTTCACAGTGTGAAGTAGGGGCACGACTAGTGGCCGAACAAAGCTGACTTGAAGAAGCTAGGGAATTGGAATAGAAAGGTGCAGGCTAGAGCAAAGCACTGAGGGAAGAACTGGCACAGCAACATGGTGCTGAAGATGGCCTTGCTGTCTGAACAGCAGTTAAACCCACACCAGGCTTCTCTAAATCCCAGCAGCCATGCAATCCAGTCTCTGATCTGATTTTCCTTTTAATGCCATCCTGTTCTTGTGATATTTGGTCAGACATAAATGCTTTTGGAAATATTCAGGCGCATGACAGAGAATTCAGACACCTTTGGGTTCAAAAAGAAATAAAAATGTATTGAAAATTAATTCTATTCAAGAATTAATACTAATTCAGGAATGAACTACGAAAACTTAGTAGTGACAAAAGAATGAGCTCCCCATGATCAGTAACTTACCAAGGGAGGTAAAATTTTAGATTCAGGAGAAGTTTGACAGGACTACAGAACACATGTGACATGTTAAGCTGCCTTGGAGTCTATATGTTGACCAACATAGCTATTTTACTCTTTTATATCAAAAAAGCTGTTCACCCTGTATTTTTTCTCATGGCTGCTAGGTATCTGATTTGCAAGCTCTGGTTGCAGTAGGGGGATCGAAAAGAACTTGAATGACTTCCATGATGCATCCAAGCTGGCAGATCCTGAAAAGCACTTAAGAAAGCTGGTGGCCATAAGAGTACAGCCATTTTACTATGTGTTCCCTTATTTGCCACAAATGAACTATTAATATATGCAAATTGACCATGACAAAGAAACCAAAAAACAAACCAACCAAACTTCAGCCCTCCCACCTCCACATTTGTAGCAATACAGAGTGATGCCAGGAAATTATATCTCCTGTCTCCAGATGATGCAAATGCATCTAAATACATCAGATCATCTGGGCCAAATGCCAAAGGGCTGGAGGAATGCGGAACTCCTGATGCATGCAACGTGTGTAGCTACTCACTCCTTCTTCTCTCTCTCTCTGTGCCCCCTGGGGTTATCAAAGGCCATTCCAGCAAGGATAGGAAGGGAGATGCCAGTCCTGCACCTCCAGTCACTGTGAGCTCATCCTTGTGTTTGCCTCTAAAGGTTGTTATACCAATCCAGTTTCCCTCTGGCAACATGGAGATCTGGGTGTGACCCACTCCGCTGTGATTGCTGTCACACTTAGTGACACCTCTACTCTTAGGTCTACCATTGATTGACCTTAAATATCCTCTTATGCAAATTAGGTTGTCAATCAGTTTATTTATTGGAAGATAACATTCATGAAAGACCCATAGAACCTGACAAGAAAGGGGTAGGAGGATTCAGCCAGAGCATGTATACATGACCACTTTTCATCTGACTGCTCTACCACCAAGGCACTATCAACAATTCAAATCTTGTTGCAGATGTTCATCCTTTGGCACTGCCTGGCTCCCAGGCACTTGAGCTGATACCTTTTCAGTTCTTCTGTGTGCTTCCATCTCACATTTGCCCCAAAACACATACTCGTATGGGTACTGGCTTTCCCTCTGCTACAGAAAATGCACGTTCTCCCTTTGCTTGGGTAGAGATTCAGTTCTAGCTACTGTTTGCAATATGCTTTTAAGACACTTGGAGGAAAGTCAGTTTATAAATGCTAAGTATTATTGATTATTTTCTTTGTTATAGTTATATTTTCCCTTCACTTTAAAAAAAGCAGACACATTTCCCCTCTGAAACAAATGTTTCCATATTAAATTTATCTACTGTATCTTTAAAAATCATCTAACATCCCAAGAAGAAAAGAATAAAAATGTCACAGCATAAAATACAATCTTTTCTTTGTGGAAAACTGTCATACTTTATCTGCATACTAAATCTGCAAGCGAATGGACAAGTATTCATGGTGAAACCATTACGCCTTCACAGGGTGAAAGGCAGTAGAAATAGTTTGAAAAAACGAATACAAATACACATGCAATATGTGTGTATTTCCAGCATGGTATATGGTCTTTTTCTACTCTGCATTAGTTCAAAATGTGAGCACTTTAGGGGCTTGAAAATTTGGAAGCATTCAAAAATATTCTGATTGGAACCAGAACTAGATCAGAAAGACAAGCAGACTTTGATCTACTGTACCTTAATTCCAGCCAAACTCAATGAGCCCTTTGTGAGATTATTTAGAATGCATGTGTAAATCACTGCTTGCCCGAGGCAGTCCCGAGTAGCCAGAATTGTAAATTCCCTATCTGCTTATCATCTCATCCAGACCAATTCTTCAGCCCTCTTTCACAGAAAAACATTACTTTTCTTATCCCAGATCTTCACAGCATGATTTATTGTCTCACCTCCTTTAAGCTGCAGCCCTGTAGTTATATCATAGTTGCTATGCAGAAGCGCTTGTATTGAAATATCAGCACTATAACTTATCTAACAGAATGATATCAGTCTCATCTTGTTCTGAACTTTAAAAAAAAGCTGTCAAACCTGCCAGAAATTTTAGGTCAGCTCTCCTGTTGCAAAACCCTTTTTAAAGAATTTATAGTGGTGGGAAGGTGTAAGGAGTTCAGGTGGATAAGAATCCCACCTTTCACTTGCTGTTATATTTGTGTTCATTTCTCAGATCGAATATTCACAGTCTCACTACTCTAGAATGGCTGAGAAGCAATTTATTTTACCTTTGTGATTTTATTTCACATATTTGAATATAAACCACACAGGAAGCAATCTACCACCTACTAGGAAAAAATAGTTTAGAGACAGCCATCCTCAACATCTGCAAAAGGTGCGAAATGTGCAAGATATCCTCTAAAACATACTTCCAGTTACATGAAATTCAGAGTCACTGTGACTTTTTTACAGCTAAAGGTTTTAACTACCTACAGGAATATGCCATCAGATCTTACAAAGGAATATATGCCAATTACTACTGGTGCTGATGTTAAGATTTTCTAATTATTACTTGCATAATATTAAACCCCCCTACTTTTCTAAAGGTACTTTTGAAATCTGACCTTGGAATTAACTTGACCTTCAGTATATAGACTATCAAGCTGACTTTTCTGGCTGCCTCTGCTGTGTAACTATTGCAAAGGGCTTCTCTGCTCTTGCCGCCCACTTGGAGATTTGCTCTGAGAGATTAGACAGGTACATGAACTTTTTACACCTGCTTTTCCTGTGGGAAGAAATACATCTGTGAGGTAATGAACGACAAATCAAAGTCCCTTCGAGTTTGTTATTCTCAGCTCTGCAGCACTGAAAATATTCACCAGAACCCATCACAGAATCACAGAATCACAGAAAGGTACGGGTTGGAAGGGACCTCCGTGGGTCATCTAGTCCAACCCTCCTGCCGAAGCAGGGTCACCTACAGCAGGCTGCACAGGACCTTGTCCAGGTGGGTCTTGAATATCTCCAGAGAAGGAGACTCCACAA
>Ga0065711_1012883_pt1 | contig 11117 bp, 8 predicted proteins | sample Hoacrofraction12_FD_59098 | JGI IMG/M metagenome (GOLD analysis project Ga0065711, IMG submission 59098) | Hoatzin crop microbial communities from Cojedes, Venezuela - Epithelial fraction 12 v2 (version 2) | ecosystem: Host-associated > Birds > Digestive system > Esophagus > Crop | place... | reverse complement strand
CGGGGTCTCCTACAGCAGGCTGCACAGCACCGCGTCCAGGCGGGGCTGGAATATCTCCAGAGAAGGAGACTCCACAGCCTCCCTGGGCAGCCTGGGCCAGGGCTCCGTCACCCTCAGAGGGAAGCAGTTCTTCCTCATGTTCAGCTGGAACTTCCTCTGCTTCAGTTTGTGCCCGTTGCCCCTTGTCCTGTCACTGGGCACCACTGGACAGAGTCTGGCCCCGTCCTCCTGACACCCACCCTGCAGATATTTAGAGGCATTTCTAAGGTCCCCTCGCAGCCTTCTCTTCTTCAGGCTAAACAAGCCCAGCTCCCTCAGCCTCTCCTCGTATGAGGAGGGGACTGGAGCATCTGTCCTCCTCATAGCCCTCCGCTGGACTCTCTCCAGTAGCTCCTCATCTTTCTTGACCTGGGGAGCCCAGCACTGGACACAGTACTCCAGATGGGGCTTCCCCAGGGCAGAGTAGAGGGGAAGGAGAACCTCCCTTGACCTACTGACGACACTCTTCTGCTGGTTTCTTTTTCACTTTGTTTTTTGCTTGCTTCTTAAGAAGTGGGCACTTAATCTGAGCTCACACCCGTGCCAAGGTGGCTGTGCCCCTTCTGGGTTGGCCACGGCTCATGCCTGGCTAGCTCCAGACACAGGTCACCAAGTTCTCTGCACAGGCACACGATTTCTACCCTGTAGGACCAGTTTATCTGAAAATGAGTACTGCAACAAAGATGCCCGAGTTTGAAAAGCGGCTCTCATATGGTTGTTGACAGGACTAGATTATTATTATTAGGTCACCTGTATGGCAGATCTGGTGCAGACAATATTTTTTAAAGTACAACAGTAAGCTACCATCAAGTGAATTGATTGTGGGGTTTTGTCTCTTCCTCCCCCTCCACCCCCAGTATGCACTATTAATGGTTATGAAAAGTTAGGGTTGCTTTGTGTTTTATTTGCTTTTCCTGAAATGGGGATGTTCCACCTACTCTCTTCTCAAGCCTGATCAAGCCTTTTATTTGATCCCAAATAGTCCAGGTTTTTATTTTATAGAACTATGAATAGAGGCTTCATATGCCATTTAAGATGCAGGTTCCTTCTGATTCAGAAGTGTTTGGCATTTACACTTCTTATTTAAACATGTTAAAGTGCTTCCATTACTAAATATTGCTTGAGGGAATCAGAGGGAGAAGAAATTTGGCATAAATCCCAGTGCAATGTGGAGGCGAAGGACTGAGGTTGCTCACTATCCTATAGAATGACAGTAATTAAAATTAATGAAAAATCACTGCATAACACCCACCACTTGACGTATTTCCTCAGGCAGTTTTTGCAAAAATCTTTGCGAGACCTGTGGCTCGGAGCTTTGAAGTTCCCCTGCCCCTCCTCAGTCTCACCTCTGCTTTCATAAATATAGGTAGATGGTTGAACAAATATTCCAAATGAAGTTCACTACTTAAATTACTTAAGACAGAAGAGTCTTAAATTCTGTCTTAAGATGACTTTGTACAATTGCAGTTTTGCACATGCAGAAGAAGCGGCCCTTGAGGAACCGCTAAGCCCAGTGGCAGGGATACACCTCTTCTGCAGCAGCCTGGTAGAGTCCCCAGGCTTCTGCGGCTCAGCAGTGTGCACCCCTGGAGAGCTGGCAAGAGGGCACAGCGGGGCTAGCGGGGGGCTGGAGTGTGAAGGGGGGAAGAAGAAAAAAAAACAACCCCCAATTTTTTTTGTGTGAGGATAAATGTGTTTGGTGGTTGAATAAAAAATGCTCTTGGTACTTCAAATACAAGAATCTGTATACGTGAGGATTTGAGAATTGCCTTAAGGTAGCATTGTCTATAGATGAATCCTTTGATCATTATTATTTCTTTATTTGGAAGTTTCAAACATTGACTAAACTGCTCGGAGCCAACAACCAGAAGTGAAAGTTCATCTCATAATTGAGAAGCTGATTTTTGGTTTGTGCATCAGATGTATAGATTTTGTTTCTTTCCGTTGTGCATAGATTTTTCCCAAGTTCATTACCAGTGGTACCTTATTTTGAGGACCTTTCTCCCATCTGCAGTAAAGCAGGGCTTGGTGATGCACTTGTGGCTTTTCTATCTCTTTTTACTGCGAAATGCTGTGGGATAAGGTTGTATCTGTGCAGGCTTAGGAGCCTGGTGTGGAAGGAGTCTTCTGGAGTCAGGATTATCTAAATGGAAAGGTCAATGATACTGTGTTTCATGTTTCCTTTTCCTTATTTTTTGTGACCAATAGCAGAACTCTAGTAAGCAACGTGAGGAGAACCATACAGAGAGTGTTACTTCTTCTTGCGCTTAATGCCTCCTTCTTATTTCCTTTTTTCCATTAGATGTTAGGATTTTATAACAGAATACCAAAAGGCAAACTTGCTATTTGACACACTTTGGGGGAGCAGGCTGTTATTTATGGTTTCTTTGCCGCATAAAGCACTTGAAGAAAGAGTCCTGAAGGTACCCTAATAAAGTGTCTCTTCATATTGCCACCACACAGTGCCTCCTAACTGGGAATATGGATTCTCTTTCAGCTTCAGGAAAGTTCCTGATGACAAAAAAAAAAAAAAACAAATAAACAAAAAAAAACACTTACAACAAGAAAATTCTGAGCTATTTGTAGGGATTTAATTTTTTCTTGCTGGAAACAAATGAATGTCAGTGTCACTTGGAAGTGACATTAAAAGATTTTTTAGAATCGGGGAAGCATCTAACAAATAATCTTGATGCTTTCCATCCTCAGTGTTTAGTGAACAGCCAAGACACTTTCTTACCCTGAGGAAAGAGACAGAAGTTGTTTCTGTCTTGGTACTGCGTATTCTGAGTTATTCTTTGTTTTTTGTCATGTTGCAAATCGGCAATGAAGAAAACTCACTCAGCAAGCAGTAAAAACAGCAACAAATGTTTACCCCTTGGGATATGTACTCTGGAGAGAATTCCCCACCCAAAATGAGTAGACACTTCAAGGTCTATGCGTACAAGTTTAGCTTGACTTGGAATACAGGCAGTCAGCCAACGAAGAAATCAGACAATCCAGTTTTTCACTTAAGGTTAAAAAATTTTCTATCTAGCAGGTTAATAAGTTATCCATGAAACTCAAGAAGCGTCAGAATTGCAGTTTGGAATATCTGATATTAAATCTCTAAAATAAACACTGAAAACTAGAGGAAAGAAATTGCTTTGCAAAAGAATTGAGTAATATTATGATTTCCCTCTTCCTCACCCTTTGAACATATTGCTTAATCTATCGTAACACTGTAATTGCTGTCCTGAAGAAGGATATGCGTGTAGGTGCCTTTGGGTTCCACTATATATTTGCTTTTTGGCAGCAATGCGTTGCTTTTCTGTCTTTATTAGTCATCAGTGTTTATTAATAACCTGAATTTTGGGCAAGATTCTTATTCTACCCTCATGAGAATGAATCCTGGTTCTAGTGAATTTGATAATAACTTTGTCACTGACTTAACGAAGCAGTGCTTTTAGTTGGGCAAGGTATGTTTTCTTATAATATACAGCAAAAAAATTATTGAAGTATGCCCCATTCAGCACTTTTCCTCAGAAATGTTTGAGTTACAGGTCAGTTCTCTTGTACCTTTACTATGATGGTTTTAGAGTCTGGGTTAGAACAGGTTGAATAAGAACTTCTTCTGGCAGTCGCACATAGTTTTGCGAATACGGAGCTTGTGTTCTAATTTATCGGGTCTTGTTATCCTTATTCAGGAGTCTTTGACAAAGGGTTAATTATTTATGTAGATGTTGACTAATGAAACACTGTTTGTTTAGAAGTCTGTACCAGAAAGTGTCACACCTAAGACGGCAGCGTGAACACACCCTTAGACTGTAAACCCTTCAGGGCAGGGACTCCCAGTTCTCATAGACGCAAACAAACCATAGCCTAAGACATCTGAATCTGCCTTTTTCGGGGCACACATACAACTGATTAGTGCTTCCAGGAGAAACTGTAAATGACTGTCTTTCCCCGATCTATTCAACAGCAAGTTTGCTTTTTCTTTAGGTAGCTCTGGAATTAAATTATCAGCCTCTATTCTTGTTTGTTAGTTTTTGTTTCTTCCTGTCTTGTCTTCTAGGTTTTATGACTTCTTATTTATAGGTTTGTTTCTTCCAGGCGGTTAAATTGATCTTTAATTTTATTTCGTGGCCACAGAGGAAAACGGCACAAGCTCGAGCAAGTTGGGAGACAGGCAGGTATCGTATGTGCTTTCCTGAGGCTAAACAGACCTTTGCTTTAGTGTCTTGGCTGCTGAAGTGTGCTCTTCTAAGGAAGAGGATGTTGGAGGAAATCTAGGGAATTTGTTCTTTTATTAGATTAAATGGAATAAAGATATGTGGTCATCCAACCGTAGATGGCCAGTGCAGAGTCCAGAGGTGCGCTTAGTTACCAGTCTCAAATGAGTCACGCTAAGAGTAGATGTGTGGGTGTGGAAAGAGCAGGAAAAACAAAATCAGTTGGTAGCAGAACAAATTGTCACTGTGAGTCAAGGCTCTGGCCTCTGAAGTTGGTTCGGGATTGGAAATCAAGGTACTTTATAAAGACATTTTATGTCGGGACTTAAGGCCTCATTATTACCTAAAATGTGCCTTTCATGCAAAAGACCACAGGATTATAGCAGTGGTGTTTACATTCTACAGTTTCAAGCTGCTGAAGAGGAAAACAAGGCTGATGAGCACCTGAACAGTGCTTGGTACTCATGAAACAGGAGCTGTCTTTACTTGCCAGGCAGCCGCTTCATAGGCATAAAGATGCAACGTGATTTGCTTTTGCTAGTGATCCCGATACTTTGGGGAATAGGACTTGCCGCTTTGTTCCTATGCCTTGAGCAACTGTCACGTTTTCAAAAGGAAATTGCTTTACTGCAGTTCTAATTTCCACTTTTTAAACACTGTTTTTCATCTTCACTTTCTCTTTGCTTTTATGGGATGGAGCAAGTCTTTACTTTGAAAAGATGCAGCCGTTTCTCCACAGGCGAGCGGGGCACGGCGTTCAGCGGTGCGACAAGTCCCTCTGTCAGGTCGCTTGACATACTGGCAAGTACAACACCGGCTGGCTAAGATACGCAGTTGTGCATGGTAGGGCTCTGGAACAATCCTAGGACTTGACTCTGTAGTTTAGCGTTTATGGCAGGTAAGTGCATTTTAAAGGTTAGAGGATAGCCCTTGATACTGCACGACAGAGTTTGGGCTTGGTTGAAAGCTGCAGCAGCAGTGCTAGAGTTTACTTGCTGTAATACTAGACTAGAAAAAACTGCATGAAGAGTACTTATTTTGGAGCAGAAATTTTCTTCTTTTCAGTAAACCATCCTGCACAGCAAGGACTTCTGGGATCTGACCTCTTGGTCAAATATCAGTAGATTGTGATCACAGCTTCCACCAGGCACAGGGGAAGTCAAATAAATATATTTCCTAATGCTGGAACATCTTGTGGAATTAATATCGTGTATGACTTGGGCAAGGATCATAGGAGCTCCTGTCACTCGCATGTTCTGCTGCACTTTCTGTGGATTCTTCTGGAAGGGATTTGTCATCACAGAAGGACGTCCTGAATTGTGGTGGATGAAATGAGTGTGAAGCTGTTCACCAAATCTTGCAACACCAGTGCTAGGCAACACCTAAAGAAAATCATAGAATCATTAAGGTTGGAAAAGACCTCTAAGATCATCAAGCCCAACTGTCACCCCAACACCACCATGCCTGCTAAACAATGTCCCAAAGTGCAATATCTACATGGCTTTTTGAACCCCGCCAGGGATGGGGACTCCACCATCTCCTGGGCAGCCTGTTCCAATTCCTGACCACTCTTGCAGTAAAGATATTTTTCCTAATATCCAATCTAAGCCTCCCATGATGCAACCTGAGGCCATTTCCTCTCGTCCTATCGCTGGTTACTTGGGAGACAAGACCAACCCCCACCTCACTACACCCTCCTTTCAGGTAGTTGTAGAGAGCGATAAGGTCTCCCCTCAGCAAAATGCTATAAGGTCAACTTAACGTAAATGGGGGAATACTTCCCTGCCCAGCAGGGGTCTGCCTTCTGGAACCAGCTGCCTGAAGCAGTGGAGGAGCTGAAGAGCATCAGCTGTTTTGCAGAGGCACAGACCAGCCTCCGGGGACGTGGCAGGGATGTCTCCTCAACGCAGCCGCTGTGGATGGCAGGGACGCGCAAGGGAAATGGCGTGTAGAAGGTGGCTGGGCTTGCACGTTTTGTCTGAGCAACGCTTCCTTTTGGCCACGGGTGGAGGGATAATACCAAACCGAACAGAACGTTGCCAGACCCACTGGGCGTTTCACCCCTGCTTGTAGGGGCTCTGCCTGCCGAGCTGAGCCTGAGCGTCTGTGGCTCTGCCTGCCAGAGTGAAACTCGGTGANTCACAAGCACTGCAATGTTACTCACGTGTTAGAGGAGCAGTCAAGTGCGTGGCTAAACAGGACTTGTCTATATGCCCAAACACCAGGCGTTAGCAAGTGCCAAACAGGGAGCTCACATGGAATTGTATAAGCTGTAATAGAAGCTTGCAGGTTGAGGAACAAGAGTGTTCCTGCTAACCCAACAGAATAGCACGAGTCTGACCATCAGTAAGTTGATTTGCTCGCAGACCCCCTCATGCAACCTTTCGGCTTCGGTAGAAAAAAAAAAAAAAAAAATCAGAGCTTTTTCTAGCAGAACGAGTTGCTGCTGCTTTGGCCAGTTCAGGAGTTCTTGTTTCTTTCAATTTTGAAAGCAGTTTCTGAAAATTACCTTAATGCAATTAACATTTCTGCCAGGGGTATCTAATAAGCATCCCCTTTCCCTTGTTGTAACAGAAGGAAAATTGTAAAAGTCAGCTTCTACATAGAAGCCATCTGATTTCTATAAAATGGTTGGATGCACAAACCTGGGATGTAATATCAGTTTTATTCGGTGTTTTTTCAGGTTGTGCATGATAATGAAGCATGGGATAAATTGTATGAAATACTCTGATAATTTTTTTATTGATATTGCCCAAGTTAGAGAAATAGAGCTTGTGTAATAGAGACTTTTTCTTTGTTTCTTCCTTATCAAGTTTCAAGCATTTTTGAGGGTTTGGCAGGAGTCCCTAATCCCTGAAGCTCTAAATGATTTATCACCTCCCTGTGCACGCACTGCGGTAACCGTGTGCCAGCTGCGTTGCGTGCGCTCCCATGGCATTCTCGCTCGTCAATCCGAAACTGTGTGTGCACAGGCAGAGGCACACCGATGCCTCCCCGGGCAGGTTGCTTCTCTCTGGGAAGTTTGCTCTCCTAAAAATCGTATTTGTAGATGGACTTAGTCAGGAAATGTGTTTGTAAACACAGTTTTATCTCTATTTTGCTGCCTCCAGAGGAGAGAGCTGTGGAGTGTTTCCTCCCAGGTTCGCTGCCTGGACCGCCTGATCCTTTACTTAACCAGGAGCAGCTCTCGGTCTTCTTTGTATCATCACTCCATTTCAAANCTGAAGCAAAATTAGGCCTTTCTTTTCCATTTAGTNGTAAATTACCGCTTCCTGCATTTGACTTCTTTTTAATTAATATCCCCCCCCATCCTTTCCCCCTTTCCAGATAGTCTTTAATCTGGCAGGTCTCCAGTGAAGGTTCTGCCCCAAGTTGAAATCCCGCCTCAGTATTTCCTGGTCTTGCCTCAGCTTATTACACATCCCCAGAGTCATTCTGCAAACAAATTAATTTCTCCTTATCTAGAAATTGTAGAACTCTTTCATTCCCTCCTTCTCCAAAGGATGTTAAAACAAATCTGTTTGAGGGGCTTCCAGGGCACTATGTACAGAAGTGCCAGGTGCATCTACAGATATAACAGGAGCAAAAGAGGTTTGAAAAAAGAGACAGGAAAAGCAAACTATTGTGGTGAAAAAAGTTGTTTGCTGCTCTTGTATGAGTGGATTGAATGAAAATGGTGCTGTCACCCATACGAATGAAAACCATGCCCCTTCCCCTACACCTTGTTTTGGAGAATGCCTCAGAAACCGCTATGCAAAGGGCATCTATCTGCCTCCCTCCTTCATCTGCAGAGGTTGAAAAGTTATACCTTGTTTTCTTCTCTTCTACAGGCTTTAATGGCATGTCTCAGTGTGCTATTGGCTACCAGCTTTGCAGAATTTGCTGCATGCCCTACAAAGCTTCCATCGTGGATATTGGAGAACTGAGTTTTTATTTGGCTTGAAGTTCAGTTCTTCACAGGGGATTTGGATGGTTGTGAAGCAAAGTGACATCCTAGGTTTCTGAGCAGCCCTGTTCTCCTTTGCCAGCAGATGACAATCTGTCACCAGCTGAAAATCTGCCTCAGACACTCAGGAATGAAGCAGCAGGTTTAGTCAGCTGCCAAGCAGACTGCTTGCTGGGTTTGTGTGAGGTTTTGTGTCCCTCTGAGCAAGTATCTTACTGAAGAACACACTGGGGATTTGCTGGATTTTTGGAAATTTCTTAGATTTGGGTTTTTTTCCAGTCTCACCTTGTATCTAGCTAACCTCTTCTGACTTCAGAAATATCAGTCTATCTAAAGAATATATTATTTTCTTGATACTGAATTCTAACCATACACCCAGCTCTGCGTAAGGCAACTGTTGTTGAACTGGACTGAAAAAGAGATGGATATAACCAACAGAAGGTTTACTGGCACAAGGGAATTTGATTTAAAAATTATAAGTTCCTTCTAGCATTGGTAGTTAACTCCGGTCTTTTATCAGCTGGATTAATTTTCTAGTCTACTGGAACTGTGAAGAGATCAAAAGTTTAATGACCGGGGGGCCTGCATTGTAATGCATTGTCTCGCTTCTCTTAAAAATATTGCAGAACCAAAAAATGGTTTTAATGTTATATGAGGTACCATTAGTCAAAATGCAGCCCTCGATAAACTTGCACTCTGCAGGACTGAGTGGTAGTGGCAAAGGAAACATTACACTGTTTATGGCAGCGCACCCCCAGACTAAAAGCCTGCAAGAAATTCTGAAGCTGATGGCATTAGGATCTCTGCCAGATTCAGTCTAGTTTCTGCTCCTAGGTCTCTTCTGTTAACTTGTATTGTTTCAGCCTTTGGATATTTTAAACCTCGTTAGAATAGAATATGAAAAAAAGCAAACTTTTGTATTAAGATAAGTGTTCCTGGCATGTTGTTGGTACATGACCGTAGTTGGCTGGTGACAGTTTGCACTGAAGTTGCAGTTTAAATAAGGCAGTCTGAATGTATGCTTGTGAATCGCAGTTGTACCAGGTGTGGTTCTTGCATGGCTCGTGGGACCGGGATCAAAATGCTCTTTTGAAAGCGAGTAAAGAGCAGGCATCTATGTATACAAATCAGTTCAGACGAAGACTCGCTTTCTGTGGAGGTGACACTGTCTGTATGGCATCCTTTAGGAGATGACAAGGCTTACTGGAGCGTGGTCATCAAAACTGCTGGTTCTCTTCCTAGTTCTGCGAATCATATCTTCTATAGAAGTCTGCCACCTCTCTGCGTGTCAGTTACTTCTTCTCTAACTTGTCTTCCTATGACAGGGGAACGGAGCGCATAAACTGAATGCTCAGAGATGCTGGCTGTGAGAGACGCTGAAGTTAGCTCTTCGGGGCAGAGCCGGGGCCTTGGTTTGGCTTGTGCAATGCTGCGGGGGTTTTGTGCTTCATCAATTTTTAACAAGCACAAGTGCAGTTTGTGGGAAGGATGTGCTGCTAATGCTGCACTTTGTCTATTTTTGGGAAGACATTGGTCTGCTCGTTTACAGTTGTTGCAATCGGGGAGAAATATTCTCCATCAATGCACAAATTTAAAAAAAATGTTCGTGTGTTGGTCTTGATTCTGATGTCATCTGGGCAGGTGCTGCTCTGAAATAGCTCTATTGAAGTTCGGGAGTAAATCTCATCAAAGGCGGGATCAAAAGCAGTATAATCTATAAAGCCATTCTGCCTGCGTGCAGAACATACTGGTGTGCAATAAAAGAGGGAGGCTTTATTGAGTTGTGTCAAATTGTTGTCAGTAGGTTAGCAGTGTAACCAAACCTCGTTTCAGGGCTTTCCAAAGTGGTGATGGGTGGGAAACGGATTCAGATTCTAACAAGGAGAGTTGGCTTTGAGTGTTTTGATGGAGACTTTGCGACAGCGAGGTCCCAATATGTGGCTGAGAGTTTTGCATCGTTAAGAATCGGAATTTGGTTGCAAGTTTTGTTGTTGGTGATAGTCTTCACGGCTGGCTCGCGCAGCAGCTGGCGCATTGAGGCAAGTTCACATGTTTCCAGTGCAAGGAGATTAAAATACTGACAGAAGGGGTAAGATAATACCATTTTGGCACTCTCAGGGTATGCAAAATGAATATCCCTGAAGCAATGCACGATGAGCGTGAGTACAGAGACCTGTACCTGTTGGATTTCCTTGCTCTGTACTTACGCCCACTCCTGTGCAATGACCTACTTTAATACATTAGTCTTTCTCACCCTCTTGACCATCTGCATGACAGGTGAGGGAAGCTCTGAGTCAAAGCAGCACTGCAGATCTGGAGCACGGTGAGCTCAGCATACCATGGCGCTTCAGGCCATGTTTTTAGTTGTGAAAAGCGCACAGTTCAATGAGTCTTTTTTCTCTTTCATCCAAAAGAACAATATTCATCTGCCGGTGAGCGAAAGGGGGGAACGCGCAGCGCTGGTGCTGAGGAGGGGGAATGCTGACACTGCAGCTTGCCATCTAGTGGAGCTGGTTACGTTTCTGTACACCTGCTAGCATGTCCGAGTCAAAAAGGCCGATTTAAAACCTATTTGAGCGCATTTTGTTTCCTTTTTTACTTTCTCCATCTCTTCAGCGCAACACCGATGGACTTCAGTTTTAACACAAAATTTGTATGAAGGTGGGGACACTTTGCTTCTGCGTTTGCTGATTTTTGTTTGAATTTACAGCGCACTAATTACATGGGTTCTGTAAAGGTTGCTGGTCTCGGTGAAATGATATGTGGGTTTGTGGCTTTTTTGTGAGGAGTGGGGATAGGGAACATACAGCAGTATCTGTACTAGCATCCTTATCAACTTCGAGTATTCAAACTTCCTTACTCAGGCTTTGTTTTTGATTTCTTCACAGGGGCAGAAAACCAATTTCCTAGGCTGGAAGATCAAA
>Ga0065711_1011012_pt1 | contig 11117 bp, 8 predicted proteins | sample Hoacrofraction12_FD_59098 | JGI IMG/M metagenome (GOLD analysis project Ga0065711, IMG submission 59098) | Hoatzin crop microbial communities from Cojedes, Venezuela - Epithelial fraction 12 v2 (version 2) | ecosystem: Host-associated > Birds > Digestive system > Esophagus > Crop | place... | reverse complement strand
CCCCCAACTGCAAAAAAGGCCTTTTTGGAAGAAAATCAAATTTGTGTGCATAATGAAGAAAGGAAGCAATAGAGTGAAGAATTGGCATCAGTCTTGCCCTTCTCACCCTCCTTTTGACTCACCTGATTGCTCTCTTGTTTGGTGCCCCCCCCCTCACCCCTTCAATAAACCTTTGGCTCCACTTTTCCAGGAAACTTTCCAGTCCATCCTTAAAGATACGAACAGCAAGGTAGTGCTGCTGCGTTTTTTGGGGGTGTGTGCCCCCCAGGGGTTAACTCTGAATATTAGGATGGAGGGAACATTAGTGTTCCCCTGCCCATTAATAAGAGAGAAATGGGGCTCACTTGGCCACGAGACCATCCAGAGTCTGGAAGGTGGTGGTGCACACAGCCAGAGGACGGAAGTTCATCGTGTAAGACCATCCGGGAGCTATGTGCCTGATATTTGTAGGCTTAGTGTTGACTTGCGTTTTGGAGAACGGCGTTGAGGTATGTCTGGCTGCAGCAGAGTGTCTTTTCTTATTTGGAGCAATGGTATTGTTCCGAGCATCCAAGAAAAGCAGCCTGCAAGGGAAGTATACGCTGTGTGCAATGGCTGTTAGAGTAGAAAGGGATATACTTACAAACAACTTTTCTTTTGAAAATGCTTTAATTATAGCACTGTGATTGATTTGCTTGTTGTTTCTTCCCGTAGGCTCATTAAAAGACCACCCGCAGCAGCAGCCCGGAATGCTTTCTCGTGTGACTGGTGGCCTCTTCAGCGTCACAAAGGGAGCTGTGGGTGCCACGATTGGGGGTGTTGCCTGGATTGGAGGGAAGAGCTTGGAAATCACCAAAACGGCCGTCACATCTGTGCCTTCCATGGGAGTGGGGCTAGTCAAAGGAAGCGTTTCTGCTGTGGCTGGAGGTGTTACAGCTGTAGGATCTGCTGTTGCAAGTAAAGTGCCTTTAACAGGAAAGAAAAAGGATAAGTCTGACTAAAACCACACCTGAGATGTACTTGATTCTCCAGAGTACTACATCAGTGGCATTAAAATCTGCTCAGATTTGGACCATGAGAAGCCATGTGTCTTAGACACTTTATCTTCTAAGAGAGCTGTGCAAGTAACTCAATTTCATCTGAAAAGGACAGAAGAAGCTTGGCTAGCACAGAGTATGAAGATTTATTAGGGCCTAGATTGAAGCTTTGTATCTGGTGAAATGTTACACTTGATAACTATAGAAGTGAGTAAGTGTATCTGAAGGGAAAATACATATTTGAATATTCATTTACTGTAAGTCTTTTGCAGTTTTGGACTAAAATGTGAACATAGAAACTTGTGAGTCTCTGCTGTACCATCCGTAGGACGAGATGCCATTTACGGTTCTCAGTGGTTTCCACATCCTCCTGCTAAGGATCCTTCAGCTGTGTAACGGCGCTGTTGGATGTACCCGAATAGTTTCAGTTATGAAACTGTATTTGCAGGCAGCCTGTGAACTTACCAGTGACCGCGTTCCGCCGGTGTGGACAGGAGCAAGGAGAACTGGAGGTGTGCGGAAACTGGAAATGAGAGCGGGAGACACAAGTGAGAAAGTCTGACAACATGGTAGAAGGGATCATAAAGAGTAAAACTAACTTAATGCCTTATTAGAAAAGATATCATTTTACCAGGTAAAGCTGTGTAAAGAACTGCCCTGTCGTTTCAGTGCAGCTGACAGAATGAGCTTTAGACTCTCTTTACGAATCCCGATATTTGAAACCTTCTCAGTTTTCACTGAGAACAAGATTGCTCCATCTCAGGTGTATTTAATGATACGCATCTATCTCCTGCAAGTGAAAACTTGCCTCTAATAAACTTCTTACAGACATGAGAAAAAATGATGGCTTAATGGAAACCTGGCTGATGTTCGTGGTCATTTAGCACAACTGTCTGACTTGAAAGAAATGCCCTTTGTGTAGCTGGAAACCACTGGAGAACTGGCAAAGCTGTTGTCTCCGCTCCATGATGTGCCAGGTTAGCTTCTTGCTCTGTTTAAGCAAACGCAAAGAAAATTTCACTACAACTTTCTCTCATACTTAGCATTTTGATTTTTGAGTAAAATGCAATACTTTTAAATAAAACAAACCAAAAAAAGATAGGTGAGGCCTTAAAAAAAGGGAAAAAGAAAAAAAAAAAACAAAACACCACACCACCCAAACATCAACCACGTAAATGGTACGCTGCCAGATTCCAAATGTTGACACACCTGAGGTGGGAACATCTGCAGGTCCTCTGCAGCGTGTGAGGCAAAACGCGCTTGTAAGACACAGCTTGAAGTTGCCTTAAAATAGAAGCTGTTGGTGATCTTTGTTTTTTGTGTACTGACTTTGCACCTCTTCAGAAGCCCACAGGAGGAGGCTGTGAATGTTGTATATGCAGTATTTTCTAAAAACTTGTGCTCCTGCAGAGAACTTCGAAGCATGTAAGCTTACTTTTTCAGTGGCTATGGTTGTACACAAGGGATATATAGGGAGACTTTTTAGAAATTAAAAAAAAATCAAAACATAGCACTTGTCTAAAACTTAGTCCTATATTCATGGGTGTTGAAAGCATAAAATGTGTAAATTATGGTACAGCGGTCACCTCGTCTCTCTGAGCCATTGGTGCTTCAGCTGCACTCCGGAACAACTTTATCTGAGATCAGTAGTTGTTGTCTGTGTTGGTAGTACGGCTTTCGTAAGCATGGGGATCTGGGGCAGTGGGGAGAGCAAAAACCCAACAGACGGAGTTACCTGCTGCTTTTGGTGGGTGTACCAACTGCTTAGCTCCGTTCTGCCACAAGAGCGTAATGAGGTAAGTTTATGCAACAAATGGACGACTTTATAGTCAGAAGCTGATCGCACAGGAAACAGTGTAGTTTAAGGATCCCAGTTAGCTCTAGAAATGAGCTAGCTTGGATCTTGGAGAAAGTCTGCCTGCAGGAAATAGTGTGGTCTGCTCCCCTGCAGTTTCCCATGTCGACGTATCCCCAGAGTGCTACCACTGACCTCTACAAGTCACCTGCTGGGAGCATAGTGATATTTGTGACGAGCCCTTCCCAATTGTTTTCTGAGAACGTGAATGTTGAACTGGTCATACCCCTTTTATATGACATTCTCTAGTTTTTATACTACAAAACTTGCTACAAAACAAGTGTGGTCTGAGATCAGCAATGTTAGATCTGTAAAGAGCTGCCAGCACTTCGTTATGCTTTGTTCTTAACATATCCTGTAGTTATTATTTCTGAATCTTGTAGCTGAAACACTGTGACATGGCGTATGGTTTTAGTTTTTGAAAAGAGCTTTGTCCTATATCCCGCATATTTTCCATTCACTTATGAATCTTGCTTCATCTTAAAAACTTGTTCTGATTCTGTCCTGACACTTGTGAAACATTAAATTGTTGCTCTTTCAGACACTTGAAAGCTTCCGTAGTTAATTTGTGGGGAAAGGCATGCTTAGGTATAAACCTTCCCACAGAATCATGCCCCGGAGTGTCTTTTATCTGCATCCAAATAACGCCAAACAGCTCTTAACAAAAACTGTAACTTCACTGTGTTGTGGGCTGTGCATAGACATGACAGAAAATCCCTTGTACTACTTTTTTTTTTTTTTTCCCCTGGGAACTGAGGCTTGGGGATACCCACTGTGAAGATCGTTGTGAGCTGAATGGGACTGACACTTTCAGGGGGAGTGGGGTTGTTCTTGTGCTTTGGGGTCGTTTTTGTGGTGGTTTTATTTACTCTCCCTTTCGCAGTCCCCGTTTCAAAAGAGGAAATGTTTATGGACGCTACTGGTATGCCTGACTGCTCACTGCGTAATGAAAGGCTGGTCTGCAGGCTTTTATGTGCCAGACTGAAATGGGAGAAGCTGGTTTGCGTTCACTGTAACAGTAAGAGACAAGGAAGCGGATTCAGCAATGCAACGTTTTGGTACCTGTGAGTTTTCCTGAAGTTTTATTGTAAATGAACCCTGTGAAGAAGAGAGAACAGGTCCCAGGCATGGGGTGACGAATGAAGGATTGAATGAATTTTGGTCTGCTGGTAGGGAAAAGTCGTCTTTCTGCTTATGCTTGTGTTTGGAAAGAGGAGGAAGAGAAATTGAAACATTCAGAATGGAAAATGAGTTTATGGTAACTTGGGCTGTGACTCAATTAAGGAAATATGTCACTTTCCTATTTTTTCCGTTGCCACTAGAAATGCTGTGAGTGATGGGAATAAGCTGTTTCAGGAACTTTAAAACCAGATACCTACAGAAATGCTGAAACGAAAGTTTCAGGCGAAACGCTGTGCTACGTCTTGGCTTCCTTTTCATCCGAAACACGCGATGAGTTGTGTGGGCCAGCACCACAGATTGTATTGCGAAGAGCTTCAGAGCGCTGAAATGCCCCCTTGTGCCTGCGGGAAGGATGCTTCTAAATTCCAAGAACATTGTGGTCCGCTTTATAGCGAAGCGCTGAAGGACAGTCAGAAAGCAACCAAGGCAAGTTCCTGTTTCATTTTTAATGTGGGCGGCTTCGCAGATGCCTGAGAAAATGATAATGTGTTTTGAAGGGTCAGCACAGAAATGGCTGAGAACGTCGGCCTGACTTACCGCGCTGGTGATAGCGTGCCCCTTCTTGAATTCTCGACGCTGGCACGCACGCTCCCACAAGAGCGACGAATCCCCACGAGCTGTGGTCACGTCCCCACTCGCCTGCATGGCGGGGAGTGTGAGACCTTCAGCTGCTGAGATCTTGGCGCTGCTCTAACCAGATGTTTCTAGCACTTTCCAGGCTCGCAGTGGATAGCGTGGCAGGCTATATAAAATCATCACCTTCCAGCCCACCCTCTAAACAAATAATTCAATACCAGCTTTCCTCAGCAATTTAAAGCTTCTCTTTAAGAAAAGGAACTCTGGATTTGCTGCCAAAAATATCTGTTAAAAATGACCTTGAAGAATGGCCCAGAGTGAGGGGAGTGTCTGTAACTGTTTTTTCTCCTGCTGTCAGGAGGGAATGTGTATGGAATAGTTGCTTAGGAAAGTAAGTCTGAGAAATAAAGTCACTGATGATCCTAATTCTAGTGAAAGGATTGTCAATGATGATACTGTTTTATATTAACATTCACAGCCCATAAATTAAAAAAAAAAAAAGCCCTTGAGAACGTAAACACTGTCAGATAGTTACTATTTTGAAAGCCAGCACTTGTCAACAATTACCATGCGGTGATATCTGAGAAGCAGTGTCACCCATATATTTAGAAACTGTGGCAGCTGTTTGCAAATCTGGTAGTCATTTTTAATCACCAGTGGTTTACAGACTGGAGTTGTGTTACAGCTAACATACAAGCATGACTTTTTCCTTTCTCCTATGATCATTTGAGACCCACTCAAGTCTCTCCCAAGCCTTGCTAGAAAAGAAGAAATAAAGAACTAGACAAGAGCAATAAATATATTTCCTTTTGCAAAAGGGGTAAATTTTGAAGTCTCAGAAATGTAAAGGAGGTTGTCATGTAGTTGTTTTGCGTTACGGCTTGTACACAAATATACTGGGGCCTCACTGTAGCAGTCGCAAAATAAAAATACTACGTCCTGTCCCTGTTCTCAGACTGTGCTCTAGCAAGGCTTTCTTATCCGAGAAGTGAAGTCTGCTGCAGTTCAGGATCCGGGAGCTAGAGCTGCTTACTGCAGCAGTAAGGCACGGAGCTCCGAGAGAGCCTCCAAAAGTCAGTGAACCAAGCAGTTAGGTTGACGATCACTGCTGGAAAAATAACCCTCCTTTTCTCTTCCTCAGATAAAGCTTGTGCTCATCGCTGCCATCGGGTGGACTGTGCAGTGACAGAGTGGACAATCCAAAGCAGTTACTGCCCTGTTAGATAAGCAAATAGAACAACAACAACAACAAACATGTGAGGTACTCCCTAGCGGAAAAAGACAACCTTTACCATAACGAGGGCATAGGATATTATTTGAAAGCATTAGAAAGCTGCAATTGTATAACGAAGTTGTGCCCAAGACCCACTCCAGGACAAAGTACAGTGTAAGGCTACAAACTGGTTAAGATTACTTTTGTTTCGGCTCTTCTCAAAGAACCAACATCTCTTTTCTCTTTGATGATTTTCTTTTGCATAACTTAAAGTACAGCATTCAAATCAATCTTCAATGTTTATAGGAGCAACGGGATTAAAAATTGGTCTCTCCTTCTTTGACTGTATCTTACCATAACTGACTTCAAAATCTTTCTTGGTACCATTCAAGCTTTCTAGAGTTCCACTCTTTATATCATATCCTAAAGCAGAGAGTTTTTTAATTCGGTACTGAACAATTTGCGTTGTCAACTCCAGCACCATCGGTGTCTCTCTAATCTGTGCTACAGAAATTCCTTCCTTCAGAAGTCCTTCAAGTCTTTCTTCCAAAACTGGAACAGAATAGTAGAGAAGGGCTGGGCATTTCAGCACTAGCTGTTTTAATTCTTGATCGCTGCACTCAAAGACACTTTTGGAAAAGAGCATACTCTTCTGCATAGTAGCAGGAGTAAGCTGAAAAATAAAACCTTTAAGCTTGGACAGCAGCTGTAGAACTTCATGGTCAGTGAAATCATTCTTCTGGAGAAATTCCAAGTTCTCCTGGATTGCGGTGGAGGTATTTAATAAAATAAATGGATTTTGGCTCAATAGTTTCAGTATCCAGATCCTCATATTTGCATCAGAACCTCCTAAACTTAAATAATTTCTTTGTAATGTCTCTATCACGTTTTTGTTTTTTTCAACAGGATTGTAGAAGATACTGGGTGCGCTTGTCAAGAACCTGGTGATTATATTATTCTTAAGTCCCAGCTCTTGAAAAAACAGTATGTTTGCCTTCTGGTTCTCATGATATTCAGTAGTAAAAAAAGACTCTGGAAATTGCTCTATTAATTTAATCAACTGTTTTTCATTCTGGCATACTAATTGCCATAGAGCTCTCTGAGAGTTTATTGCTGCAGGGGTATGGAGAACTGCCTCTGGGTAGCGTTCTAAAATGTTGGCTACAGTGGTTTCATCTGCTCCCATTTCTTGTAAGATGCCAGCGATTTCTTTAACATAGGCCACATCCTGGAGAAGGACCCATTCCTTTACTCTGCGGATCTTGTTAATGTCAACTGACAGTCTGTAGAGACTCTCGAGGGTTTTTTTATTTTCCTCTCTTGATTTTGTATTGGTTGTGGAAGTGGAATGTATTGGGAAGCTTCTGTTTGCTACTTCAGTCCATACCGATGAAAAATTCAATCCCAGGTTACAGTACTGAGATCTTGCTAACAGAAGAGTAAACGTATCTTTTGCACCGTGAGCGACTCCTCTCAGCATTGTGGAATGCAGCCCTGTGGAGAGAGAACAACTGTAAGAAAACACATTTAAGGCACAAGTCAGTGCTCAGAGACACTGATATTTAGACTGAGCTGGCATAAGAAATTACCCTCAACAGCGTTTTTTGCTATTAGCACAAAATTCAGCTTTCATGTGAAAGTGTGTGTGGGAGAAATACTTCGGAAAGGTTAATGTTCTGAGGGACGCCTCGCTGGAACAGTGACACGCAGATGGAACAGACCTGATGTGGGGGCAGTGCTCTGTCCATATAAATGCTTGCAGTCATACAAGAACCAAACTGTCAGCCCCTTCCTGCAGCTAACATTGTTATTACATTACAGCTCACTCACACTATACTAGAAAACATGTTTCACGCAATTTAATGTGACAATACTTCTACTAAACGAATTAAAAAAGAAAAAAAAGGCAGCTTAACTATCTTTCTTAACCCTTCTGAATGTATTCGCTTAACTTCTCAAGCACTGTTTGGAGCATGACTTGTTCCTTCGTGTGTCAGAGACCTCCTCCGGTGCTCCTTCAGCAGCAGTTTGTAGCCTAACTATGTTTTGAAATCATTCTTCTTGTAATTAAGGAAAAAATCATCGGAACCTTTATGTATGTGTTTTCCACTAGCTGAGTCTGTTAACGGGGTTGTGGATAAGCACACTGGTATTTTGGGTGAGGAAGCAAGCACGCTGTTAACACCTCCAGGCCTTCACTCGTCTCTTCCAGCAGCTGCTTTGCTGCAGCCGCCCTTCACGCTGAGGCCTCACCCCCGTCTCCCGGTCCCTTCTGTCCCTGCCAGCCCCCCCGGCAGGCAGCGGGTCCGCGGGGAACAGGCGTGTGGCTGTGCGGGGACCCACACAGCAACCCCAGGGAGGCCGTGGGTGACCCCACAGCCCACCTCTGCTCCCATGTGCTGCCAGGCACCGCCAGCGGCATGCGTGGGGCCGCCTGCTCTGCACCTGCCAACCGAGCCGCAGCGCTCGAGCTCAACAAGGTAGCGCCAAGCGGATCTTTAACTTCCGCGGTGGAGTTTTCGTAACCACCTTTTGGAAGCACAGTGTGGAAGGCAGAACTGCTGGTCCATGAAATACTTGCGCTAATTGCTGCTGCGGCTGGGAACAAGTTAAAACCCCTCAAATTGAAAACGAGGGGAAAAAAATACAATTTGTGCACTTGACAATTCTATTTATATAGTTGCTTTCACTTCTCCCAAAGTACAGCATGCTTCAAAAAGCACCTACGTGAGCATTAAGTTAAATTATTGTTGGGGTTTTTTTGGGAAAGAGAAGACTGTTCTGATCACACAGTCTGGCCTCCTGCGCAACAGGCCAAGAAGCCTACTGCAGGACCAGCTATACGAAACCCCAGGAATCTTCTTTATAGCCCATCTTTTGAGACAATACATGGTTTGCTACAGAACCTAAGTGGTAGAGCCTCTATCTAGTTGCCAGATAAGGTTAAATATTTTCCAGTGGTAGAATACTTTATCTAAAGCAAGTGTACCTTTGCTGTGCAGTGGATGTTATCCAGCTTCCAAAAGCTGGACTTGTTACATTACCAGATCATAAACTAACAGAGCAAGACATAAAAATAGTTTCCTATATGCAAGCTTTTGTTATTAACAGGAAGCTGTTTATCTCTAACTTGGTTTTTAGTATTATTTCAAATCTCTGATGCAAAATCTGATTTCCTAACGAAGCTGCTTGTGTCGTAATGCCAAGTCTAATGATTTTATCTTTATAAACTTTGTGACTTGAGAAGTCCTGTCCAGCGAGCTCTACCACAGAACAAGCGATTTTTCCAAGTAGTCGTGAAAGCACCATAGGCATAGGTAAGTCACAGACTTTTCCTGTGCTGACTTTTCCCTGTCCTGAACAAGCGACTGTCTGGCAGGGACTGCAGACTGAAGCCTCTCCTCCACAGCGAGTGGTCCAGCTGCCTGCGTCCGAGTCCTGTGAGTGGTTCTGTTGAATTTAGTGGGTCCCATCAGAGTGAGTAAATCTCTGAAGGATGAGGGCTTTCGTCATTGATGCTTCAGCTCAGGTGGCAACTGCCAGCAGATTAAACTACTGTTAAAATTGTTTGGGATGTCAGATGACACTTCCAAAGTGCAAACTGGAAAAATAACTAACCATGACTTTTACTTCCATGCGTAATCCTGCTGTTAAACAAAATTACCTTGTGAGTAATGCAATCACATAGAATACAGTCATTTTATCTATTATAGAGCTTTTAAAAAATTCTGATATAGTAAACTGTGCTCTTCCCAGATCTGACATGGAAACAATTGTTACGTTCACTTAAAAGAAGCTTAATGTTGTCTGAAAATGTTTGACACCATAGTCATTTTTTTTCCTGTTGTTAGCGAGGATCATCCATGCAGAAACACGAAATACTATAAAAGGAAGGAAAACTTTATTTGCTAAACTGCATTTGACTGGGGTACTCAGGAGCCCTTGTAAAGCACTAAGAAAAATATAACATGCAAAATAAGATGAATGGATTTTAGGGTTGTGGTGTTCTATAGAAACTGAGAAGATGATTAAGAGTTACGATTTGGTGTATTTCAAAGTCCATAGATGACAGCATTGCATTTCCAGGATATGTAACCTATTCCAAGAGTTCAGAGTTCTGTTAAGGCTCATGCTGGACTCCTGTTCTAACATGCAGGACCTCACTGTAACTTTTTACATACTTCTGTTGCTGTGGGGATTGTAAACCAATTGACAGGTTAGGAAAAAACCAAGCCAGCTGAGACAAGACATTTGGTCTAGCTGCCAGCAGCACCCTCTTATCGCCAGGTGTTGTAACAGCAATCAGGAAGTGAAGTGATGTCTGCCTGGAGGTTACCTGTGATCCTGCTGCTACCACGCTCCCTGTGACCCACATCTGTACGGAGTGAAGGGTGTTGTAAGCTGCATTATTTAGTGAGACTCCTATGTATATCTTCTATAGGAAATGGATACTAGGATCAACTGGCTGATTCATCCCTCATTTCATTCAGAAATTTTGAATTTCCAATTTGAAAAATTAGCAAACCAACCTCTTGCTCATGTTCTATTTTTCACAAAACCTTTCACTAAAGAGAGCAACAGTATGGCTGCTACCGCACGCTGGTCACTACCATTCTCATTGCAGCTAACTGCAGCAGGTCTTTGCAGGCTGTAGAGAATTAGATGAAACTACTAAATGCCTAGACTGACCTTTGAATTAACCAGGAAGAGCAGGCATCTGCCTAGAAGAGAGCAGCGTAGATCAGATTTTAACAGCTTGTGAAGAAATCTGGAGCAGTAATAGCAGTTTTGTAGATTAATGCGTAGCAGAGTAAGCACTCACGCTTCTGCACTTACAGATAAAAAATGAATCCCTGCTTTGCATCAGTAGTGGGAATGAGGCAAAGAGAGATGACACAAATTCTCCAGACCAACACAAAGCTCTCCAGAAAAAGCTCCAGAGGCTCCTAGGCTCCCCCAGGCCGGGAGGGACGCCGGGAGCCCAAAGCAGGGCCTGCCATGAGGCGAGACCAGGCTGCCTTGTCCGCTCGGGTCTGAAAGCGTCCGTGGACGGCGCCGGCGCAGCCTCCCGGGGCGGCCCGTTCCTCGCGGCGAAAAGGCTTCCCCTTCTGTCCCGGGAAGACATTTTATGAACACCCTTAGGGACGCGCAGCGCTACTCCAGCCAGAGACCGCGGCCTTCGGTACCGCGGAACGCCAGGCGCTCCCGCGGAGCCCGCCCGCCCGAGGCCGGGCCCCGGGCCGCTCCCCACCCGCGCAGCCCCGCCGGGGCGGAG
>Ga0065711_1049819_pt1 | contig 11119 bp, 5 predicted proteins | sample Hoacrofraction12_FD_59098 | JGI IMG/M metagenome (GOLD analysis project Ga0065711, IMG submission 59098) | Hoatzin crop microbial communities from Cojedes, Venezuela - Epithelial fraction 12 v2 (version 2) | ecosystem: Host-associated > Birds > Digestive system > Esophagus > Crop | place... | reverse complement strand
AGCCCTGGAACAGGCTGCCCAGGGAGGTTGTGGAGTCTCCTTCTCTGGAGATATACAAGACCCGCCTGGACAAGGTCCTGTGCAGCCTGCTGTAGGTGACCCTGCTTTGGCAGGAGGGTTGAACTAGATGACCCACAGAGGTCCCTTCCAACCCCGACCATTCTGTGATTCTGTGGTACAGTGTCTCCATGAGAACCATTAAGGAGCCCAGTGCCTCTCTTTTCCTCATGGGATTTACCTTCTTGTCGTGCACCAGCTGGCTTGGTCACAGGAAAGTATTCATTATGTTGTGGGAGATATGGTCCTCTGGGCACTCCTGCTCATAGCATAGAAGAGAGCCCAAATGTCTCACTAAAACAGTGTGCTGAAAGAGAAATGTAGTTTAGTGTTTTATTGCAGGATGAAAAATTAAATGTTCTTTGTAAATCTAGTAAAGTGTTATGGATTAGCCATTTCCACTTGGATCAAATCAGCTAAAATCATATTTTGATTTTTTTCAATCTCTTTTGCAATTTTAGTATTTTCCTAATTTTTTAAGGTTGTATCTTGCATCAGAAAATAATTTTTTCAGAAAATTTGCAACAGATTTTAATAATCAGAGTTAGGCAGTGAATTTTTAGTCTGACAATTTGAGTAAATAGATTTTTGTCATAGATACCTGGAAGACTTAAAAAAAAAAAAAAATTTGCCCCACACTGAAGCAATCTAGCACAGAGCTTGACTGCTCAGAGGGAGAATAAAATCAATTAAATAGCATAGTAACAAAAAAGGAGGGTCTATACATTTGATGTCTGTGTCACGAGCAAATCTACTAGCAATATTGTAAGACTGGTCAAAAAGCCACTGAGGTGGCTGCAGTCAAACTCCCAGAGGAAATGGACTCACCAAAGTGTATGTGACAACAGCAACTGGTTAGCACCTAGCACAAGCTACTACGGAAAGACATCAGACCGTTAAATTTCTGGTTGTTTTTGTGTATAACTTTCAATCACAACAGCTAAGATGCAGAGGAATAATTGGGAAGGGACCTTGCTGTGCAGCTTGCTACACAGACACAGAGCTCAGCCCGCCCTGGAGGCTTCCAGTTAAAAGACATGTGGATGACAGGTAAGAAATGTGAATAAGCCACATGAGCAGATGAACACAGTGGAGTATTAGCCCAGCACAGTCCTCCTGCATGCTGTTCAAGCCACTGCAGGGCACAAACCGTTATTAGGTTATATGTGGAGTAGAATAAAAGATTAGATTGAAAAGCACGTTCAGAGTCACATCCTAAATTAGGTAGAAAGAAAGATCCCTGTCTAAATGTTGCAGAAGTTTGGGGGTGGCAGCCAGTCTGCCTCAGGTTTTAGGCCTGTTTTCTCCTAGCGCACGTTCAACTCATCAGCTCACTGAACAAGCTTTAGCAGCGAGCAACAGCGAAAAACCTAACTCCAGAAAAGTCTGCATGGAGAGGAGGAAAAAATGCAGTGTTGTTGTCCAGAGAGCAGAGCTGTCCACTCAAAACATAAAAGTAAGCTGATCTCTCTTAAAAAGAAAAAAAAAAACAACAACAAAAACATAAAACCCCCAAACAAACAAACATAAAAACCTCCACCTTTCTTTGATTGTAACAATCCTTAAAAATGTAGGATCACCTTTGGATGCAGAGGTGGCATGGAAAATTCCAGTCCAAATGGTGAAAGTTTGAGGAAGTTAGAGACATTTGAAACAAGGGGGTCATAGGTGAAACTAGGTTTTCAACCCTGCCTCAGGCAGATGCAACCAGTCTTCTCACTCAAGGGTGTCAAACCTATTTTCTCTGGTGGACACCAGCCAACACGTTGGCAAGCCATATTCAGTGGAGCCTAACAAGAGAGGTGGATGCACTGTACAGTAAGTGAAAACTTCCTTTGCTGAGGTTGCTGCTCGCCGATGTCTCTCACGCCTGGTGAGTACTGCTGGGAACAGGCGAGGCCAGCACAGGGCTAGTAATGCAACACACAACATACTGTGCCCAAGCCAAAAAGGCCCAGTCCTTGGGTGCAGCCCTTGGCGTATGCAAGCATGCTCTTTCCAAAACAAGCTGCTGTGCCCACCCAGCTCTCCATACATGTTCATGTCTTGCACAATCGCAGGGTCCTCTGTAGAGGCACAGACAATGTTTCAGGTTGATTGCAGAATCACAGAATGGTAGGAGTTGGAAGGGACCTCTGTGGGTCATCTAGTCCAAACCCCTTGCCAAACCAGGGTCACCTACAGCAGGCTGCACAGGACCTCATCCAGGCAGGTTTTGAATATCTCCAGAGAAGGGGAATCCACTACCTCTCTGGGCAACCTGTTCCATTGTTGGATTAAACTGAAAACATCCTCTGGTTTGTAACTCCTCTCTTCTGTGTCCATCTGTAACTACTGATTGTGCTCTTAAACTGCCCAGAGACCTCAAACAGCATCTGGCAGAGTTTCTGTTTAGAATGAATTTTATATGACTGTTTCACATGTTTTTGTTCTCCTAGGACAGGCTTAACGGCAGCAGAAGTCCTGTTTCTAAAAATACAGCTGACAGACTAACAGTGGTCACCACAAGCTGCCTGTTGGGTCTTCTCTGATGGAGTCATGAACTGATACTACAGCCACCCGTGAAGACCTCACTATAGAACAGCATCCTCTTTAAACGTTTTCCAGAGTAAAAGCAGAAAATGGTCTCTACGTGCTCATGTCATAGTGAGGATAAAGCACAAACTGCGTAAATGTACATGTTTCATATGTGTAATGCTTCCAGATGTTGGTATCACCTTGCTGCTTGGACTTTGTTTCTTATATATTTCTTCACTATCTATCGTTAACCAAGTGGTTTGTTTGGTTTTGGTTGGATTTTTTTTTAATTCTCTTTCGCCTTTTTTTTTTCATTTATGTTAGGCATTGTTTCACAGGACACAAATCAAGCAGGAGATATTGTGAGGTATCTTTTTATCTATTTCTGTAACATGTAGCTTAAAAAGCTGAGCTTGTGTCCTCTTCAGGTATAAGAGGTTTTTTTGTTAAAATACTCAAAGATCTGGAGAATTCTGGGTACAAACTTCACTTGATCAAATGAAAAACTCTCAGCTGACATTTTATTGAACCTGAACACAAGCCAGAAAAATAATTCCGAATCTTCCAGAGAGGACATAAAATGTGTACCAGAAAAATAAAAAATAACCTAAGACAAGTTGTGAAGATTTTATAGAGACTACTCATCTTATTTGCGTAACATCCATATTCTACATACTGCAGTATACGTACATACAAGTATATGTAACTACTTTTTCCATACATCCATACTATATCCTTTTCCATATATGTACCCCACATGAGCATTTTAGCAAAATATTTTTCACCTTTGTCTTTATAATTTGTACTAAAAGTGTTTTTCTCTTCTGTAAAGCAATCAAAGCAAGCAATAGCATTGTGTATCTATAAACTGGGCTGAGCTTGTCAGCAAGCTCACGCATACTGCTACCAGCCCAAAAGATGTTCTCTTAAACACAAAGGACCAAGAATTAAGGCACCTACCTCAACCTGAATCAAAATCTAACCTGTTCTCCTGTCCTAGCAGTATCCTTTATTGTCCAAGTGCTGTAAGCAAAGCACCTTCCTTATACATCACTAGTATTAAAGGTTCTCCAAGCAAAATTAGGTTCTCTACTAAAAATGTGCTTTATTGAATTTGCATGGAGAAATAGAATAAAGTTTAGTAAAATTTTTTTCCTGATGCAAAAGAGCATCTAGGTCAGTCACTGCTACTATTTCTCTGCAGTGCTAATGAGAGAAAAAGCTAGAAATTTTTGTCACTTCGAATACGACTCAGAATAAGAGACAGAAGACCTACTGATTAGGAAAGGGGTTTTTTGTTCATTTAATTAAGCAGTTACTTAATGAAGTAACATGGCACTTTAAATCTAAATATCTAGGCCTGCAAAGAGTTTAAGAACACTGTAAGTGTTTGTATTTCAAAAGCAGTCTGGGTTAAAGTTATTTCTCCTTAAGAGGTGACATCTCGTTTTTACAGATGGAGCAAGGACTTTGAGTTCTAGCGAGATTAGTCATTGCCAGTAACATCACCAATGTACGGTAAGGAAAGCATATTTTTGGGTATACTGTTACTTCCTGCTACACAGGGACTGCAGTTGTATAGATGCAGTAATAGACTTTTTTCTTTTAATTAAAAATGTTGACAGGGAAGACAATCTTGTTTCAACATTTTTTCTTCAATATTCCTTTGTCCAAAATCTCAAACCATAAAGTTTTGGACATCTACAAACTGAAGCATTGAAGCTGAAAATAGCTTGTGTAATTTTTTAGCCAAATATTTCACCAGCTTGGATGCTTAATGGCTATTATTGAAAAGTTATAACGTTTAGCTGTACTTTGGAAAGAAATTGCACTTTCTTAAGAAAATAAGTTTTCATGAGAAAACCAAAATAATATCAGATTTAAGTCTTTGTGCATGATACAGAATTGAAAACAGACATTTCCCCTAGGAATGTCCGTTTCATCACACTTTCCATTTTGACCAAGCAGTTGTTTTCCTACGCACGAGGTGAGGGAGGAGTTTTACGACCATTTTTCTATTAGCTCTGTTACCATTTCTTACTCCTTGCCGCACGCCCACCTTGGGCTGGGGTTGCAGCGCTCCTAGCTGTCCACCCCCATGGGGTCTAGGCACCTGCCTGCTAGCTGCTGGGAACAAAAAGGCTTCGCTCAAAGCTTATTTACAATTCACTCATTTTAAAGCGAGCTCTCTTCCACCACAGCTCGATAAAAGCGATCGCTTCCTTCACACATCTATTAGCGAGCAGATGCCTCCAGCTCCTCTGCATGAGCAAAATCTCCACTCCATTCCTAACACCTCTTGGTCACTTACAACGCCGTTTACTCCAGGAAGACAGGTACTGGACTGCCTCTCCTCTCCTTGCCGCGCTTTTCCACAGCTGTGGACCTTACGTGGAAAGTCAGCTATTCCGCAAGAGGCTTAGGCTGGATTTTTTGCAGCCATCTCTTGCAATGTTGTGTAGTGGTAGGGAAAGAGGCGGCTGGGGCTCCCTGGGCGACGGCTGTGCTGGGGCAGCTGCGGGGTGGCTGCCTGCCAGGACCAGCTGTGCGGGGACGGGTGCAGGTTCGGGTACCGCTGTCCTGCGCGGGCTGAACCACAGGATTATTCGCTCACGCACGGGCAGACATCCTGCCGCGCTGCAGCGGGGACAGGAGGGGGGGGAGCGAAAGAGAAAAGATGGGGGGAAAGAGGGCTTGAAATAAGGAACCTATATGCAACCTATAAACTGCAGGAAAAGCCAGGATTGTGCCTGACAGTCTATTTTTAAATTGGCTGACAACAATCCGATGTGTTGTTTGGGTAAGGACACTGCGCTGGCTTATAAGCAGAGCCAGTCGTGGGACGGGGAGAAGACTGCAAATCCGCATTTATTGCTCCTGCTCATCTGTTCTGCTCAGATTCCCAACCAGCAACACTGGCCTCTAGCTGCCACAAGAAGCCCGGAGCACTGGGCCTGAAATAACAGGTATTGGAGCTTCAGCTAGTAGAAAGCCCGCCAGCCTCCCATGATTTCCCTGCAGCTTGGTGGCTGAACACAAGCTGAAGACCTAGACCTTCGTTATAAAAATCTTTGTGCTCTGTTGGTCCTAAGGAGAGAGATGACATCCAAAGAGGACAGCGGGCTGCGAGGGGATGGCAGGCGAGCCAGGCTGCCTAACGTCATCTGAAGTCTTGCCACAGGCTCTCCATTCTGCCAGAATTTGTCTTTTAATTTCTACTCCTTCGTGGAGCGAGCTTCGGCAAACCATTTACGTTTCGTGCCTTGCTTTACCCATATATGAAGCACGAAACAGTAAACATTGGCTAACCTCTGGGTCAAGGGAAGCCCGTAACTTTTAGAGTCCCTATTGATTTGGCAGATTTCATTTGTTCCTTTCACACAGACTCTCAGATAGGTGAGGTACTTTGAGATGTCAGTGGCACTTCAGTATTTCTGTATCCTGCCTCTGATGGGTGTGCAGTGAACCAGCCATAGCTATATACACCTGGGTAGATGGATCAAGAGACAGCATCAGCTTGGTTCCAGCTATCACTATTTACTCTGCACGCAGAGGCTTTACTTAGAATATTGAGATATTTTACAAAATAAGCTTCAGTAGTTCCCAGGAATATCATCAACATACGTAAACAAGCCTCTCGACTTCTTTCCACGGGACACTCACTGAGAACAAGATCACTCTTCCTGACCTGACCAACGTGGTATGAATTACAACCAGAATTTCTGCCAGGGACATCTTTGGCCCACAGTTTCACTACCTGTTTCCTACTCAGAAAATACCATCTATTTCTGAAGCCTGTAAAAATCAAAGATCTTCAACCTTTCTGGAACATTTCCATCAGTTTCATCCAGACCAGCTTAATTTTCTTGTGCCCAAAATGGAGATACACTGTGGAAGAGAGGACAGATGGACAGAAGAGGAGCATAATGCACAACTTTACCATGGCCCTCCCCACACAAGCACCTCCCCAGAAGCCTGAGGGATACACCTTTGCTTACATAACCATACCTGATGGTCAGGTTCACTGCTTTCATAAGTGTCAAATTAACTATTTAGCTGCAAAGGAAAATCCTAGCACTTTCTTACATTTTTCTTCATGTATGGTATTTTTTTCCGTCAGGCTGGTTTTTAATTTTTCTTGGTGCCTCCATCTCTCCTTTCTATACTCTTACTCTTCCACTCACAACCCTATTTCAAACTCCATTTCCCAGCCATTCAATTTATTATCTCTTTTTTGTTCTTCTCTTCCACTCCAGCCATGGGCAACTTAGAAAAGTCATTCTTGGACAAATCACCCTCTTATTTCCCAGCTACCCATCAGGGCAAAGCTCTGCAACAGGCCAGGCTCCACCTTTTTGCCCCACTCAGCTGGGTAGCAGTGTGGATATCTGCCCTTGCTACCCTGCAGTGTTTCATACTTCGGTGGCCAGAAAGCTGCTGCGGCACAGCAGCCACCACCAAGACTTACAGCCCAGCCTAGATACGGGCTGCTGCCCAAAAGCACAGCCTTGGTCTCATCTTGGACGCCAGTCTCACGCCGTGCCCTTCCTGCGTGTTGGCTCCCATAGCCACAACATAAGCTGGGTCAAGAAAATGCCCCAGCTGAAAATTAAGCACTACCAAAAGGTGACTTCTGGGCTTTTGGGGCTCAGGCTGCTCCCGCCTGCACGTGTGGGGCCACATGGAGATTGGGGTCTTCCCCCTTTCCTCCGCAAACAGCTTTTTGCTGATCAGCTCTGGCTGGTGGGGAAATTGTGCATGGCAAAGCTCTACCCTTTGCTGCACATTCTACTTGCATTTGCCAGTAGATTTGGAAGAGAACTTCCCAGTCTTACTGTTGTGTTTCACTGAAATGGCTCCAATTTTGCAACACTTGGTCTGTGGTACCAATGTGTGACGGCCCAGCTCCAACCTGTTAAACCGTGACCCTCCCGAACAAAGCTGTGTGAGCAGACAGCTTGCATAGCTAAAACTCAAAAGAAACACCTTTAAATTTTTTTTTTTTTTCCATTTAGAAGGTGACAAAATGGGCTCACTTTAGTAGGCGGAGCAATGATAACACCATTATAACTGAAACACTGTTACTGCTTATCATTTATAGAGTGGATGTTCAATGGATCCAGAATGCAATCCTACCTTGAAGAAAATTCAGAGCTATGGAGAGGGACTGAAAATGTTTCCAAATCTGTGCAAAATTTTGTGACTTCAAAAATTGGCATTGGATTAAAAATTGACTCCAATTCTTTTTAGAACAACCAACATATTTCCAATAATTCACTTGGATAATGTTTATCCATCTCATCTGATCTTCTCTTATGTTAAATATGATGTGTTAGCTGGTGTATTTAATATGGAGCATGTTAAAGATATTTTAATATAGAAGGAAAATGAAATTAAAACATGATAAAGTCAAAACAGTTTTATCTTATATCAAAACAAAATGTTTTGATATTATTAAAATAAATCAAGAAAGTAAAAATGAAATGTTTTGACTTTTTCCCTTTAAAAATATTTGTCAGAATTGACACTTTCTTGCAAAACATTTGGATTTTGACAAACCGAATTCTATTTTTACAGAAGAATTGTTTCACTGAGCTCTAATTAAAAACTGGCTAACTCACAGGTTTCAAAAAATAGCTGTCACTAGTGAATTATTACAGTGCATCAGATCTGTGGTGAAAGGGGTCAGCTCACAGCCCAGTGCTATTTAATATTACCATCTACGGTCCTGAAATGAATATAAAATCACTTCTGAAACTTTTCTAAGCAATGAGGAGTTTGGCAGAGTGGCCAGGGCCACCGCAGTGTGATGGGGACCACCTTGGAGATCACCAGTGACTCCAAACATTGCACGTTTCAACCCAAGAAAGCCTCAACCTTGCCCCCAAGAACAAAGGTGCCAGCTCTGCTGCCTGATGGCAGCTCTGCCTTGGCACAAAGGGATTGAGGAGTTTTAATCAATAAATAACTAAGCAGTAAATTAAAGCAGGGGAGAAACAAGTAGGATATTGAGAGGGGACCAATAGCGGAATACGGTGTCCTGCTCTGGTATCAGCATGTAAGCATGGAAAACTGTGATGACCAAAGTATTTATTAGCTGAGTTAACGTGCTTCATTGTTTTGCCTGTCAGAAAGAAGACGGAAAGGTGATAGGGGAAAAATGAGGTAAAAATGTCACTTTGTTTTAAGCAGAGAGTTATAAAAAGGAATTTCAGGCAGACAAATTCAGAGGAAAAATGAAGCAACTGTTTCTCCTGGTGAGTCTGACTGACCAGAGGAACGTGGTACCTGTCAAAGCAGCGAACTCGCCATTTCAGGCTCTCTTTAAATCAAGACTGGCTGGTTTACTGAAGGCACAAGCTATTTTATTTCAGCCTAGCAGTAGCGGGAAAAAATTTGTATGTCCTGAGTTATAGAAGAAATCAGAGTAAGTATTCTGTTCATATCCATCACATATAAAATCCATGTGAATCTACGCATTAATTATCTGCACATTGCAGACAATCTGAAGGTAGCCAGGAAATTGTCAGTGAATCTTAAATTATGCTGAAAATCACGAATTTATCATCAACATTTTCAACAGCTTTTGAAGGTGGAGGTTTGGATTTAAAATACTGTCCTGGACATCACAAAAACATTTCCGATTTTCAAAATTTTGGTACTAGCTCTAATGGGACTGAGTTTTTAGGGGAGTAAGAAGAGACCAAGTCTAGAATCACTGCGCTGATGGCAGGGAGACTCACGCAGATGCAAGAGAGATACCTGCTTTCTGTCCTGATTCAAAGCTTCATCGGTGCCTCCTATATTGCCCAAGATTTCAGGAAATTTTCAGGAAACAGAACATAATTGTAGAAATATTTCATTCTCGGAGAGCACCATTTTCTCAGGAAAAAAAAAAAAAAGATGTATTTGAAAAGCTTGATCAGTTTAATATCTGTGTTTAATTCCTGTTCATGCTACAAAATTCATTGTGTGAAGCTAGGATTGTAATTTATAATTCTATTATGTTTTTCTCTACTTGCAAAATGAGAATATGACCTTTTTCTACCTTTATTTCTATTGTAAGGTCCTTTGGCAAAAGACTGTCTCTTTCCTTGTGTATGTATATTTACACATAAAGTAAAAAGCAAAACAGCTTTGGGTGTCTAAGCTCATTTGTAGCGTAGATAATGCTTGTTCTTCTACTGTTCTATTTAAAAAATACAGTCAATAGCTAGAAAGTGCAACTGAGAAATATTATCTACCATCCCGGACTTGAATATTATATATTTTAAAAAAACACTGAATTATTTAAAGGAATGGAATAATTTTATGCCATGTGTTTCTTTACAGAACACTATGACAGTAAGATAATATTTTGCAATTTGAGATCATTTCACATGGCAAGGAAATTATGTTTGCCAGCTAGCTGATTTTTTTTGCTCCATTTAATGTACACATGATAGATACTGGTTAGAACTGAGGTTTTTAGTAGAACATTGTTCACAACTAAGTCTAATAACTTCTACAGTCATAGAAAATCATGTATGAGCTTTTGGTATTTTCAGCTCTCAAAAACTAATCATGCTTTTCAAGTTCAGAAGTCTGTTTTCATTCTAAGTAGGATGGCTTTTAACAAATTTAATTATATGCTATTATAATACACATTATACAATATAATGTAATGCACAGTAATAGACGTAGTGTAGCACACAGAATAATATGTATTCTATCATATATATTAATAGGTTTAATAATATTCACTATATTTACCGCTATATTAATTTTACATTGGTTTGATTAATTTTGTTATCCAGAATTATATATAAAGAAAGGTAATTGCTTGTTTTAATTGTGACAGTAGTAGCTGATTGTATCTCTGACACAGGGGACTCCTGCCATTGTTTATCAATATCTAGGACAAATCTAGGACTTTGGCAATCTAAATATGCAAAATATGTCAGGAAGAGAGAAATAGAGAAAATGAGACTGGTCCAAATCAGGTTAGTTAACAAGTAATTAGCAGAGCAAGTTATTAAACTGAATCAGTTGGTCAGAGAGATACACATTCCCGCTAGTGAACCCAGCTGTTACTACGTATATTTGTTCACAGCCCAAAGGAAGGTTTGCAGCAGCAGTAATACCCTACTTGGTCCAGCATTACGCAACATAACATAGCAACAATAACATTACTCAGTGGCAAAGTTTAAAATATCACTTATTTTTGCCACTCAAAGTAATTCTCCACATGCAATATCCTGACACAAGCATGTACTTTTCTACCGAGGCACACATAAATCAGGATACTGAATGGCACGACTTACAACACCTTGGCACAAAGAAGTGATCTCAGTAGGCTCCATCTCACCAACTCATTGACGCAAACTGTACGTAGAATCATAGAATGGTTTGGGTTGGAAGGGACCTTAAAGATCATCTAGTTCCAGCCCTCCCTGCCATGAGCAGGAACATCTTCCACCAGACCAGGTTGCTCAGAGCTCCATCCAACCTGGCCTTGAACACTGCCAGGGAGGGGGCAGCCACAGCTTCTCTGGGCAACCTGTGC
>Ga0065711_1049817_pt1 | contig 11119 bp, 14 predicted proteins | sample Hoacrofraction12_FD_59098 | JGI IMG/M metagenome (GOLD analysis project Ga0065711, IMG submission 59098) | Hoatzin crop microbial communities from Cojedes, Venezuela - Epithelial fraction 12 v2 (version 2) | ecosystem: Host-associated > Birds > Digestive system > Esophagus > Crop | place... | reverse complement strand
GGGATCCTCCTGTGTTTGGACAGGACAGCCTGGAGCCAAGGGAATGAGTGGGACAGGACCAGCAGTGTGAAGGCCCCGGATGCTCGTGTGCAGGGATGCCGCTGGAAGAGGAGCCTGAAGGATGCCGACCTGGTATGGATCCACCTGGGGACTTGCTGCGTGGGGTCTGCTCCCCATCCACTGCCACGTCTCCTCCCAAACTGCCCTCCTTCCCCTGGGAAGACCTGACCGGGTGCTTGATGCTGTCGCAGGCCATCTCCCCTTCCACGTGGCGATCATGCAGCCTTGCTGGAAGCGCCCCAGGGGCTTGTTGGAAGAAGCAGGTCTGTTGCCTCGGGCTCCCCCGTGGTCTCTGGTTCATCTCACGGGTGGGTGCTTTTGGGGGGCGGCTGCTCCAGCCACCCTTGTATCTATGCACAAAGGTACCCCTCTCTGCCTCCGGAGCTGCCCCTTTCCTCTGGCTGGTGCGGGTGGTCCTCAAACCCACTTCCAAATGCCGCGGTTTTATTTCTGGTTTCACCAGCACAATAGGAAAAAAGAAAAAAAAAAAAAAAAACAGGGAAAAAACCAAACCCAACCCTCCATAGCGGTTTTTCCTGCAGTATGCATGCAGGGAGAAGCTGTTGAGTGCCATGTATGATTATTAATGTTTTTAATGATGGACAAACTGTACAATCTGACCTCTATGCGCTGGCTGCCTGTGCCTGTCAGGTAGGTGGAGAGCTGTGGTGTCAGTGCAGGGCTGTGTGCCTCTGATTGCACTCCTTTGGAGGATTACAGAGCAATTTTTAATTTTTATTTTAAATTTTTAGTTATCTTTGTTTGGACCTGCAAGATGAGCATTGGTTGCAGGAGTTGGCCTCAGCTGCAGGAGCAGGGGATGTTTTGGGAAGGGTATTTTAGAGATGGGGAGGGGCGTGTTTGCACTGGTAGAGAGTGAGCGGTTAAAATATCTGGTGAGCTTGGCCAGGACAGGTTCCTGCTCCTTGTCCCCTTGGTTTTGGCTCACCGTAGCCGTGCTGCCTTAGCCGTGCTCGAGCCGTCACTTTTTTTCAGTAGGGTTTATGTAGGAAACCCCAGCAGGGAGGCTGCTGCCGCAGGTTCCCCCTGGGAACCTACATGGACTTGCATGGCTGTTGATGAAAGGAAAAAAAAAAAAAAAAAAATTCGGCAGCAGAGGAGGAAACCAAACAAGCTTTTTTCCCCTCAGTTGTGTTTCATCCCTTGTCAGTGGATGAAATGGTGCTTTTGGGTCTCGCAGCCTTACAGCATCCCGGCACCATGCCGCCCAGAATGTGTCCCTTGGAGTACACCAAAGAAACGCCGAGCACTTTACCCCGTCCTTCCTGCAGGGCTGCCCCAGCCAACGATGGAGATAAAAATTACATTAATTTTAAAGGAGGGGAAAAAAGCCCTGAGGTATTGGCACCGTCTGCCTGGGACTTCTCCATAGGAAGTGTTCCTGGCCAGAAGGCAGACGTAGGCAAAATAGCCCCCCAAAAAACAGGTTTCACCCCCGTAGAGTTGTGAAGTTTAGGGGGGAAAAAACCCCAATATGTCTCTAAACGGAAGAATGATGTTTTTAAATAGGGATTGTGCTTGCTTTGGCCGCATTGGCTGACCTGCACTCGGTCATTTTAAGTGTAACCTGTGGTCTCTGTTCTGCCAAAAGGATGTGATGAAGAGTTTTCCTTGGTTGTGAGGAAACCAGATTTACTCCCGGGCAATCTCACACAATGGGTTAATGCTTCTCCTCTCTTCCATAACTGTAAATACCTGAATATTTATTAGAGTAGAGCACCATATTATTTTCATCATCTGAGCCAAGTATCTGTGCAATGTATTTCCTTTCCTTTCTCACTTGTAAGTTTTGTACAGCTTATAATAAGTAAAAAAAATTACTGTTTTTTTCTAAACTTTTTTATTAGTTGAACTTGATAAATACTGTAGATTCTTTTTTTCCCCCCCTGTGTAATTAATGCACTCTACTGTTCCATAATGCTGTAACTTGTAGAAATGTTGTATATTTATTTTCTGCTTATTTAAGTTCATGTAAAGATTTTGTTTCCCCTCCTCTCCTCCCTGCCCCTGCAGTAAGTGATGGATCACCTTCCAAAGCACTGTCTTCTCCTGGCACCACAGCCAGCATGGTTTGGATAATGAGATTTATTATTTTTTTTTTTTTCTCGAAGTGCCTAAGTCCCACTTTCCAGTAGTGATTTAGGCACGTCAGACTTCAGCATTAGTGAAATTCCGTGGGAATTTGGCTTCTACATCCCCGTGACTTTTGCCACCCCCTTTTTAAAGCCACATTTTCCTCCACCTCGGCCACTTTCCCTGGGCCAGCTTTAACATCAGGTACAACCACCCCAGTGCACACGGATGTGCTGATGAATCACTAACTTGTTTCACAGGACCCAGCGTATGTAGCATTTTTACTGCGATTTCCCTGGCTTACTTGTGTTTTGCACTGATGAATTTTGGACAGGGTAATTGCCACTTTACTTGTGCAATACTGCTGTAAATAATTGCAGATTTTTTTTAAGATGCAATCTTTTATGTTCTTAATGAGTTTTATATGAATAAAAACTTTCAACTATTAGTCATGAGTGTTGTTTTCTTTGGGGGCTTGAGGATCACCTGAGGAAGGGCTGGGGAGGGGATATTTGCTGCTTTAGCACTGGTTCTCCCTGTTTGTCACCAGTTCTCGCCCAGATCCAGGATGTGGGTGCGTATCCGAGGTTTCCTTCTGCTCCAAGGCGCTTTGAAGTTCCCGGGACACTGAAATGTGCCTGTTAAATGAAGCTGGTTTATAAGATGTTGCCTTGAGGGGTTTTTGGGTTTTTTTTCCCTTTTTTATACTTCTTTTGGAAGACCCTAATAAATTGTTTTAAAGGCTAATAAGTAAAATAAGAGGATTGATAACGATGGTTGTGGAGGGAGGGAGAGCAGTGCATGCCGAAAAGGAGGCAGGGGGGAAAGAGGGGACCCGCAGTTGCCTGGCATCCCCTTCAACTCCCGTTTCTAGGGGCTGCAGTGATGTTATTAAGCACAGCTGTCAAGCTGGTAAGCATGGTCGTGGGCTCGGTGTGTGATTTTTTTTCATTTTGCTCAAAAGTGACGAGCTGCTGGTCCATCCTGAGTGCAGGGGCGTGGATATTTTTAGCTGCTTTGTTCCGAAATATCAGCTGGGCGGCTGGGTTTTGGGTTGTGTGATGCAATGTGGGACCGTGCGTCAGCTGGAGAGGCTGAAAGGCAGGAAGAAACTGGGAGGAAAAGCAGACTGAGAAGTCCCTGGGAAGCTGCAGGTCAAGCTGACTGGTGCTGTGCTGAGTGCTCCTGCACCCCAGTGCTCACCAGCTGCAATGTATTTAAAAACAAACCCAAAAGTCCTACTTGACAAACAACTTCAAAAAATTCTGGATTTTTTTTTTTTTGTTCTTGTGTGTGTTTCAAATTACAGAAGTTCCTGAAAGGGAAGTTTATTGGTTTCAGGTGCTATTTTGGGGGCTTCTTTAACTCAAAAAAAAAAAAAAAAAAGGCTCTATTGCCCAGCCAGGGCTCTGGCAGCTGCTGGACCTACTCTGCCTGTGGCTCTTTGGTCCTGTTGGCGTTTGGAAGCCCACCAACCTGTGCTGGCAAATTGTCACCCCTCATGCTCTCCATTTGTCTTTGCCGTGACTCATGTTGGAAGGAGCTCACCGCCTGCCTGAACCTGGTGACCTTGGTGAGACAATAGGGAAGAGAAACGCTGCCCTGCTGGCAACACGAAGCAGTGGCGGGATCTTGCCTCTGGGCACGCACTTGCCCATCACCAGGTCTCGATTGGCCAGGGCCAAGTCAAAGGTCACGGCGCAGGTTGACTGTGGCCAGGATGACAGGTGGTCACGGCTCAGGTTGGCAGCCATGGCCAAGATCAAAGGTGGTCATGGCCCAGGCTGGCCGTGGCCTGGGTCCACGAAAAACACATCATCTGGGTCCTCCCCAAGAGACAGGCCCTTTCTTTCTGTGGTCTTAAATTTTTGCCTTAGTAACTAATTAAAGCCACATGCAATTTTGTTTGAAGGATGACAAACTTCCTTTATTCCTTGAAAAGGAAAAAAAATTGCTCGTGGAAAAAGCCACCCGAAAGCCTCACTGCCACGGAGCCCCGCCACCATCAGAAGGAAGCCTTTCTACACTCGCCCCCTCCCCAAGCACTCATGATCGCCTTGTGTGCACACTGTTAAGGACAGACACGACCTCAGCCCGTCCAGACCAGCTCCAAACCAGCCCAGGGCATTCCTGTGTCCTTACCCCCTGCCTGCCTCAGGAATGGCGAGCAGCTGAAGCCAACGGTGAGGTGCCCGGCTGGGTGCTAACGTTGCGTGTTGCACTTGCCAGGGGGGTGGGGGTTGAGGGTACACACAAAGCACCCATCAGACGTGGGCTGAACACTGCGGCTTCGGCAGAGCCGAATGGCTGATGGCTGCCACACCACAGCCATCCAGTGCCACGGGAGTGACGCCGCCATGCTGCCAGGCTCTCAATATATATATGTAATTTTTTTTTCCAATGACTCGCATCTGACCTTTCAAACACCTGTTCGGCCTTAAACAGCTAAAAATACCCACAGAGCTTTGCATCTGATTTTCATATTGCAACAAAGCTCACTGTTTCCAGCGGGTTTTCTTGTGTTTCTGGCAGGTTCTAGGATGGTAGCCCTCTCCTCTGGTCAAACCCAGCATAGACAGGGATGGGAGACATCTAGCTGCAGTCAGGGTTGCTCAGGCTGCCCTGGCACATGGCTGGGGAGGTCCATAGAAGCAATAACGTTATAAACACTGTAACGGGGCTGGGCATGCATTTCTTTGGTGTAAGACAAGCCCAAGGATGGCAGGACCAAGGGGACCTTTCCACTGTCCACCAGCAAGGGCTCTGCATGGTGCCTGCAAGCCACTTCCCCAGCATCCAAAACCTATTCTGGATCTTTTCTCGGGAGTTGTGAAAATTCAGACCTGCAAAGCTTAAGCTACACTATAAAAGCGAGACTACTGGGTTATTTCTGTTGGTGATACCACCGTACCTACAAAGGTTGGTCCTACGGAGCCAAGAAGACCTCAGATGTTGCGGCAATGGCTTGCTTTGTGCTGCATTGCTCATTGGGGCTGGGAGAGGTCAGAGACTCTCGCGGGGATACGGGGCCGTTTCTCCCCCATTTTGATGAATTTCTCCTCGCCGGCCTTTTGACAGGCTCGTATGTTAATTTTCCCAGGAGGGCACGCGGGGAGCCTTTGCTTTCCAGCATGGTGGGCTGCTGCTAATTAACACATGCTTCATCTCAGCCCAATTAGGGACATTGTGTGCCAAGCGAAAAGTTTTTTGACAGACATCATTATCTTGGATATTAATTAGGGGAAATAAGGCTGGAAGACAGCACACTAGCCCTTCCCCGAGGGGGAGGATGTACACAGCAGCAGACCATGGGTTCCCCGAGCATCCCCTCCACTGCCCACACTGACACGTGGCTCTGGCACTAATTGGCTCTAACTGGCATCTCTGTAAGGGCGCAGGCTGGAGGATGGCATGCGAGGAAGGATGCAAAGAGCATAGGAGCAAGAGCAAAGGCAAAGTGCAATGAGAGCTGCATCTCTGCCTCACTGCATTGCTGCACATCCCCACGCCGTCACTGACACCGTGGGATGGATGCACATGGCCCCATGTTAAAAAAAAAAAAAATAGCATTTTTCTGAAATCCTTTTTTTTTTCTTCCCTGAAACACACAAATAAATCACCTGAGCACTGGAGGAGGAGACGTGGGGCTGGGGCCATGAGGGTGCTGGGGCCTCCAGCCCTTACCTGTTCTGGTGGCTCAGCATCCCAGTGGCCACCCCTCCTGGGAGCAGCAGCGGCAGAGCCCTCCTGTCAGCCGGGACACGGGGGAACAGCCACGAGTGCCTGACATTAACATTCAAATTACTTATTGGCAGAAATGGGTTTAAAAATAGGTTTTTTATGATAAACAAACTAACCTCATACAGGAAGTGAGCTGCAAATACTAAAAACTCGTACGCTGTAAGGGAACTGGTCGAGCACAGAGCTGCCCCGCAAAAATCAAAAAAACAACAACAACAAAAAGAAGCAGTGGAGTTATTTTCATATTTTCTTGCCTGGCATGGGGAACAGGGGAGAACTGAGGATAGAAAGGGCAGGGGAACCCCATGCTGCTGGGGGATGAGATAATTTCTCCTCCACTCGTGGCCCCTAAAATAAAGGCAAAGCCCTGTGATGCGCAGTGAGCTTCGTGATGTGAACCCCGTGTTTTAGCATGCCTGGACTTCAAAAAGCGTTTGCTGCTGCTGCTGAAAAGGTTAAGCAGTTTTCCTACCGAAACCCCGAGTGTGGGCTGTGAAAGAACATGTTAATGAAGAAAATTTCCCCAGGGCTGCTCTTTTATTATCACCAAAGCCATCGAGTTTCAGTTTGAGTTATTTGTATTTATTTATAAAAACAAAGATTAAATAAGTAGAACAAAAACAAAAACCTCATCCCAATTTCTGAGCTAAGCCTAATTTATTCAAACAAAGAATTTCCCCCCCCAGCAGGTAGCTGCAGGCTGTTTTCCCCTTCGCTTTGAGAAAAAAACCTGGGTTACTGACATGCTGCATGTGAAATAGACTTCAAGTTAAGAAAAACCCAAACCCATTCAACTGTCCTTGTTGGCTGCAAAAACAAAGGTTTTAAAAGTCACCGGGCTGGGGTGGGACGGTGCAGGCACCCGGGGCAGGTGGAGGCAGAGGCTGCCAGCACCCAGGAGGTGCCGGCAACGCTGCCCTGCCCAGCAGCAGCCCGGCCACTGGGTTCAGCCATGGTTTGGTGAGGGAGGATCTGATTCGAGAGAGACAGAAAAAGGCATTTCTCTTTTCATGTGTTCTCACTTCCATCGCAAGAGAACTGGTTAAAAAACACACAAAAAAGCCCTTCAGTGGTCTTGTAGCCTTTAACGTGTTGTTTTTCTACATATTTTATGTTGTTGGCTTTTGTTATCAGTCTCATCTGCAATTTGTGGCCAATTCTGTCATGCTTTAGGCAGACATCTTGTTCCCAAAACTGTTTGCAACCTTTCAGTGACGGTACAGCCTCAAATACTGGCAGAGAAAAGCCACAACGCAACGAGAAAAAGGGCAGATTTAACCCCAGAATGATCACCTGGCCAAATTTTTGTCCCAACAGTAGTGAAGAGCCCCAGGGCAGCACTGGGCAGCTCTGAGCCAGCCCCAGCCCACACCCCCTACCCTGCCTGAGCATCCTCATTTTAATTTGGATTCTTTTCATTTCCCCATCCCAGGCGAAACCAAACCCATCCCTACATAACTCGCTGGATATTTCCCGCTCCTGAACAGCGTTTTCCGCTGTATTTTCCCAGCGATCGGCATGAAGCCACCCCAGCCGTCCCGGTCGAGCCCTCCTTTTCTAAGCACAGTGTGGATTAAATCAGTTGAGCTGTTATTTACCACCGAAAACAAATGCCGCCAATCTAGCACCTATTCAATATTAATAGCGAAACCAAAAAAGCAAATTAATACCGCAGGATGAAGGCATAATTTAAAAAATAAAATGAAAGTCATCTAAGTGCCAGAGAGCAAAGCCCAATGGTGGGAGTTGATTTTGGCCACTGCCGGTCCTCGTGGACCAGGGGGGCTTAAATCTGGCATTTTTTGGGGGGTGGTTAAACTGAAAGGAAAGGCTCACAGCCGTCCCCCACCCCGGCTCGGCAGGGTTTAAGGCTGGGGCAGAGCGATGCTCTCCCGGGCTGCCGGAGAGGGAAGTGGTGCGCTCCATCCCCGACTAACCCCCGGCTTTGAAATAACCAATTTTGGGGTTTTTCAAAGAATTAGCACGCCCGGCGGGGCAGCCCGGCTGGGGGAGGAATGAGACATTGTGAAACCCAGCTCCTTTTCCTGAGGTTGCCGCTGCCGTCAGCGCCAGAGCCTGAGCCCTGCCCGAAAAAAAGCTCAAACGGTTTCCCAAAGCAGAGGCACCGAAGGGCCGCTTGCCCCTCGCCGGGAGCCAGCCACAATTTTGGCCTCCCCGGCACGGGGCACGGCTGCCAGCTGCCCCCCCAGGAAGGGCTGCCTTCCTCTGCCGGACCACCGCAGCCCCGAGCCTCTGCCCCTGGGACGCTGGGTGAGGGGGTCCTGCCACCCTGCTCCCCCGCCATCCATATTCACCCCCTATTTACGCCAGACAAAAATACATCATATTTTTTGGCCAGAATATATACATATATATATATTTTTTTAAAGTCGATCTCTCAGGGCTCTCCCAATGCTCTCTCCACTTCCTGTGACAAAACAAAACACGCTCCATTTGAAACTTATTCTTCCTCTATTTAGCGCCGAGAAATGATGACCAAAAGCACCCCAGAAAAACCCACCCTGCAGCCCAGTCATCCCCTGCAGCCGCTGCCCCCTCCCCACACCTTTGCCCCCCGGGGAGAGGATGGAACTGGGCTGCTGAGCTCAAATGGCATCAGCCAGGCAAAGAATCGCTTCTCAAGGTATTTAATTCAAAATCTCGCCCATGGAGGGCTGGATGTCAAGCTGAAGGTGAATTTCCACTTCACTATTTTCGTCCCGCTGTTGTTCAAGTCAAATGCTCCCCTCCTCCACGTCATCATTTTAAAACCGGAGTCAAAAAGCAGCTAAAATAGGTAGGGTTCAATAAAGTCATATTTTGACTCATCCATTTCTCTGCGGCATGATTAAACACCCCATCGGTCGCAGTAATATTTGCCACTCAGTGAAGAGGAGCATTAACCCTACTTGTAAGACTGAGAAAAAATCATTTTAGTTTGACTCATGTGGAAAGAGTGAAACACAGAGAGTGCCCTGAAATTGGGCTACGCACCAGGCTTTTACTACACCATCTACCACAAGTGAAGAAACCAGAATATTGGACGATTTCAGCCATGAATTTACAGCATTTCTAGGCAGCTGTGGGCTGCAGGCTTCCCCCTCTGCAAACGCACAAGGTTTTGCTGCCGTTTGAGCGTCCTTCGGGCAGCTGGGCGAGAGAAGGTGGGGGGGAAGAATGAATTTGTGGTTGATCTGATTTTGCTCCATCATAATTTTTCGAATGATGCTCGATCTGTTTGGCGGGGGGTTGCCTCCTGCCTTGGCGAGAGATGGGTTTTACCTGAAGCCGGTAAAATGGTAACATCTGGCTTGAAAATGAAACCCACCTGGAAAATCATACAGGGACTTTCAGGTGGGTTTGGCAATTTGTCTCTCTATTAAACTGGAAAAAAATATTAATAAACAAGCCCCAGGAGGAATTTTTGGGGCTGGTCACTGTGATGTGCTGGGTGAAACCTAAGCCTGGAGAGCAGAAAATGGGAATTTCTGTGCCCTGTCTCCCAGCAAGGAGGGCTCCCGAGGGAAATCCCATCCCCGCTCCGGCAGGATGATGGGAAGCACGGATTCCCTTTTGGGCTGGGTCTCGCCCAGGCGCTGCCGGCATCCCCGGCTCATCGCCCGGCTTAGCCGCTCACCGCCGCCCGAACCAGGAGGTGCCAAATTTTTCATCAAAGCTCACTGAAAACAAAACTGAGAAACAGCTTGTGGTTTGACAAGACTGTATTTACATAAAAATATGTATTTTAAAAAAAACCTTTGGGGATGGTGAGAGAAGGCGCTCGCGGTGTTTGTGAGGTCCCTGACATTTAAGCGAGGCTCACCGAGCGTGGCAGCCTCACGTGTTACCCACGCCGAGCCCCACATGGGAGCCGCCGCCAAAGCTCCTCCTCAGGCCCAGCTTCAATTTAGAGAGGCTTTTTACTATCTCCCCGTCGCATCCCTCAGCCCGCACGCAGCAAATCATCAGGAGGAGCAAGGAATTCACTCCTGGGCATGCAGAATATTAAGGGAGCTGCAGCCATTTCCTTACATTGCAGCCCAAAAAGCCGGGCACAGCTGAAGGAAAAACAACCCCAGAAAACCAACCCAAAGCTGCTCTTTTGGCTGCTCCCCTGCTGCCGGCCGTGACGCTTTGTCCATTTGCTCAGCACCGCAGTGGTACCGTGATGGTATGTGCCAAATACAAGCGTAATCGCATTTATTTGCAAGGCTTGTGTTTGTTTGCAAAATAACCAAATTGGTTATTCTGTTGATTTGCAGTACTTGTATTTATTTGCAATGCGTGTATTTGCTTGCCAGCACCAAATTCTTTGCTTGCCAAAAAAAAAAAAAAGAGGGTGAGAAGGTGATGGCAACCGGAGGAGCCCCATGGCCGGGGCCGCTGCCCGTGCCGTGCCTGCTGCCGGCTGGCCCTCGAATCGCGGGGAGCCGCCAGCGAGCTCCCTCCCTGGCCGCACAGCCCGGTGGTTTCTTTCGGCAAGCCCATTCCCTCTTTTCTGAGTCATTCTGAGATCACTCGACATCGCTAGCACACAGGCAGTGAAAATACGCTTCTAGAGCACAAATTGGCAGAGTCGGGCCATGTAGCAGCACGCACCGGGTGCGCCTTGCCGTCTGCCAGCACCCGCTCCCCGGCAAGAAGGTGCTCGGGTCCCCCCGTGTCCCCACAAATGCCTGCTGAACAGTGGCACTGCCAGCCAGCCCTCACAAACAGCTCCGAGCTCAAGGAAACACAAAGTCAGCTTTGACACTCTCCCGTCGAGCGGCTCCTCGGGGGTCCCAAAGCACCAAAACCTGAGAGAGGTGCAGCTGCAGCTTTGTGCTCAGCGGCATCTCTCCTGCACCCCCAGTATTTCTTCTGCAACCCCAGCATCCCTCCCACACCCCCAGCATCCCTCCTGCACCCCCGGCGTCCCTCCTGCCTCCTCAGCATCCCTCCTGCACCCCCACCTTCCGCAGCCGGTACCCGGCGCAGGGGCTGCCTTGAGCCCAAGGAGAGAGGGGCAAGGTTGTCCCGCCCAAAGCCCCCGGTGCCAGCACTGGTCTGGAGCCCCCCTTTTGCTTCAGCCCCTGCCAAAAAGCGCTTGCTCAGCACTTCTACTGCCCCGGCAGAGCTGCTGGAAGCTACAAATCATGGCTGGCAGCTGAGGAATGGGGCTCACCAACCTCTTTCCTCCGCTATTTATTATTCTCGCAGGATAACACCCTTGCTGGAGAACAGC
>Ga0065711_1049816_pt1 | contig 11119 bp, 3 predicted proteins | sample Hoacrofraction12_FD_59098 | JGI IMG/M metagenome (GOLD analysis project Ga0065711, IMG submission 59098) | Hoatzin crop microbial communities from Cojedes, Venezuela - Epithelial fraction 12 v2 (version 2) | ecosystem: Host-associated > Birds > Digestive system > Esophagus > Crop | place... | reverse complement strand
TAGACTCGGGAGGGGTGAGGAGAGAGGTTGCCAGTGAAGACTGAGGCAAAAATGTTGTTGAGTACCTCAGCTTTCTCCTCATCTGCTGTTGCCAGTTCGCCGGTCTCGCTCATGAGCGGGGGTACGCTTATGGTTTGAGACGTCTTGTATCAAAGTGTGTTAATGTATAAGATAGCATTAATTGCTATTGACAGACAGGTAGTGCCATTTTATTTTATTTCACTGAAGTGTTATTACTCATGAGTTGAAAATAAGGGCCAGACTCAGCTAGAAAAAAACTGCCACAAAAAATATGTATGCACAAGCAATTTCTATAAACAGTAATGGAAATGTAACATGCAGATACTGATATTGCTGTAGAAGGTGAATTCACTATTCCTCCAAGGCTGCATTGTGGAGAGAACCTGTATCTTTGGTATAGCCATGAGAAACCCTTATACTATGGCTCTTCTGTCCTGGTTTTCACAGGACATGTCTTCCCTGAGGGTGCGGCAATGAACAAGTGACTGCACTTGTGATTTGAATCAGGTGTTGGCAATCCTGAAAACTAGCACTTTGCTACATAGTGTGCTCCTTGTGTCTCATGATACTGAGTGAGTTAGAAGCGAAGTGGTTACTGGGCTTGTTGTAGCTGGCGAGTCTTCTAGCCTATTCCCTAAAGGCAAAGGTAGTATTTGAGGGAGTTTGGCACCACTAACCTTGTCTTATGGTAAGTGCTACTACTAATCTTATTGTTTAGTAAATTGAAGCCTGTACTACCATTGGTGTGATTTCCAGCTGCCTAAAGATTAATTTATTTTCTTTGGGAACCAGTACGATTTACCTCCAGGGTGATAGCTCCGTTTGGTTTAGACCTGTTAAAATAGACAATGTTTTCTAAATGCAGGAATCATGTCAGGTTTGTATTTAGATACAGTTCGGTGTCTAAGGAATATGTTTTGGTGGTGGTGGGTATCTTTTTACAGTATGTTTTTCAAGCAATGGGAGCTACATTTAGAAACAGTAGAGGCTAGGCTAAAGTGTCTAAATTAGAGAAGAGTCTATAAACTTATTGTATGAATCTCATGCATGTACTGTCTGTGATGGAGCACGCAGAAGAAAGTGATTGATAATATTTCAGCTGATCTGGAATTTACTAGTATATTCTCTCTAGAGAATACAATTGTATTGGCATCTACAAGAAAGCCTGTGGAATGTCTTTCCAGCATTTGGTTTTCACTTTATTTCACATAGTAAAGAACAAGAAAGGATAAAGAAAAAGCATGTAAAAGTGAGACTAATTTGTTCCTGTGTTTTATTACTTTTTGCATTGCATTTCTTGCGTATGCTCTTCTGTTTGCAATTTTCAACTGACATCTCAAAAGAGCTGTGTTATGTCTGAGGCCTGTTACTTCCTAAATTAAGAGCCACAACTCTTATTGCAGGCTGTCTATGACTTATATAAAGTCAGGGATATAAGATTTCAGCAGCATGTGGTTTCGCACAACGAGTACTCGAACAAGAACTTTCTCCCTTGACCTCAGAATGAGGGAAGGAACTAAATGCTATTGTACAATGTACAAGACTATATCCTAATGTTTTGTTTCTGCAGGTAGCCTGACATGGTCTTGATGCTTGTCAAAGTATTTAATTTTAGACAAACTATACCTTCCAAACTGCACTTGAGGTATAGGTTGTCCCTTCTGGCACCCTTTAGATTGTTTACGGCTTCAGTTTCATATACTTATTTATAAGATTCCAGCTGACAGTCCCACTCCAGGAAAAAATAGACACAAAGATCTATGCTAAATTTGTTAAAGAAGAAAAATTCGAGTTGAACAGTCAAATTGGGAAGATGCATTAAAGTGATTTCACTGACTAAGAGATGGCATTAATAATCAACAAAACCTTCAATTGTTATTGACTTCTCTGTCATGAATAAAGTGAAGGAATTGTTTGAAAGAGTTGTCAAGCAACATAATGCCTGGAGTAAGCCAGTTATAATAATGACATTAGTCTAAAATTAATTTTTTAATCAAAAACAATCTAAAGAGAGTCTCAAGTGTTAAATCCTGTCAAGGTGCTGCTTTTCAGAGAGGGATTTATTTAAAATGTGAGATTACTTGTAGTTGAACCCACTTTGAAGAGGTTATATTTTAAAAGAAAAATATGTTGTAGAGCCTTAGCACAGTGCTTCTAGGGGCTGCCTTTATTGTTCTTAGCACTAAGTATTGTGTTTAATTGTCTGAAGCAGTAAGGATCTGAACTATAACTGTTGACCAGATGAATTACTGCATGAAAAGCACAACAGTAATGTTTTGTTTTTTTGTTTTTTTTTTTTTAAACTTAACGTAGTTGCACTGCTGTCCTTATCTTCCCACAGAACCTGTGGAATCTGAAGCAAAATCTGATTTATGTTCTGCTTTTTTTTAATAAGTGACAAGAACGTTTGTGGTGTTTGTTTTTTCTTCCCCCCTCTGTAGTGTATATATACCATACGTATGTGTTTGGTAACTCTTCTTATAGTGAAATAAAAAATGTAAACATTGATTCCTACTGAGAATAAAAAGAGAATGGCAGTGCTTTTGAAATTATTCATCTATCTCACAATTTAAATAATACTTATTCCTGTATAACCACCAAATAATCACATACCAAAGTGGCAAGTAAAATATGGAAGAAAGTACGTACCACTATTTAGTAGATTACATGGAGGGATGCTGTTCATTTTTTGTTTGTTTTTTCTGCAGACTGAGAAAGGCTCATTGCTTTTGAATCCTGGTTATGATTTCTCCATGGACCTGGTAAAGATAGCATGGTAGTTGCAGACGTTAACTGAGAGCTTTTAAACAGAATCGTATAGTGACAACTTGGAGAAATGAGTGCCTCTGGGTACAAAACAGGGCAGAACACACAGAAGCAGCGCAAATGTATTTCCTGTTTTGTTTACTTGTGTATCGTGTCCTAATGGAAAGGACTGTTAACAAAGTTGAATCAAGTATTTAATCTTGTGTCATTTATACTGTGCTTGGGCTTTCTGTGGCACCATCAGGTCATGCTGACTGGTGTGAACTGCTGCCCACCAGTAACAACAGCCTGTTTCACATACGTGACTGACCAACCAGAATTGTTTTTATTTTGTTTTGAACTTGTGACGTGGTTGCTTATGGGATAACTTGGCCCCATTGAAGACTCTTGGGGTGGTATTTTGTACATATTATACCATAAAGCTTCTGTTCTCCAATTTATTCTTTAGAAAAAGTGTGAATTAATTGTGCTGTCTTGTGGACAACAGCTGTATTAAAGCCATATGCCAGCATATAAAATACATTCATAGTAGAATACCTCTTTTACTATTATTTTACAGGTAAGGAAAAGAAGTGCTGTTTTTTGGGGGCTTTGTGTTTTGTTTTTTGTTTGTTTAAACATAATCTTGGATTTGCCCCTTAAAACTCCAGTTGCGGAAGTGAAATTCTCTCTGTAAAAACTTTTATTAACCCATCGATCAGTAACTGCTTTGGGACTGAGGTGCTTCAGTAACTGATTAGTAAATTGCAGTCTGAAGCCAGAATGTAAGAGGAGGTGTGTGCTTTGCACATACTGGGGCAATGGCTCATTAAGTTTTAATAAATTGGATAATCTTTTAAGTTTATGTTTCCTCCTTGCCTTGTCCAGTATAGCAGTATGTGCAAGGAATTCAGTTCAAGCCAGCAGCACAATATAGTTTGACTGTGTCAGAAGGCTGCTTCTACAGGCCTTGTTCAAACAAAACCCTCAGGGACTTAAGTAAGAGTTTAGGATTGATCCCAAAACTGCTGCTAAAGCAAACCCTAAAGAATAAGCATGTGTTAGATAATTGCAACAATGCCTTTGCCTAAGGGACTTCAGAGACCAACCTTTCTAGCTTTACCATATGCCCTTCTTCTCTGTCCTCTCTAAATATTTACATTTATAGTATGGTAACACAGCTTTCTATCTACTCCTAGCAGTACTTTCTTTCTCCTGATGCTCACTGCAGTGGCCTAAGTAGCGGTAACGGCATGTGAATGCATTACTGACTTTTGTTCTAACAATAATTTTGATCTCTCTTCTCTTCTTTTTCTGCTACTGTGTAGATTAAGGCAATACGTAAGTGATTGCATGGGAAGCCTTTTTTCATCAAGGTAGTATCAGCATGAGGAGAAATGATACTCTACCAAGTCACTAGACAATTCATATATTTTTAATGAATGTACAGAATAATCTTTTGACTAGGCCAGCCGTGCAGTAGTGACTGTGTATTGGAAGGCTATGTGGTGCGTCTGGCCTCAAGGGCACACTTTAGATTACTGCTTCCTGTGTTACTGAGATAGAACATCAGTGAGACACTATTTTGAATAGATATGCAGCTGCCTTGCATGGATGAAAGAAATACATCTGTGTATCAACAGATTTTATTTTTCCAATTATGATCTGCTATCTCATGCTACTGGATAGGAACTGTCTAGTTCAGGGAACATTTTATTACCACTATATGAGTCATGCAGAACTTGCTATTTCTTTTAGGTCCTGAGAGGGAAAGATTTAACTTCCTCTTGGAGTCCTCCTCCCCAAAGTATGTCTATTGTTTTCTTACAGTGTTCTGAAATGTGGAATTCAGAATGTTGATTGGAAAAAATATCACACGAAAAAAATGGACAAAAATTAAAATGAATATTATTATTGGCACTCTTTCAGTGATTGGAAAACACAAATGACAAGATCCATACAAGCTGTACTCTGAAATACGCAGGTCTAGACATACAGTATTGTAAGTATGTGTATATAGTGTTTGGTAATGCAAAGTAGCTTATAGCCTTGATGAAAATGGGTAAACTACCTTCCATGGTAGTTTATGTGCAAATTCTGATGTCTTGTAGTTAGTCTTGCTTGTGGTCATGTTTACTTGGTCTTTCTCAATCACTAAATGTCTCCCAGTCTCCAGCTTTAAAATCTATATTTGTTATACACAGAAAGCGAAGACATACATTTAGTCAGGATTATTTTCTTCTAACTTAAGGAGAAGAAAGAAAGAGAAAATTTCCATGAAAAATATAGTTGCTGTATCTGCTAGCCTCTTCAGAACTGAATACAAATTTGTTGTCTGTTTGTACCAAAGAGTGCTTGAAAGATTTGCAAATCCGTGGTAGTAGCGTAGTAAATAGGCAGCACACTGTGAATATATTGTTCAAAGGCCAAGGAATAGCTTAAATACTATTTTAAGTCGTGGTTGATATAAAACATTTCTGGTTGGATCATGTATAGAGTAATTACTTTTGACAAGTTAATTTTGCAAGTGTCCAGCTAAGCTATTCATTCATAGCTTATCTCTTTACAGCGTGGCTGCATTCACTTAGATGTTCAGACTTGAATTTCTAGTATGCATTTAAGTATGGGTCCAAATCCACGTGATGTGAATTCATTGAAAGGGCAGTTCTTAGTGTTTAGAGTTTGAACCCCCCCAGTCCCAATCACAAGACTGGCTTAAATCAAGAGGGGTGTGACTATGTTTTCCTTTTTCTTTTCTTAAATAATAGTAAGTGTTTATTTCTTACTTACTTGGCTTCTCTCTCTTTTTAAGCTGTTAAAATTAATATTGTGAGGGTTTTTTTAAGCTCACTTTAATAATATAAAATCAAATTTAGGGGTGTGGTTTCTCATGAAGCCACCAGACTCGCAAAGCTGGGACTTTAAATGGAATACCAAATATCAAAATGTACCTTAGAATTAGAAGATGCAGAACTACTAATTCTATGTAAATGTTATGAAGTAAATGCGAAGAAAAGTATGGAGTATTGACTCTTTGAGATCCCAGGATGTCACTAGGTGTTTTCAGTTGATAATGGAAGCTGTTGATTCACTGCTGTTGATAGAAGTCGAAATAAACCAAGTCAAGAGCATGCTGTGATTATTCAGAAGGTTCAGGGGCATGTGTAACCTGCTTCAATCAGTCAGGTATTTGGTTTTTAGTAGTGAACTAATAATATGCATTAAAAGTGGACTTTGGCCTCTAGAAGCTTTCAAAAAGGACTTAAAAAAAAATATCAGTATCCAGTGCTTATCCTCTGAATGAGCAGAGCAGAATTAGGGAACTGCCACACAATTAATCAAGCTGGTATACCAAACTGAAAACTCAAGGGACCAAATTTACAAGGCCCTGGGCAGGTAATTTACATGATCTGCCCTGGTGTTAGTGAGGCAAATTCAGCAAGATGTATAGTAGTGGTGGTAGCTAGTGTTTTCTCTCTGTCGTCTATCCTGTTTTTCACTTGCACAGAAATATCTCCGGTGGTAATGGGACGAGGTCAGAGCATAGCTGAACCTTCATGGTTCTTTGCTGCTGATGCAGAAGTTCATAGGCTGCTGTTCTAAATCCCTCTGAGGAGAGAAGAGAGAGAAGCATGTTCATCACAGACACGACAGAAAACCTAGATCAATGCTTTTGGACACACCCCAACCCCGCCTTCTTGCAAGCCTACCGCCCCACCTTGAGAGAGACATTGATTTAGCTATCCCCCTTCCCCTTCCTTGTGCTTAAATTCACATTGGCGCTCACACACAGACTCAGGTACCTACATAGCTCTTTTCAGTCAAGACTTAAGTACTTCTATCAGTTCCTTTGTTTGTTTTGAAACTTAAGCTATAAATGGATTTTGACAGCAGGTTTCACACAGGTATCTAGATACAGGGCTGTATCATGCCACACGTATTTGGATGAATTTCATATCTATTCTGCAACTCTCACATTGATGCCTGTTTGAACAAAGCAAAAGCCTAGCTTTCCCTTGCATGGCTGGAAGTCACTAACATCAGAGGGGCAGAATCACAGAATGTTAGGGGTTGGAAGGGACCTTTGTGGGTCGTCTAGTCCAAGCCCCCTGCCAAAGCAGGGTCACAGAATCACAGAAGAGCATGTGTTGGGAAAGATAATTGAAAGTTTGAATGTGACTTGGATTTCTATGATTGGCAGGTGAGTCCAGCGGATTTATCACAAAGTTTCATTAGTGCCACCCAGCAATGCAGTCTGTGAGCAGCAGCGATTCATGTTCCCAGGCTCTGTGTAGCTTGACTTTCTCAGAAGCTCTGCACTCTGGAGAAGAGCCTCCACTATAACTTACCAAGTGGCTCAGGATGCCAAGAAACCCTGTCTACCCTAAGGTTTCTGGGTTTATGTTCATCCCACACACTGCTATTGAAGTACCATTGGCCTAGGCTTCCTAAACATGGCTTGTCTAATGCTATTTATCTACCTGTTTACTAAACCAAAAAAATCTGACCTTCAGTATTGTCCGTTGGGCTATTTCTCTGAGACTAATTTTGTAAGAGATAGCTGAAAATCACTTTGGCTGTCATATCCAACTGTGGAATTATCTAGAGGATAATAGTAATATAAATCTTCCACCCAGATTTTACAGCATTGTTTCTACTTTTATTTTCAGCATAGTTACAGTAGGTCTGGGTTCAGGTTCACATTGTTCCCTCCTGCGTCATTGCTTATATGTGAGAAAATAACTGCAAAAAGCACAGTGTTCCAGGGTATGCCTCTGTTCAGCTCTGTTTTGGTGCAGATAATGTGATAGCTGCTGACCAATAACACAAACGCATACTAATTTTAGTATAACTAGACTTAGCTGAGGCAAGAAAGCTTCCCTAAACTCCCAAGGACAGCAAACAGACCGAACTCCCGTGGCCTGAATTTCAGTGACAATAGTATTAACAATGCAAAAGAACTAAATTTTTGGGGGCCTTCAAAAGAACATTAAACCTATGAGGATTTTCCGGGCAGAAAAGCATGTTCAGGTAGTGCAGTCTTAAGCACATTGTCCCAAAGTTGGTGGGAGAAAGCTGAAGGAAGTGGTAAGGTTTTGGCTGAAGAACTAAAGAATTATTACTGTTGCTCCAAGTGTTGGCAATTCAGGACTTCAGAAAAACTGGTAAAGTACCACTGCATTAAAAGGTAATTTAAAACCAACCTGATGCTCTTGTAAGTTACAATGGAAGTCAGATTGCTTCTCAGTGGTCCTGTATGTTAGCAAAGTGCAGCCATGGCTGGATGTTTTCTTCACGTAATCAGTGGCAGCAAACAGAATTGTGGTGATGTTGAAGTCTGGTTTTCATCAATGCTAGTTTAAATCAAACCTTGATGTAATGAGGACGGTGTCATTACAGCCATATAAAATGAATGTAGACCAGGCTGGTGTCCAGCCCAGGAAGTCTGTTCATTGGGTAGAGGATTTCATGAACGGGCTGCACCTGCTCTGCTGCCTAGTACTGAGCTGGTGACTGCAGTGCCTGACGTCTTCTGGCTTGGGCTGCATCCTGCTTGGACCGCTGACTTGCCACAGCAATTATTACAGATGTAATACGTAATTGTGTATTGCATGCTGGCAATGAGCGAGTTGCATATTTGTTTTTGATTCAAAGATGTTTTAACCTTCAGTTTCAGAGTTTGTTCACGTATTTCATAAATACATCATTAGTGAAATTTAGTACTCGCTGTACTTCCTATCTTATGTCACTGCACTAGTATTTATTTAATCTTCATTAGTTATATATTCATTAGTGTAGGCAAACATTTGGGGCTGGATTCATTGTCCATGTAATGGGAGGTATAATGATTTAAATGCAGGAAAATTGCTCTCTAGGGTATTTAAGTGAGAGGGGAGTCTAATTTACATATGAGGAGAATTCAGGGCTAGCCAGTGGCTGACAACCCATTCAGCTAGGTTGGAATGGAAATGGAGGGAAAATGCGGTCAGCAGAGGAAATGTGGTTTATTGAAATGTGTGTGTATATATATGTGGGCCTTCAGGGAAGTTCCTTAGGAAAGGGGAAGTGAATGCCCTAACTGTTCTTCCCCTCTTATGCAAGAGGGAAGTAAATGGTCTCTTATAGTCTGACCCAGTCTGAAGATAGTCACCAAGTGAGTCTCTACTAGGACGACAGAGGTATTGTCACCTTTGCTACCAGGGGGGCAGACAACTTTTATCACATCTACTGTTTTCTCCACCTGTATGGCAGACGTAAACACCATCTCTCCTGCAGCAGAGAATGAGACATGTGTCTGTTCTTTGGTGTATTGGCACAAGCCATGACAAGAGTGTAGGTTTGTACTGACATGCTGGACTGTGAGGAGGGCTGGCTGAGAGGCAGTCATGATTTTTGTGATCCTGTCTAGGATTCCAGTTGTGCTGCTTCTACATTTGCTCCAGCAGCAGAACAAGCTATTCGCTTATTCTATGCCTTGGCATAGGCACGTGAAACTAATGGCACGCTCATCCTTTCAATTCAGTGAGACTGAGGTGTAAATTGCTACTCCTTATGAATATGTTGTTTGACTCTGCCCTTCACAAAAGTAAATGAAGTTCCAGATGCTGATAATAGTGTTTGTGTTGAACTGTTACTTCATTTCACAATAAATCTCAGGGATGGAGGAAAAAATATTTTGGGTCCAACCCTTCAATCTTTTTTAACCTGGGTCATTCCTTGATTTCTTACTAATGGGGACTATTCATTCAACTGGACACTTATATCTCAAAATATTTTTAAAAGTAAGCTTATAATGTAGCAAAAATTTTAAGATAAAATAAGTATAAGTGGGAATCCAGCTATAATATTGATTAACTTGCCATGTTTGTCCTGTGTAGTTGCATGGAATTTTGTAATGTTCATCCTACTGGAGCCTGTAGGCATCCTGTTGGTTGTCAGTTCTTAGTGGAAGATAAATAACATAATGAAGCTAAGAGGTTAATCAGTGCAGTGGTGCAACAGCTATTTTTATAAAGAGAAAGACCCCCAAAGACTTCTTACCAGTGTGCAACGCGTCAAATAATTCTATTATTTATTACTTATATATATTATTTTTTTGCTCCATCTGCCACCAGGCTCATTAATGCTACTGTGCTACCCATTAATAACCCTTTTCATTAACTCCCTCTTATCTACCATCTCCTCCTTCCACAAATAAATACTCCAGTTGCTAAATCATGTGTAAGGGATGAAATAATTCTTAAATACTTTGAGAAGCAAGTCAGGTTATCTGTTTGGTATGCTGTGATTTATTTGACAAATGATCACAGAGAAGGATAGGGCACACAAATATTTCAGTGTTCTTGCTTTGTCACTTTTGAAATTTCTCTTTCTTAATTTCCTTTATTTCAGCTCCTAAGCACAATTAGTATGTGCATGTATGTGTCAGGTGCAAGATGATGTGTATGTCCTCCTAGAATTTACTTTTCATAGTTCAATATAGTTTTTCAAATTTTCTGAAAGAGAGAAATGAAGCACAAGACACTGAATAAGTTGTCAACTTTGATGTATTGCTTCTCAGCCACAGTAATGCATAGCTTTGGTTTAGCAAAAATGTTCTCGGGCCTTTGCCAGCCCTCAAGAAATCTTACGGTGGATTGTACTTCCGAAGTTATTACTTTATTCTTTAGACTACTTTTTTCTGCTCACACTTTCGGGTATTTTCTATATAATTTTTATCCAATACAAATTTTTTTCAGCTAATAATATGCATTGGTTTTGAGTCCTCAAACCTGGCAGTTCTGCTTGCAACAGCTTTCAGTAAGTGAATGAACACTTGCACTATTCTAGGCCAGCAAGTGGAGATGGGCTAAAATGGGTAACAGTTACATGTTACAAAACACTTCAAAAAGGAAGGGAGTGTGCAAAGAATCAGGAAATACTCTTGGATCGCAAGAAGTCATCTGTGTTTGGGTCTGTACTCTGGTGGTGTTCCTTATGGGTGTTTGTCTACCCTGTTCTCGAGGACTACTCGCAGTAGATATTTCCTACGTCACAGGCAACTTACTTCAGTCCTTCATTATCTTTACTAATGGAAAACTTTTCTTATTATTTACCATGTCTCTCTTTTGCTGCGATTAAGACTACTACTTTGTCCTATGCACAGTGAGTGGGCGGAACAAATGAATCCCTTCCTCTTTGCAGCAGTCCTTTATAATCCAGTAAGACTCTTACCAATATCACAGAATCACAGAATAGTAGGGGTTGGAAGGGACCTCCGTGGGTCATCTAGTCCAACCCCCCTGCCGAAGCAGGGTCACCTACAGCAGGCTGCACAGGACCTTGTCCAGGCGGGTCTTGAATATCTCCAGAG
>Ga0065711_1049813_pt1 | contig 11120 bp, 4 predicted proteins | sample Hoacrofraction12_FD_59098 | JGI IMG/M metagenome (GOLD analysis project Ga0065711, IMG submission 59098) | Hoatzin crop microbial communities from Cojedes, Venezuela - Epithelial fraction 12 v2 (version 2) | ecosystem: Host-associated > Birds > Digestive system > Esophagus > Crop | place... | reverse complement strand
ATTCTGTGATTCTGTGATTCTGTGATTCTGTGATAATACATACCTAAATATTTAAAATTTAATGTTTTACTTTCCTTCCTTTTTTTCCTTCTTGATTTGCACACTTTTCAGAACAAGGAGGAAGTGTGTGTGTACATATATATAAATATATATATGTAGTGTATAGTTAACTCAGATATATACAGCATATACAACATGCAGTTTCCAAACACAGGATTTGATGTGTGTACTCCTGGATGTACATACTTGTTAGAATTATCTAGTCACATGGATCCAGATACTCATTGCACCTTTTCAGGCATACAGAAATACGAAGGTGCAAACAAACCTGAGCTCGTCTGCCTACATTCTGACTTGGCCAGAAATGAGGCACCACTGCTTCTGAGAACAGAGAGCTGAATAAGGCCACAGCGCACTCAAACAAATATGCTGTGCATTTAATTTACAGCTGTATGTCCCTTGAATCCGCTACACCCTGTCTCCAATTGCATCCATCCACCTCTAAATTCTTTCTTGTAGTCATGACCTTCAGCATTACTATAAAGGATAATAATTATTTCTGTTAGCATACTTCAACTTTCTCTTGTTTCAGGGATCACCTTTTTTTTCCCATTTAACATTGTTGAAAATTAACGTGCAGTTATTGCTTTTCCCTGTTCAATAATAACAAACCTTTTCCCAACAGTTTAAATAGACAATTCGATTAAATATTGCTGTGAAATTTTTCTACATGTTTGCTTGTATTTCATTCTATAAACCTTGCACAATCTTTACAATGAAGTGTTTGATAATGTTTATTTTATTTTTAAATAATTTTTTCATGACCAAAATTAGGGATTAGATTTTGTTGCTTTTCCTTCTTTAAACAAAGAGGAGGTGGGTAAAGATGGTGGGATTGATGACTTCTACAGGCAACAGAGAATATTTTATTAATTCATTATGTTTACAGGTTTGAGGAAGTAAAACATAATGACCACAGAAACACTCTGTGGTCTTAATGTATGTCATCTATCTAATGCCCTGAAGAAAAAGATATCATATTCTATATATTTAAATGTGCTTCTCCAATAAGGTTGCTGTTTTGTTGTTCTAAATTTTGAAAAATCACAAGGGGTATTTTCACAAAAACCATTAACAAATAAGGTTTGTGCTCACACTTCCTGCACGCTGTTTTGAAAATTGATCCCTAAGGGCCTAATTAGCTATTATGTACTTTTCCTACTGAAAAAGGAAAAGGAATTTTTACGCTTAGAATAACTCCGCAACAAAAATCTTCCAGAATATTTAATCTCTTTTATTCAGTATCTCACCACAGAATTAATCAAATCTCACAGGACTCGATCCCAGCATTCTGTGAAAGGACCACACAGATTCACCCCACCAAATATCAGTATTCGTGATCAACACAAAAAGCTGTAAATTTATCACGTCTTAATCCTGCCAGATGTTAAGTCCTCTTAGCTTGTATTGAAATTAGAGATGAAAAAGAAGCAGCTGGATCCTTCAGAAGAATGAACTGAAAGTGTAGATGCTTGTGCAGCACACTGCATTAAAAGAAGATGAAAATGAATATGAAGAGTATGCAGAAAAGGTGTGGTGTGATTACAATGACTTGTAAGTCTCAGTTTAAGACCTCCATGATGGCAGAAATGGGCATCTTAATTTTTTTCATCTCTCAAGCATGCTACTAATTTGTCCACAGCATTTAGCAAGCAAGTGCTTAGGTCCACATAAAATGTAGAGAGGCACAGCACTGAAATGTTTCTGTGTGTTGGATTTCTTGTTAGAAAATTACTTGATATGCTTGGGACATTACTTTTCTTGGTCTTCAGTATCCACTGACTCCCACCAGCTCTCACATTTACTTTGTCCTGTTGAACTATCAAGTGGCATGCACAAATGCTTTCCACAAAGATCAAAATTATTGCCCTTCAAAGCTACCTTCTACAACCTTGCAGGTAGAATCCTCCAATTAGGAGTTCTTGTAAGTCAGTGATCTTCATAGAAGTGAATTTTACCAAGAGATGTACACTGTCTGGGAATCCAATTATCTGTTTGACAAATGTTGGACTTTGGGATATTTACTCCTCACTCAGAACAAAAACAAAACTGAAAACATGTTATTGAAAAAAGAAAATGAGATTAATACATTGCTTAACTCTACATTATACTTTTCAGAAAATAAATAAACAGTAAATTTTCAGTGTGAATCACGCTTCTCAAATGTTACTAGATTATTTTAAAAATATTGTAGAATCAAAATAATTAACAAGTTGTTCTTGAAGAAAGAAAAATCAAGTTATTCCATTCTGAAAAGGATTAAATGAAATATTTTGGCCTTAATGATATTTAAATCAAAATCTGAAAGTAAAATCTGCCAATATGTGTATCTGTCCTAGAAACATTTTACTTTTAACAAATCATCATTTTACATAAAAATACCTTTTGATAAAATTTAAATGAACAACATTATTTGAAACACACCCAGTGTGATACTAAGAAATATGATCTCCTGGCTTTATCTGAAGGTGAATATGTTCCCTGTTAGAGGACAGATTCAAGAAATATTATATCACAGTTTGAAAAACTTTATAAATCAATGTTGACTTGTGTATTTTGAAGGCTAAGCCTGTGTGTAGACCAATAAGTTGACCAGAATAATTTTAGCGAAAGAAAAATATTAATGTAACTACTGGTTTAACTAGAAAGTCAACTGTAGCTGAAGTGGTAGATGGATTGTAGGTTTTAGAGCATGGTTGTAGTTAAACAAAAGACTTGTCAAATACTTGTCAGAAACACATTCTTAGTGACATGTAAAGACATGAAATTATTAATTACTCTTAATAGTAATGGAAATGTTCAAAGAATAAATGGCAGTGGGTTTTTTTCTTCCATAATCACACACAAAATAAAACCCATGTTTAGTACTGAAGTAGTCTAACCATGTCACTACAGAATGCAAACGAGTTACATGTGATCATTCAAACACTAGTATCTCATTCTAAGAATTTCACCACAATATACTTTTTTGATTAAATCACGTTAAAGTGAAGAACAGCCATTCTGAATGCAAGTAATTTTGAGTTAAGTTAAAAGACTATGGCAAAACAGCATTGAAGCGTAATTAATTGCCAATTAATTTCTATTGTTAACTCATCCATGATACACATAAATCTGGTATTTTGTAATAATGATTTCAAAAAGGTCTATGTGTTCATTTGTAAAATACACTGGAAAAAAAAATCAGTGATAAAGACATGTTTTCTCTTGGTTTCCTGATAATTAATCTTTCTTCTATGTATAACCAAAGCTAAATTTATCCCTTGGTATTTCCACTGATTTCAGCACAGTTCAGGCATTATGAACTTCAGTATTTTTCTTTTTTATAAGGAATTTCATTTTAATGCCAATGCTGTACAATATTATTACTGAGAAGTAGCCAGCAAGGCAGACTGAGAGATAACACAACCATAACATAGAATCATATGTACTATAAGCACTAGAGGAGTAAAGGGCAGTCTGGTTTTACTGATGGAAATCCATATCACAGAAAATACACAGAATAGCATTTTACTAAATCTTATATATTTTTCAATTTAAATTCTGATTCTGACTTCACGTTTTATATTCTCCTAGCTAGGAAAGGTTTTAAATAACTTGCACTTATTGTGTATTTTGCAATTATAATAAGGTTGGGCAATTATACAGAGAGATTTTTTTCCATTTATTTCTAATTTGATGCTTTCCCAAGAGCATGAAATCCAAATAAAATCTCTGCAGTTCTAAAAGAAGGCAAAAGGATACATAAAAGCTATTTATAAGTAGGTAAAAATGGTCAGAGTCTCTTATCAACCTGCTGTCAGTTTAAGAGAGTGATCATGTGGGATGGATATACCGGTATACAGCAGTGAAGAACTGAGTAAATGTCAGCAGTACTTAACAAAAAAAAGGCATTAAAATTATGTTAAATATTAGTTAAAAATGGATCTTGTGATATCTCAGAGCTGTTGCTATTCTGGGGGATGAGAAGCAAAGATTTTAATTATGGGCTGTTTCCAGGGTGCTCCAATCTCTGGACCAACAGGAGCTGGCTCCATATTTAGGGTCCCTTAGAAGTGTGGAAAGTCAGCCTACCATTTTCCAGTCACGTCATTCAACACAAGCATGCCTTTCCCCATTTTCCCTTCACTGAGTGCTCTGACCATTTTCCCAAGCACATTACTGTCATCACAAATTTACACGCTACAGGAGCTACAGTCCTGTGCAAAGCTAACATCTCCTCTGTAGTAGTGCAAAGAATAGCTGCCAAATTCATTTTACACTTTTGCCTATGTCCAGCTGAGATGAGGACTGCCAGTGCCTTTTTTGACCTAAGAGAGTGGCAGAGAAAGGTGTCAGTGGCTGTGAGAGGCTGTAGGTGTGGCAGCTGCTTGAACCTCTGTTATCCACTCCATCCCTCATTCCTGAAATAAATAGAATAACTGTTAGACATACCATAATAACAGAATGGAAAAGGGAACTCAGTTTTTAAAATAACTTTATATCAGTGATGGGATACGCAGTATATGGGCAGTTACCAAAGGACAGGCACGGTTAGTCAGACTTTGGCATAGAGTTCTCAGAGTTTGAAAATTTGCAGTCTTTGGGCAGGAAAGCAGAAGATCAATCTAATTCCATACAATGTTTGTAAAAAAACCACCACTGTAAGGATCTTCATTTTGAATCAAGTATATGTACATTAGGTGTCAGAGTCAATGTTTTATTGGCATGAGGGCTGCAGAGGTGGCCTCTGTGAGAAGAGGCCAGGGGCTGCCTCTTGCTGAACACAGGCAGTTCCACAACAGACCCACCTCCAGACACAGCTAAGCACACCAACCAAGCTGGTGGTACCTCTGGCAAAACCAATGTAGGATAGGGCAAAACAATGCCTGGTGTGTGAGGAATGAGGAGAAAAAATCTATGAGAAAAACCCCTTTGAGTACCAAGGTGAGAGAAGGAGGTAATGAGGTGCTTCAGATGGTGGATTAGATATCCACACTGTAGCCTGCAGAGGACCCCACACCAGAGCAGGTGGATGTTCTCTGAAGGAACTGTGGCCCATCGGAAGGGCCCACGCTGGACCAGGGGAAAAGTACAAGGAGGAAGGAACAGCAGAGAGGAACTGTCATGGTCTCACCACAGCCCTCATTCTCTATTCATCCCACTGCGGGGGAGGAGGTAGAGAAGTTGGGAAGGCAGGAGTGAGGCTGAACCTGGAAAAAAGGTGTGGGAGGAAAGAGTTTTATGATTTTGTGTCTTTGTTTCTCGCCATCCAGATATATATTAGTTGACAATAAATTACATTTATTTTCCCCAGTTCAATTCTGGTTTACCCATGATGACAATAGGTAAGTGATTTCCTTGTGTTTAAGTCAAGCTACAAGCTTTTCCATCCCATTTTTACTACATGTCTTGTGGAGGAGGGGCAGTGAGAGAGCGGCTGGGTTGGCATCTGGCAGCCAGCCAAGGTCAACCTACCACAACATAGTTAAATTTCAAAGAATTTAAAAAAAGGAAGAGAGCAAATGAAATTATTGATTAATAAAAATAAAATTACTAAAATTGCTGTATTTGGAATATAAAATTTAATAATTAGTATATGCTTATGGACAGCTGTTATAATGTTTCATTTTAAGTAGAATTTACTTGTAGAAATATGTAAGCTTTCACAGAAGTTTAAGTATGAAAGTGAAAGTTAGATAAAAGATACTATTTTAATGAAGCCTCAGCTCTTACACTAAAATGCTTGGACAGCCAGAATGCATTATTTGAAAAAAGTACTATAGAAATTAACCACATAGAACTGTTCTTCTTTTGGTGTTTGTTTGTTTGTTTGTTTTAATTTAAACATTTATAGAGGAATTCTTGCTTAAAATATCTTTTGGACAATATTTGGAATAGCACAAATAACTTGAGATAAAAGCAGAGAAGTCATCTTTAAGACCTTAACAGTTTTGTCTACCATGTTTAAACAGTATTTCCCTAAATTAACAGTTTTGTTTACCATGTCTAAACAGTATTTCCCTAAATTTACAGTATTTCAAAAATACTAGATTATTGCCTTAAGCTTCGGATAATTGCCCCATATTATTGCTGTAGCAATCTGGATAAATGAATAATGAACCCACCCCTTAATGATTAAACAAAATGTGTTTAGGAATGAAAATGAAGTACTAAGGTAGTTTTTAAAAAAAATATCCATCTGTTTGCCATAGATCGCAGCAGTGCCAAGTTTCTAGCTGTGAAAATGTCCAACAAGCTGAAACTTACATAAGAAAACTACAGTCCATTCTCTTCTCTCTTTTTTCACACCATTTGAATTGCCTTTGGAATATTGTTACAGATAGAACATAAAGTATAAAAGATATACTGCAGGTATATGAGCTCACAGGATATAGAAAACAGGTTCGCAGCTTACTTTCTAGTGAAGTAATTCAGTTTGCCTTCAGGAGAAACCCACTCCTAAACAAAGTAGGGCCACTGTCTGTGGCTATGGTGAAACAGTCAGTAAGTAAAATTTTACTAGAGAGACATCTGTTATTGTGGGCTGTTGGTCTGAGGTAAGGTAGGATTGTTTTTCTATAGGAGTTGTGGGTTTTGTCATATGTTTAGCATAGATTGCACATTATGCAAAGAACTAGGGTACTGTGAAGAAAGGTAAACTCGGTAGTGTATTTTATGAACATATGTTTGCTTATTCCATGTATCCTAGTTATAAGGACTTGTTATTACAAATTATATGGCATCCAGAACCTAAATTATAGAGGAAAGTACACATTCAAACAAATTAGTTTTACTTCAAGAAAAATTTACTCTGTATTCAAAATATGCACTCACACAGGTATACATCATCTCCAAGGACTCAGAAACTGATTCAGGTACTTGTTATAACAATAAGCATAATTGGTAACTTCCACTGTTTCCCTTAGCATTTTGAAATAAACCACTTGACAAAAAAAAATGCACCGCTATTAGCACCTTGACTTGCTCAGCCATTGTTTGTCCTCCCTAAAGTTGGGATGCAATAACAGCTACCAGAAGATCACACTGTTCTCATATTATCCTCTTACTGATGCAAGAAATGTGCCAAATGCTGCATTCCAGAGTTGTCATCAAAAGTGAGACAAGGTCTTTAATACATGACATCTGGCTTCCCGCCTCTCTTCCCGTGCTCTCTGAATAGCAGATGGACCTCAATGCCAGAAGTATGTCTAACTCACTCGATCAAGCAACATCCCCTTAGAAATTATGCAATGGTTAGTGCATGCCCTCCAAAACTGAAGATGAAGAAGCCTCCTGCAGAGCAGAGGGGAATATTATTTGTAGTTCTAGACCTGAGCATTAATCACAACAAGGTCAGACACACAAGGAAACCCTATACATTTAAATGATTCAAAGCTATCAAACTGAGCTTGTAAGGCTATGTTTTTACCATGGCTATCCATGCTTTCCCTCATATAGTTTGTCACATTTGCAGGCTTGTTTTATCTCTGAATACAAGTCCTTGCTAGCAGTAATGGGTTTTCCACAAGTGATTGTACAGTGTCTCCCACCAGGAATTTCTAATACTGACTGGGCAGGTGAGTCAGTACCTGTAAATTTGGTTTATGTAGCACAAGAGGATGTAGGAAATGAGAATAAAAGCAGCAACCTTCCTCAGTAAAGGTCATCTGAGAGCTCATAAAATAATTTCAAGTACAATTTTTGTTTAAAAAAACAGGTTTTTTGTTTAAAAAAACAGAAATTTTTTTCTCACTAAATATTCCCTTAGTTTAGGTGAAAACAGAATAATTTTTTCCCCAATGTCATTAAAACAGCAATCATTGACTGAAAAGAATCACAGATGGAATTGTTTGAGTAGCTGCAGCCAACCCTCTTTGCATTTTAACACGCATGAACAAAGTATGTACCTCATGCACTTCAGAATGATGCAGAAAGGGAACATAAAACAGCGTGGCTTGGTAACTTGGAAATACAGACTCTCACAAACATGACCATCTCCCAGTGATGTACATTTTGCTTTAATATTGTGAATAATAAATACACTAATGTATCACCAGAATTAGTTCTTGGTCCATGGGAAAATGGTCATTTTAGATACTGAAGGACTGAATGATTGAGGAGATCAGTAACACAAAAAGCAGACAAAACCCGTTCATTTGACTGTTCTGAATATCAGATAAGCTGAATAAATGGTTTTAGCATAGTTCTCAAGGTACCAAAAAGCTGTTAGTACTAACTGATACTTTTACTGGTAGTCTCAGCAGCAAGGTCATGCAATGAGATTACCACTAGATCTGAAGCACATCACAGGGGCCTGAAGCTTATACAGATCTCACCTTTGCTGTGTCCTGTCTGAGCTACAGATTTTATTCTCAAAGGCTGTTAATTTGTAATTTTCTATGAGCACTAAAACTTGAAAATATTAGCTAGTGCCTTCTATGGATAAATCTAAAAATAGAAGTTTTGAAGGAAAAAAGTCATTTAAACTTACTGTTAGCTTCCATTGTTAAAAGCATCTATAACCAACAGAGAGTGTGAGAAGGATGAGTAATCCTGGCACCTCTTCTATATTTCAGCTCCCTACATCCTTTCTTGTTTGTCTAGCTGTCACATAAATTTAGGAATTTACCATTTTCAAAGGTATATACACCAATGGTATACATAGAGCACATTATATACCCCCTATTGAACTGTGTGAGCAACATAAACAAAAGGCCAGGTGCTTCTCTGGTGCCCCTGAATGCAACCTGACATGCTCTCAAGAATCCAAATCCCACCCAACATCAGATTTCAAGTCACAGAAGCGTCAGTCATTTATGACATTAATTTAGGACAAGATTATTTTGTTATTCTAAATATTTCCCCAGAAAGGGTGATTCTCGTGTTTGTACTTGCAGGAACCGGATATAGATTTCAGGATTCCTCCTCCTGCCCCTGTGAGAGGCTGCAGCCTGCACACACATGCATGTTGATGTAGCCTCCATGTGGGCAGCACCTCCACTCCATGGATCAGCCTTCCTTCACACAATAACCCACCCTCCACCTTCATCTTCCCTCCCCAGCGCTGCCGCCTTGGTGAAGGGGAGCCCATCATACCCAGAGGAGTGGGCAGGCACAGTTCAGCCTGGCTGCAGTGCTGGGCATAGGGACGGAAAAAGAATGGCAGTATAAAGGATGCTTTTCTGTTTGGGATGGAAAAGACTGTGAGGAAGAAGGCGAGGCTGAGGACAAAGTCTACCACAGAGCCAAGCACGTATCACTCAGCCCAGCCTGGGCTTCCCATTGGCAGGGGCGGCAGCAGCATTGAGAAGCCCAACCTGTGCCTTGTGCAGCCAGATACTTTTTACACAAATATTGCAAAGCTATATTAAGCCTTCTGTTTGATACGTTGTGGATTTTCCCTCTGGGCCTACCGCACATTACATCAGTCTATGTGTTCACCGAAAGTCAAGTCCTCTAGAAGGAGGATGTTATTTCATTTGGCCCTTCCTATGACTGAAAAAGACGTGTGGCCTGCTGAAAAGACTGCTCTGCCCTCCTCCCCAGACAAGGACACTACCTGAAGCTGGTACCTCCAGAAATGTTTATGAGAGTCACAGATTAGTAATTCTCATACCCTGCTGTTTAGGTTCTCCTGTATAAAGTAGATATCAGTCTCAAATATGATAAACAGTATTGTGACACAGATATTGAAATATACTTTCTTGGTTTCTTGCAAAAAGGGAGCAAGTGGTAATTCATAACCGATGAGGTTGTTTATTAGCTTTGAATGGTCACATGAATTGTTCACAAATGACCTTCAGATGCCGCCATTAAAAATTTCAGAGGACAATGCTTGTAAAAGTGAGTAATCTTGAAAAGATAATTAATGTGTTCTATACCTTATCTACTGATTATTATTTTCCAAACTTCAGAGGCATTAAAATGTTAATTACTCTTAGAATGTTTTTACATGTAAATGAACATTTTTCAGTCAATCTCTTCTGATCTCTTAAAATAATACAACAGTAGAGCTTGATGAATTAAAACCAGCACTTCCACCAAAGAAGCACTTCCTTCTCCCTCTGTCCATCACCAATTTATTGACAGCTTTCATTTCACTTTTTCTGTTTTGTTTTATGCTAGATTAGTTACAGTGCATGATGCAGAAATCAAATGTTTCTGCTACTGCACAGAAATGGAGAAGGGACATGTATTGCTGTTTAAGTGGCAGTGACACATTGACAGCACATGGCACTCCATCCTTACAATCAAATACTAACTTGACTAAAGAGACCAATATCCAGGTACTGTATCTCCAGTGAGCTTAATCGACCTCATCTTTCCCCCCGCCCCCTAAAAAAATATTACTTTAAGAAAGAGTGAGTTAGGATGGAGCCAAAATAGAAATTCTTCAGTCCTGGAAGAAGCAATAAGCAATAGCATGACAGAAGAATTGTTTTAATTAAATACCCCCAACTTCCTTAATCCGTATCATGAAGATTTCTTCCCGTAGCCTTCAACAGCTAGAATCATGGAGTAACTTATCCCATTTTTGTAATCAGCCCTAAGCCTATGCTGTCAAGCTTTATCCACTAAAAAATAAGGTTTCAACTTACAGGGTTTTTTGTAGCTATGTTTTTCTTTCTTTTTTTTTTTTTTTTTTAATTGGGAAGCACATGCATTGGTTTCATAATAAAAAGTCTGCAGTTTAATACACATCAGCATCAGTTTTCCAAGGGATATGCATATGTCTGCATGTGAAGCTGTGTCCTATAAATTGGTTACAGCTTCAGACTGCTTTGTTTTAGGATAATAAATTTAATAAATAAATAAATAAATAAATTTCCTTCTCTGGAGATATTCAAGACCCGCCTGGACAAGGTCCTGTGCAGCCTGTTGTAGGTGACCCTTCTTTGGCAGGAGGGTTGGACTAGATGACCCACAGAGGTCCCTTCCAACCTCTACCATTCTGTGATTCTGTGATTCTGTGATTCTGTGATAATACATACCTAAATATTTAAAATTTAATGTTTTACTTTCCTTCCTTTTTTTCCTTCTTGATTTGCACACTTTTCAGAACAAGGAGGAAGTGTGTG
>Ga0065711_1049812_pt1 | contig 11121 bp, 7 predicted proteins | sample Hoacrofraction12_FD_59098 | JGI IMG/M metagenome (GOLD analysis project Ga0065711, IMG submission 59098) | Hoatzin crop microbial communities from Cojedes, Venezuela - Epithelial fraction 12 v2 (version 2) | ecosystem: Host-associated > Birds > Digestive system > Esophagus > Crop | place... | reverse complement strand
GGAGGTTGTGGAGTCTCCTTCTCTGGAGATATTCAAGACCCGCCTGGACAAGGTCCTGTGCAGGCTGCTGTAGGTGACCCTGATTCGGCAGGAGGGTTGGACTAGATGACCCACAGAGGTCCCTTCCAACCCCTACTATTCTGTGATTCTGTGATTCTGTGATTCCTCTAGTTAGCACTTGCAATTTTTTTAGTCGATGAGACTAATCTTGTTAAGCTTTCCTCTGAAATCATGAGAAATACTTAAGTTCTTGAAAATGCAATATTATAACTTAAATATAACACAAACCATATTATGAGTCAAATGAATTCAAACCCAGGGACAAAAAACAGGGAGGAAATGTCTACAAACTTCAATAAGTGCTTGATAAGAAACTTCTCAAACCTCAAAAGGTGTGGTTGTGGAAAACAATTGTGAAGTTCAACAGGATGACAGACAAATAAAGTCTTAAGCTCTTATATACTGGTCTGTTACATTGATATGTAAGACATACCAGTAGTCCGGTCTTGTGGCGTACATGTGGATGTTCAACACTAATGTTGGTAAATTATTTTGTGATTGTAATTCATGGTCTCTATTGCCAGTAAGTTGAGTTGTACAGAATTTCATTTCATATTTTACACTGTGTTGCATAGTATATGGTCTAGTTGTAAATTGCCATTTACCCACAAGAGAAAATTTTGCAAACTGACATGTAAAACATTTTCAAGGCTTTCTGCCTAGTGGAAGATTACAGCTCATGTACATACAGTACATAAAGAATTTTCTACTGTGAGGAGATATAACTGAAAGGCAAGAGGAAATACAAAAGTAGCATAAAGGATTAATTCACCGACTCAGTTAAATAGAAGTATTATCCAATGAATGTTGCAAATTATGATGCCATATTTTGAAAACGGTTCTATATTTGGACAGCACATGAGAAGAAGTATATGATTATATGTCTTCATAAGATGATGGGTGAAATTTAGAGTAGTAGAACTTATGCTATGTAATTTTGATCAAGACAGACTCTCTTCACAGGTTGAACAACTGCCTACAAAAGTCCTAGTAGAAAAGAGACACACTAAATTTGCATCATGAAAAGCTGTCTGTGGCATGTAGAAAAATAGATGAAGTCCCCTTAAATCTGTGCGGATAATCACAAAGAATTGCAGTAGCCAGCAGTGAGTGATTGTGTTTTCTCTACTATCAGTATCATAAATACCTGTACATGTGACCTAGATGTTTCTACATTGCTGATGGATGAACAATGAAAGAAGAATATGGATGGACTTGTTTTAATAAGTGAGACAACACTATGGCCAATACTGCACATGTGTGCAACCCGTGTGCGTTTCAGAAGTTTATATAGGTTTAAAATTCATTGACCATGAGTTCCCTCATTTACCTCAGTCTCTTTGCATAGCTCAGAAGAGTAGATATTGCTACAAAATATGGCCAAGCTGGACTTTTAGTTAAGACAATACAGTTGTCCTCTGCAATTGATGATATTGGTAAGTAGGAGGTAGTGGAATCACTTGGGTTATTAGGGATGAAGTATCGATTGTAATCGGTAATCCAGATGAATCAAGGGTATGCTGCAAAGCAATGTTGTTTGGAGATGTGCTATCTCCTAAATATGATGATGCCAGACATTGGCAGGTGTAAGTATGGTACAGGTCCAAACCCATAGTATGTGCAAGTATGAAACTGGTCTAGTGATCTCAATAAATACCGAAGGAACCTTATTTAGTCTGATTCTGTAGGTTCTAGAAAATAAGTCCTCATGGAGAACAGGAACACAAAGTTGCTAAAGGAGCTTTCTAATTCTACAGAACTGAGAAGAAAGAGACAGAGACTCAATGGAAACCTTAGGCAACTTCACTCAGTCTCATAAGGCAATTGGCAGGTGATTTCTTTTACTTGCTTTCCCAAAGAATCTTAGTGGCATCAAGTAGGCTGTTTATTGCATAATTTCTCTCAATTTAAGAGGCAGTAAAGTGATGCTATGTTTGTGAAAAGGTAACTCTGAAAGTTACTTCTCATCATCACTGAGCAGAATGAAAGGTAGTGAGAGCAGGAGTGCATAGCATAGCTTTTAAAGACTGGACAGGAGATAACGAGCAGGGATTAGGGAAAACCAAAGGTAAGGTGTCCTGGTTTTGGTTAAAACAGAATCAATTCTGCACCAGGTGAGATCAGTGGGGAAAAAGTGGTTCATCTGTCAAAGAAGGGGAATAGAAGAAATGGGAGGGAGTATTTTTTAATTTCTGTGGCCTTCAAAATGGCTTTTAACTATTATGAGGTCAAAAAGAAGATAAAAAATTGCAATGGCAATTCTAAAAAATCCTACAAAATTCAAGAAAATAAAAAAAGTCCAAAAAAGCACAACATCTTATTTACAGAATCACAAGTTTGCTGAATGGTAGAAGTTTAAAGGAGACCGCTGGAGAACGTCTAGTCCAACTGCCTGCTAGAACTGCTTGCTCAGGGCCATGTCCAGTTGGTTTGAATATCTTCAAAGATGGACACTCCACCACTTCTCTGGCCAACTTGTTTAAGGTTCTGACTACCCTCAAAGTAAAACATTTTGTCTTGCATTTAGACTGAATTTCATGTATTTCAATTTATGTCCGTTTCCTCTTGTCCTGTCACAGGACACCTTTGAGAAGATTCAGTTTGATTTTCTTTGTTCCATCTATTAGATATTTTTACATGTTATTTAGATTGCCTCTCACACTTCTGTTTTCCAGGCTGAATAGCCTGAGCTCTCAGCATTTCTTCATGTGAGATGCTCCAATCCCTTAGTTATCTTAGTGCCCCTTTGCTGGACTTGCATGTCCATGTCTCTCTTCTACTAAGGAGCCCAGACCTGGACAAAATGTTCCAGAAATGCCTCACCAGAGCTGAGCAAAGGGAAAAGATCAGCTCCTTCAACCTATTCCCTGCAATGCTGCTCTTAATACAGCCCGGAGGCTGTTACTTCTTTGCCACAATGGCACATTGCTGAGTCAGGATCAATGTGGTGTCCATCAGGACCCTTAGGGCCTCTTCTGCCATGCTCTGAATAGACCTTGTGAATTTCCCATTTGTTTAAATATTTCCTAACCGGATCCTTCTCCATCAAGGTTAAGTCCTCCTTGCTGTGGACTTTTCCACTAATCTCAGGGGACTGGGATTGCTGAGGGTCAGTCTTGACAGTTGTTGAGGTTTATCCTGCCAGCCAGCAACAAGGACCAGGCAGCCACTTGCTCACACCTCCCCGCCCCTGCAGTGGGATGGGGAGGAGAATAAACAGTTTAATAAAATAACATAGGAAGGAATAATAATAAAGAATATGAAAAAAAGTGATACACAATACAATTTTTCTCACTGCCCAATGACCAATTGCACAGCCTGGCCCCAAGCAGCAATCGTGGAACCCATGGAACTCCTGGAATTTGTGGATCTCCACCCTCAGGCCAACCCACATTTATAAAATGAGCATGACATCTACGGTATGGAATATTTCCATTGGCCAGTTTGGGTTAGCTGCCTGACTATGATCCCTCTCAGCTCATAAACCTGCTCATTAGCCAAACATGGAATAATGAAAAGAGGTCCTTGATTTCTTATAAAGAACTGAAACCATCAATGTATTCTCAACATTATTCTCATACTAAATCCAAAATGTAGCAGCTACTGGGAAGAAAATTAACTCTATCCCAGCTGAAACCAGGACACCAGTAAACAGTGAGGTGAAGACAGTGCGGAGTATCTTGGCCTTTTTCTTTCCTTTCTCCTGCCCCTCTGTCCTATTCAGCAGCAGACCCACATTTGCCCTAGTCTTCCTTTTGTTGCTGGCAAACACATCAAAGCCCTTCTTGTTGACCTTCATGTCCCTTACAAGATTCAACTCCAGAACTACAGCTTTTCTAACCCTGTACCTTCAGATGACATCTATATTCTTCCTGGGGCACCTGTCCCTGCTTCAACCTCCTGTACCCTTCAGTTTTACATCTGTTTTTTGTCAGGAGCTCCTTGTTCACGCATGCAGGCCCTCTGCTACCTTTACTTCATTTCCTACTCATCGAGGTGGATGATTCTTGAGCATGGAGCAGGTGATCCTTGAAAACCAGCCAGCTCTTCTGGCCCCGTCTTCTCTCTAGGACAGTCTCCCATTGAATTCTTCCAAGCAGGTGCCTGAACAGGTCAAAATCTTCTCTCCTAAAGACCAGGGTAGTGATCTTACTGTTTGCCTTATTTCCTTTTCTCAGGGTCCTGACCTCCGTCATCTTGTTATCACTACAGCCAAGGCTACTCCCAACCTTTATATTCCCAACCAGTACTTTCTTGTTTGTAAGTATGAAGTCTAGTAGAGCATCTCCCCACACTGGCTTCTGTATCACCTGTGTCCCTCATGAGGATGAAAGCCTGTGAACATGAGGCTTCTTCCAGTTGTCAGAGAAGGAAGGCCTCATCTGCTGTTTCATCCTGATCAGGCAGTCTGTAGCAGACACCCACCACAATGATGCCTATCTTTGCTTACCAGTCCTGACTCATCAGTTGTTAGTTGACCCGTTGTCTGTCCTCACTTTAGTTCCGTGCATTCCCACTGCTCTCACACAAAGGGTGACCCTTGTCACCTAACTGACCTGTTCTTGCTAAAGAGCCTGTATCTTTCATGCCAGCACTCCAGGCATGCAAGATGTCACACCACACAGCTGTGATCTCACTGAGGTCATAACTCTGCAACTGCATGCAGACCTCTGAACCTTCCTGTTTGCTCTTTGTGTTGAGTGCACAAGTGCAGGCTCTTTGGAGAGGCACCCAGTCATGCTGATTTCCTAGAAAAAGGAAAAGGGCTTTTCCTGTGATGCTGTACTGTAGACATTCACACATTTATGTGCACATGCTTGAAGTGGACCCCTTTCAGACCTGTTTGTTACCAGGTTCTTCTGCCTATAGTACTTTTCTTGCCAGCCTGGCCCACCACTTCCTCAGATGATTGTTGGCCATCATTTCCTTCCCCTGTCATTCCTCATGTAAAGTTCTTCTTACCAAATTGATCAGCCTGTTAGCAGAGATGCTTTTCCCCACTTGGTCAGGTGGGTCCATAAACAGCATTTGCTTTTTGTTATGGAAATAGAGTCTTAATTTTATGATACTAAATCTTAAATAAAATTTTACAGCTCTATTTGTCGTTGAAGAATAAATCAGTGCTGGGTCAAATGCTGATAAAACCTTAGTGCATAGGTTTTCTGGGATACTGAGTTGGTATTCAAACTTCCTGCACAAAGGAAGTCTAATCCCTAAGACCCTGTGTGGCAGTCAATTCTACAAATGTCATTACACTGAGCTAACATTTGTGCAAACATGTCCCAACAGGGCAATTATAGTACCTGGCTGAACAAGGTGAGCACACTTGTATTGAGCACCTACTCGTAGGAAACAGCTTGGGGTTTTAATACCGGTAGGAAAATGGATGACCAATTTGTCTTTGGGGCAGAATTATGGCAGCTATATGCTGTTTAAGACTCTTGTTTTATTGTCTTTTTTTATCCCGTAAATTTTTAGTGGTCTTGATATTCAGATAGCCTGCAGATTAAGTTTAAGCATAATAGATTTTTATGAAGGGGTATCATGGCTGAGGTGTACTGGTACTTGTATCTTTCCTTCTCTGCTCTTTTTTCATTTTTTTAAGGATTATTTTTCTCTCTCTTCCTTTTTTTTTCTCATTTAAAGTTTATTTTCCTGTTTCCTAAATTAACCAGGAACTTTTAAAGTATGTGAATATATAGTAATTCGGGGAGAAGAAATATCTTCAGCTCCTAGTATCTTATAAAACTAGATATTGCAGATCTGTAGGTTTTTTGTAAAGTATAACCTCTTGGTTACTATTTCTGGAGTCGAATTACAGTTAATAGAAAAACTTAAAATAGCGACAAAAGGTGAAGAATAATGCTTTACAGCAAATGGGATAGTTTCTCTATGACCTTGTTATTCACACCTCTGCAAAATCACTGAAATAATCCCTGATGACAAGATCACTATTTTGTCATTTTGGAATATAAAGTTTTCCTGAGTTTTATTAGGGCCATGGAAAAATATAGTTAGAAAATCAGTTGTTCTCCACACTCGCAATATTGATTGCTGACTGACCATATTTTAGAATAAAATAATTCTCTTGTTTTAATTTTTGTTCTGATTTTTTTTTAAGAACAGTAAAATTTCTTTCCACATGTACTTTAAAACACCCCTGTTGTTCTTTATAATAGGTCCTTTCTTTATCTACAGTCTTATTCTTACTTACTTGATCAGTCTTCCCTGGGCTTTGTTGTGGTACTTGTGATTACTGGGGACTAAAATCATAATAAGGAAGAAAGCCACTCAAAACCAAGACCTAACTGTCATAAGACCACAACTGCTACTATTCACTTATTTCCAGCTCTACATGTTCTTATTCTTTACATAAAAAGAGGTACATTTCCTTTTTATTTTTCTTTTTGAGGTAGTGTCACCAGAAGGTTAGTGATGTCACACAACGGATCATGAACAGTACAAAGTCTTTGAATTTTTTTATTGTGGAAAATATGTTTCATAATGCTTAAATTTTCCTTAGGTATATATTTCACAATATGTATTGCACAAATCTCGCTTGGGCAGTTGTTACTTAGGGAAAGTCATACAAATCTCCTTTTACACGTTCTATAAAAAGAAACAAGCAGTGTGTCTCACTAGACACTGAATTTTTTCTCTGTCTGCAGAACACACTTGAAAAATATTCTAATATAAATGTAGCTACTGTGCCTCAAGGCTTTTTAAAAGCCATACAAAACTACTTGAGACAGAAGTAATGGTCTTTTTTTCACCAGCAGCGAGAACAGAATGTGCAGTCAACTGCAATATAGTTAAAACAGAAAAAAATTTCAAGAATTTACTAGATTAATTTCTTATAATGTGTCAATCACATTGTATTACCTGAGCTCTTGGAAAATCAGTGTCTCTAAAGGATTTTGTGATGTGTCAATAATCTTGATAAGATTTTGAATATTCTGTTTAATATACAGGTATATAAGAAAGTCTGCTCTCATATGATGTGTCATACAATTATAAGCATAATCCTAATACAGAAGTGTAGTGATACTGCCCTGAATAGAGACAAGCTATACAGAAACTTTCTTCTGCTTCTGCAAGTCTCTCCTTTTAACTCTGGGGATGGCTGACAGTAAGTAAAATGTCTAAGTGTAGCTATTTGAAAAGAAATCCTGCTATTATTTTTCAATTAAAGAAGGTTATTTTGTAAAAGGTTGAGGTATGGTTGATATAGTAGGAGTGCATCCTACTTTTAATTTTTCTGCTGTGCTTTTGTCAAAAAAAACCCCTTATGAAAGACACTGAGAGGTTCGGACGGAGGGAAGTGTTTCTATATGTGTAAACAAAGGACTGAACTGAGACAATGCAGCAATATTGTCTGAGTACATATGGGAGTTACTTGGATTATTAGATAGCCACTCAGAATTTGAACTTTTTGCACTTTATCTTCTTCAGAGTGATGTATGAAGGAATGAACTTTCAGTGACATTTCTGAGTCAAATGAGAGTTATTAGTATGGCCACATGCCTGTGCATGTGTTACTCGAATGTGAAAGCAGCAACAACTGGCTTAGCCAGGCATCAAAAAAGTGTAATGAACTTTATTTGTAGCTTGGGTTAAGGTTTGACTTACCGAAGTAAGAAGGGATTTGTATGGATTGAAAAACTCTTTGCTTCTATTTATTCTTCTCTGACATGATTTTAAAATGTCACTTTAAGTAGAATGTATCCTTGGGCTGTCTATTTTGTAAGTATATAATTATAGATGGCCAACAAATGTTGAACTGTTCTAGTGTTATAAATATGCCCTGATATGATAGACACAATGAATACATTTGTCGTGTTTAAATTAGAGCATCTATTACAGAAGAAATTATTTAAAACTTTATTTATGTCACTGAATATTTAAACAAAGTTTGTTCTTATTCTGTTGGGACTTCCGCGATTCAATAACCTAAATTAAAAATGAAAATCTGAGGGAAGAAAGGGACGCAATAAAATTCTTTTGGCAGATTGGGTAGGAAAAGAGTATGAAACAGCTGGAGGGTACTTAGAATATGACAGTCCTTTTCTGTATTTCTTTTTTGTTGCTGCTTCGGGAGTATACACAAAGCCAGCTTCAATAGATGTCCTATCAAATAAGTATCTACATGAATTACAGACGTGGCTGTTGCTGAGGCATGTTTTTATCTCTGTGCCACAGACATCTTTAGTTTAAGATGCTTGTCATTCTGGCATGCAGCCTTTAACATTTGATTTGCCTGTTCTCTCCTGTGGTGCCAAGCAAACAATTTCTTAGCTCCACTGTCTGCATTTTAGCAGCTGCTGTGTCTTTGCATGTGACTATATGCTCCTTCACTAGCATCAAAATTGTTCTGGTTAATCAGAAGGAAATATCTTATGATAGGCTGCTTTCCAAAGGTTTCTAACCACTTTTCTGGGTTATTCTTTCCTTTCTAGTTCCAGTGATACCTTTTCTTTTTTCTCCCCTTGACCCACCCACCCCTCTTCCTTTTTTTTGTTTGTTTTTTTTTGTTTTGTTTTTTAGGGTGGTTTGGACAAAAGGTTCTTGCAGGACTGAGAGTATTCTATTTTCCATTCTTTCTCCAGTCAGCAAATACCTTCTTCAAGTAATGCATCTTCCAGAGTCAAAAATATTTAAATTATTAGGGAGTGTTAGACAGTTTGGCTTACACTGGCTACTGATCTTTCTGAGGTTTCTTGAACTTGCCTAAAAAAACCAAGAGACAGGACAGGTAGCAAAACTGACTTGGCACATTTTTTTCAAAACCAGTAATCACTTGCTCTGGATAGCTCTATAGAAGTATTGACTATTTATTTGTTTGTTTGTTTGTTTATTTTTAATAGTAATTTCATTAGTATGTTTCAAAAAAAAGTTACTGTTATTTCATTAGTAAATCTTAGAATATTTTACCAACAAATGTAATAACATTGTCCTACTCAATAGATGAGAAAAACGAAGTACACATGTTATAGTTTGGCTGTGACCAGCAACATAAGGGCCACGCAGTCCCCCCTACCCCCCACTGGGGTGCGGAGGAGAATAGAAAGAAATAGGGAAAAACTGGTGGGTCGGGACAAGGGCAGTTTAACAGAACAGCAAACAAAGGGAACAGGAACAACAACGACACCGATAAGGAGAATATATAAAACTAAACAGCAGAACGCAGAGAGCCACTCTCACCGCCTGCCGCTGCCGCGCGCTCTCGAGCCGCGAGACAGTGAGTTCCTGTCCCGCCGCCCCCCCCACCGTAACCCAGCATGGTGGCACATGGTATGGAATACCCGGCTCTGTTTGGCCAGGTGGGGTCAACCCGCCCGGCTGTGTCCCTTTCTGGATTCTGGTGAAAATTAACCTTGTCCTGGCCAAACCCAGGACAACACAAAAAAGGAAAGGGGTTGCTTGGCTACTGTCACTGAAGGCCACTTTGAATTTCATTTTCCAAAGGTAAAATTGATTTTTTTCGAGACAGAGTGTTCTCTGTGCCATGACGATATACGGGGTAGGGGGGGGTGGAAGCTGATTTCGGTTGGTAAAAAATTATCAGAGCGTCATGGTAGCCTGGCTTGTCTTCCTGAAGACTTTTCAATCTGTTCTTTCGCTGATGATTTTTGTCCATTCATCCTGGTAATGGACCTGTTCTTCTAATACCTTTTTTAAAATAACCCAGTTCAACTTTTGTCTGGGCTCATGGACAATCCTGTAGCAACATTATATAGACAGAAAGACATCATTTTGTTTCTATGTGTTATAATGCATCAACTAAAGTCACATGTTCACAGTTAAGGATATTTCATATCTTTAGCATGTTGAATTCATGTATGTTGAATTCACTTGTGATTTGATGTGTCTCTTAAATTATATGCAAATTTTTTTTGACCAATACTTGAATGAGCTAGTGTAGTACTTTTTGTAGTTCAATTTACTAATCCTAATCCTAATAACCTTCAATTAAAGATTACTAGAGGCAAAGTTACCTCTTAGTATTGTTTTTTCTTCTGGCACTTGCCTTGTAGGAACAGTAATAGGAGCAAAAATTGGTCCTGTTTCAAGCAATTTACTTTTACTGATAGATTAGTCCAGAGGTATGCAGATTCTTCTTTGAAATAAAAGAAAGTAAAGGATGCTCGTACCATACCAGATCATGGCAAGTCAGATGCTGAGGTAATTGGAGATAGACTGAGGAAGCAATCTTTGATTTGAGTACAACTGTTCCTCAAAGTCATGCCTGACTGACACTGTCTGGATCACCGAGAGGTGTAGCTTCTGTTTGGTCCTGAAGAAATCAGTGATGCTTATTAAATGAGTTAATCAGGAAAGTGAGTACAGAGAAGAATTATTTTCTTACACTAGCAATTATTTTCAACAGTCTATTTAACTAGAAACAGTGTTTCTGGTTGGAAAGATCCATGCTCATAAATACATTAATTAAATGCCAGTATGCAATATAGTGTAATTATGATTTTATGTTCCTAAATATAACACAGAATGTTGTGTGAATTCAGTCACAACTATATGTCTAGTTTTAACCACATACTACCTTAGTGTATATGATGATAATGTTAGTGCTGCTAGATAAACATATTAAAGCATAAAGTATTTTCAAATTAATTGTGTATCAAATTTTCCTATGGCTTTTTCCAAGACATTTTTGTTCGTGGTAGAAGATCCTTTTGGAATCTAGCTCTAGTAGGAAAAAAACTAGTCTAGATGTACTTTGACGGTGACCATGTCTAGTCCAAGATCGTGATTTTTTTCAAAAAGCAACAGGAAGCCATGTTACTAGTCCCTTAATTTAAATGCTTGCTTCGTTCCAAAGACCAATCAAATATTAATTTGTTTGTCAGTTAATTGTATCTAACCACATTTATATTGTGATGCTAAACAATTTCTTATATATGTGTCTAGTATTTAGTTCTAGAGTACGATTCCCTCTGAGGGTGACGGAGCACTGGAACAGGCTGCCCAGGGAGGTTGTGGAGTCTCCTTCTCTGGAGATATTCAAGACCCGCCTGGACAAGATCCTGTGCAGCCTACTGTAGG
>Ga0065711_1049811_pt1 | contig 11121 bp, 5 predicted proteins | sample Hoacrofraction12_FD_59098 | JGI IMG/M metagenome (GOLD analysis project Ga0065711, IMG submission 59098) | Hoatzin crop microbial communities from Cojedes, Venezuela - Epithelial fraction 12 v2 (version 2) | ecosystem: Host-associated > Birds > Digestive system > Esophagus > Crop | place... | reverse complement strand
TCACCCTCAGAGGGAAGAAGTTCTTCCTCATGTTCAGACGGAACTTCCTGTGCTTCAGTTTGTGCCCATTGCCCCTTGTCCTGTCACTGGGCACCACTGAAAGAAATCTGGCCCCATCCTCCTGACACCCACCCTTCAGATATTTATAAGTATATATTAGGTCCCCTCGCAGCCTTCTCTTGTTCAGGCTGAACAAGCCCAGCTCCCTCAGCCTCTCCTCGTAGGAGAGATGCTCTAGTCCCCTCACCTTCCTCGTAGCCCTCCGCTGGACTCTCCAGTAGCTTTATTCTGAGGACAATACAGAATAGCCTGTAAACTTCAGTGCACATAACCTTTTAATGGGGAAGTGGAACACGATTCACTGGAAATCAGAACTGAGGAAGTTCAAATGGCTTACATTGACAAAAATTATATATATGATTTCCATACTCGTCTAAAAATAACTTTACATTGTTGCACCATACTCTTTAGATTGCTGCTGGAGCAGAAGTATACTTAATTCTTCCATCTATTTAATATTTTCATTTTTAAAACTGATAGCCATTTGTCAGTAAACATCTCACAAATTGATCTAACTTCTTTCAGTAGTTTTTGATAATTTTTTTCCTGCATGGAGAATATCTTATCATTTTTTTATAGTTAATTCTTTAATCCTTTTGGTGATGGTGTTCTCTTCTTCCTCATAAACATAAACACAGAAGACAGAAGTCTATAAAGTTGGAAACACAAACTGCAGCATTTTCTTACAAATATTTGTATTTTTTATATGAGGAGAAATGATTTTTCAAAATATGCAGTGGTTTTTGCCACAAAAAAAGTGGATTTCCTACACAGATAAAATAAAAGGTTGAATTTCTCTATTCTGCATAAATACCAGTGGACACTCAGGAACAAGTGGGTAATTCTTTTGTAAGAAAGTTTACTGTAGATGCACAAGCCTGGAAAAAATGCACATCGTATTCATGTGCTACCCTATGGAACATAAAACAGCAAAAAATCTGGCCTAGGTATGAAAAAAAATTGTACGCAAATCCTTAGTGCCTAAGACCATCCTTTCATGCTGTATACAATAGCTACATTCACGTCACAGCTGTTTAGGAAGAATAATGGTTGCACCAGCCTAGGCTGGAAGTTAAGCTTAATGCTAGTTTATAGCTTAATGCTCGTTTATAGCTTAATTAGAAAATATATCCAAATAACAAAGGACAGGTAAAGGATGAAGATCATGTGGCAATAAGACTGGCATTCTCTAACCTTGCTTGCTTGTAAAACTGTACTTCTTGCACTCCAGACTTAACAGGTTTTTAGCGTAGAAACTGATCCAAAGCAAAGAAAAAACGCTTCAGAGGAACACAGGCTGGGAAAGGGCAAGAGGTACACTGGGACAGCGATGACTTACTGGCAACTGAGAAAGGGCCCAACTCAGAAATAAAACCAATGCAAAATATGTTGATTAAAGATTGTTACTACACATTTATTTGTTTAGAGCATGGAAACACTTTTCTTCTAAAATGAAGGACTAGCTGCAACACCCACCCAGGGGGTACCTCCATGTAGCTGTCTACTGAACCCAACTTCTTCAGCTTCATCCTGGTGTGGGCGACATGCACCGGATACAGGCGCTTCCGCAGGTATGTCTTAAGCATGGTCATGAAGCCTATGTGCTTTTGATACGCAATTAACCTCAAAACAGACTGCATATTTTCTCTTTATCTCTTCTATAACTTCAATTTTCAAGACTTTTGTCGCTGTTCCAGTATCCTCCACAAGACAGCACACCAGTGAGCGACCATTTCATAGAATCATAGAATCATTAAGGCTGGAAAAGATCTCTACGATCATCAAGTCCAGCTGTCAACCCAACACCACCACACCTACTAAACCACATCCCAAAGTGCCATATCCACACGTTTTTTGAACACCTCCAGGGATGGTGACTCCACCACTTCCCTGGGCAGCCTGTTCCAATGCCTGACCACTCTTTGAGTAAAGAAATTCTTCCTGATATCCAATCTAAACCTCCCCTTCAGGCCATTTCCTTTCATCCTATTGCTAGGGGTAAGTGAGAGACCTTCTCCCTCCCAGCTCCTTGCCCCATCTCTGCCCACTCAGCACCCCTGGGGTGGCACGGAGCCGCCCTCCTGCCTCCTTCTCTGGCATCTCCGCGCCCTCCCCAGAGGACATGGTGCACCTCCCAGGAGCTGCCGAGGGGCAGGGCAGGACCTCCACACCCCAAGGGCCTCCCTGCAACGCCAGCACTGCTCCAGAGCCACGAACCCCTGCCGCACATGGGCTCTGACGCCAGCCACACCATTCTGGGGTAGTGTGGACATCCATGGTGTCCTGTGAGCATGTCATTCCGGGCCCCAGCTCAGCGCTGGGCTGCGAGCTCTCAGGTCGCAGCCAAGACTTGGGCAAGGTATTTTAAATGGCACCCACATATGCCTGCATGGCTGCAGCAGAGCCATGCCTGTCACAGCCCTGGCTGCTGCTGTGTCCCTCTCGCCGCCTCCACCTCCTCCAAGTGCAGCCTGGAGATAAAGCTGCAAACCACCTCAAATCACCAGCCCCGCTCCCTCCAGATATCGCTCCAATTCCATGGACTAGAAACACACTACTTGCCTCAGCAAGATGAAAAAACCGCACCTCATTTGAAGTATCTGGCTGTAGAAATTCACTTCTCATTAGATGAGAACAAACAAGGCGAGATGACTTCTACGTCCCCCACAAGGGTTTCTATGGCAATCTCACATCAAGCTCCCCTCGCCTGAAGGCGCCATGCAGGAAAGCTCTATTCCCATTGATTTTGCAGCACTATTAAGGACTCGCAATTGCTGCTGCCACAGATCATACAGCCGTTGCTTTCATTTCAGAAAATTGCCATAATCCCATCATGCAAAGCAGTTTCAAGTGCATCAAAACACTGGACATACAGTTTAAAAAAAAACCAACAGAAACTAAGATGAATTTAAGCCAATCTGCAGGCTACAAGGCATACATCATGGCTGAAACATAGAGATGCTGAACAATACTGAATTTTGCACATAGCCTGATGGAAAATACAACAAAGCATGTCTCTACCTCATAGGAGAGGAAGGTTCAGCTCTACAGGTGGTGCACAAGAGACGTGAGCTTGATTCCCAGCTTAGCTCCGTAACGTGGGAAGTGTTTCGCTGTTTTGTAGGGAAGCATTTATAAGGGTAGCATTTATGAGAATAATTCCAAGTTGCTGCAATACTAGGGTTGATACAGGACATATGAGCAGATACGAGTTCTGCATTACAAATGGTGGGAGTTTTTAGAAAGATACTTTACTGGAAATGTGACAGTAATTCCATAGTAACAGTATAGCAATTCTACTTTTCAAAATCTAGGCTCTGTAAATCCACAACATCAAACAGCTTCGCTGACACACCATGAACAGAAGCAAAAATCACCAGCATCTTTCCCAGAGACAGCACTTCTTACACGACGCATGCCAAACATCTTCAAAACATGCAAGGGCAGTACAATACAGGGCAACCAAGGGCAGTGAAGGGGAGTGGTGACAGTCTGATGCCACGAACCTTTTGGCCTTTCAAACCAAGGCCACTACATATGTGCCATATTGAGCACAGCACAAAAAAAAAGGCAGAGAAGATTACCTATTACTACTAAAAAGGTAACTGTCTGCTAGTTTTCCAGATGCGTTGTCTGCTTACTTGCTAGCTTCTTTGACAACGTGCATTTGCCTTTTATGCATCCACTATAGGGATGAAAGTTTACCAGAACCAACCTAATGCAGCATTCCGCTGTAAAACCCTTGTTAATCCACCCCTCCTGTACAGAGTGGGATAATTACATTGTGTGAAAGACTACTAACCCATTACTGCAGTGTTGTAGCAGGCTTTAACTGAATCACATAAGGAGAAAAAAAAAATCTTTCTGGAAAATCTTTACATTTTTCTGATCTTAGCAGGGGAGTAATTCTTAAACTTTTTTTCTCATAATACTTCAGTCAAGTGAGACAATTGTTGATATATCCTCATTAAAGACCCACTGTAACAGCATGCTAATGCTGTCATTATTTTTACTGTTTGTTTCCCTCATGGAAAACCTAACTTTTTCCAAACACAACTGCGTAGTTAAATCTGGCAATGGTCACCTTAGAATCAGCTCTTGTTTTACAACTATAAGTCTCTTTGCCAAGTAAACATGAACCTGTCAATAAAAGAGATGCAAAACATTTCTACCATGACTGTAGGGTAAAATCTCCCCTCCACACCCCTTTCTTCTCTTTCTTGATTTTCTTTTCATTGGCATTTTTGTGCACACCATGGTATCTAAATAAGTTTTAAAATATAGTTAAAATGTACTCTGTTACATCAGACTGACCAGAGAAATCACTAACGGGCAACAACATACACCATGCGGATTTCCTTCACTAAGGATGTGAAGTTTTAAAATTGTCATTGAAAATGAAAAAAAACCCCAAAACTTATTAATTAAATTACAGTCCCTTAAATTTGCACAAAACAGCAAGAATATACAGTGTGGATGACAAGTCTACATTCATTTCTTCTTCAGTGCTGCCTAATACTATAACATCACTAACTTTCTGTTTGTCAGAAACTGTATTTTATTTTTCCATATGTTCTTTCACAATCCTTGTTGTAGAATACTTGATACTGGGGATGAATACTTGATACTAGGTTGCTTTCATTTATTTTGTCATTTTCGTGTAAATGTTTTTCATTTCTTTTTCATCAATTCTTTTTTCCACCCCTCTAGCAAAAAATAATCCAGTTGATTCAGCAAAGATTTCAACAAAAAGACAATAAATATTTTCTATTACAGAGTACATTGTCCAGCTGAGACCAAGCCACTCAAACTGGTTTCATTGGCACTACTGTCTAAATGCTTTCAACAGCTGCAAGCCTTGTTCTGAAGGGCACAAAGACGCTTTCTCATGGACAGTGTTAACAGAAACACAGTGGGCAGGAAGAGGGAATTGTACCCAAGGATGAATCCACTCCTCCGTGCACACCCACTCCAAAGCCCACTGCAGTAAACATCTCATCCCCAGAATAACTCTCTCCTCCTCCCCCCAAAATAAAGGCAGACAAAAGTTAACTAGTACAAGCATGGGGTTAGAAATGGAGCATCCTCCTTCTCCTTGCATATTAAAATGAGTAGCACCAATTAAAATGATGGCTTGATTGTCTAGTTTAGAAACATCTAACGTAATTATCGACGTTGTCTAACTGTTGATAACTGTTTTAATCAGTATGCAGAATAAATTCCTGTCAGTTAAACAGCGATCTTCAGCTAAAGAAGTATGTGAAAAATGTCAGTGCAAAACTATGACCGACGGTCATTACCACAAATATCAAAACCATCAGCTTTTGTATTCCCAGGAAAGACATCATGCCTGTCCTGTGCCAGTTTTTGTTATGCTAGGATATTTAGAGATCCGTCCTAACTACTTGGCTATTTCTTTTGCTTGTTGGAATGAATAACACTGTTAAGACTTCAGACGCACCTAGCTAGCGGGACTACTCTTTACTGCCTTTCAACACCTTTCACCTAAGTCTGAGGCATGGTGCAAAATCTGCTCCTCAAGGACAAACCATAAGATTACAGCAGTCTCTCAGGAGATCTGAACTTGGTAACTAATGAATCATGCTGGCGTACAATTTATTTTTGCCAGAAACAAAACCTGACACATTCTTCTTTCAGAAGCAGAACCAGCTGTGACTACTCAGGTTACCTCTGAGTTAGACAAAGTTTACAAATGATGCATTTATCATAAAAAAAACCACACGAAGAATATGATGAAAGTTGAAGAAAATAATGATATTTCTACATCTGGTTATATAATGAACAAACCACAATCATATTTTGGCCAAAACTAAGTATCTAGCACTGAGCACAACACAGTGTCTTCAACAAAACCCATGCCCCAGGTCATAAGGTTTTGCATCTTTAGTAGCAGAACATTAGAACACATTATAAAGAAGGAGGCAAATGGAAACATTTGGTATTTCTGCTTATTTGCAATTAGTGTATAAAACACCCATAACACTTTATACGGGGGTCTGATTGTTTTGTTCCTGCTGCAAATTTTTCTCATAATGACAGTCAGCTTGCTAGCAGTACATGGGGAACAGAGAGCTCTGTGAAACACTGCTATTAATTTCTGCATCTCAAAACACAGCCTTTAGGAATTTCTGGTACAAAGCGACAATATCATCACCGATCATCAGCTTTCCTGTTGGTTCCAGAAAGAAAGCGGGAAGGAACCATGTAGCTGGAGCCCAGCACAGGGCAGATGTAAAGAGATAATCACACAATACATCTTAGGAACCAGCTATTGCATTCCTACAGGTCAAATTCTGACTAAATTTAGAAGTAACAGCTGAAAAAACCTACTGAAAACTAGTCCAGATTTACACAGGTGGGACTGATTATATCTTCTATCAGTAACTATGAGTAACTGTGTATTTGACAGTTTATCTGACACTACCACCCACCAGCAGCTTGGCACGCTGTCAGAACAAGCAGAGCAGTATACGACATAAGTTGTGCTGCCATTATAGCAAGCAAGGAAAATCTGCATTTCCTCATTATTCAGTCTTTCACTCAGAGACCACAGCTAGTGCGTAGGTAGCTCAAGTGGTAAGGCTGTCGATCACACGCCATGGAGCAAGAGACGCCAGCACACAGTGCTCTTCCATGGCTTAACAGCTGATCATATGTTTTATTTCAATATAAAGACTAATTACCACCATTGTTACATCCCAGCTCCTCCTACAATTCGTGGCCCTTGGACTCTCCATAAGCGCAACAGAAAACAATGCTGTTTCCTGCACGCGGCTGGCAAATCTCAGCATCCGTTTTGTTGAGCCGTGAGATCTCCTTGTTTCTAGCTAAGAACAACTGCGGTTTTATATGGAAATAAGAACTATTCATGCCAGAGCATGATAATCTTCAGCTTAAGTTTCAATTACGGCTGTGTTTCCCTTGTGCTTTGTGCTTGTAACATGATGTGCTGAAATTTCTTCCAAAAGATGTTTGCATACAAGTTGTCTTGGACTTGTCTGCTTCTGGACATACTTCTGGTTTGCATTATGCAGACAAACATTCTTAATCCTCCATGCCTTCTTTTGATAAACTGGGCCTTCCAGTGTCCAAAATTCAAGTGTAATGTGAGGCGGGCACACAAATACACCCCAAACTTCCACTGAAAAAGGTGGGGTGTTTTGCTTATACTCTTTTTTTGCCAAATTTTGAACTATTTAAGCTTGAACTGTCAGAGTGTGTTTTTCAAGCTGATGATTTTTTTCTGGAACATCTTGGTCAAAGTTGGCTGGCTATTTCTAAACCTCCAAGAAACCAACATTATTCTTTTGAAAACTGATGGCTTTTTTTTTCTTTCTTTCTATTTTGGAAGTTCTAGCAGCCACCTGAAATTTGGCAAGGAGGCAGCCTTTGAGTCAACATTGCCCATTTTGTAATCCATGAGAAAATATGCCCCAGTAAGGTCAGTTAGAAAGTTTTGAGGATTTACAGATCACACATCGGCAGCAGCCATTTTCTAGATCTGAAAAGCTGAAATATCTGAGGTTTCTGTCAAAACTCTCTGAGCACTTAATACTGTCCAGTCACTAACGAGTAGTCCCCAAGGAGTGACTGAGGATCCAGGACCTCCTTACAACCCATCTCGTACCTCAGAGCACCTGTGCATGCTGCATCCTAGGGCCATGGAGCCAAAATCTGAATTTCCCTGTAACTGTTGCCTTAGTTTGTAGAGGAGGTAATGGAGCTGGGATTGGGACATGTCAGGAGAGGTATGGCAGTGACTTGCTGCATAAAAGGGACAACTTCTGGAAGCCATCAGTATAGTAGTTAGTCCACACGGAGGATGACAATCTCCTAGTCCTCAACCAGCGTACCCCTTTAACCCAAGTAGCAGAGGACTCTCTGATGGGATGTCAGGGTTGCAATCCCGATGATTAACCAGACATGTATCCATGGCACATCATGCACTGTCAGCCTGCTGTGTTTATGAGGGAATTACATAGCCTAACAAAAGGTCAAAATCAATCCAAACCAGAATACCCTCTTCATTTCAGTAGAAAACCCTACAAACAGAAAATGGGAGCAATATTCAAGCATAGAAATAAGAACTCCCTGTAGGTACGGGGAAAGTCTTTAACTTCAGGCACCAATTTATTTAATATGCTTGAGTATAAAATGATTTAATTAATATTAACTGTATTATGGGGGACGTTGTCTAATAAGAACGATAGCAACACATGCCTGGAGCATTTCCCAGCCATAATCCACATTTTTAACATGCACGCCCATGTGAAAAGAGGAACCTAGCCCAAGCTCTGCATCTCCTTCTCCACAGGGGTCCAAACATACTTGGTGATGCAGTCTGGAGGACAGTGTGAACACGATTCCATGGGGTACAGCAGGAAAATCTCAGCAGTAGAGTCCACCAGAGCTGGACTTCCAAGAGCTTCCCCACCGTGAAGCACTCCTTCCAGCAGCTCCCTCCATCCCTAGATTGCAGCTTCCTACAGGCAGAGTCGACTCCGTGTCCCTGTGAATCGCCACGTACAGATGCGTGCATACAAGGGCCAGGAGCACTGGGTGTGTTAGGTTGTACGCAAATCAGCTCTCAAGACCATGCGTCACTTTGAGGAATAGGTAACTCCAGAGATGCCAGTCAGGGTTTGAGCTTCATTTTGCAAATATTGTACAAATGTTTTTAAAAGCTACAATCTCACTGCTGGGAAGCTCAGAATTAATATAACAAGCATCTTGTTTATACCCAATATACATTTCATGTATTTCTAGTAAAGAACTAGTTTATCCTGAAGTTTCCCATCCTTTCTTTCAAGCATCAGGTAATGACTAAGTAAAATACAGTAGAAGGAGAGAAGACAGTAATCTTACCAAACATATCTTCAGAGAAATAAGCAGCAGCAAGTCAAGACTTGAGTCAGAGAGATGTTGAAGGGAAACACTCTCCACACTGGAGCATGTTTTACTATTCATCTCACCAGAAACAAGATTCTAGATACAGATTACTTTTATTAAGACCAGAAAGCAGCACTGTCTAACCTCTTACAGAACTGAGGTGTAGGTACAGGATACAGGATCGGTACAGGAACCGTAGTGACAGAGAAGCTGTGTGAAAAGCAAAACAAACCAGGAGCTGATAGGAATTACAGGGTCCAGCTATGAAGGGTATTGTATATTAAAGATGGATTAATTATGAAATAAGTCATTTATTGACCATTTTTCTAAGGCTGCTTTCTTAAAATGATATATGTTCTAATTTGTAACAGCCAAAAAAAAATTTCTATGCCACGGGCATGACAGAATCACAGAATGTTAGGGGTTGGAAGGGACCTCTGTGGGTCATCTAGTCCAGCCCCCCCACTGGCAAAACAAATTCCTGTACCCCAAGAGTGCTGTGACATGTTTATTTGTCTTCCTAATGCCACTGACAAATTTTCAGGGGCTGTAACGCCTTGAAATTTCCTGCTTGGCTCCATTTCAGACTCCACACCAGGCTTTAATCCAAGGCATAAGTGTTCTGAAGTAACTTACCGATTCTTGCACTAGTGAGGCACCACTTACAAGTGCTCGATGCATTCCCAAAACACTGCTACAGGTTGGAAAGCCGGAGGCGCAAGATATCCTCAAGCAACGAAGCGTTTCCCAGAGCCCTAAAAAACATACTAAGATCATGTCGCCACCAGCTGCACGCAGCACGGGTGGTAATTCCCTAAGGGCACACCGTGCATTGCAGGAACCTGAAGGATGAAGACCAAATGACTCCTGCTAGCAGGAAAATACCCAGGCATCTGGTAAAACTAACAGGCAAGCAACACTAGGTCCAAACTCTTTCTGTTTGGCAATACTGTGGATTATTTATATAATTATGCTGTCACAAATCATTATTTAAAAAATTTCTGATGTTCTAGCAAATGAAATAATGTAATTAAGTAATCAATTTACTATTTTGTGCATTAATTTACTGCAGATTAATGAAAGGAAAGCCTCTGACTCCTTCTCAACTCTAATAAAAACTAATTTTACCTATTCAGTAACAGTTGCAGCATCACTGAATTCACTCAGTCACGTAACTCACCTTTTCTGAATCTTTAGTGAAGACTCCCTGAAACCTGGCTGAAGCTGCTAACGCAGTATTTATCTGACGGACAAACCAAATACAGATTTTCTCCGACATCGCAACATTCTCATCTTAGGTACCACCACGTACCATAAGAATAATTACTTCTATTTTTTTTTTTTAAGCACGAGGATCAGGGGCCTAACACGCTTGCTAGTGTTAAGGTAGATCCGAAGAGTGTTTTGAGAAGAATTTCCCAGGGAAGCGTGAGGAGCCCATCGCACTGGGGGAACGTGGCTGCCTGTAGCACGTCTCTTCTCGCCGTCACCAAACCGAACCCCTGCTTACAGACGTTCCCAGATGACTTTCTGCAGCGTTTACCAAAAGAACGCAACTGCCAGCACCGCAAGAGCCACCGAGAAACCCACAGCTCCGAAACACCGCCCTTCTCGGGAGGCAAAACCCCTCCGCCGGTGACCCCGCACTCCTCGGCACCTGTGGCACCACAAACTCAGTTCTCCCACTTCTCTCTCTTCTGACGAGCACGAAGTAAAAACACACGCCAGGAGCAGCAACTGCGCCCCAAAATAGCGACCCGGATAATTTTTCCTTTTCTCTCCCCCCACCCAGTGCACCTGAAGGCCCTAGAGACGCGACACTCGTTAACCCTCGCCCAAGCCTTCAGGCCGGCCGCGGGGACGAGCCGCCCCCGGCCCCGCGCTGCCCAGCCGGGAACACCCAGGACCCGAGCACCGGTGTCCCCCGGCCGAGTACGGGCTCTGAGACCGCTCCCGAGGGGTCTGCCCCGGGGGATGCGCGGCGGCCGCGCCGGACCCACCTGAGATGCCGCCCCCGACCACGACCACGTCGTACGTCTCGGCCATGGCGCTGACCCCCCCCGGTCCCGGCCGCTCGCTCCTTCCCTCCTTCCCGCCCTCCCGCGGCGGCGGCGGCGGCGGCGGCAGCGGCTTCGACCCGGCTCTGGCGGG
>Ga0065711_1049803_pt1 | contig 11121 bp, 5 predicted proteins | sample Hoacrofraction12_FD_59098 | JGI IMG/M metagenome (GOLD analysis project Ga0065711, IMG submission 59098) | Hoatzin crop microbial communities from Cojedes, Venezuela - Epithelial fraction 12 v2 (version 2) | ecosystem: Host-associated > Birds > Digestive system > Esophagus > Crop | place... | reverse complement strand
CGCCCCGCCGCTGCGAGCCGCCGGGCGGCGCTCCCGCCTCCTGCGCGCATGCGCCTGCAGCCAGGCCAAGCCGCCATGGCGACGGGCAGGCGGGACGGGGGACGCACCTCGGCCTTGTGCTTTCCCTCAGCGGGGCTCGCCCCACCGGGAAGGCGCCGGGTGACTGACTCCACCTGACTCTGTGGCTGAGCTCGCCCCAGGCTTCTCCCGCAGCACCACAGCCGGCACAGCCCGCTGCTCTGTGGGTGAGGGTCATTAGCATGGCTTCAGGACAGCCCCTCAGCTGCCCCAACAAGAGCCTGACCCTGTTTTGTTATTAATATCATTCTTATTACTAGCAACGAGGTTTAGCTTCGGCTACCTTATGTTCCGACTGCATTAGTGGAAGCCGTGGAGTTTTGCGGGTCCTTCTGTCGCGTCGCCACCCTGGGTCTTCCCAGCCTGCGTGGAGTCCCTGGAACACGATGAAGACGGCGTGAGTGGGGCGTGGGGTGGCAGACCGAGAGCCGGGCCCTTGGGCAGAGTCTTCATCTGGGACACAGGCGTGGCGCGCCGCTTCCCGGCCTCTGCCTTCCTAAGCGCAAAGCAGATGGCTTGGGGTCCTGTTGCTGCTATTGACTTTGTTACTTGCAGGGATTTGGTTGCGTTTGAGTTCCGTTTTTGCCGAAAACATCCCCCAAAAAAAGCCCCAAACGTCACTGAGATTTGCTATAACATCTGAAATTTTTATGTTAGCCCCCCCTGTATTTCACATCTCGAGGCATGGGGATACTAATTCTATCAGCTCATTGCTCCTGAGGACGGAATTAAGGGGGGAGGATAGTAAAAATATCACAGGTCAGGGTTCACATCTTAACTTATGCTACTGCAAGCTAAACACAGCTTTGCAGGCTGTTGGAGAGATTGCAGAGGATAACGGAAGCATAATAAACATACTTCAGGATATTGTCAGAAGTTGACTTTTATAACTTTAATAAAAATATAAACAAACACGTCTCATGAAAAAAATCTATATCCCTTCTCTTAGTTTGTTTTTCTCTCAGTAGATTAATAACAGGCTTTGAGCAAAATCTCTGTACACTGGTCTGGAATAAAAGAGGTGAACACTTTTCTCAAGCACTTTACAGGTAAAAGCAAAACCATTTTTACTCTAAGTGCAAGTCTGATATATTGGAGAACTTGTGATTATAACTTATACCAGGGTCTGACAGAGTAACAATTTCCAGATGTTTCTCACCAAAATTTAAAGAGTCAAAAACTTTCTAAAGGACTCTAAAGCTTCGTTTTAAAGAGGACTGGAGACCCTGAGTCTTAAGAACCGACTGAGCTTTGTCAGCCTTCCCTAGTGTTTTACATACTTTTTGTATTATTTGGTCTTATTTACTGCAGAAGCTTCAAGTTCAGAACTTCAGTTGAATTGTAGATGCAGCAGAGGATCTTGCTGACAGGGAAAATGTATAATGGACAACAGCACAGTAGAGCTGGATACTTCAAACTGCAAAGAGGGTGTGAACTGCACGAAAGGGCACAGTAACTCTATATAGATCTGGCATGGTTCATATTAAAAAAAAATTTAAGTGTATTTACCAGCTGCACTCTGCTCAGTGAGTGCTGAAATACTTCATTAAAAAAATCCGTCCACATTAAAAAAAATAAAATCAGTAGTCTGTCTTGCCAAAGTCTCTGCCTTCTAGAAAGCCAAAACACATTTATCAGAAAGAGGAGGATGGGGGACAATACACAACAGAAGTTTGCCTTAAAAACATACGAAATCAGACTAAAAAGTCTGTTACACGTAACCTACACCTTCCACTCCAATTCATGTAGAATTCAATGGCTGAATACCATGCTCAGATTTCTTGGAAGACTTTTCAAGTTCATAACACAGTTTATACTTAAAATACTTTATTTCCATTACAGTCTTCAGATCATGAGGCATGCTTAAGATTTTAGCATTGCAGACTCAGGACCCTTAAAAGATGCTCTACTATCTTCAGTAATCTAGCTGCTAGTTCACAGCTACTTTAGATAACCTGAGGGTTACACCAAACACCTCCAATTTTTCATCACATTTTACCACAGTTCTCTTTGGTGGGTGTTCTGACAGAGGAGCAGGCACAGAGAGACAGGAGGAGCATTAACAGGGCCCAACTAATCATTAAGTAAACAAGATAGCATCCTCTGGAAAAAAAAAAACAAAAACCCAGGACCTTAATGCAATCAACACACCGGTATAAAGCCATTAATCAGAACTGTGGAGAGCAGTAACTTTGCTATTTCCTAGCTGTTGAATACTTACACAGGTTTTGTTTTCATGGCGAACTGCTGCCAGGAGAGAAGCAAAGATGAATCCCAGAACGCGGAAGTGATTTTAAAGACGGCCATCTTGACCTGGAAGTGTTTCCCTGCTACATAACGCATGCTCACCACTCCATTTCACTCATTGCTCCCCATCCAGTTCCCTCTTCCTGCCAGGATGCTTTCCACAGCACCTGTTCCTTACAGGAGTAAGAGCGCACCAGAGCTACCTCTGCTCTCAAGGGCAGCACAGTCATGGGGAAGTCCGGCTCTGTCTGGACTCAGAAAGCTCAGCACAGAATGCCAGCAGAACTTGACTGTAAGACTAATGAGTCTAATGACAGATGCTGCATTTTCATTAATTCAGTAAGTTTTCTTATCCTCACAGCCTTTTAGGCCAAAGGAGTGTAATTTGTTAGCTAATAATTCAGGGCAAACCAGAACAATAAAAAGAAAACTGCCAGCTTCCAGGAGGATCTATGTTCTGGCAGCTCCTGTTCTCCCTCAGCTGAAGTTTATGAAGGGACTTTGGAAGATTCCAAATCCAATTCTAAGAATTCTGCAAGTTGCACACTACTGAAAAGAAATGACAGGTGAAAACTTAGGCTAGTGGCAGGCATCATTGTCTCAAGCAACTTATAAACATCAAACGCCTTACATGAAAATACAACTCACCCTTAATTAGTAAGAATTGAGACAGTGATGATGTCCACATTTAGGAAGCTGCTCATCCTAACTACTTGCATTTTAATTCTAAGACATGGTTCTCAAGTTTTAAGAAACAGCACACAAGTGAGGTGGTTTTTCTTTTTTAAGAACAGAGATGCCCTCTTCCACAGTCCCCATAAAACTGTCATACTTCAAATTAAGAGACTTGATTCCCTATCAAAACTGTAATTAAAAGCCAATACTGGACAATACACATTGTTTTGTTTACAATCATGATTTTCTAAGGCATGAATATCACCAGAAACAAAAAAATCTTCATTCTTCTATTGGTATTTTGTTATCATGGGAATTCTATTTTCAAATTTAGTTCACAGAGTTATTGCATATGCTACTTTGTATTAAAAGTTCAGTATAAAACAAGACAAAAGCAATAAAATCAAGTCATTCGGTCTTGTAAGTCAGACATCCTCTCACTTTGACTTGAGTTATAGTTTAAGAGTTCTTTTCTTGTTAAACAAGCACAGTGAATCTTGTATAGCAATACAGCTGAAGATATGTGGTATACACTAATAACCAAGAACTGAAGCAAAATCAACTGATAATACATGAGCTTTAAATCCTTTGACGAAGTGTTTTGTTGGAAAAGTCTGCTTCTGCCTTAGATGTTTAATCTGGATAAATATTCTTCCCTGTGAGAGGTACATACAGCCTCTTCAGCTTACGAAAGTAGTATGAGTAAGATCAAGTAAGATTAAAAGCACAAGTAGTTCACCAGTTCTCACCACCTTCCCATAAAAAGGTGGGGAGAGAACTTAGTTATACATCATATTAAGTATTATTCTGTTTTATCTTCGTCCTCTGCAGCATAGATAGCTTGATTCCTTCTCTTAATTTTTTTAATGCCACTACTCCCATTTTCATCACCACCAAGGCGCTTTAATGGTCTCTCATTTAGGCTCTTTTCTTCCACCTGCTTATTCACACCAGACTTCTCCAGTTCCTCGTTAGTGGAGTCCATAGCATCATCAGACGATACCGCCATGGAATCTGGCATGATCCGGATGTCAGAAAAACTTGCAGAAAAATCAGAAGGATGATCAGGGGAAGGATCCACAGAACATGTACTCAAGTCTTCATCACCACCTTCTTCATCCAGCATTATTTCATCTGGATTAATGGATGAAAGTCCAGAAGTATCTGTATTGTATTCACTGGGCTCCTCTGCTGACCCAGTACTGTCCATCTCCTCTTCCTCCTCCTCCTCTTCATATTCGCCTCGTACTGAGCCCTCTTCTTTGGCTTGCTGGATCCTGTCATTGATGTCAGTGAGGCCAAACTGGGCACAAAACTCAGTGGTCTGTGGATTGATGGTATGAACTGGTTCCAGGCGTTTTTGGGGCTTGCTGGGATCATAACAAGCAGCTGTCAATGTGAAGTTACAAGGAATTTTGAGGTTATGATTCAGCTCTTCCAACACCTCTTTGATGGCTTCTTCCGTCACACTGTAATCCCACCTAAATAAGCGTATAAAGTTAAAACAAGTGCAGCTAGTCAAAAGGTATTTCCTGTTCCCACTGCAAAGAGAAACTTACAGATGGATAATATATTCATCTTACAACAGACCCCTAATTTCTCAGATGATTTCACAAGCAAGTATATTACCTTTGGTCAAGACTGAGACTCCCCTCTCCCCACCAAGGACTTGCGTATTATGTCAGCCCACTCAGTAAGCATTCACCCGCCCATCCCCATAATCCAGCCCGATTTTCAGTCTCACAGTGTAACTGGCAAGACAATCAGCCACCGTGTATTCTTTGCCCCTCAAATGGTGGTATCAAAGTTTGGAAAACAAAAACTACCTGCCCATGTAGAGCAGTAAAGAAGCTGTATGCTCTAGAGCACAAGTCTTCGCACCATCCCCTTTGTTTTCCAAGGCATTTAGCAAGTCCTACAGGCATTACAGGCTGCAGAACAGAGAATCACAACTCTAACCAGTAAGTTTACTTCCAGTTCAGCAAAAATCACACTTTCCTCTCGACTTTGCATGCAACTTACTTTGCATGGAGGCCATTATTTTCAGGCATATTCCATGAGCTCTGGGTCACATTAACAAGACTGTTGGTGGCCTTGAGGACTGCAATCCACTCAGCGTCATACTCCAGCGAGTCCCCTGCACTAGCATCATGTTCTACATCTATTATCTGTTAAAAAAAAAAAACCCACCACAGAAAACAGATGAGGCAAGTTATTTCTCTCAACAGCAAAAACTGATTACAGTTTCAAGTGTTACTTTCATGACAAAGAGTTTTAATTAAGTTTAAAGTACACTGAGCTAGTGGTCTCAATCAAACAAGTCCTCTCAAGTTAGCCCTACATGGAAGTTTTTAGCAGTAAGAGCCTAAGAAAGGACAATCAACAACAGCAAAACAGGCATTTCTGTATTTAAGCTTACAGCAACCAAAGGGCAGAACACCCTCCTCCCTATTGCCAGCTACTGGACAGTTATGCAACTTAGAAACCAGAATTTGCCTACTCAGAAATTCATGCCACCTTCTAAGCAGATATACACCAAGAATTGATAGCAACAGTTATTCTGCTGGATAAACGCACATTCTTAGCACAGCAATGAAATTAACACAAAACGTTTTTCAACAGCTGATGAACTGAAATCCAAATCACTTTGTCTTCAGTGACAATAACCTCATCAAACCATTTGATTAAGCCAAACTGCACTAGTCAGGCTCTGATTTTAAATAATCCACTACGTAATTCAACCTTGTAAGATAGCTTTAAGGAAAAAAGAAAAAATATATATACTTTAAACCAGAGCTTCACACAGGTGGATTACCACGCTGCTGGAGGTAGTACTAGTCCAGATCAGTTTTGCTACAGAATTCGACGTGTGGACTAGCACCCCAGTGTACCTTTGCATAGCAGAAGCCCGTCCTAATACTCTCTCCCATCTTCAGAAGGTAACTACGGGGGCAAATGGATCCCACCACACATCCAAAGGACAGATAATGAACCATCTTCCCTTTAAGCTGACAAATACAAGCTACTTCAGAACAAGACTACTACAACATTCGACTGCATTTGAGAAACATGCTGTCAGCAGCTCCCTCTCCTAGCAAAGGATTGTAGATTCATCCATTTTAGATTTTGCAGATGGCACTGCAGGCAGCACACACAGGCCATGGACATGAACACTTTTTTGCTCTTGGCAAATCAGTTTGGCACTCATACCAAAAATTCCCACTCAGCCACTGCCCTTCCTAGCCAAGATATGCACTAAACAAAGAGAAACAGCCACTGCTGGCATCCACAATACCGAAAGGAAACTGCAGTACTCAACTTATGACTCGATCCTGTCTGAATTAATGACTACGGAACTGAAGAAAGAGTCACTGTCTGACCCAAAGTGGTTCGGGTAAAAACAAAAGCCTCAAGATGGGCTTTCTTCATAGGTTTCACGTGTCAAAAAAACCACAACAGGAGATTCAATTCAGGTTAAAGTAGAGCTACTTCTTCAATTCAGTCAAGTACTTAGTTCTACGGAGAAAGCTAACAGTAGGAATAAGCAAACACCACACCTGCATGACAGGTCTGCTTAGTTCGAGACAGTATTACACGAGACCATTCCACACATGCACCGTTCCTAGTTTCTTTCCAATCCTCCATTTATCAGAACTATTCTTCAGCTTATATCTAAACACAGCACTTAGCAGGCCAGACAAATTCAGTACTTAAAAAGTGAAACCCCACTACACATGTTCATCACCTGCAGAAAGTCTCTGTGCGGCAGGCATTTATCCAGAGCCAAAAACTTGGTTGCTTTTGGTAGCTCTTCCTTGGAGCTTGCCTAGGAAACAAATGGTGTTAAACACAATCATTAGCATTTCTATGAAATTTGACCATTCTAAACAAGTTATATAGAGATTTAAAGGCATAGTTTATACGGAAAAAAAACTTTTTGAAACACAAAGTAAGCATGGGATTATAAGAAAGGGGTGGAGGGATAAAGAGAAGGACAGACTTCAGTGAAAGTCTAACAGAAAGTTGGATGCAGATGACAGCAAGATAAAGCAATTGTCACAGGTCTCCCTCAACCAAGGCAGCTGAGCACACTTAGCCCCGATGCCAAAAGAAAAACTTTTAACATAATTAGAAAGAGATTTGTTGATTCTAGAAGGTTCAGAGTTACATTTTTACAGCTAAATAACTTGCAAATAGGAATCACATGTCACACCACTTTCAGGAACAAGCCACAGAGAAGTTTTGACCTACAGGGGCTGGTTTTTGGCTTTTCCTGGGCCACTAGACAACTTCATCTGCCAAGCCTTACTACAGGTACCCTCCCAACCCAGGCTAACCACTATCTTCTTTTCAGTCGCTTCTCTATCACCTTGTTTTGAAGCGGTCTCCTTCCCCAGTAAAGTGGGAGAGAGGGTACTTTTCTATAAACTTACATTAACAAGTTTCAGATCCAGCAACATCAGCTATTTCACACTGTCCCTGAAGATGATTAGGTAGTTACACCACTGATTTATAACATCTCTTTAACTCACATAAACTAGTAGTCTTAACACCACTTAATGTCTTCGGGCTTAAGCTGAGATTTAATAACTGAGCAAAAACATTTTAAGAAGTTGTTTTTCTGGACATGACTACCTGCACTGGAATTTTGAAATAGGCTTGGGACACATACATTCTTGATCTTATTTTTTTTTCCTCCTTTACCTGGTGCTGCATGAAAGCTGCAAATTTAACGTGAAGATGTGCTGAGAACCAGTAGGTGGGTTTTAGGTGCTGCAGAAGCTCTGAAGCAGCAGGGCTTCCTAATGTGTTGCTCTCCACTTCTTGACGGAAGAAAGATTTCATTTTGAGCAGCTGTTTCTTGTTTCCGTAGTGATATATACTCCTTGGCCAGTCATGTGACATAAATATATCAATTGGTCGCTTTAACTGTCAAGCCAAACAAGCATACAGTATAAATAAAACACATATGATAAAGAAGTTTCAAAATTACACAGCACAAGATGGAACACAGGTAACAAGTTCTACCTGAGATCAATACAGAGTTAGCTGTGACCAACAGCCTCGCTTTTTAAACAAGTAAGTATACCAGCGAGCCCCATCTTTGAGACGGCTTCTGAAAATGTCAAGGGACTCTAGTCTCCACGGTTTGTACTACACTTTCTTGGGACAGCCAGGTGTGTTTTACATATACTGCCTTATAAAAGAGATCACAGCAAGTGTCAGGCACTCAGAAGACAACTCTTAAAAATTACAGCTATGGAGCAAGTTCTCTACCCGCTATCAAAGGCGCCTCCTTCCTCATTAAATTTTTAAAAGCTTTATTTAAAAGGCATAATAGCAAAGCATGACATTCCTTCTCAAAAGGCGGACCCCTCAGAAGTCTAATCAATGTCTTAAGTATGTCTTGGTTCACTAGTCAGCCTACTTCCACCAGCTGTATCAGAACACACTTCTAGATGAAACCAGAGTCCAACTAATACGAAACTTACAGCAAATTGCATTAAACTCTTTACAACAACAGCAAACCTTTGTCCTATCTTCAGCATCCCCACACCTACCGAACACTTCGGTGTGCAACTGCATCCTGAATAATCATTCACATGATGCTTATAAATACATGTATTCACACCACAACCCCAGCCAAACCGAGTAGCTGTTGTGACAAAGCAGGAGTAGGCAACAGCTCAAAACTAATCCGTCCTTTGAATTTCTCACCCTGGAGTCAAAAATACTTCAACCACAGGAATTTGGGATCAGTTTATTAAGCTGGTTCAATTTTGATTAGTTAGTTTTGCACCAACCAGCCTGCATGTTAGACAAGGTAGCATCCATCTTCCTAAAACTAACAAAAAGCTGGAACAGGGGTGTATAGCTGGCGTGCCTTCCATTCGGGGAATTTTATCCAATTAAAAAAAAACCCACACCAGAAAAACACTCCTGCCTGTGCCTGATTCAGATCAAATTTGCACTGCTACGCAAAGCGTTGGACAAGATACTCAGCAGGAACAACAGTGGAGTAACACCCAGCATCAAATGGCCTGTCTAGATTAGCAGCTGGGAGTCATTGGTAAGATTTGCTACCCAACTGTGTACTTGTTCAGAGTAGCTTTAACATCTTCTGAATTAACGAAAACTATTTACCACTGTTTGAAAAATAGATTGTTCACTAACCTGCTTGAGTTTGAAGACTTCGATATTCCTCACATGGTAAGCGCTTCTAATTGTTTGCTGGTTGTACGGTGGACACTCAAAGTGGCCTGAAACATTGGAAAAAAAGAATAGTTGTCTGAACCAACAGTTCCCTCCTAGTGCGGTTTGCAAGTTGGCTTCTTGTGGTCATACAGACACCTAGAGCAATCCCAAATACCAGGCTGCCAACGACCGAAGGAGAATAGTGCATTTCCTTCACAAAAGGCCTACACCAACAGGCTGCTAACTTTTTATGCATGAGGCAAATATGTTGTAAACATGTGTCTACAACAAATTTCTTCCATTCTGTGTCTTATTTTCATAAGTATAGAAAATACAGTAATTCATTTGTGGAAACAAAAACCAGGCATTTGACTCCGATACTTAAAAGCGAGGACCCGTCTGAAACAAGTAACTTTTGGCAGAGGGATTTGTGTGGTTAATTCCCAAATGTGATTTTGTAGCTCCCGGGTAAGATAACACCCCTCGTTACTTCCTCACACCCCTCACCTCCAGAGTTACACTGCATAGCCACGTGCCATCACACAGAGCGAGCTGTTCGCTGCATAGCCATGCAACACATGGACCTGCTAATATCACAGCTACACATGCAAACGTGCTGGCACAGCCAAAGAACATCAGGTAGACAGCAACAAGTAAATGACGGGCACCAACACAGAGAGAGCACAGAGCCACCTCCTACGAGTGGTCAGCAGCCAAAACACAAGTTAGGATGTAACAGTTTGGAAAGAGGTATAAACAAAAAGATCACAAAGCACTGCATGAGGTCTGACTCAGGCCGCCGATGCTGTGATTTTTCATGTTTCTTCGAGAGTGCTGCCACCAACCATGAAACCACAGCTTAACTGGTTCAGTAGCAGCTTAAAGATGCCTGTGATTGCCCACAGGCACCACAGACTCCGGAAGCGCAAACATGTACCCTGACAAAAGGGATGCAGTCTCCAACTTTGCCTCGGGACAAGAAACCTGACCATCAAGCCGAGCTCCTACTTACTCTTCAGAATGAAGAGAAAAATTACTTTTTCACTAGTTAGCATTATTGTCAAAGAAGTCCCATCTCCCACATGCAATATTTAGGCATACAAAACTGTATGCTTGATAACAACAAATGTAGTTAGCATTGATTTAGTTAGCATTAGACACAATCAGGTGTTCCAGAAAACTAGTTCAGCACTTTGCAGCTTGAAAGCCATCTGCAAAGCTTCTCTGAAGCAGTGAATTACTAAAGATGTACAGTAATTGCAAGTAAGAGACCGCTATCTCACGTGTTGAGGAGATGATAAAGGCTAAACTATCTTCCATTTGCTGACGCCAGGTATCATCTGTGATCAGATTTCTGTCCGCTGCTGGAGACCCTTCCAATAAAGAACTCCTGAATGCACATATAACCAGGAGGAACCGATCTGGAGATGTACCGACCCCACGCCCCAGCTCAGGACAGCATATTTTCCAAGTATCACGCTCATAAATTGACTGTTTTACACAAGGAAGACGAAACAGTCTTGCATTGCACGCTAACAGGACACTGCCAGGCAAAAACCCAGGCTGCTCCAACGACAACGTTCATGAGGCGCAGCGCTTCCTCCTGCGGTCGCCAGGCAGCTGCTGCCGACTCACCCACCACCACCTCCAGAACAACCCCAGCGTTGAGCCAAGAGCGGTTTCCAGCGCAGCGGCCGGCTGGGAGCACAGCGGAGGAGGCGCAGGCAGACCCTGCCCAGCGCTGCTCTCCCCGCCGCCCCCCGGCCGGGCCCGCTCCGTCCCGCCGTACCTTTCCGGTAGTCGTGAGACTTGAAGATGCCCGAGATGCCGCCGATCCTCACGCCGCGGAACCGCACCACGCCCGCGTAACCTAAAGGAGACGGGGGGAGGATGGGGGGTGCGGCCGGTCACGGCGGGGCCGGGCGG
>Ga0065711_1049810_pt1 | contig 11122 bp, 7 predicted proteins | sample Hoacrofraction12_FD_59098 | JGI IMG/M metagenome (GOLD analysis project Ga0065711, IMG submission 59098) | Hoatzin crop microbial communities from Cojedes, Venezuela - Epithelial fraction 12 v2 (version 2) | ecosystem: Host-associated > Birds > Digestive system > Esophagus > Crop | place... | reverse complement strand
CAGGAAGTTCCGTCTGAACATGAGGAAGAACTTCTTCCCTCTGAGGGTGATGGAGCCCTGGCCCAGGCTGCCCAGGGAGGTTGTGGAGTCTCCTTCTCTGGAGATATTCAAGACCTGCCTGCATGCGGTCCTGTGCAGCCTGCTCTGGGTGACCCTGCTTTGGCAAGGGGTTTGGACTGCGTGACCCACAGAGGCCCCTTCCAACCCCTACCATTCTGTGATTCTGTGAGTAATGGGTTGTATCTAATTACTTTGCCTGGAACACACACCAAAAAATGAATTAAAATACTCTAGCTCCAACTTTCCCAAAGCAGAAGAAATACACTGGGTTTTGCAGCTCCGATGAGCTCGTAAGCAGCCAAGCATAATGACTAATTCTTTTGCAGTAACATGACATTATTAGCTCATTTTCTGTTCAGAATCTCCTCTAACCTGCACATACCTTTCCAAAGAACTCCCTCTAACTAACTGTTCCTCAGCCTATTCAGCTGAGAGAAAGTAGACCAAAGGGAACGAAGAAATCTTTTGGCAGACAGTCTAGAAGTTGTGAACTGAAGGGTTTTAGTGGCTTAGAGGAAATCTCTGTTCTTTGACAAACCTTTTTGTGGATAAGCCAAACTTCGGTGGTCCTTTCTCATCGCATTTCCTTCAGATCTTGAAATGCTTGAATCCGATGTGCTGGGGCTAGACCATTTTGTGGTTTTATTAGGCACTATTGATTCTACCAGAGGCAAATTATCCCTAGCCCTGACCTGCAGCACTCTTAGCAGCGCCTTGCAAAGAACTTGTTAATTCAGTTTAAACGCGTCATACTTGTGTAACACGTTTACCAGGCAATGTATAAATTTTAAGGCTGCTAAACCTATTCTATTTTGTGAAGCCATTTCTGAACTTGTGTCTCTTAGGAGGAAATGTTAGTTGATAATTTCAAGTTTTATGTAATTAAATGAAAATATCTACTAGGGCAGTGTTAGTTGAGCAGCTTGGCTTGGCTTGGCCACGAAGGGAAAAGCAAAGCTATTGCAGTTGTAACATTGATAAACAAGTAGAACAATGTGTGTGGGATACCGGGAAACTACTGAGACTAGCCTATATCATGGTAATAATACTTCCCAACCTCAAAATCGGTGAATTCCTGAAATTACATTCCTGTTATAGACCAGTAGCTCTAACTACTGTAAGAACAGGAGGCCAGTGATAATTGGTTGAAAATGGTTTGCATGTTAGCAAAACTGAACTCGGTTGTTTGACCTTGCTTTAACTTCTTTGTGCTTCAGTACGTCCACTTCCCTGTCAGCGACATGAAGGAAATAATTCCTTTTCCCATAGTTTTGCCTGAGTGCCCTACTTAGACTGCAAAGTCTTTGGAACAACTGCTGTCTGATCTAATGTGCATGTACAGAGCAGAGCCCAATGAAGTCCTGATCTCAGCAGGAGCCACATCTGCTACTGCTGAGATAAATGATCTTTTCAGTACTGGTTGTTTTTTAATCTCTTTAAATTACCATAAATACATTTTTAAAGCCATATGCTTTCATTCTATATCCCACTCCACTGAAGAAATCTGGGTTTCTGTGGAAATATAATTATGTAACCCTATAATTAAAGACTGCATCATACCGTGTACATGTAAGGGGGCTGAACTGAGGTCAAGTGCCAGACTGATCTGCCACTTTATAAGTTTCAAGTACCTAAATTTCCTTTAGAAATGTTATTTTAAATATATTTTTGTGTATGTCATTTTATACCCTTTCAAGGAAGGAATATTCTGTTGAACTGCAATTAGTTTGTTTAAACTGAAACTGGTTTGCAGCAGAAGAAGCTGTGGTTCTGAAGAGACTTATTAGTTTCTGGGATCGAATGTCCAGCATTGGATGCTCATCAAGGAAATCCAAAAGAAGCTTGTCATTTGGGGGGGGTGGGGAGAAAACTTCTGCCATAGCAGGAGTATACCCACAGGACCAGACGTGCCGGAATGGACAGAATTTAGCAGAAGCCTTGAGGGTGGGGGGACATTTTTTATTTCTCTCCCTCTCTGCGGTGTCCCGGTGTTCCCAGTTTAGCATGTGGCACTTCTGCTACTTTGGCAGTGGCATGAGCCTAGCATTGCGATGTTTGTTAGGGTTTTGGCTGAACACACAAAATTTCTGAAGTATTGCAAGTGTTTAAAAGGAAGTGGTAAAGTTCAAAAATGATAAACTTATCCAAACTGGAAGAGAAATATATAGGCTGAGCAAAGAGCATGTCTCTAATGATAGGTATTTTGTCACTGTCAACTTTTAGCATTTTGCCTTAAGCGGTGGAAGTGTTGCAGCCTTCCAAAAAAGACCAGAAGTTATTATTCAGCCTGGATGTCAGGACTGCCACTGTCTCCCGTGTATGGGCATCTGGGAAGAGGGGTCATTATCTCTTGAGAGACCTTTCTCTTTCCTGCTTTGAAGAAGGAGGGTAACTCTTGCATTAGCTGAGCACTGAAACTTGACTTGTTACAAATTGCTGTAGGGGCAACATGCACAGAAAAGTGGGTGGACAAAGGTTTCTTAAACCCTGTACACTAAAGTACATGTTTGCGTAAACTAGAGGCTCAGAATACTGGTATTTTTTTGGTATTCCTCGCTCAGGATTTGTTTTGTCATGGTGGTGTTTTAAGAGTTGTTTGTGGCTTCTTGTAGCTCTTCTGTTGGGTGTTTTTGATGTTATTGTAGGGGTTTTTTTAACTTCAGGAGAGATTAGACATTTACATATAGAAAATCTTTCCTCCCTCAAGAAATCCAACTAACAAAGCATCCTTGTAAGCACCAGGTGCGAGAAAACCAAGGTAATTGTCTGTAATTGTGAGATTCTTGCTAACACAATACTTCGTTCAGTTGGCTTCATACACAGCATCCATTTCTGCCGACAGAAGTTTCGTGTACAAATTGATGGTACAATAGGGCCATTTATGTTTAGCTTCCTTTACATAAAATGTATTGATTTTTTTCTTTGGTAGGGGACTGTTTTTTAAACAAAATCAAACATTTACATGTATAAAATGTAACGCTTGGAGTTTTTCACAAGTTGTTAAAGTCCAATTAGGTTTCTGCAATCTGTACTTACTTGGTGGTAAGATAATTTGCCATTATCAAAAGAAAATACATTTGATGTATTTCATATGTAAATTAATTTACTTCATTGAAGAAGAAGAAAAAGCTTTAGAAGTTGATGCTTTTGCTAACAGCAACACTTGCTTGTCTTTGAATGGCTTTTCATAATAACAGAAGCTTTGGCATTCCCTTTTGGCCTTCCACCCAGTCTCAAGGTACCTTGCAAATATGAAGTTGCACAGTTCAATGTCATCCGCATATCACAGATGGAGTGCCTGTGGTCTGATTGCAATAAGGTGTTGGCTGCAGTTTCCAGTGGTGATGGTCAGCTGGCTTTTTTTGAGATAACCAGTGTAAACTTCCCCAGAAGCTTTGCCTTGTGTGCTGGGGCTTCCCACCCGGTGGGTGCCTCGGCTGCTGACTGTTCAACCCTCACATGAAGCTTCACCACCTATGCAAACAAGATGCCCGCTGTTGTGAAGAGTGGAGGCCAGAGCATCCATTAGCTGAGCAGGGTGTCTTGTGCCTTGAGCAGTCTGATAAGCCAAATCGAACTACCCGCTCCCCTGTGACAACTGGTTCTTCTTTCATGTTCATTGTTAGTTCCTCTTTGGAGGACAAAAATCCAGATTTTGTTTTTTTATTTTCTGGCACACATTAAGAACTGAAAAAATGAGATTTCCATGCTGGGTGATCAACGCTTTAAATCTGATCTCGTTGCTATGAATCAGATGTGTTTAACTTACTAACGCAGGTATGGCATTTAATGAATAAACTGGGTTTAGAACTGCTTTTTATTCTGAATTGGGTTCTTCTTCAAATACTTCTTCCAAATTATAAGTATTGGGCTGCTTTGTTGATGGGTTTTATCTTGCAAAAGGGCAAATTGCCTTATCTGATGTGACTAAAATCTTTCTCACAGTTTTATAGCTATAACTATGGAAAATGAACATGCACTTCTCATGATCTTCTCTGGAAGATATGCGGAACAGGAACATGGGCTGGAGTTATTCAACAATAGCTGACAAACTATATCAAAACACTGAAACTCAAAAGAAACAAAATATTCTTTTTCTTGTTGTTCTTTCAGAAAACAAGTTACCAAAGCATTTGTCAAAATTAGCACACACAATCATAACATCATCTAATTAAAATTCAGCTCGATGCTTTCAGATGGCTTTAATAATAGCCCTGTTCACACCTCCTGGCTATAGAGAATTAACAAATTGAGGAAGGGATAAGAATTTGTATCTTCAATTTGTCTGCACTGGAAATTTCCAGACGTCATCTTACTGACCTTATAATATTAGTATTGTGAAATGGTTCTGTTAAATCTTTGAAGACTGGGTAAAACTTGGCCTGTTCATTTTAACCAGGGACCAACTTGCATTATCCTTCACTGGCGACTGCTGTCTCTGTTTCTTTAATTTGTTTATTTGGTATGGTCACTTCATTTCGACACATTCTAGGACAAAGAGAGAAAAAGCCATTTCTGTTCTGATATATGGGATAGTTGCTGGAAGTTACCCAGGGATGTCTTCCAGATTTGAGCGGGTAGGAGGGGGAAGCTGTACACCATAAAAGATCTCCTGTCTTGCCTGGGGAAAGACAGAAGGGAAGTTGGAGCACAAACCATAACGGGTGATTTCTGGGGTCTGTCAGTTCATGTCACTGTCTCGAAGGAAAGTAGTCACAACATGACATGAAGGTGGAGGTGAAAAACAGAACAATTGCAGGACAAAATGCCTGTGGCCGTGTTACCTCAAGCTGTGATCTTGGGAGGCCCCGTGCACTAAGTCAGGTCAGGAGATCAGTAGGTGGACTGGAGAGCCTCAGTGGCCACCTGGGAGCTGGTGGGCATGCTGGAGCAGCAGCAGTCATCATTCTCTGCATTCGTGTCAAAACAGCATCACAATGTATTGCTGTGTCTGTGGGTGTGTGATGCAGCATTCATGTTTTGTGAACGTTTGTCCATTTGTATGCACTTGGTAGCACATTGTCCTCTGAATACCACAAAGAGTATGCACGTGAGACACTGAGGAGAAGGAGGGGAAATCGCAGAGAACTTGTGAATTATTTCTTAATAACCTCATAAGGTACTGTGAGTGCCAGTAGGTATAACGGGAAATACTAGTTACTGAGTCTAGGCTAAGACTTCTTTTCTGATTGCTAGCAACTGTTTTGCATTGCAAAGTGCTAGAGGTGGTGGGTGCACACTACCAGCGTTTGAATACAGGGCTTCATTGAAACAGGGCAGCCAATTTTAGTTATGGTATTGTTTTAAGGAGAGGATAGAACATCTGGAAATGGCCAGAATACGAATTTTTATTCCTCCCATGAAAGAAGAAATTACCAACAGATTTAAATCATCCTGGTACAGATTCAGTTCTAGTTTGTGAACTGGATAAGCAAGTTAGTCTGAAGCATTGGTTTGATTCACCTTTTGTGCACAGCTGAAGAAACACTGGCACCTCCATAGATGCCCCAGGTAGCACCCTTGCCATGCTGCACCGGTGAATAAACCCCCCTATGTCCACTTCTTCCATGCACTTCAATATATTCAACATGTCATCTGTGCAGATGTCCACACTAGGCTTTCCTGATAAACTGCCCAGAGGAGATAGTGGAAAGGAGGGGAGAGAACTGGAGGAGAAAATACAGTTCCCCTCAGGCAGATTGTAACTGCAGAGGTTTCTTTGTTAGGCTGATTGCGGTGTTTGTGCAGACTTCCAGAGCCCTCAATGTGGGTCAGCAGTGCATTCGTCTGGCTCGGGTTGTGTGTGCCTAGCAACAGGACAGAGGCAGTGGGGACAAACTGACACATGTGAAATTCCATCTGGACACCAAAAAGCACGTACTTACTGTGAGGGTGATCAAAGGCTGGAGTAAGCTGAACAGAGAGTTTGTGGAGTCTCCAGCCATGGAGATATTCAAAACCTGACAACAATGTACTGGGCAACCAGTTCTATTCGGCCCTGCTTGAGCAGGGGGGTTGGACTAGATGATCTCCTGAGGTCCCTGCCAGCGCCAACCATTCTGCGTTCCTCTGTCTTCTTGAAGATCTTTTTCCAAAAACTCAGGTTTCTTTCATTTTGCGCACATGCACAACTCCAGGTCCCCCCATTCACACCGTTTCTTTTAGCTAGCAGCAGCAGCCTTTCATTTTGCTGGTTTTTACTGGCATCACCACCCATCACGCCATCGCAGACTAAGGGCGCAGAAGGGCCTTGTCGCACCGTGGGCTGTTAAGAACACCATTAGGAACTGAGCTAAGCTGTTGGTAAGAACTGATCCCACGTCGTGGGGCTGCCCTGCAGAGCAGTGTGGCCCAGTGGTAGATACAGCCCCACAGGTGGGGGTCCAACGTGGGAGGGGGCAATCCATGTGCTCGGGGTGGGGGGGACACCCTGGATGGGGAGCTCTCGCTGCTGGTGGCTCACTCCTATTTTCTTGGGGCAGTGGAGATAGAGAGGCTTGTTGTCGCCTTAACTGGTGATCGCTTCAGCGCTCTGACTTGTATTAATTATTGCGCTGGCATAAGTAATCTACGGAAAATTGTAGTGAACAGCAGACGTGGTTGTCCAGATGTGGGAGGGGTGGCCCTGCGGCATTAAAAAAAGTGTTGTTGAACAATGTCTGCCATGTCGCAGTCACCATTTCTTCAGCTGAGGGCAGAACCCTCGACGCAGTGCCCTTGTTTGAAGCCGCTTTCCGAGCAAAGCCTGGCGTGCTTTCTGTTTTCCCTCTGGCAGAGCACTCCGCCTCGCCAGCTTTTCTCAGTGAACGGCTGCATGAGGGTTGTTTTCTCTGGGAGGTGGTTGTGTGTGGGTATGGACATGCACACACACACACTTGCAGAGAAGGATGTATTCTCCTAAAGAAGAAAAAAACATGTCAGCAAATTATCTCAGCTTATTTTGGCTATCATAATCCCCTTCAAGCCTCAACAGAACACCCGTACATGTTTGATCAAGTCACTATTAAAGAGAAATATTGTGCTATTCTTGCCAACTGGACCACCTACACCTTGGTAGTGCTATAATTATTGTCAAACATTATTGTTACAAGGGGGCACAAAGTGTGTAGATCTTTCTTTAATATGACAGTGGCCAATTTAATGGAACATAACTGATTAACACAGCCGGCACAGGCTATCCTAGCGTACCTTTAACAAAACTTTATGTTACAGTTGAATGGATTGCGGGACACGTCTTGAATGCCTAGTGGCTGGCGTTGTGCCAGAGCCTTTAAAAAAATTGAAAATGCAACTTGCTTTCTCCTTTTTCATAAAGAAATCTGAAAGCAGAAGCACTGACCTTGGCAAGCTTCTTGCGCTAAGTTTTCCAGTAGGCAAAAGCACTATAAATCAAACCAGAATAATCTGTGTATGTTTTTGTTTTCACACAGGCTGCTAGGATTGCACTTAAGGACTTGATTTTTATTACTAAAGGAATGTTTTTAAATCATCAAGACCCAGAGCATGTTGTGAGCTTAGTCCAAATTTCATCATCATCTTTTGCAATTTCCCTAATGTCCTGGCTCCGTGCTCCCATGGAAATACAATTTATTTCTCTTGCAAAAGTCATTACAATCTATGAGCACAAAGAAAGAAACCTGCAGAACTGAAAATGAGCAATAAAATCATGACAAAATCTGCTACCTAGATTCTTTCCCCTAAAGCAGCAAAATAAGATAAACGGTTCTTCTCTTTCTCTCTATTATTAGTTCAGTATTATTTATCACACAGCTTGGAAATCTTAAAAGGTTACAGTTTACTCTTCATACATGGCTTTGGGGAGCCTTTTGGCTCTGCTGAGAATTGTAACACGACATTGTTTTGGAAATGAAAACTCTGAACGGATTATTTACAAATTATCTAGATAATAGAGGTGATAGATGGGGCTGAGTCTAGCTGGTGTAAGCATTTGTAGCTCATATGAATTATGGAAATTTGCACCAGCAGAGAACCTGCCCCAGAAAAGGGAGGTCTGGAGGAAATGTTCTAATTCAAATTTATGTTGCCTTTTTTTTTTTTTTTTCGATATGGACATAGTTAATTTTTAGGTTTATGATAAAGAATATTAAAACCTGAGAGAAATTTAATTCCATCTCCATGTGTTCTTATATGCTAAACCATTAATAGATGTGTTCCCTAAGCCTGTTTGAGAGCTTCATCTTCCTGTACATCCAGGTCAGCTAAAGATGTGCTGGCATCAGAAGTGACTGACGAAGTTTATGTTAACGTCAGTGGGGCTTACTGTGTGTAACAGTAAGCTTTGCTAAATATTGATCATTAAAAAACGCATATTCAAACTTCAAAGATATAATGCTTTCCTGACTCTGGGCTTCCAAGCCCTCCTGAAATGTTGTATCTTCAACATGGACTAAATATATCTCTCTCCATGTACATATTTATATGTATTTTTAAAAATTAATGGCATTTAATAGACTTGTTAAGCTGTATGCGTGAGCAAGAAGCATAGGGTATTGTTAGCGTTTTCTTTTTCTCCAGTTTTTCAATCCAAATTTTTGGCATGTTGTTTCTGAGTTCCAGCACCAGTTGGCAAGGGCGAGTCCTCAAACCCACCCACAGCAGTGTCTGTCAAAGTATCGGATTGGTAGGGCTCTGAAGCATGCAGTTGAACCATGAGACTCAAGTCTGTACGGAACGTTTTTTTTCCCTACTAATTTTCTGAATGTGCTGCTGGAGCACTTGCAAAGTCAATTAATAATTACAAGTGTATTTAGTGGGCCTAGTTTACAATGGGCATAGTTTACAATTACCATTTTTCTTTCATTTCATGCTGTACATAGAACTTGCTTGTTTCTACAAGTTCTCAGATGCGTTGGTCTCTTCTCCCAAGTAACTAGCGATAACATGAGAAGAAATGGCCTCAAGATGTGTCAGGGGAGGTTTAGATTGGATATTAGGAAAAATTTCTTTACTGAAAGAGTGGTCAGGCATTGGAACAGGCTGCCCAGGGAAGTGGTGGTGTTAACATCCCTGGTGGTGTTCAAAAAATGCGCAGATGTGGCACTTTGGGACATGCTTTTGCAGGCATGGTGGTGTTGGGTTGATGGTTGGACTTGATGATTTTGGAGGTCTTTTCCAACCTCTATGATTCTATGATTTTGTGACAGATATAGGCTTAAATGTATTGGGGGTAGCCACACAACTTAATCCTTAGCCTAAGTTTTTTCCTGAAGTTCTTTTTCTTTCCTTGTGAATCCTCCTTAGGTCACTTCTTTCCTTTTGTTTCCCAGTACCAGAATAAAAGTTTCCACATCCTTATGCACTCTGGGGCAAGAGTTACACTGTGAGAAACCACCTGAACCAACACTGGAAGTCATGAAAGTAACTGCACTAAGGACTCTTGTCTACTGCTTCATCGGCTGCATTTTACGTTTTTCTGTGGAATTGGTTCAACAGATGTAAATCCCCTAGGTTGTACTGTAGGAGTAGCATATTTTACCTTAGCCAAAAACAATTCCAAAGGTATTTGGCTTAAAATAAAAGTATCCGTATGGGGTTTTGCCGATTTGACTCCTCTGGTTTCAAAATCTAGTTTTACTTACATCTCTAGAGAAACAAGTTGTACTAATTTAAGACCTGTCGTCTAGTTTAAGAGTGTGCCTGGTGAGGGCAGAGGGGGAAAGAAGGGGGAATAGTCCTACCCTGAAATTGTCATATATCAAAATGAAATAACATCAAAAGCCAAGAACATCGTCTTAGCCAGCTATAATTTCTGGTTTGTATTCACAGGCAGAACAATATGAAGCGGGGGGTGGGGGGAGGGAACATTCTGATGTGTGTGATAATAGCATGTCAGATTAAGCCTAACTAGTTTTGGCCAGTGTAAAGCTGACAGGCACCCTGTGATTCCTAAAGATAGATGGTGGTATGGTTGGGAGCAGGGGTGTTCCTCTGTGGTTATACGGCTTCCCTCATCTCGTCGGGGAGGGAGCTGCGCCAACTCATGTTCCTGAATATAAATGTGCATTTTCCTGTAAGTGTTCGTGCATGGTCAGGAAAATTATCTCGTATACAGAATATCTATGAAGTGTCTTGCTCAAATGCATGCATTCAGCAAAAATATTTCTGTAGCTTCTGTAAATAAACCTGGTCCACTAACGTCTCACTGGCTCACAAATGCCTAAGCGCTGCTTGCATACCAAGGTGATGGCTGCCTTATAAATACTTAAGCTGTATAGAAGTAGCACCAGCTAGATTGCTGCCTCCCATATGCAGCTTTGATAAGTTTTTTAGCACCCCTTCCCACAGTTATCAGTAATAACTAGGTGGATGCTGTCTGTGTATCTTTTGGCAGGTAGGAGCATCAGCACACAGTCTTTATTGGTAAAACATTGCTTAAGGGCTTTATTTGGTAGCACTTTTTGGAGACTGGAACAGCAGCATCAAATCTCTGTCTATGAATACCTACGTGTGGTCATTGCCTAGCAGGAAATAGGTGATCTGCTTCAGTATACCATAGCGGCAAAGCCGACGGCACTCTTAAATCTTAATTAAAGGACCCAAGTTCAGTTGTTACTCCCAGCACAGCTGTTGAAATACCACTGATGGTGTTACAGTGCAGCCATGCAACATTGAGTAGGTCTCCAGTACTATGTTGAATTTTTTTTTACTATGTTTATGTCTGTCCAGGGCAATTCATGAAATGAATGGTAAAGATCATGAAGGTGTGGGTGGTTTGGAGTTTTTGTTGGTTGGGTTGGTTTGGTTTTTTAATAAATACACAAACTCTGCGCAGGAGTTCTTGGTTGAGGGCAAGTTTAATAAACTACACTTGATGCATGATAAGATAGCATGTCATGTCTTATCATAGAATCATAGAATGGTTTGGGTTGGAAGGGACATTAAAGATCCTCTTGTTCCAAATCCCCCGCCATGAGCAGGGACACCTTCCACCAGACCAGGTTGCTCAGAGCTCCGTCCAACCTGGCCTTGAACACTGCCAGGGAGGGGGCAGCCACAGCTTCTCTGGGCAACCTGGGCCAGGGCCTCACCACCCTCATGGGGA
>Ga0065711_1049793_pt1 | contig 11122 bp, 7 predicted proteins | sample Hoacrofraction12_FD_59098 | JGI IMG/M metagenome (GOLD analysis project Ga0065711, IMG submission 59098) | Hoatzin crop microbial communities from Cojedes, Venezuela - Epithelial fraction 12 v2 (version 2) | ecosystem: Host-associated > Birds > Digestive system > Esophagus > Crop | place... | reverse complement strand
TTTCCTTTTTTTTTTTTTTTTTTTTTTTTTTTTAAGTATGGCATTTTTTTCCCACTCTAGATAGGATTGCAAATTAAGCTTCGGCATGTATACACACAGAGTCTATATATTACTGACTGCTGTGAACTAAGGGATGCCAATGCCAGATCTCACAGACTCATTAACCAACTGATTCAATCATTACCAGTGAATCTAATGCTTCTGAGCTCCGGGACTGTATATAACTCAAGCATTCCACAACCGCGAACCATTTTTGGTCATGAGTAACGGATCAGCAGAAGGCAAGGCAGCATGTTAATCCAGTCAACAGTCATTGCTTACAGTTACCGACAAAAATCCCAGTGGCCATGCAAACTCTGCCCCCCTCAGCACAAGGTCACCAATTACAGATACTGTTTCCTTATTAGAGGTAATTCTATGTCCCTTGCAAACTCCAATATAGTTCTGTGCAGAGGGGTCTTCTTACTCTTGAATTGTAAGCAAATGTGTATAAACCTGGGTTCACGCAACCTGAGCTATAATTCAGCATGTTGTACTGTAAAATAATTCAGTAAAGTTAACCACCTCACGCTGTACATTTGCTACAGAATTAGCTCAGCTTGCCTACTCACCTCTAGAGCTAGGCAAGCTTAAGTGAGAATAGCCACGCTGAAAAATAGCGCTTGAGTTGCTGCGGGGTTAGCACCGGATGAGGTGTGTGAACTACAGCAAATTCCCCCTCTTTTCCACAACAAACCAGACAACTCATATTAATAGTTAAGGAGTTTTTTTGTGTCAGTAAGATACATGTAAAGGCCAATACTCCCGTTAAGACTTCAGCGAAAACAGACTCTTAATGATTTCTGTATCAAACCCTTTCAACTTGCAGCAATACTGGACAAGATTTTGAAATGCTCAATATTGACCTGCCTTTGATCCCATGAAAACTGAGGGGAAAAAAAATCGCTCACTGCAGGCAGTGGAAGCAGACTAAAGACAATGGAAACATTTCTTTCGATAAATCTCAATAATATATATTTTTTTTAAATACAAGCCTGGAAAAAAGCAGCTTGTATACTGGTAGATGAGTTATTTCTATGCTGTATGTGGCTAATAGCAATAGCATTTTCCAGCGTGGCATGGACCCGCGGCCAGGCAGGGCAGGGCTCTGGGGAGCTGGAGACCAGCCCGGCTGCAGGGAGGAGCCGGGGGCAGGCCCCCCAGGGCCCTGTCACCAGCACAGTGAAGGGGACGAAAAAATTGCCTTAGCTTATGCTCTTTTGCAAGGGGCACAGTATCCAGCTGTAGGATCTTCTTTTCTAGATGGTGGTGTGAGTAACTTCTTCAGAGAAAGATACCACCTCTTTTATTTTAATGCTAGAAGCAACTCAGTCCTGTGTTCCTGCCTCCATACAATTGTACATCTTTAGCTAGCCGAAAGATTTCTGTTGATATTTCTGCATTGGAAGATTGATTCCTTGCTAGCCACCATTTTTAATAGCCTGTTCTTTCCTTAAAAAGAATCTGAACTTTGTGGAAACAAGAAGGTTTTGAGTACTTTAGCCACAAAGATTTTGAGGTTACCTCTACTAGTCTCCACTTTTCCCTACGTTTTCTACTGCTAATGGAGTCACGCAGCAAAAAAAACCCTGCGCTGTATATTCCCTCCTTCTTTCATTTTACAATAATATGATGTTCAGTCATTGCTCTTTGATGTTCCTTTGTGCTGGGATTTTCAAAGGAAATTATCTTCCAAAATATGATGACACTCAGCAGCAGAAGCAGAGCGCCTAACTTCAGTGGGTCTCACTGAGCATTCAGGCTCAAGCTCTAACACCGAAAAGATAGGTGGCATCTGCGACCTAGAGACTGACATCTTTAGTGGCGGTTAGTCCTGTCAGAGAGATGCGGTAGTGTCAAAGAAACAAATGTCCACTGGAAAACTGGAAAACTGTGATATATAACACATATCTCTTTCAGGCTTTTTCAACCAGAAGTCCGTATGTCACCTTTGAAAGCTTCAATATAAAATAAAAAGCAGCAAATACAATCAAAATAGCATAATACGCTTTCATTGGCTGTGCAACTTCTGCTCCATATTTGCAGTCGTTCCACTAGTCTTTGAACACTATATTTGAGTGCTTTATTCTGAGGTGGCTGCTCTTGTGGAACAGCCTTCAGAAATCAAGTGCCTTCAGGGTGACCAGATCTGTTTTCCCTTGGTAGAGAAGAGCCTTTTCAGTAAGCTGAAGATTTGCGACCAGGCAGTTCCTTGAAAAAGAGGAGAGTTAGGATCTGGTCCCCACTCAGGGACCATGTTTTACACATAATAATCAATCAAGGAAAAGAACATTTTCACTGGGGGGAAACAAATTTACTAACCAGTAAACTGATAAGTAAGAAAAAAGTGGGTGAGGGTCATCTTCAAAGACAAGCTCAGGCAGACTTTGCAAGCCCAAACAGAGAGCGAGGAGCCAGAGCAGGCCAACTCCAGGGACCAAAGCAGGTTTTCCCGGAAATTGGTGTCCAGCTGCTCAGCTTGAAGCATGTCTAGCAACACACCTGAGCTGAAGCACTTTACTTACAAATTAAACGTAAATAGCAGAAGGTATCACCAGTATCATTTTCCAATGAACCGTATTTACTCCAAACTAAAATCACAGCCCAGCTTCCCAGGCTATGTGGATGGTACAAGTGGCTTTGCCTGAGCTCTGCAGAAAAGGAAGAGAAATAGTTCATCGCTAGCTGAGATGTACTCGTCTCTTCGTTAGGAATATGAACCCTTATGAGCCATAAATTCCTAGCTGAAATTTAATACATTAATAGATTTCCTGTTTTTTCCCCAGGGCTCTAACATTCCCACTTGATGAAAAAGACTATACCCTTTGCTTACATCTTTGCAATTAGCCATCTAGTCCTTGAGACTGTTACAGCAGCACTGTGTCAAATCACTTTACTGATCTCAGTGCAAGAGTTTCTTTTTGACTGCCTCATCTCCTCCAGTGTCCAGGACATCTTTGAGAACTCTGTGTATGTTCTCCAACAAGAAGTTTCCCAACCCTTACAGCTACCTCTGGTTATACCATCCTTGTCTCGCTCCTGATGTAATGATGCAGCCGACATCCCAGCTATGTCCCTTTACTACTAATTGCTGGGAGGCAGGTTGGGAAATAGTATGCCTGATTTTGACATATAGTTCCATCATAGTTCAGCTGGGATCCTAGAAGGGAGACTACAGAGGCATTATCTGAAGATCTCTAACTCTACATATCAAATATCTATGGAGAAGGAGCATGTGTCCTCATAGCTGGGAACACATTCATTAGATTTTTCCAGCAGTCTGCTGCTTTAATATGGTTTCAGGATTCCAGAGCACAGAGCCACAAAAACTTCCCAGAAGTACTTTTTTCCTGCTAACCAGGCAAAGCATCATGTATCTCTCCATGAGGATGAGGAAAAAGCAATAGTCAAGTCTTCCCACCAAGGATGCTTTGGATTCAGTGGTGCTGAAGGCTTTATAGCTTCCTGAGCTGGAAAACCACAACAACCTCCCTGAATTTCACTGGCATTCATCCCATATGACTCTTGACCCCCTCAAACTAACAAAAGAAATAATTGCGAAGGTAGATATGTTCTGATGTCTCTAAATGTCATGTTGCACATGTTGCTTTACACCACCTATGTCCACATGAATGACAAAGGACCACATTTCTCTAGAATGGATAATCCAAAGAAAATATGAACAAAAAACCTGCAGTGGGTCAGACCATCTGGCTCACTATCCTGTCTCCAACTATGGCCATAAGTGGATGCCTGGGAGAGTATAAAAATAGATCAAGAAAGTGATATTTCTCAAAAATACTCCTTAGGCTTCCAACGATATCTTACTCAGAAACTTCCTGCTCTGGTGAGACCATGTCCCCTCCTCCAAAATCCCCAATATCTCTATCCTCTCTGCACAGTGTAAAGCCAGCACTGAGCCCAACAGTTTGGCCCTTCCAGTTCTTCAAGCAATCGAGTGGGAATACATGTAAGTGTGCCTCTTCCAAAATCTTTCTATGCATAGCTGGGTTTCCTCCAGCCGCACTACTGACCTTTAGCAGCAGATGCTGAAAGGCGGAGCCCTCCCACCTACACTGTTCTTTGTAGTTGTTCCTACCACAAGTCATCCTTCAAAAGGAAAGACAGAAATTGCATCAAGAGAAGGTGAAGGATGTTGTATCCTCCAATTTCCCTCCCTTCTCAGGAATGATGTGGCAATTAGGTTGGCTTTGCCCAGAAATACCAAGAAGTTATTAATAATATTTATTATTCCTCAGTGTTTTTCCACTGTCCCAGCAAAGCTGTTAGCTAGCTGCTCTTGAAAAGTGCACACATAGAAAAACTTATGGTCAAACTAAGAGAAAAATGCTTAGTATCTAGTCTGGACATAGAAAAGCACTATATAATTTTCATCAAAATCCACTGTAAATACTTCATTTGTCTTGATATTTGAACTGTGATGATCAAAGTTCAAGCTGTGCTTTTATGCACTTGTTGACTGGAAAAAGAGAAAGAAGACACACGACATTATTTCCATTCCTTGACTGGCTCTGACAACCAAGTTTCTGGTGCAAAGGGCCCAAAGAAGAAGAAATTAGAATTCACTTTGGTTAAAAATTCACACGTCCAAGCCTAAAATTCATTTCCTATGAATGCTCATTAAAATTCAAATCCATGGTTGTTCAGGAAAAGAGTACAGAGTGGACAAACTCTGGTAGTGTGGATTACAGTTTCAAATGAATATTAGACATCTTTTTAACAGCGTTCATTAAACCCTATTTTACAGTGTCAATCATAAAGGCCTCTGAGAGATGTCTGTAAGTTCAATAATGAAATTAATCAATTAATTGATGACAGAATGTATTTACCTTTAGACAAAAATATAATAATCCAAGTATTATTATACTGGCCATTATTATTTTCTTTTAAAAATTTGTTGTACCTTTTTGGAGGCACTTCAGTAACCGTGCTGTTTCAGGATACAAAGGGCCATAGAGCATTGCCCACTCTGAACAGTCCTCTGAATGGGGCCTTTGTTTTGTGTGCTGTTTTGGTAGGAAATGGTTGCTATTTAGGTCTCCAAGAGGGAATATAAAACTATGCTCACCTAATCAAACAGACCAGTAAATACAGCAGTTAATCTGACAACTTCAAATTCCTGGATTGCATTTGGAGAAACAATTTAACACAAACAATCATTTAAAGCCTGCATTAATCATCCACCTTGGGTTACTAAGTTGCATAATTTGTTTTAATTATTGCAAACTTGTGGTTGTAAGTGACATTTCTAGCAGCTGGATGTTTTATTAAAACCAAAAGAGGGAAAAGGTACTGTTAATATTTTATATCAACAGGGTTGTAAAGTAAAAGCAGTGTTGCCGTACGTATCGGAAAGTAGACATATCATAGCTCTAAGTCTAAAAAATTTAACTGTCCTAAGTATTCTACGTAAGGGGATACCATTGCTTGTGAACTAACTCAGCTATTGTTCTCCATGGTGGCAAACTTTTCCTTTATGAGCAGCCCTGTGTGGTGAATGTCACTTTGGCTTGTTTTGCTTGAATTATTAACATATCTTCAATAGCTTCATAGTTACCTTGCACAGGTTCAGTGGGCACTTCAGAAACAAAAGGGAGAAAGGAAAAAGCATGTGCAAGAAAAATTTCCAGCTGGCACTTCAGTGCCACACAGAACAGCACTTTAAAACAGCAACAGAAAAAGGCTTTCTCATTTGGATACAGTCAAATATAAAGATATGACTACTTTATTTATGTCTTGTGACTCTCAGAACAATTACAATAGCAACCTTCTTTTGCTTGTCTGTCCTTGCAATGTTACAAGGTAGTTTGGCCAAAGCTGGCTGTGTTATTAAAGCGTTACACAAACTCTTTCTTCCCTCTTAAAAAAAAAAAAAAAGAAAAAAATCCTGGCTTTTAAAAGAACCATTGTCACTTGTGGCTGAATGTTTATTTTACTGTCTCCTGCACAGCAGAGGGCATTCCACCTATAAAGAGCAATTATATAGCATTGGGACAATTTGAATACTCTAATCAATGCTAGTTAAAGCACAGATAAATAAACTTTTATAGTGCCAGGGCTCCTACTCTCCATGGAAATTATTGTTAATTTATTGAATCAATAATCTAGGAACAATAAATTATAATGCCTTTTGTTTTACTAAACCCATCTTGCAGCATGCTTAAAAAGCACAGCTTTATAAATATTGCAACAGGCTAGGGGGAGATTTCCAACCAAGGCTTTGTGTATGTCCCATTATGTGAAAGATTAAATTGTAAAAGCAAAAAAAAAACAACCACAACAACAAAAAAACTTGAAGGTGCAGAGACCCTGACAAAATAAATCCTTAATACAGAAACTGCCTGGGTAGCTCAGCCCTTTTGGGGGCTGTATTTTTTAACTCCTTCGTTACTAGCAATACCCTTATCAATTTATTTTGCATGAAGTGGAAAACACTAGATTTGTAAGAACTCAGATGTTTTAAAATACAAGACCAGAGACTGACCTCCACTACAGCATAACTTTGCAATAGCTTTACTAACTTCAGCAACACAATTCTGGATCTACATCAATGTAACAATGATCACAGACTTGCCCAACAACTGAAAATATTTTTTGTTTAGGAGCAGTTTCACCCCAAAAGATACCAGTGGAATTAATTTAACCTTTAGAAAAATATCACGTCATTCAGGCTAATAGGTATCATAGATAATATTGGAGAAGGATAGGAGGAGAAGAGAGAGGGAGGAGGAGAAGGGAGAGGGAGAGGCAGAAGAAGGAGTCTTGTTGCAGCCTTCCAGTACCTGAAGGGGGCCCCCAAGAAAGCTGGAGAGGGGCTTTTTAGAAGGACATGGAGCTATAGGACAAGGGGTAATCACTCGAACCTAAAAGAGGGTAGATTTAAATTAGATATAAGAAAGAAGTTCTTTGCTAGAAGGGTGGTGAGGCACTGGCACAGGTTGCCCAGAGAAGCTATGGATGCCCCCTCCCTGGCAGTGTTCAAGGCCAGGCTGGATGGAGCTCTGAGCAACCTAGTCTGGTGGGAGGTGTCCCTGCCCATGGCAGGGGGGTTGGAACTGGATATAGATATAAGGTCCCTTCCAACCCAAAACATTCTATGATTCACTTCTCCGTAAGCTTTCCAATTCTATATTTTTGCAATACCTACTGCAAGGAAACCCACATCCTTAGCTGTTAAGGTGCTACTCTTATTACGGTTTGGACCATGTGAAAATGTTCCGTGCATCTGTATCTCACTGATTCCAGTTTGTATCAGTTCAGTAAGACAATCAAACATCATCTTGTGAGGAACTGGCAGTTTCTATTTACCTTTTCCAGATAAAATGTGTTGGAGCAGGGACTGCTGGCTGTTCTAGCGGGAACGGTTTCCGGACAGGAATAGAGATACACAGCAGAGTCTGTTTTTCACTTTGAATAGCTGGTTGTTCTGGAGTAAGGTAACGGCTTATCTGGTGGTAATGAGAAAATTCCCCCTGAATTTAATGCATCAGAATTTCATCCCAGTTATTTTTGACCAGTTACTGTCAAGGTTCCAACACTGGGACACTTCTTGATGAGAACCAGACCTTCAGCAAGGTGTAAATTAGCTTAGTTGTGTAGGAATTAATGATTCTACACAGATTTGAAACAGCTGAGCATTTAGCCCAACACAGTTAATTCTGTATCTGCACTTAAGAAAAAAACTACATGAGTTGCTATCCTGCTTCTGATCTCCTATTTTTGACGCAGGTTTCTGAAGCTGGAGCCACAGTCCCCAGCTTATGTAAGCTTTGCTTATTACACAATGCGCTAAACATAAGTAAAAGTAGGCTGAATCATATGGGGATGCAAACCTGGCCAAAACCCCCAGAAATCTCTGAGGTGGGTGTGAGGAAAATCAGCTGCTGTAATTATGATGGTGGTTGTGGGGGATAAGGGAGCAGCCAGATTTGGCTGGGTTTGGAGCAGTACATTTTGATTTACAGACAGGGAGTGTATTTTGACTTCTCTTCAGTTTGTTAATTTTTAACTCTTGCTGTTTGCTAAGTTGCCAGGCCCAGATGGGAAGCATCACTTCATATTCTGCCTGCATCATCAGACAGCCTCCATCCACAGATAATTTTAAAATTACTCTTTTAGTCACTGGCAGGCTGCTGTCACTTTGTCTTGGTACCTCTAATCCACTTCACCACTGCCCTTTTTCTGCAGTCTGCTGTAAGCCTCCAGTATACGGCAGCTTGAAGCTCCACGGCATCATGCCGGTTTATCCCCATACCCTGTGCTTCCTGGTCCTTTTGTTCTGAATTATCTCAGCAACCATAACGGAAGAATTTCTCTGGGAGACTTTTACCGTGCATCTGACACACCCACCCATCTTCATTTGACAAATTTGTACACCAAGCCTTGAGAATTCCTTAAGGTGCTGAACTCGGCTCGTGAAGTCTGGGATGTTTCAGGAATCTTTGGATGAAACAAACCATACAATGAAAGCCATTTTCATGAGGAGTAGCATCTATTATCTGGGGACTTGAGGCTGCACTGTTAAAATCTATGGGAGTTTTGTCATTGATTTAATCAAGAAGAGGAAGCCCACAGTTGAAAAGCTACATCCAAAATATAAATATCTATCATTTTTTAACAAAATGCATAGGACAATGCACAATTGCAGTAATATCTGCAGATGAGAATTCACAAGATAAATGGTGGTCCAAAGCTACTATTCTAAGCTTTCCCTATACTTCAGATTAATCTCCTCCACTGTCTCTGCAGCAACTGTATACAATTATCTTCTAGCAAACAGCATCCCTAAAGGAGATGTAATTAGGGATCTTTGCAACCAACATATGCATATCTTAATTACAGAACCAATATGGGATACTATTTGTTCCAATATTTACCATAAAAAAAAAAAAAGGTCATGGATATCTAACTTAAGAGATAGTTATTTTTATGCTAACTTTGATTAGAATGTACTCAGCTAAGCTTGTCACTCTAAATATGGCACTGAATTATTACCAGGAGAGAGGATGACCACACACCACCCATCCTAGCAATGCTGGCAAAGACAGAAGACGAGATTTTCACCACATTGCACACCGAACAATCACTTGTAACAGAACAAAGTAAGCATATAAATATTACTGGATCAGAGCTCTTCATCATGTACTCAGAGCAGTTGCAAGTCACTGACTAAGACTCAAGGTAAGGTACAAGCAGACCCTTAACCTGAATAATTCAATAACTATTTGACGTTTTGAGTTTCAAAAATTTTTTCAACAATTTAGTTAGCCTTAGCGTAATATGTGAGAGGAAAAACAAACAAAAAGAATTCCTGGGTTGCCAAGACCCCAAACTTTTCTCATGAGTCAAGAAACTAAAAATAGGCAGCATAGTATACTGAAACATTACATACTTTCATGGCATTGGATTAATATTTATGAGCAAAGTAAAATATGGAAAATACTGGATGTGTAGCTACTTACTGCTTGCAGCATCTGTGTATTTTTTCTCTGAGCTGTCATCAATGATGTCTCTGCAACTCCTTTTGCATCCTATTTTCTCTGCAGAGGAAAGGACATCTTCATTCCATGAGCTAACGCATGCAGAGTCAGAGGAAGCAGAGACGCTTGGTTTTCAGCATCCAGTCTGAAACTAACCTCCTCGTTCTCCATTTCTCCCTGGGAAATTAGGAAATATTAACACTTAGTTTCCTCAACAGGTGGTGTTTGTAAGCATTATAATTCCATAGTGATCATATGCTTCACAACTGCCTTGTAAATTAAACAATTTTTACAAATCAAGTGGGCTTGTGTGCAATAGTTCTTTTTGATAGGAATGAGTGAACCATAATACCCCCCCATTAATTCTTTCTTAGAATAAATGAACGCTGTACAATTGATACTCCCAATCTCCTTATTTGTTATCCAGTTCAAACTCTTTACCCTGTACTTATCATCATATTTCATACCTGCCTTAATCTAGACACTTTTGTAACAGCTTCGCTTTCTTCAGATTTTTAATGCCACTTGTTACAGATGACCTGTGCCTTCCTAGGGACACTGAATATCACATATTTAGTGGTAGAAAGATCAATCCTTTTCGATATTTAATGGTGAAGACCACAGGGCTGCACTAGAATCACATTCACTAGTTGATATGACGCAGTTATTGGTGCATTTCTTGCATCCTGCTTTAATTTAACAGGAGGCCGTGGAGGGCAAAGGACAAGCTGACAGCTTCAGTTAAGAGATGAACGAGTGAGTGCTCTGGGAGGAACTGAATCTGTCTTGATTTCTTGGCTCAGGCAAGTTATACTGCCAATTTTGCCAGTCCTAAAGCTCAGATGACCAACTGATCAAGAATAGTTTTTCAATATCTTTCCATCTGAAGAAGAGGTACTGCTTGATAACTTTCCATGAGGAAAAGACTGATACTTGGAGAGATCCCCACTCTCTTGTGGGTGGTCAAGCTCAGGTAAGGTGTGTCAAGCTTTCCTTCTTTAAAAACACCTCTGATAAATTGTATGGGGTTTTTTCACTGACTGGATAAAGCAAAGTTTCATCTTATGGATAATGCATGAGGTCACTTGGATTCTTGCCACCTACATTCTACCAGGACACTTACTGGGTAAACAGTAAGGATCAAGGTTTGGGAGATTTCATCTAAAGATCAGTGGCTGGGCAGAACAAATGGACGCGAGAACTACAAAACATAATAAACAAAGCGGATGTGTCTAGGATAATTACCCAAAGGGATGTATTGAGTTCCAAGCTATATAACATATATATCTGTTGTTAATGGTATTACAGAACAAAAGTAAACTGTAAAAAATATATTGCAGTACTTAAGATTTGAGAAGTTCTAGTTAAACAAGGAGCTTCTAGCAGAGATCAGGCAGAAGAGAAAGGTCCATGGAATGTGGAAAGAGGGACAGGCCACTTGGGAAGAGCACAGAAAAGTGGTGAGAGCATGCAGGGATGCAACGAGGAAGGCCAAGGCTCACCTGGAATTGAAGCTGGCAAGGGATGTCAAAAACAACAAGAAGGGCTTCTTCAACTACATCAGCAGCAAAAGGAAGGCTAGG
>Ga0065711_1049809_pt1 | contig 11123 bp, 2 predicted proteins | sample Hoacrofraction12_FD_59098 | JGI IMG/M metagenome (GOLD analysis project Ga0065711, IMG submission 59098) | Hoatzin crop microbial communities from Cojedes, Venezuela - Epithelial fraction 12 v2 (version 2) | ecosystem: Host-associated > Birds > Digestive system > Esophagus > Crop | place... | reverse complement strand
TGTTTTGGTATTAAAATGATATTAAAACGAGCAAAGTTCACGAGAGGATAGCACTTTGGCAAGGTTTCGAAAACCTGTTGGCTCAGGGGGCCAGATGAGCTGCTTATCAGTTCTAGAGAACCATTTCTTCGTGCTTTATCATTACGGAGCAGGGCCACGGAGTCTCCACTCCGTTCCGTCCTCTATGGTACATTGCAGGGAGTTGTTGTGTTAGTGGATTCCTCACATGCCTGCTGCAGCTGTGTCCCATCCTCGGAGCTCCTTTTGATTTCATGTTTTTCCTCAATGAGTGAACACTGCTACGCTTTTCATATAAACCTTAATTTTATTAATAATTCCACAATGGTACAGTAAATGAGTCTCTAGAACAAGTTTTTTCCAACTATTTTCTTGATGTTTCCTCAATTTAGTTGTATCCGAGGGTTGTGGAGGAGGGCTAGAAATATACTGTTTAAATATCTATTAACATAAATATTGTTTTCTCTAACCTTTTAACTCAATAGTTTTACCTCTAGTTCACAAAAGATTAAATTATCCAAATCAGACAGTGACAAAAGCATTCTCACGGGATTTATTAAGCTTCATATCAGTATTTTAATGAACACTAAGTTTTGTCAATATAGAGAAATTAAAATTCTTTCAGTTCTCCTGCCCTAGGATCTGATGCCACTGTTCACCCTCTGGTATTTTCCAGTTTCTGTAGAATGCATAATCACATTGTGTATTCAAGACTGCTAAATGTGAACATGCACACACCTTTGCATCAACTAATATAAACCCAGAAAAATTCTGCGGTTTTACATTTGACCCTATCAATGTGATAGGTTAACAATACATTTAAGGTTAACGAACCAATTAATTTTAGACTAAGCAAGAAGTACACAAACTCATTTACTGTGCAAGTAACTGCTCACTGTCAGTGGCGTTTGTATGGATGTTTGTACCTCTAAATTAGTCTTGAACAACTATTAATAAGATCTCAAGGAATGTTTCCATTGATGGTTTCTGAAACTGACTGGTACTCTCAGGAAGTGACAAGTCTTGCTGAAAAGTATTTTTATTCATTCAATATATATGTGTCCATAACCTGATACTATGGATATCTCAGCAATTTAGCAGTATTCTATGAAAATTTCTGCAATAAACGAAACTACATGTTAGTGTTTGCCCAACAGAGTATTCCTTAATCTAGGTAAACACAGAAGGGCTGTATAATGAAAATAGAAGTGTAAGACAAACAGCTAAATTCTTGGTTTGTGGAAGGGAAAAGCCACAACTAAAAGGATATAAACTGTACCACAAATTCATGTTTCAGAAATATTTTATGGCTTGGTATTATACAAAGAACTTACCCAAAAGGCCAAATTATATTTTTGTTGCATTATACAGATAAGAAATTATGTTTCCTTTCATATGAGTCAACTGTGCCGATTCTGTTATTCCTGGCAGGAAGTCACAGAGCACCCTTGGTATAGGCAAGTAAGTTCTGCATCCACAATTTTTTTAAGCACTAATTAAAAATACTTATTGTGAATAAGCAGCCCCACATGTGATGTAAATATTCTGCATAGGTAATATAGATATTTGTTCCTGTAAGCAAGTCAAATAATCAGATAATGCTCATGTAGAATTATACCTGTATTTGTGGCAGCTGTATTCGAATCTGTCTAGAGACATTGCTGCATCCTATGTGTCAACGTATTCCAGGCTTTATACAGCACAGACACAAATTGTGGCAAATGCCAGTGAGAAATCGATTCCAAAGTGGACAAAGCGGTTTTGTGCAGATGCAGCATAGCTCTCTTATAGACAACAAGCCACTGTCTGAATCAAGAGTTTTTTGTCAAATATGTCCTAAAAATTATATCAGTGGAGAGGTACCTGGGGGGATTATACATGGAAAGCTGTTGAGGGTCATGAAATCACACATAGGGATTGCTTTAAACTAAAAATGGACAGGCAGTCCACAAAAAATTGGTACTTATCGTCTAGGCTACCACCCACAGTTCACTTGTAGCTAACCACCATCTTTTGGCTGTTACAATCACAGAATCACAGAATCATGGCATGGTAGGGGTTGGAAGGGACCTCTGTGGGTCATCTAGTCCAACCCTCCTGCCGAAGCTGCCTCCTCTCAGTCCCTGATTCTGAAGACACTTTAATCAAAACAAATTGGGTTACTTTAAAATGTGCAAATAGCAAGTCTTCTTTATTCCGGGTCATTTTGACTGATGCAAATTACAGAGTACTTGTAACAGCACTTCTGTAAGGAGATCTAATGGGGAGAATAATCTCAGGCAGAAGAAAAAGGGACAGCAGAGCTAAACCAGCAGTGGTGAACTTTTCTGTTAATACAGCTGAATCACAAAGAGACTGTTTATCCACAGGATAGAGGTACCAGTGGCAAGTATGAAACACCAGAAATGGGCAAGCGATACTAGTTGTGACAGGTTAGAAAGTAAACATCAGAGATCAGTCCTGATACGAAGCTGAGTAATGAGACTCAAGGAGAGGCAGATTCCTAAAGAGTTCCAGTATTTTCACCAGAACCCATATTTCCTTGCTATAAGCAGATATCACATTATCAGATACAGCCAGCTCAGCAAGATGTCAAGGGTGGAGAAAGTCATTGCTGCGTTTCAGCATGGGAATGACAGCCATAGGTTTAACTGTACCAGATGGGCAAACCTGTGGCAACTGAACAGTTCAAGTGCGGATCTGCTGCAGAAACTGTGAAGCGAATGGCTGCGGGCGAGCTCTCCTGGTGGAAAGCCTTCTGGATCTGCACCAGAAGTGAGGAAATGAGCCAGCACTGGCGGTTTAAGCCAACATCAGCAGGCCTCTCAGGACTCTTCTGTCTGTTCATCCTGCTCTCAGTCCACAATGTAGTGTTGCATAAATAACTGTCTAAGGAGAACAGGTATATTCTGTCTGTGAACTGTTCTTGACTCCTGTGCCACAGGGTATGTGTGACTTTGGGCTATGGGAAGATTTTCCAGTATTGAGGTCCTTGCAAGAAAAGATGAGCAATGCCTGATCTAACTAAGATACACTGTTGATCATTTAAAAAATATAACAACATCTCTCATTGTGTTGTAATAATCAGTGTCCAGCTGAAAGCAGAAATCGATATAGCTGGTTTTGTAGTGTCAGTGGTACAAATCCTGTCTCACCAAATAAAGGTAGTAATAAGCATATAAATCACTTTCACAGAAAATACAGATGAGAGAATTTCTTAAGAACTTCCTTGCTTCCTTGTTCCCTCCCTGTTGTCTCTGCTGAAAGTGAAGATGACATCAGCAGTTAGCAGCCCCAGAACTTCACACTGCAGCAATGCCTCCACCTCAGCACTGTTGAGTGAAAATATTACGGTCCACTGCAAATGAAGAGTCAAAACCAGACACCCAGGTTCTGTTCAGAATTTTTTTCTTGCTTTTAATGGAAAAGATGTTTTTCCTTCTCTTTTTAAAATTTTTGGTGCTGAATTTTTATTTTTCATGGAAAAAAGCCCCACTAGTTTTACTTAAAAATACACAAAATCCCCAAATCACTAGTGAGTCAATTTTATAAGACACATACTTGTTGTTGTTGTTGTTATCATGGAAGTATTCATCAATCTAAACTCAATTTTTAGTCAGTAGAAAGTACCAAGAAAAATTTCAGAACATCCTTGTAACTCAGAGCATTTAGACTCCCCAGCAAGAAAGAAGGCTGTATTCACTGCATTAACACTTGATCCAAGGGGTTATTTGGGCGTTCTTAAATCAGTGAGTCCTTAAGCTTCCTTGCTTTACCTGTTAGTGCTGGGGTTCATTGCGCCTTGAAATGTATGAAGACAAAGGTTTATGTCTACTGACACATAATTCCTTCTTTGTGTCATCCTAATGATAAAGCATTACCATGAGTTTGTAGCCAAATAAGGTAGATTTACTGCTCCCTTTGTGCTGCTGAGGTTGAAGGCAGCTGGATTATATGACCAAAACTCGTTTTCAATCTCTCCCCTGGAAACTAGGCAGAAACACTACAGAAAAAGCAGCTGCACAGAATTATGATGGTAAGAATTATAGTTTGCACAAATTTTACTGTTTGATTTCTCTATTACTGGTAGTATTTGGTTTGGCTTTTAAACTCTTCAGTGCTGCATACTAGTATTTGAATTGTCGTAAGAAAAAGCTGTGAAACACAGTATAATTTTAAGGCACGTGGTTAGAGCTTGATTTTTTGTTGTTGGTGGTGGTGGTGGTTTTAGAGTTATTTGTATTTGCAGTAGCCAAAAACCCAGTAAATTGTCAGAATAAACTGTGTGGACCTCAGTACACCCAACTGCCCATGGCTTAAGCAAAGTGTTACAGTCTTTCACTGGCATCCATAGCTGCCAGAAAATGATGATACGCTGCCAGTATAATGTGCAGATGTTAGTAATTGTGAGTTCAGTGTTGAGCATAAAGGAATATGAAGAGAGGAATGCCAGAGACAGGCCAGCAACATTGCAAGTGGCCAGAATTTTTCACTGAGTTCACATGTGTACTGCAATATTGTTTGTGCACCTTCTGTCCAGATATATTTGAACACACTAGGCAGTGACTTCCTAATCAGCTGTTACCTGATGTCCATCTGCTACCCCAGAAACCATGTGTCCTCTGTAAAATTTACTAATATTTACTTGTGAGTCATTACTTTTATTGTATGCAGGATATGCTGTTTTGTAAAATAAAATACATCCATTAAAGGTGATATTCATCACCTAACCTTAGGCTTCTGAAAGTCTGATGCTTAGTCTAGACTGTAATATTAGTTCCCACTACAGTCAAATTAAAGTTAGACATCTCTAAAGGGATTTTCATCTCTTTCTGAGACAGATCTAGAACAGTAACAATGAACTCTTCTCTGAAGGCAATTTCACTTTCCTCTGAATACAGAAAGGATCAAATAACACCACTTTAGGTGCTATAGTTAAATGATACTAACGTACAAGAAAGATTAATACTAATCTGACTAAATGCAGTTGCTTTAACCCCAGGCTAATTTTATAATCTTTCAAGAGAAACGTGTAATGCATCTCATTCTACAGTTAGATGTCTAAAATAAGTGAACTAAATCACATACTAGAGCTAAGCCTTCTTCTGTATTGACTACGGTCAGACACATAGAGTAACTACCACAGATGATGTTGAGATGTATCCCACCGCTACTACCTTCCTTTACAGAAGGTTTAATAATGACATTTTTCTATAAAGAATACTGATCAGTTAGACTCATGTGGTGTGAAAGTGATTACATTTCCCTGTGCTGATCAGATGTTAGATGAAGAAATACTCTTCACACAGAAATACTTATTCCCAAAATTCTTATTATTGCATTAAAGACTGGACATTCAGGTCCTACTCAGTCTGAAATTCACTGGCAGTTCCCATTGATTTAAAATTAGCAAAGCAATGTAAGTTACTGGAGAGCACCATGTGATTCCTTTTAATTTCCAAGAAGAACGAATACATATTACTGTGAGATTTCTTCACATCTTAAATACATGAAGACCAAGGTTCAGGTCTCCTGGTAGATTGTAGATTCTTTGTGTTTCCATAATAATGCACCATTACCCTGAGCTTGTGAACAGAAGCAGGAGCAGGAATCAGATCAGGAAATGAAAGCAAGCTACAAGTGGGGAACATTACTTTTTTGAGTGTCTAGGTTTTTTTCAAGAAATGACATCCAATTTTAAAGTAGCAAATTCCTATTTTGTCACTCAGTCAAGCTGACTGATTTCTAGAAGCGGTCAGCACTCAGGAATTGTCACCAAAAGTCAATGTTTCATAATCAATTCTATTAAAAAACCCCAACAGTTATTTGTTCATGTAGAAACAGCGTCTGTTCTTGAGTAAGTCAAGTGTCAGTTTCTCAGACCTCCCCCTGCACACATCCCCAGAGGATACGAACTTTTAAACACCACTAGATACGCCACATGGCTATTTAGCTGAACTTATGGCATCTCTTGCTTTTGGCCCTCAAAATCCTCAGGGAGAAAGCCAAGGGGTGCTATCAGAGTCAAAATAAATCAGTGAAAAATCCTCACTGGCTCTAAAGAACATCAGATTAAATTCTGTCTTAGCTCATGTACCAAAAATTATAAAATTTACGAAGACTGGTTAATATTCCTTTTAAACTCATTGGGATAATATATTTGTTGTTTAGACTAACTGAAAATAAATTAAAATAATAACATCTCTCTCCCTGTCTCATGTCTTTCTAAGCTTACCTCCTCCTAAATACAAAAATGGAATGAAATGAAGTGAAACTTTCTGTAGCCCAAGCATTAAGAGGGATAAAAGCTAATATGCCTGTCAGCCTGGCAAGTAATAGCGGCTGCACTAGAGACAGTTGACCACCAAATGGTATCCTAGCAACATACAGTAGCATCGTTATACATAGTGCTATCAAGCCAAATTTATCTTTTTCAATATCTTAGCTTCAAGAGAACAGGGATGAATACAGAGCAAAGGATAAAAATGTGCCCATGAGAAAGACAACATGGGGTTTTAATTTAAGCAGAGGTTATATGGAATGTATCTAACATGAATAAAAAGCATTGCATTTTTGTGACAAGGAAAGATACCTACCAGCGGTAAGGCACTCTGAGGCAATTATGTTTCAATTTGTTTTCAGAATACTGATCCTGTGTATATTTTAGTTTGGAATAAAATTTGCAGTGTGTCTTGTCTGTAATTCAATTTCAATGTTTCCATTTAATTGGGGAGAGGCAAGGGGAAATATATTTTAATGACTCAACATTTCCAAATCTTTAAAAAATCAATAGGCAAATCCACCTACAAATTGTGACTTTATAAAACTATTATAGCTTTCTTTGTTTCTAACATTAAATTGGATGATTACAGCTCTGTTGATAAACTCTTAAAACTGAGCAGTTTCCTCTTTTTAGACCATAAATTGCCTTCTATACTCCTGTTGTATTTAGAGTCATTGATCCTATGCTGTTCGTGTTATTTACCAATATGTATAATGATCATGACTGTAAATAGCCTTGTCAAAGAAAGGACAAATGAACCTACATGAAGATTAATTACAGGATGTATCCTTTCTTCAGTTTTGAGCAAAGATTAGAAGAACCTCCTAAGCATCTAGACCTTATGGACCAGAAGAGCTGGACTCTCTTGTTCAGTGTAAATTAGCATAGTTTTACTGATACTAGTTGAAAAGAGGACCCCAGACCTCAGCAGGGGGTTTGGTTGAATGCAACAAGATTACTGACAATACAGGCAGAAATGAAGGCAGGTAAAATGGTAGTTTTTAGTAAAAGTTGCTCCTGCAAACATGACCTCAAGCAGAAGGTAAAACTGTCTCCTTTCAGTAGCAGATGTACTGCCAAATAAGCAGTACATTGCAAATATCAGAACAGCGTGCCAAGCTACTGATCACTGATCATTTTTCCCTTATGGTCCAAACATTATCCTTGCAGAGGAGGCACACTATAGGGAATGGATTTACAAAGCTATATTTTATGATATACTAAGCATTTTTGTATGCACCAGAAAATCTGTGTGAAAACGATTTCCACATGACACTCTGCAGTAGAGGGTTCTTCGGAGACTTAGCTGGAGAAAAAAAAATAGAGTCACTTTTAAACTATGCATTTTTAATAATGGCATAATTGAAACAAGTTTTAAATCCAACATCCAGTCTCTCCCTTCATTTGTATTTATAATTCCTTTCAATAATCTGTTTTGGAACTGGCTGTTTAGCTTCTTGTCTTTTGTTCTTCATGCAGATGACAGCAACCGCTTTTCTTCTCCAACTGTTCTGGCAATCTCTAGTGCCCAGTGGTAGTACTTCATTAGTTGATATCTTCTTTAGCTTCCCAAGGAAGAGTCTGCCCAAAAGCATATTTTAACTTCATAGAATAATTTATCCTACTTTGTCCAGTTCTAAGGTTACCTTCTACTCTGCCCCCAAATGCCCGTGAATTCATGTAGCCAATCACGGACAAATATATATAATCACTGAAACAACAGACACATTTGCCTCTTGTAATCTGGCTGCCACTATGCAGACTGTATGTTTCTGATTAGCGCTCCCTGAACAATATATCAAAAGAATACTGGACAAAAAAGAGCCTGAGAGCTGACAGGAAAGCTGCCCTCTGTTAACCAGCAGCCACATTAACTGAAACCTGTAACATATGTGCTGAATGTTTGTCGGTGAAACAAATACATCTTCAGTAGCTTAGGCTATATCAGCAGGACAGTAGGCCAGACCTATTCAAAAAGTGCCTTAGATATAGTCAATAAGGCAATTCATAACTTGCTGTATACACATAAATACGTATGAAGAGATATTAAAAGTTTCCGTAGTCTATCAAAGCAAGCGTGCATCTCAAAAGGTTGGGTGGATTTGCAGTGCATGCAATTTCTGTTCTAATTTATTTCACTGACCTGATCTTTGATAAGAGAGAAGCTAAGGACACAGTAATTCTGTTCACAAGAAAGAGAATGCCATCATCACTAAGAAGATAAAACAACCCTCAGTTTTACCTTCTTCTTGACAAAATGTTAGAGGAAAAAGATAAGTCTTTGGAACCATGGGGAAATACAAATGCAGTGCAATTGAACAGAATTCATAGAAAGGAATCAGAGTAAGCCTGAGTTTTTATGTAACACTAAATTAATTTTCCAGGGATATTAACAACTTTTTAGCTAAGTGAACAGAGCTACTTTAGAGAAATTGTATCAAAAAAGTGCTGGAGCTATCCAGCTTGTTTGATTAGTGTAGGAATTTATGAAGGCATCATATTGGTTTCTTGTAATAGTAAAAACTGGATTTAGTAACTTGGGTGGTCATTCCCATTTTTAGAATTCTATATTCACCTAAATTTCTTTCAAATTCTGAGGACATTAGGGACACAAGTGAATTCCTGTAAGAATCTGGTGCCAGAATCTTTAAGGTGTAAGAGAAGCACACCTCCCGCAAGACTGTCTTCTACCTATATAATGCATCAGGAAAAGTCTGCACTTTATAAATCAGCTACAGTAAAGAAAATGTCCTATCTTCTGTGGGTAGAGTGGGAGAAAAAAAAAAGGAAAAAAAGCAAAACAAAACCAACATAATTTTAGCTACAATCCTAGTTTGCTTGGCAAAGGAAGTTCCACTCATCGACAGGCAGGCCTTCTGCCATCTGTGTTAAGTGGGTGCATTGCAAGCACCTGGAGCTACAAGGAATACTTTCCTTTTTAATTCTTTCTTGTTAAACAGATGGGAAAAAGCACAGCTAGTAATGTTATGCTGTGTTTAAATGGGAGAAGACCATCATCTAGTTGCCTTTCAGACAGATACCTATGTATCTGGACTCCCAAGTTTTAATCAGTAGAAACATGCGTTTAAGGGCACTGCAAGAAATCATGTTATCTCTAAGCCTTATGAAGGCATGGGACAAATGGGAGGGTTCGCAGATGCACAAATTCAAATGTCAAAAGCCAAAAATTTTAGCCATGAAAAGCTGTTTGTTATACACATGGCTGTAGGATTTCTCTTAAAAAACAGGCAAAAGTTTATAAGGCCCCATTTTCATAAAAGCTTGAAAGAGAATGAGGTACCTGTGAAGTGGATTTAGGAGCCTTAAACTGAAAAGAGCAATCCAGGAAAATCGTGCCCAACACACTGAAGCACTTGAGATTCTGTAGGGGTCTAAGGGTTTCTGGTGAAATGTTCCTAATTCAGGAAACTGTGTATGCAGCAGGCTAAGCGCATCTTCTGAAATAACAATAATTAATCTGGGACACAAAACTTTGGCATTCTTATGCTTAGCAGCTTTGAATAGACAAAATAAACAGGTGTGCTCAAATCAAGCCTAAGAGTTGGAATATTGCAGTGCTCATCTGGCTGCAAAGGGGAGTGGGAATACAGATGTGATTTAGAAGTTTTTCAAGGAAGAATTATCCTGGTTTGCAAATGATGACTAGAGTATTCAGCTGAGAGGAGAGCAGGCAGTTTGTTTTTCTTTGGTTATTTCTGTGCTTGCTATACAGTGACTGTCTAAATTAAAATGTAGGAGTGCTGCTTGTACTACAGATGTGATGGCTAAGGTGTAACGTTGAGATGTGAAATCTCTAAATTTTAAACCTCCACAGTCTCATGGTGGCCTAAAACATAGTACTTCTGGAAAACTGTGCTACCAGTAAGTAATCATGCCAAAGGCAGCATGGCACACAAAAAGGCTTCAGGCTCTGAATTTTAGCTTCACAAAGGTACTTTGTTGCATCTCCAAGACAATTGCTTACACTCATGCAACAAAGAGTATCAGATATAGCCCACTATTTATCATTTACCTTTGTCTTGATCAAGCACCCCAGAATATGTTGGCTTTTTTAAAGCACATTGCATGAGTAATGGGATTCTCCCCATTCTAACTACTTTGTGCTTTTCACTGCTGAAGCTGAACATGCAAAATTTATTCGTCACAACACTGAACACTGTAATATTTAATTTTTTGGTTCTTTTTATGTCACTGATACGAGGACTAGACTTCCCACCCCAAAAGCAAATTTATGTACTTTTCTTTTTCCACTCGCTGTTCACTCATTTCTTCAATAACATGAAGTTTGTGCATCTCCCTGAGAAAGAAAAATCTAGCAAAGTAGGCAGGAGACCTGCGTGGTTGAACAATGAGATTCTAGTGGAGTTCAGGTGGAAGAGAAAGGTCCATGGAATGTGGAAAGAGCGACAGGCCACTCGAGAACAATACAGGAATGCGGTCGGAGCATGCAGGGATGTGACGAGGAAGGCCAAAGCCCACCTGGAATTGAAACTGGCAAGGGATGTCCAAAACGAGAAGGGCTTCTTCAGCTACATAAGTAGCAAAAGGAAGGCTAGAGACAATGTGGAGCCACTGCTGAATGAGGTGGGTATCCTGGTGATGGAGGATGCAGAGAAGGCAGAGCTACTGAATACCAATACCTTCTTTGCTTCAGTCTTCAGTGCCAAGGCAGGCCCTCAGAAATCCCAGGTCCTGGAGGTAAGAGAAGAAGCCCACAGAGAGGATGACTTTCCCTTGGTCGAGGAGGACTGTGTGAGGGATCGCTTAAGCGATCTGGACGTCCACAAATCCATGGGCCCCG
>Ga0065711_1011007_pt1 | contig 11123 bp, 10 predicted proteins | sample Hoacrofraction12_FD_59098 | JGI IMG/M metagenome (GOLD analysis project Ga0065711, IMG submission 59098) | Hoatzin crop microbial communities from Cojedes, Venezuela - Epithelial fraction 12 v2 (version 2) | ecosystem: Host-associated > Birds > Digestive system > Esophagus > Crop | place... | reverse complement strand
TGAAAAGGGAAATTATCCATGCGCTAGGTATGTTGGAAATGCCTTCTGGCTTTGAACAAACGTCTATTTCTTAAGAAATTAAGCAACAGATTACTATGGTTAATTAGGAAATAGCTTTTAATGTAAGTCGAATAGAATATCATCCTTTATTATGTATTTGATGAAACTTTATTATTGCTCGATTTGGGAAAAACAGCCAGAAAAACTGATAAATGCCATTCAGGTCTTTTGTCTTAAGATATTTCTCATCTTATTTATACTATATATCTACACATATATGTTGTATATATGTGGACTCACACAACCAGTGCATAAAAAGAACACCCCCTCTGCATTGTGCTTAAGATGCAAGTGATGCACTTGAGGCATTTTCCATATCTCGTATGAATACAACCCAATCTTCCTAAATAATTTAATGCAGTCATTAGCTAAATCAAGTAATCAATTATCTGTCACCAACGAGGCAGTACAGAGACCAGCATGGGGCTTTGCTTTCATTGCTTGTGGTCACTGTGTCGTATTTGTTATGCTAGAATGTTAGGCAGAGAACAGTTTGGGCTTATTTTCAGAGCTTAATTTCTTTCCTTCACTGGCTTGTTGCGGAGTTCATATAGTCAATATAGTAAATATAGAAAATATATTAACGTCCTTCCTTTTTATTTTTACTGAATCATGAGTACATGTAACATTATATTTACCATAAAGACCCTAAAGCCTTACAGACTATCACGTTACTCCAGATTTTGGCATTTCTTAAAAGGGATTTCATTCTTAAACCCACTACACTGTAATGGCTCTTAAGAAGCTGTTACTGTCTCGAGTGCAAATCCTTCTTAGTTTGTGTATTATTGACCTGATCAAGTGCGATGGGGGCCTTCGATGAGCTTTTGGGGGGATTTTATGGCTGTCGTGGGCAAGGCATCCCACAAGGAAACGCTTTGGAAATTTTCACTAGAAATGGGAATAAATGAGGGGGGTATGCACGCGGGGTGGGGGGGCCCCAGCGCAGGCTACAGCCCCTTCCCATGCACGTACTCACCCTGTGAAGCAGCTTTATTAAAAAAAACTCAAAGTATTTTACATAAGAGAATAACAAAAACACCAATGTGTCTGAAGGATGGGTTACAGGTTGCCAGTGGAGCGTAGAAATACCCAAATTCAGCCCCAGCTATGCAAGGATATATGTACATGGTTTAGCTTTGGGAGGTTGATTTTAACAGATCCTATGGACAAGGAATTTGTTTAAGCAACTGCCAAATATCTCAGGATGGGTAAAGTCCTTCAAGTGGAATAAAATCCATTCTCTACCCTCTCCCAGGAATATTTACCTACAAAGAGCCCCCCTAAAATCAGAGAGTTTAGACTGAACATTCTGGTGGACACGTCAACCAAAAAAAAAAAATTTATCCTGCAAATGGTATTGTTCCGCCTTTCCACTTGCAAGAAGAAAATACAGCTTTATGCCCAATCCCGTAATCAGCTTCTCACGGGCTGACCCAGCTAAGCCCTGGATCAGGACCGCGCTCCTGTGGTGCCGTCTGGGTCACTGCAGCGTTTTTGCAGTTTACGCTTCTACAAAATGATGTCATAATTCAGCAAAAAGATGACATATTGCTGAATGAATAAGCAAAGAAAAAAAAATACGTTACTTCAGATGTCAGACAGCCACAGATCAGTTGCCTTAAATCTTTTATTTCAGAGAATAACTTCTGTAAACTGTCGTGATGCGTCTTCCTTCATGAACAGGTTTTGGCACAAAAATCCTGCACCGCGTCTGTACTCACTGGAGAAGCAGAAAAGAGATTTTTGGCAAATAAGCAAGGTGAATCCCAATATTGAACAGGTTAAAACTGGAAAATGCCGTGCCTTATCTGCTTTTTCAAAAGGAGAGGTCTTTTACACGCGCCGTGCCCTAATCTGAAATCAAGCGGCAGCTTTGTAAGAGTGAGGAAAAACCTGGCTCGAAAGAAGGTCTGGGTTAGGTCATAGCAAAAATCACAGTTAGTGGGAATATCTTGGGTTTGAAGGCGAGGTCTCAGCCGTTTGTCCAGTTCTGTCAGGACCGAACACCATTTGGTATTCAATTGACTTTCTAACTTAGGAGACAGGACTTTCCATCTTCAAATACTGAAAATAGATTGCATTCTTGGCCCTTCGCTTTGAACGGTTGGGGAGAATAAACGCACACCCTGGTCGTGTTCTAGTGATCTCCCTAATCTCGGTTGCACTTTGTCAGGACGAGGTAACTGGTAGTTAAGTGAAATACCTTAGATCAAAGGGGGATTAATCGCCAACTGAATCCTTGCTGAATAAACCTGTCATTCAAGAAAATTATTTCCACTGAACTTAGCAGAGGATTGAAGGTATTTGCATAACAGGGACCAACGTACTCCAGCCAGGTTAAAAGGTTCAGAATTCAGGCAGTGTTTAGCTTTTTGGCTCCTTTTCCTTTCAGCGGCCCTGTACAATGGTTTTTAATCTGATAATACAGCTAACTATCTAAATGATGTCAGAACAGGAAAGTATTGCAAAGTTTGGCTGAGGGATGGATCAATTTCACTTTCAGTAACTCCTAAATCTGATTTGTCGGAATTTAAGATGTAATCCTTAAAAAAAAAAGTCCCTTTAAACCGAAGGGCTGTTTATTAACATCCTTTTTTTATTTGACCTTTGTCTTAGAAACACCGGGTCTTGCCTGCTGCCTTACGCGGGGCTCTTTGGGAGCGTTTCGGACAGGTTTGTACCCGCGGCGGCAAGCGGTGCCCGCGGATCTCCATGCCCATGCCCGCCGCGCGTGTGGAGCTGGGCAAACGCACACACGCACAGACAGATTTTCAAGCTTCTTTTATTTTCTTTTTGAGCCCGTCTTTCAGAGGTCACGCTGAATTCGAATGTGAGACGGAGATAATTAAATAACAGGACCCAACAGGCTGCCATCATTTTCTGGGATCAGCCCTCGGAAGAGATTTAAGCACCGCAGCCTTGTTCAGGGTTTGTTGTGCGGTTGTGGCAATGCTTTTAAACCGTATGAATTATCCCTGTTTCATGGCAGTTGCTTTTTGCTGTGACTTTTCATGGAGAATTCATTTCTCGAAGAGAGAAGAAGGGCTCTTCCAGGGCTGGAAGGCAACGGCTTTTTAACCTGTGATAGAAAAAATGGGAAAAACAGTTAAAAACTAATTTTTTTCAGATTTCTGAAGAATGCTTTCTTGCTGTCTCCCTCCCCAGCCTTCCTGGGGTTCATTTTGGAAGTGCTTCCACCTCTCCTACCTTTTGGGCATATGGAAGAATGGCAAGCTACATGGCGGACGTCAGGTTTCATAATCAGATTTTGACAATAAATGGAATTTAGCCACTTCTGCATCTCGCCTGCGCCTGACACCATTCATTCTTTCGGTGGGTGCCGTTCATATTCATTGCAGACTCAAAGCATCTTTCAAGCTAAAAAAATCGCAAAGAATGGTTATCAAAGAAAATGAATAAAATCCATATTGAGATAATTTTTTAGAAAATGATTGAAGTTTTAACCCAAGAAAGGACTCTTAGAGTTTCTTATAGCTTAGAATAAGAACATGTCAATCACGATTAAGCTTCTGGAATTGGAATCCCTTTGAAATGCAGCTGTTTCTTCTTTAATTGTGGCAGCGGACTCAAAAGAAAAGAAAGGTCCAGCCTTAAAGATGAGTAAGGAATACAAAATAGCTCAGGATTAGTTGTGGAGTTCAAAGGTCGCTAATTACACTAAGGAGTTCCCAGACACAGGGAAAACATTAAACAGGTCACCTACCAAATGGGAAACAGACTTTGACTTAAAAAAAAAAAGGAAAGAAATAAAAAGATCCTGAAGAGATAGGTTTCTAGAGAAAATCAAAAGCGAGCAGCTGATCTCATTGGGAAGAAAATGGGTTGGGTTGAGTTCTCTGCTGTTACATGTCGCTACAGATGGCAGGCATCAGGCTTTCAAAAAATTGTCTAGAGCTCAACCAGGTTTCCAGGAGCCTCCATGAAAGCAAGAAGGGGAAAAGGGGGCAGGCCTTTGCCTTCAAATGTCTGATTTTCAGTTGCATTGTGGGTTGTGAGTCCCTGAAAAAAACTTCCATGAGGGTTGAGACCTCCCCATCAGCATCTGGCTTGATTTGTGGAGGATGAGCCATCTTGGTGAACGGGCGCATCTTGAGTAGGAAGCCATTTGGGAGAGCCTGCAGCCCCTTTGCGAGCAGTGAGGTGAGGTTTGGGGCACAGTGGGCCATCCCTTACCCGGGGAGAAGCACAGCTCCTCTGTTTTCCAGCTCCCCTCTGGCCCCATTGACCTGGGATGGACTGGCAGGACTGCTGTCCTTCCAGACATCCTGCACATGCAGCTGCTCCTTGTGGACCAGCACTCCAAGTTCCAAGGGTACCGGTTTCTCCTGGATGGCCCCTGGGGACACGCTGCTACTTGTCCTGTCTCCTAGAAGGGCTGCAGTAAGCCATGAACCTCTGGTCCTTTGGATCTGGGTGTGGGTGGAGAGTGCCTGTGGCTTTGTTGCCAGTCTGCTCATAAGAGAGATCATTTTTAGGATAAAATTTTTAGGAGAACAGAGCCTGTTTTCTCTCAGATCCTGCTCCCCTGCATGAATCATCGTCTTATTCCTGAAAAATCATATTCCTGCAAAAAATGGCAGATTGGTGCATCAAAGGGAAAAATGAGATTTGTGGAAATAATGAAGGAAAATTTTAGATAATTGAGGAGATGCACCTATCCAAGTGGCCTATGCTGGGCCCGTACAGGGTCTGACTTGTGCCCAAGTAATTTTTAGTGTTGGTATCAACGGGAGTCAGACTGAGAGTTAAAACTCTATTCTGTTCCGCACACCTGAATAACTTGGGGTGGCATGAAGGGAAGGGAGTGTACGAACAACTCCAGGGTGTCCCTGTGGGCTTCCCACTGACATCCGAACAGTGCCATGGCAGCTCTTCCAAGCAAGCTTGCACTTCCCAAAGTGGGATCCACAAACCTCTCGTCTAACGGCTCCTTTGGGATTGAGGGCTGCAGGGATTTCCTGCCATGGTGCTCTCAGGATGGACACAGCTTTGGGTGGGCTTGGTTTTCTCCACCCTAGAAGGTGCTGTTGGTAATACCTTGTATTTTGTCCACGCTGCCTACAGATACAACATGGTCCAGGTTCAGATCCCAGCCTGAGGACTGAGGAGCTAACGGACAATGGGACAGTGGGAGGCAATGTGGGCGATGGTGACAGTAAAATAAAGCTTGGAGAACTCCAGCCATGGGAAAGAGGGGGAATAGGACCAAATTTCAGTGTGGTCAGAAAGCTGGTAAGTGGGTGCCTATAGGCAATAAGTCAAAGAGAAAAGTCTGCCCAGGAGAGCAGGTGTTCTCTGAACTGTGGCCATCCTCTACAGGATGAGAGAACAAGGTGGTGGTTATGGAGGCAGCAAAAATAGTGAAGGAGAAACATGGGCTTACTCACAAGCTCTGTTACGGCTTAAAACTCAGCAGGGCTTGCACAAATAGGGCAAAATATGACAAATTCCTAGGATAGCATGAATAAATAGAGAACAACTGCTGTTAAATGTTTAATGCCTCCTTGTTTCAATGTTTACTTGTTAACAAATGGCCAAAGTAGTGGATACTGGTAAAAACAGGATAAAAATGCAGAGATGGGAAGCACTAAATTATGTAGGAAAGTAGCTGCTTACAAGTTATCAGAAGTAATAGGATTTACCCCAAAATACTTGAGGAACTGGCATATACCATCTTGGAGCTGTCACCAAATACCTTGGGAGCCTGGTGGGAGGAAAGAGCTTGCAGAAAACTAGAAAAGCACTAAAATACTGAGTAGTGATAAGTAACAGCCAGCATGGATTTGATGACATTGAACCATGGTAGGTGGACTAATTCCCTTCTGCGATGAGAGGAACAGGCCCTGGGAATGTTGGGGGGACACTCGCTGTCTCACACTTGGACCCTGTTGATGCTTTTGACTCTGTCTCCCAATATGACTGGCAAGCTCAGGAGATGTGGTCGAGGTGGCTGTGGTGGGAGGGTGTTCCCCGGGGGGGCTGGGAAGCTGTTCTCCAGCAGTGGTTACCAGACAAGGGAACGTGGGCTTCCTGGTACTGTCTTGCTTCTGGTACAATTCAAGACTTGGAGTGTGAGGAATGAACATAAGACATACGAAGCAATCCCTCTCCTCACCATGGCACCTCGGTTACAACCCTTTGAACACACCACTTTGAGGGAGAGGCAGGCTACACCACAAGTAGCAAGGGGGCAGGGGTGAAGAACAAGGGAGATTTTGGTGTGAAGCTCAGGAGCTCTCAGAATCTTCAGAGTCGGGACATTTTTCTAGAAAAGGGCACCATGTGGGTTGGTGAGAATCACACCAGTGCCAGGTACTCCTGCATTTTTGCTCCTTGTGCATCCAGTGATTGCACTGGTTCTTCTGGCCCCAGCAACGCACACCTAAGCTGCAGACTAGGTCTTTTTGACACTCTTTGGCCCCCTTTTTCCTCTCACCCTATATTGATGGCATCTGTTCTCAGATCCACACCTTCGCACCTGCTTGTGCTGGAACATCTGCTTTTATTTTTCTCCCCTTGAGACATCCAGACCACCAGGGTTTGAACAAGAGCTTCAGCACCTGCAGTAACCGCTGCTTCTCGGCCATCGCACCCTCTGGGAACTTCATCAATGCAAATTCCCAGTTTCCTTCCGCACGGCGTTAAATAACCCAGGCGGGCTCCAAAACATGTTGGATGACGGCTCCCCATTGCCACTGCATTTGGAAATGTCAGTCAGCTTTTACTGTTTAGTGGGTTATACATGGATTTTTGCACTATTTTAATTTCTTAGCGGTCTGTTACATCAGTTCTCTTTGCCAACTAAATGTGCAGTCTCATCCAAGAAGTTTGACAGTGTGTATCTGCTTTAAATTCAGGCTAATTGGCATTACATTACCCCAAAATTTTAATGAAATGAAACAAATTCATTTTATTAATGAAGTGAGCTCTATATTAACTTCTTACTTATTTATATCCCTTATGTTGTTTGGGAAAAACGACAGGCTGACAAGTCAATATTTATTTAAGTCCTTATGTTTATTCTTTTCAATTATTTGCATGTTAGTTTTCTTCTAGCCACCTGAAATGCAATAGTAAGCCTGGAGAACCCTTTGGCCACCTCTTTTGAAAGTCTTTGTGCAAAGCTATCTGCATACACCTCATACGGTCTATACCTGTGTTGAAATTATGAATATAAGCACTTCAAGCGGCAAGCACTCTTGTAGAAGAAACAGCTCTCTGTACCAAAAGAGAATTCTTTTTTCCCTTTAACACAGAGTATTTTTAAAGAAACTGTTGCATTAAATGCTTGCTGATTATTTTAAAGGGCTAAAGGAATATCGCTGACACAGGGCCTAATCACCTTTAGAGCCCACCAGAACTACCGTTAGATACCACCTCTGCCGCCGAGTCCTCAGGCTCACGTGAGCTGTCAATCGTATCTTCCTGATTTAGGTTTTTGAAGTGTTTTTTCTCCCTCTTAACACAGGAAAGATGGTCAGAGCACGTAGAGAAACAGTGAAATTGGCTGGGGAACTACCAGGGAACACACCGAGGTGCACTGAAAGGTTTAGTCATTTGTAACTCCTTGAATTTTGGCTTCCAGCGTCCTCCCCCCAGTGTCCCTCTGTGCTGCCCAGCCCTGGAGGCACCCAAAACCTCTACGCACATCACTCGTTTCTCTCCACGCCTTCTGTGCTGCAGGTCACGCCCAAAGGTACCTCAGTTGTGATGGACCCGAGTTGCTAGCCGTCTAGTTTACTAAGCTTAGTAAGTTTACTACTAACCTGACTTTATACTAGTTTAGCTTACGAAGATTTATGAAGCACCCACGACAACGAGCCCTTCCCAAAGGCCAAGTGGAGCCATCATGCCAGGAGCAAGGCTTCATCTGATTCTCTCTGCCAGCACGGGGGTGTCTCCGTTATTGCACAAGACCGGTGGGTTAAGGTGTGTGCCAGTTTAACCTGATCCGCTTTGCTGGCTCTTTCATGGGTGCTTTCTGACTCCAGCCTGCCAGAGAGACCTCGGCCACGCTTTTAGAAAAAAGCAGACACAGCCTCCTTTCCCCACTTCTCTTCCTATAGAGCTGGCCCGCTGCAGCAAGGGCGTGCTAGGGTTATAATGCAGAGGTTTATAGCGAACCCTTATAATCAAACCAGGTGACAGCTTGCATGAAGTTGTAGAAAACTGCTCAGGGCTAGAAGAGAAACATCACCCACCGCCTCCCTCCCTCCGAACCTGCGCTGATACGTGTGCACAACGTCATCCACAGCACCATCCCTCTCCCATTCCCGAGTACTGCAGCTCTCCTAACCTTAGAGACACAGACAAAAGGGAAACAAAAAGAAACACGATTTGGGAAGGACACCCTGCTACTAAGTGCAAGGGGATTCTCTTCTAACATGCTGCGAATTTTGACAGTCCGACTGTTTCACAGCATTTCTTGGGGAAATGCTGTGAAGAAGAGCAGCCATTCCCCACAGTGCTGCTGTGCAGAACAGACAGCTCCCATCCATCGCGTGGGCAGGCAGAAAGCAGGCGCCGCACATCGATCCCTTGCAGCAGGTGCCCAACATACAGAACATGATCTAAACCCTCCCAACAGAGAGCCCCTCTGCCCCCTCACAGCGTGGTGTCCAGGCTTGCGGACGACTTTTAACAGGTAGGGGCTGGATTCTGGGCAAAATCATTAATTCACCTTTTGCCTGCTCATCACAATGGACTCGTCTGAAACGGGTCGTGGCACAGCTGTTTTACAAGTTGGCATAGCAGTTTCAGCGGAACGGCATGTTTCCCATGAATTAATCCACCCTGTAGAACATTTAACCAACCAATTAGATTACTATCTCAATCTAAGCATTTTTTAAATTATAGCTTAAAACTTTTCTCCTTACATAATCACTAATCTTATTTATCACACAGCGTACAGTTAAACAAGAGGTACGGCGGGAGCAGCCGGCATGCTCGGTTATTAGATGGCATTCTTCTCTTCTTTTGTGCTGCTCTCTGGGTTCTCTGTTTTTCACCACCCTTGCAGAATTTGCTCATTTCCTGATAACTCTCTTAAAATCCATTTCCTGTGTTCCTGCAGATACCAATTTTCTCCTCAAAATTAGAGGTCTGCCTCTGTAAACTCAGTCCTTTTCTGCCTGTTTTTCCAGGGAAAACAGCTCAGTGATGCTTTTTGGAACCTCCAGCAAACTTAGCTGTCTCTGCCTGCGCAGAACTAGTCTTGTGATTTGAACAACCAGGTTCACGCATCTGGATCCTCCCTAACATGAGCTTTCAGAGCAGTGCAGTCCACAGGCACGTACGAAAGGGAACTCACCACTTCTGCTGACAGAGGCAGTAAAGACTCCTGGACCGTCTCCACTTTCAGAAGCGCCGATCATGCCATACTCCCTCTCTTAAAATTCTTGTGAATTACTGAGTCGTACGTATTCTGTACGTATCTCGTGAAAATAACAGAACTCTTGCTTTTAATTGTCCTGTTAATCTGGGATCTAATCAGGTTCTTGTGACTTCAGGACAGCAATATGACACTGAAAGCTTTCATGTCCCATGAGCTCTCTGGTTTACAAAACCAGTGGAGTAATTGGGAGTTCTCCCAGCAGACTCGCCCAATCATACCAGCCTGTATCTGTATCACTGGGTACCTACTTTGTACCAGTTAATGTTTGAAGGGCAAGTAAAAATGGCCACGGCAACTACATTTCAAGTTGTCTTCTCTAAGCTGTGACCCAGGACTACACAATTTAAAACCAACTTCACTTTTTAAGAGAAGTGGCCTCTTTTGGTTTTCCTCAACAGAAATTTTTAAGCAAACATACAAAGTACAAGTGCTGGAGAATATTTATTTTCACTGTATCATGACATTACTCTCATTAGCTGTTTTGTTTAAATACAAAAATGATTCACAGGCAAATTAGTCAAATAAGGTTTTGTACACCATAGGTGCTGGTGCTTTGGAATTCCAGATGCAGTAATCAGAAGAAATCAGTTCCCGGGCTGAAAAAAAAAGAAAACAATCAAAAAACAGGCAAGAAAAATAAGCATTTCAGGATGCCTTACAATCAGACATTCCTTCATCCAAGTTAAGAGACTACTAATCCATCCTTACTAGTTTACAGAAAAGGTGTAATGGCCTCTTTAAACTGTAAGACTTATTATTATGTGAAAATCGTTTCTGATAATATGACATTTAAAGTCTCGGCTTCAATTACTTTTACTAATGTATCAGACATGAGCTTAAAATTCAAACAGAAGTTAAGTCAAAAGCAAGTGGATGGCTTGGATTTTGCTCAATGAATATAAATTGCATACTCGATATAAAACATGCAGTATGAAAATGTTGCTTTTTTGTGTTACAATTTAGGACTGAATGTGACCTGTTACAAAATTAACAGTGTAAATCACAGTTTTCAAAAGGCATTTAAAGACTTCTGCTAACATGACTGACACATAGACAACTACACACAAAAATGCTTTCATTAGACAGTACTGCTCAGATTTAACGAGTGTCTACTGAGTTCCCAATTAGTGTAGTTTTGGTGCAGGCCAGCACCTCAGTGTCTCTCTTCATAGAATCATCGAATGGTTTGGGTTGGAAGGAACCTTAAAGCTCATCCAGTTCCACCCCCCTGCCATGGGCAGGGACCCCTTCTACCAGAGCAGGGTGCTCAAAGCCCCATCCAACCTGGCCTTGAGCACTGCCAGGGAGGGGGCAGCCACAGCTTCTCTGGACAACCTGGGCCAGGGCCTCTCCACTCTCACAGTGAAGAATTTCTTATAGCAGATTTGGTTTCTGCTCCACAGATTCAGTGTAGTACCAGATCCACCCAGGGACGCTGGTGTGATGACACTGCCAGCAACAGTTTCACCGTGCAGGCAGGAGCTGAGTTCTGTACCTGGGCATTGCCAATCCACATATCACGTCTCTGACCAACTGTCCTAAACAGGGGGCCAGACTACAGAGAGGTGTTCTCTGCCCTCCCAGTAAAAGTTCTGCCATTATGCAGAGCATAGTAAAACATCACAGGGCAAAGGGGAGAGAGCCC
>Ga0065711_1009414_pt1 | contig 11123 bp, 7 predicted proteins | sample Hoacrofraction12_FD_59098 | JGI IMG/M metagenome (GOLD analysis project Ga0065711, IMG submission 59098) | Hoatzin crop microbial communities from Cojedes, Venezuela - Epithelial fraction 12 v2 (version 2) | ecosystem: Host-associated > Birds > Digestive system > Esophagus > Crop | place... | reverse complement strand
GGTTCGCCGAGACGCGCAAGCGGCCCCTGGCCTTCCTCACCCAAGCCCGGGAGGACCTGCGAGGCTGCGTGAGTGTCCCCCCCAAAGCCCCCCCAGCTCCACGCCGGCTCAGCGGCCCCAGTGCAGCGCCGGTCCTTACACATTATCCTTGCAGATGCCCACGGAGGCTTCTTCGCATCACCCCTCCGGGAAACTGAGGCACTGGCTACAGAAACTGCAGGTGGCCAAGAAAACAGTAAGTCAGGCAGAACGGCGAGGGGGGTTTCAGGGTGCTAGCGACCGCTGCACCCCGTCCCTGGTGCTAAGCCACCCCTTCTCCCCGCCGCAGGAGACCACGGGCTGCCTGGAGGCCTCCTCCATCTTCCACCTCTTCCAAGTGCTGAACGACCTGCGGTGCGCGGCCCTCCGGGAGCACTGCGTTTAGCCCACACGGCACGGCACGGCACGGCACGGCACGGCACGGCATGGCATGGCGCTCGCCGGCCCAACGGATACCCCGAGGGCTGGGAAAAATGGTTTTTATTGCATCGCTGGACTGTATTTCCTATTTAAGAATTCTTCTTATTTATGTGAGCTCAGGGAGCAACTTTTTTTTTTTCACAGTTGTTTAAATTATTGGGGGTTATTGTGTATTTATAAGGGGCTCGAGGTGGGGGGGTAAAGAAATGCCGTTCCTGAAAGACGCTGTTCAGTGGGGATGAATGTATTTATTGGACAGCTTTGTTTTGCTGGTTTTCAAAACATTGCTTTTTAAGGAAATCTATTTTTTTACCTGCTATTTATTACAGAGTATATTATGTATATTTTCCTGCATAAATTATTTTTTTACATGTTATTTAATATGAAAAATAAAACAGATACCATAAACAGACAAGCTGCCATTATATGTTTTTACTACGTTTTGTTACAGTGTCATCCCTTCAGAAAAGTGAGTTATTGTGGGAGTGAAGGAGGAGATTGGGGCAAATTTTAGGCATCTGAAAATTAGCAAACCTTTGGCACTCGTGTTCCTCTCCACCCTTCTGGGGGTGCACCCCGACCGCCCCGCCGGGTTTGCCTTTGGGCACAGCTGGATGCTGTTGTGGCTGGGGCTGTCCCTGCCTGCTCGAGAACGTTTCCAGGATGGATGCCCGTGTCGGGCGGTGCAAGCCAGGGCACAAAGCCTGGAGCAGCCCACAGCCTAAAGCGACGCTCGCATCCCGGTATGGGCTGGGAGAGCCTTGGGGTTTCGCCATCCTCCGGGCTTTCAGAAGATCCCTGAATGATTTAGGCACCAAACCAGAGGTCAGGACAAGCGAGGAGCCGAGGAAAGCACGGAGAGGAGGAAAAGGACCCATGAGCAGATCCATACCTCATTCAATCCCTATTTTCTCAGGTCAGGGAGATGGTTCTGCGGACACAGGTCACCAGGGAAGGGCAGCCAGCAACAGCAGCCGTGTGGACGTGTGATGGCCACACCTGGGTGGGTGATCACTGGAACCTGGGGACCAAAAAGGCACAGGTTTTGGTGGCAGGAAGGAGAGGAGCAAAGGGAAGCTGTTGGGAGCTTCAGGCTGGGGTAATTTTAAGGTTGCAGAGATGGCGACCGAGCTGCCAGTGGCTGAGCTGCAGCACAGCCACAGCTTCCCACAAACAGCTGGGGACGTGAGCCATAAACACTTGTCGCGAAGCGTGTCCCAGGTACTGCACACTTTGCAAGGATGCCATCAAAATGAAACCTCGTTGCTGATGGGGAGGGAAAAAAGCTTTATTTTCCCTTTTGTTTCCAAATTATGCTTTATACTTAAGGTAGCCGGGAACTAAAGTGGGGAAATGCTGTTGTCCTTGTCTTTTGCAGCTGGATGCAACTTGCTTCTGCAGGAGTGATGGGCCCTGGGCGCTCCAGACATCCCCAAGTACGCGCCTTCACACACGCCTGCATGCTTGGGCTGTACCGACTTCAAGGCGGGAGGAAAGCACACCCGGACGGGCGAGGGAAGCCCATCCCACTGCAAGCGTGTGAACGCACGCTGCCCTGAAACCAGAAACCCTGGGCAAAAGGCATTTCCACCCGACGTGGAGCGACTTCGCTGGGACAGGGAGAAGCCAGAGGCCGGACGCCGGGCTCTTTGGGGAGCTTTAATAGACTTTATCATCTGGCCATATCCTAGGTGCTACCCACCCACTGCCATCTCATGTCAGCAGTGACAGCCAAGGCAATGAAAAGCCACCAGATGGGAAATGCGGTAGGGGCAATGATGGTTGGTGGGCAAAGCCCCGGCGGTGTGTCTGATATGGCACTTTGGCTCCTGTTTTGGTTAAAATGAGGCATAGCTCATCTTTCAAAACCCAGGCTGCAGTGATACTTTGCCTGTCTGGCCACAAGCTCCTAGGAAAGGGCAGATGCTGTCAGTGCCTGCTTCAGTGGAGTCTGTCCTAGTGACCCCTTCTCCTGGCCCCACTCGCAGTTTCATCCCTCGGTTTTGAAGTCTTGCCAACATCCTGGTTTTAAAACATTTCTGGTCAGAAGTGCTACGCTGCAATATCTAAACAAGACACAGATCTGGAGAGGAAAGCCTAACAAGGGCAGAAGGTGTTTCTTCATCCCCCGAAGAGATGTATTTAGATTATCCTGCTCTTATTAAGGTATCTACCAAGTCATTGCAAAACGCAGCTGCCACAAAACAACACGTGATGCTGCTGCGGGTGCCCAGGAGGCAGGCGCAGGGCTTCCCATGTGCCCACCTCTGCAGAAGGTAATTAGCTCTGCTCCCTGAGCGGCAGCAGGGTTGCAGCACAGCTCTCCCGAGCAGAAGGCGAGGGCCGAAATCACTCCTGTGGAACAGTGGTCCCTCTTTATCTCTCCGCCGGGTTCACGAGGCATCATTTCCATCGCGGTCCTCCCTGTGAGGGCAGGAAATAAAAGATGTGCTGATACCTTCCCTGCTGCCCCGCACGGCTGCCTTCGGCAGGTTAACCTCCCAGTATCTCCCATGTAAAGCACAGTTCACTGAAAATTAAGGCTGGGGAGACTATTTTGTTCACTTGGCAGATGGGCCAGGCTTCAGCGACGGGGTGGCCAGGCTCCTTGGGGTGCTGGAAGCAGGGCTGATGGGGGCACAGGGATGCAGCTGCAAGTGCCACAGCTGGCCAACTTTAGCCTAACGCCCCTGGCCAGCTTCTTATAGCTCAGCGGGAGCCCCTCTTTCTCTTGGAAGGTGCTCGCACATGGTCAAAAAGCACTTTAGCTTTCCTCACAGGTTCAGACAAGGGGTGCCAGGAGAGTGACGCTGGGTATTCAGAGCCTTTTTGAGCATCACCGAGCGCTTGGCTTGTTAACGCAGAGGGATGTTCATGGCAGTTACCCAGCCTCCCCAGTGAAGAGGAGGGAGGCATGCTCTTCCCTGCACTAGTTTCGGTTCAGACACAGAACAGCAGAAGGAAAGGCAGAAAGCCTCGGTTTTGCTGTGTCTTTGTACGGCTGCAGTGTTTGGAAGGCAGTGCAGTTCCCACGTGGACTCCCACCTCTGGCCCCAAGGGCAGAATTTAGTGGGAAGAAACCCACTAGGTGGGTAGACAGACGGATGTTTAACCCATGGTGAAGGGGAGCTTTCTGTGCCGAGCTCTGCTGGAAAATGATCAGGGAAGCACTGAGGTAGACCAAGCAGTTGGAAAAGGAGGACAAGGGCAAGTATGTGACTCCTGGAATAGTCGCCCCGAGCCAGCTGCTTGTTTATGATTTGTAGCATCCTGGGGAAAACACCGGTGTCACGGAAGGGACTGAACTGTCGGAGTGCGAAACATAAAGGCCGTCGTGAACAGACAGCTCTGTGGTCAAAGAGCACGAAACACCTCGTGGCAGCAGTGATTGTGGCTCCCCTCTAGTGATCGACGGGCAGAAGGTGTCAAGATCTTGTTTGCATTAGATCTCCACTCTCATTGCCTCCAGCCTGGGCACCGATGCTGGCTTAGGAGACTTACTGGAATCTTGCAGGATGTAAATAAAATATGATAAGGCCCTGTGGGATTTGGCAGATGTCCGGCTAATGTAACGCAGTAACAAACCACCTGACTGCTGCTCTTTCTGCTGAAGTTTTTATGCCACTTTCAATATAATCTAAATCTCCTGGTCCTGCGATGAACGACACGGCTGAGATGTACTGGTGAGATCTGTTTCATTTTCTCTCTCCAAGAACTGCTTATGCAATGGAGTTTTATTTTGGTAGGGTTGCTTTTATTTCATGTATATACACAGTTTTGTGCTTTTGTTGAATAAGCAGGGGAAATGTCTACCAAATCACAGAAAAGGCAGTGGAGTCTGGGAGTTTTTCAGTTCAGCCTTTTTTGCACTCCTCCTGAGTGGCAAAAACTCTGCAGCTTTGTGGGAAGTGTTGCCTAACACGTTGCAGGTGACATTTCTGCAGGCAAATCAAGAAAACCAACAGCTGAGTTTTATTGATGGATCATGTTATGTGGTCCTGGGTCAGAAACAAGTTCTGCTCCAAACCCTCTGACCAGAACCCAGGTTGATAATACGCAAGGAAGAACTGTGCTCTCACCTGTTAGCGGGAGCATTTTTTGGGGATGCTTGGCACTCTGAGGAATAGGAAAATGAGTGGCTGCGGGTGTTATGTGAACGTGCTGTTTTCTAACATGCTAGATACTGCTGCCCTTGACGTTGTAATTTCTCCTCCAGTGTGGTGCTGCTCATAATTCTAAATAATAATTCCTATCTATCAGCAATTGTACTGGGAATCATTTTGTGATGTTCCCATGTTGCCACCTGGGGAATACTCAGTGAGATCCACCTGCTTTTGATTTGCTTTGACAAAAAAGGTTATTTGAAAAGTGGCCTTCACTTTGAACGGCAGATGACTTCAGCTGCGTGTGTATGAGTGGCTGATGGGTTACTTATTTTCACGCAAAAAACAGCACCTTGGACTAAAGGAGCAGGCAAAAGACAGCTGCTGAAGGCTCCCGCGACTCCAAACCGCTGCCTAAATTAGTAATGATTTGCTGTCTCTGCACACCAGAAGTCTCACTTTGGCTGTCACCTTTGTAGCTATGATTGAACCATTTCCTCCGTCTCTGGAGATTTTTTCCCCAGCAACCCATGTGCCCCGACTCACCCTTTGCACTCGTGCTCTGACAGAAGTGCTTGCAGACAGGGCTGGGACAGCTTTCTGGCTCCAGGGAAGACACCGTTGTCCCCGGGTATTCTTCATTTACTTTTTTGTTAGAGAGATCTATTTGATTTCTGTTCTCCTCGGAAAGCTGCTCCTTACTGCCCCCAGACTGCCAGGGAGGGAGTTGCAGGCATGCATGGTTCTCTGTGCCCATCACTGCTTCCATTGCACAAACCCTTCTGTCTCCGATTGCTTCAGGTAAAAGCCTGCAATGTTTGGGCCCAGCACTGATAGACTTGGCAGGTAAATGTAATACCCTTTGAGAAGGAAAAACTGTAGATTTAGAAAACAGAAGGCTGAGATTTATGCTTAACCTGCCAGAAATGAGAGAAGGTGTGTCAGGAAAATGTAGTAATTGAAATACCTTTGGTGTAGGCATTTAAAGGCTCAGGTTTTCAGAAATGGCCTCTTGCATCTGTTAGAATTTGACTGTGAGCCATCAAAGTAACAAGGGAATTCCAGCTGGTTTATGGGAAAGCCCTGAGGACAAGCATTGGCCTTCACAGGTCCAAGATAACAGTCCCATCCCTAAATGCTGGAATGCAAAAAGATGAGGGAGAGAAGGTCAGATATGCTTCATAAATATTTCTCCAAGGCACTCCTTGTTCCTATCCTGCCCCATGGTCTCTTGTCTGGAAGGATGTGTCTGGATTGGGATGGAGGACCATGACTGTGCTTTCTCGATGTTGCTTCAAATGCTACTTCCACAAGGAATCATTTTACATAGCAAGAGACCTCCACAACCCATTGGAGCGAAGGAGACCTCAGTCCCTGTGCTGTCCATTGCTCCTTAAATTTCTAAAGGCTGTTTCTCTCCCTGAAAGCTGATGAGCTGGGGGCTTCCCACATTGCTGTCTGTTGTAGTGTAACGTCGTCCGTGCAAGAAAATGGTCGGGCTTAATCCCAGGCACCCTGTTTGCACACCAGTTCTACCATGTATGTCTGTAGTCTCAAACCGCTGGCTTCCCACCCCTGCAAAACACTGCCTAAAACTTGCCTTGGTGACTGTCATCTCAATAGACTGCAGTGTCAGTCACCTGTTTTGACTATCCCAACTGATTGACAGCTGTAGGCAATGTGTCATGCCTTGTCAACATGTAGATATGGGCCATTAGGATGTTTATGGGTAACTCACTAGGAGATGGACTAAAAACCTTAAGGTCTGCTTCACAGTTACGGGCAGGCATGCCCTGCTGAAAACAAACCAGAATCTCTTCTTAAAGGACAAAAAGGATTCTGGGTTAATCATCAAGCAAGCCAAAAGCTGCAAATGTAGCATCCTCTCATGGTGCTGGGCTGGCTCCTCCACAGTTTAACCCCAGCTCCAAAGTCCAGGTTGTCACTGGGGGCTGTGATCACCATGGACATGAAGTCCTGCAGGCAGACTATGCTTCAGCAGTTGGAAAGAGAAGAGTACAGTCTTCAAGAAAAAAAAAGTCAAGATTAGGACTTTAAACCCAATCCTTCAAAATCCAAACAAAATCAGTGTGGGGCTTTTAGGTTTGTTTTCTTTTCCTAGACCTACAGATGAAACCTGGCTTTCTAATCTGATTTTGAACCTTGCTCTGGTGTTTTGTTCTCTGGTTTTAGCAGTGCCCCGGGGAAGCGGCAGCTGAATTCCAGGTCAATGCAGTCTCTGATAGGCATCAGCAGTCAAACATGTACGCTGATTTTAATCAGCGGGTTGTGTGGTTGTTTGTTATGAAGTATACATTAAATCTCAGCCGCTTGGTAATCATCATGAGACAGAGCCCACAGGGCTGTTTCTCTCTTCTCTTGGCAAGTCTCTCCCCCAGTGCTCTGCTTACAAACTGTCCACAGAGATGCACAATTACCGACTAACAGGAAGCCAGCTGTTACAGCAAGAACTCTCGAGATCCCCTTTACACATGACTTTAATAAAGTTGTATGTGGAAAAACACGCCGATATGGCCATCATGACCACAATGAAATGACAGCGGTCTGCTCGTCTTCCAAATGGCCTGCAGCAGCGGCGAGTGGAAGTGTGCGGGAGGCAAAGCGTTACACGTGGCAACAATCTCACGTGCCTCACATCAGTGATATTTACTTTTCCTTGGCTAAATGAACTAGTAGTTGTAATCCCGCAAGCGCCATTGCCATAGTTACTGCCGCAAAACATCCTCTTCCTTCTGATACTCCAAAGCCAGTTGCAGGTCTGGTGTGACAGGTCAGTCTCTAATGATTTCAATCTAAACACGGAATGCTCTTGTTTAAGAGAGGGAGGGGAGAAAGCCAACACAGGTTAAACCCAAAGAAGCAAACAACGTGGTGGAAAGCAAAGACTATTAGTGAGCACAGTTTCTGCCACGCCAGAAAGTCCTGCTTGCTCACTGACTTCTTTTTAAACACTGCAAACTCTGCTATACCACGTTGCTTTTATCTTTGTACTTAAAATCAGATCCTTTATCTAAAAAGAGTCTTAAAAAACAGATATATCCTTAACCTGCCCCTGTTTTAAGGCCTAAAACTGTGTGTCCTCCTCCATTAAGGTCTACTGTCTTGCTTTTCTGTAGGCAAAAGGTGTGGCTTGCTGAGCGTTTGAGTACAGACACAGAACTAGCACTTCTTCAAAGATCGCACACTCTGGGACCGAAACGTGAGCAGCAGGGACTGCTACTTCATTCTGCAGCAGATGGAATGTGTCTGGATATAGAGGTAGTGTTTTTAAATTAAGAGCATAGAAAAGCTGTGTTTAGAGAACCCATATGGGAGCTAGGATAATGGTTGGTTCTCTTTGTTCCCGACAATACGAGAATTTCCACAATTGCTCATTAAGGCAGGAGCTGATACTTGAACAAAAAGCAGACTTCTTCTGCTTCATCCCCAGCACAGAGACATACGTGTCAAATACAAGCATGAGAAAAGACCGAAAATGACACAAGAAGACATAAATGCTCTTTAAATGGTGGCAGAGTTTAAATGCAAGATGTTTGTTTCATCTGCTCTCTAGCTTTAACAACAGTGACGCTTGGGTGATGGAAAATGGTTGGGTAACTGCCTAAAATCCAGCAGAGAAGAAACCTTGGTTTTGTTTGCCGCACCAAGAGCAGATGTCTGCAACTGCTCAAATTCTCGCTGTGTGAAACACGGAATACTTTCCAGGTCACAGACACAATGATGAAAAAATTAAATACTCCATCACATGTGCATCAACTGAAAGTGGGTTTTAACTATTAACGACTTTCAAGCAGTCATTAGTGGTTTTAAGTACTAACTGACACAGAGGTATAGAAACTGCTTTATAAACTGTCTCACTAGTGGTTATTTCCTTAGGTGCTGAACCTCTGAGACTCTCGTCTCTTCAGCAGCACCTCTGGAAATATCTTGGTTTGATGCCTCAAACATGCAGTGCAGTGCCTGATTTGGGGTATCCACCACGAAAGTTTTCACTGGAGCAGTTTGACTGAATTTGCCCCAGATCCGCAGGTACTCATGAAAATCAAGGTTGTCTGTAAGCAGACAGTATTTCTCAAGATTCTGGTCTCCTCACTCTCGGGTGACTGAGAGATCAGCTTCAGGAGTAGCTTGCACTACACTCCTTGAGCCTAAGTGATAAAAGGAGATGAGAGAATGAGAAAAGCCTCGTCAAACAGAAAACAAAAGAATGAATAAACATGAGCTGAGAAAATGTGGCAGTGGGAAGTGTGTGTGTGCACCACGTATCCCTTACGATACATATTTTGTGTGTTCACTTCATTTTTCCCAGACTAGATGTTGTGTGGGTAGAAAGCGATCACTGTAAAAATAGAAGACTCTTGCTTCCAGTAAACAGCACAGCTGTCTCTCTGTCTAGACTTACAACGCTGTCTGAAGAAAAAGAATAACTGGGCCATGGGTTTAGATTAATCTGATTTTCAGAGAGTTTTCTTCATACCATTGTAAATTGAAATTGTTAAGTAGTTCCAGAAGGTCACTGAACATAGGGTGCTGAATTTTGCTTACACTAATAAGAGGAACTGCCAGAAGGTGCAAGGAGACTTGACATCGTTACAGCCTGCACTGGACAGTATTGGCTTGGCTTTAATTAGTCTTTAGAGGAGGCATCAGTCTGTTGACAGCGCCTTTATGAATTGGCTCATAAACACATTTTATTAATCCCAGCACAGGTCACAGTGACCAGATATTAACTGAACTGCTGTACCGCAGAAAAAGGAAGGACAGCTGGCGATACCTGAAGATAAAAATAGAAGCAGATGTCTTGACTTTTCTGAAGAGCAGTTTAGCTGTTGTTACAGTAGGACATTTTAAGCCTAACAAATAATAATGCTGTTGTGACTCCAGCCTGCTCATTGAATTTTGGACTTTGGTAGTGGGCAGTGCCCTTCAGGAGTGAAAAAGTATCAGCAAAAGCACAAGATGCATAAATATCTTGAATATTCAAACTTGTATTTCTGGGACATTGCTACTAAAAGGCAAAACTGGGAAATTCCAGTGCTGAGGTTGACTTTGCAACCTTTGAGTGCCCCTGTATTCCCCAGCAGGCTTTATGACGGAATCATGAAATTGTGTTGTAGGGTCCATAGTCTGCTGCAGAGTGTGAAACGGATTCAGCTTATTGCTGTTGAAATTACAGCTGTTCTCAGGATGTCTTCTTTGCTCCTAGCTGCACCAGCATGGGGATCTGGAAGCAGAATCTCACAGAGGCTTTTCTAAGACACTTGGTGTTCGAGTCGCCTACAAACACTGTCCCCACCCACCTGGCAAAGGAGCAGGGATCCGCTGCCATGGCATAGCCAGGGAGGAGGCAGGCGGCGAGGTTCGAACAGAGGCACCCTCCAGCGTGAGGTGCCCCATCTCCTGCATCTCTACAGCTAGCCCATGGGCTCCATCTGGATCAATCTGAACTTGAATTAATCTGTAATCAGAAAAAAAACCCCTAGGATTTAGTGTTTTGGGTAATTTTTGAGATTATTTTCCTCTTAGACTTGGCAATTTTTAAACATCCCAGCTCGTGTGTCCATGCGGCATAGCCAGGGAGCCAGAGTAGGAGAAGGAGGACTCCCATGTTCGCTGTTTCTAGCCATTGTCAGCATATCTACACGCACTGGGTTTGCTTTTTAATTGCCCTCTTGCCTGCTACCGCACTGAAGCCAGAGAGCAGAGAGCAGGTTTTTCTAAACACGTACTTATTTTTCTTCATCTTTCAGTTGTAGTTTCTTCCAGCTGAAAATCAAAGAATGAACAAATCACAGTGGACAAGATATCACTAAAAATACCTGTGGAAAAGGCAAGTAGTAGTAGTTTTTCAGCCAGTTCAACTGGGTGCTTGCCTTTTGCGTTAAGCTTGTAAAAGGGTTAAGACAATTTAAGGCCTCTGAGTTGCGATTCTGCCCTGCTTTAACTAGATTTGACTACAATAAACTCCAATGTTTCTTTTGCTGAAGGGCAAGTGGTATCATTCCAGTGAATGTTTACACAGAATCACAGAATGGTAGGGGTTGAAAGGGACCTCTGTGGGTCATCTGGTCCAACCCCCCTGCTGAAGCAGGGTCACCTACAGCAGGCTGCACAGGACCTTGTCCAGGCAGGTCTTGAATATTTCCAGAGAAGGAGACTCCACAACCTCCCTGGGCAGCCTGTGCCAGTGCTCTGTCACCCTCAGACTGAAGAAGTTTTTCCTCATGTTCGGCTGGAACTTCCTGTGCTTCAGTTTGTGCCCATTGCCCCTTGTCCTGTCGCTGGGCACAAACTGAAAAGAGTTTGGCCCGATCCTCCTGACACCCACCCTTAAGATATTTATAAGCGTTTCTAAGGTGCCCTCGCAGCCTTCTCTTCTTCAGGCTGAACAAGCCCAGCTTCCTCAGCCTTTCCTTGTAGGAGAGATGCTCCAGTCCCCTCACCATCCTTGTAGCCCTCCGCTGGACTCTCTCCAGTAGCTCCTCATCTTTCTTGAACTGGGGAGCCCAGAACTGGACACAGTACTCCAGATGGGGCCTC
>Ga0065711_1049808_pt1 | contig 11124 bp, 8 predicted proteins | sample Hoacrofraction12_FD_59098 | JGI IMG/M metagenome (GOLD analysis project Ga0065711, IMG submission 59098) | Hoatzin crop microbial communities from Cojedes, Venezuela - Epithelial fraction 12 v2 (version 2) | ecosystem: Host-associated > Birds > Digestive system > Esophagus > Crop | place... | reverse complement strand
AAAAAAAAAAAAAAAAAAAAGAGAGAGGGGGAAAAAAAATGATGTCCTCCTTTTTTTTTTTTTTTTTTTTTTTTGTTCTGTATGGGGTAATGGACAAACTTTCCATGCACTTTTCTCAAGAGAAACCCAGAAATCTGTGAGTGCTGTGGGACAACAAGACTGGATAAAATCGTGTGCTGAACAGTAAATGCAGAAAAGTACTTACTAGTCATCATGCTTATGTACTAGACAATTGTAATCATTGTTTTTCTGTCAGGAGGTAATATTTTTCTTCATAGTGTGTTAGCAGAATTATTTGGGATATTTTCTTTCTCAGAACAGCTGTGGATAGCACACAGGTTAAATGACAAATGTATTCCCCCAAGACAGGTACCACAGCAGATAAAAGAGTACAATCCGAAAAGTTTTACATTCAGTGGGAGTTGATTTAGAGAGTCTATTTTTTAACTATTTATTGACTCTCTGAGATAATTGGTCATCCTGGGCTGTTGTGACAAATTGCATATTTGAGTCTCAAGAAAAAATGTCAAGTCATTTGTTTTCATATATCAGAAGTAACCTAGAGGGGCTGATTCATTATGGCAAGGATGATCTTTTTGGAATTGCAACAGAAATTCTGTCTACTAGGGAAGAATAAGAGACATGGTATACATTCTGGGCTGTATGTCACAACATTTATCACTTTGAATAAAATAAAGGAAAAGTTTTAACGTGGGTATTACACATCCTCAGTCAGTATTATAAACTCTGAAAGTGATGCTTTTCTTTCCCTGTGTTACTCTTCCCATTGAGCATGTCAATAGACTTATTTCCCAAATTGTTCCCGAAGACTTCAAATTTAATATTTAGTCCTTAGAACAAAAGGTCGTGACTTCAGCTGATTAATTTTTACTTTTCTTTTTCATTCCCTAAAATTCTGGTCTTGCAATTTTTAAAATAAGACACAGGTAATTTTACAAGTATAATATAAGCAGCATATAAGAACTTATCTTTCAGAGGCCTTGTAATTTTGAATCAGCTTATTTATTGGTCTGAACATGGTTATTTTAATAATTTACATATATATATGACTACAGAATATATGTTATAATTTCATATGTAGTGGTCTGGACATGAAATTAAATAATTAATATATTAGGTATCTTTTTCTTTTTAAGAATATTACTGTCATTCTATTATTAAAATAAAGCTCTGAATAACTGTTAAGACAGAATATACATAAATTTATTGTATTAATAATACATCTTAACTTTGTGGCCAGGTAATGGACAGGAATGTCAGGACTTCAGATTAGTAAAATATTTTTCTGCTGAACTAGTTTGAAGGGAAGAATACATATTTCAGTATCAGAGGTATTCAGAAATCGGTCTGTATCTTTGTCAAGGACATTTTTGAAAGCAATGCTTGACAGAGGAAACCAGAAAAGATTAATTTTTTTTCAAGATTTGACATTGCCCATAATTTATAATTCATCCTTTTGCTTTATTGGCAGTAACTTTTTAAGTAAAACAGCCACACTGATAAAACTGATTCCATGGCACAGCAACTGCAGAAATGGTGAACAGCACACAGGATATAAATGCAAAGCTGTGAAACAGATCTGATAGACTGCTAGAAAGAGTGGTAGACAAAATGATGGACAGAAGTAAAGGACATGACCAGCATGCAGCCATTCAGGAATCAGGGAAACAAAGGATATGCTGGTACCATAATACAGAAATAAATTCTAATGGAAGTGAAATGTGGTTTTTTCCCCAAAAAGAGGGAGAAAGGGATCATGTCTGTTCTCAATTGGTGTGAAAATTTAAGTGGCATTTGGGAACATTTCAGTTTCTTGAGTTTTAATGGTAACTATACCAGAGGACTTCCTACTAATATAGTAACGAAAAACAAGGATTTTCTGAGAGAAAACTAGCATTAGACATATGATTTATTCAGGAATTCACATAACTACTTAAAGACAATCAAATGCAATTGAAATCAAGAGAACAAAAACACACTAAAAAGTTGTAATTAAACACTTTGAAAAGCTACAGTGAGGAAGATCTGGGATATCCCGCAGTTCATCATTTTAAGGCTTCTTAAAAAATTGAAGCAGATAGACAGATATAAGACTGAAAGGGTATGTGGGAGTGTATTTTAAAAATCTTCAGGTTCATTTGGATTCCTCTGAAAACCAGTCTCTGAAAGTAAATCATACCCATTTTTCTTTTCTTTCTTCTTTACTTGATCTAGCTAAAATGTTTCTTTACCTACTGCAAGTATGATCCAGAGCAGTACAATTTGCACAGAAGACAATGGATTTTGTATTAAGTTGATATTTGTGCAGTTCTTCACATACAGATTATTTCATGGGTATCTGGCAAGTGATGATGTGACCTTTACATTAGAAGCCTGTTTTCTTTTTTCTGGTAACTTGTCTCTGAAGCCATAAATTTTGACTTAGCTAAAATCCATACAGGAGACAATCTGTTTTATCTAACTTTTTTTTTTTTTTACATTTCACAGAACACACTTGACAGTTTACTTGTAATACTTAAAAGGAAGGTAGATTTCTTTTGATTCATTGATTATAAATCTTTCATTTATTCCATTGATGCAGGGCATTTCATTAATAGAATGCTTTCACTGAGTCTGTATATAATCAGATGCATCTTTTTTTCCATCATGCATCATGTTTTTTCCCTTTATCTTCAGGTTATGAATTTCTTCTAGTGAACTGCTTATACATTAATTTTTTGATGTATTTGGCTCCATAGCCAGAAGCATTTTTATAAGGCTGCTTTTGGGCTGAAACCTCTTCCTTGTTACACGAAGAGACAACAAAAAACACACTAACATATTGGATTATTTAGTCATTCTCAGTCTTAATGGCATGTTAAAAGGAACAAGGAAAAGAAAAAAGTAAAAATGTTACAGACAGTCCTGCTAAAGTTGCAAGATAGGTTTATGGTGAGGTATCTAAACCACAGGTGCTTCAAAGCATCTGCTCACTTCATCTGTTAACATTTACTCTGATTATATACGTATATATTTTCACACTCATATTTCATATATATATATACACCTAATATATACTTACATTTTTATATATGTATGTATGTGTGTATCTTTTTTACCTGAATCTAACTTCAGACTTCAAATAACTGTTTCACAACATAGATATATGTATGTGTGTTATGTGTATATGTGTGCTTTTCTGTATGTATACTTTCCTTTGAATGAAATGCTTTTCAGAGTCATTGGTAAAGCAGGAACATACTGACACATTGTAATGATCCAGCTGGACTGTAAATGTCTTCATCTATGTAGACATTTTAATTCGCTTTTGTTAAATAAGGGGGACAGCTGCAGGTAAAAAAATCCAGTTCGCGAGACCCTGTATCATTCTCCCTGGACAGAGGATATAGTTAAGGAGTTCCTGCCAAGAGTCTGAATACTATGAGGTACTCTGCAGTATTAGAGAAACTCATAGGCTTGCACCAGAGATTTCACTTAAAAAAATTGTTCACTGTCAAGAATATTGTATTAGCTACATGAGAGACAGTTTATCTGAACCAAAAAAAGTAGTAATACGACTAAAGCATGGCTTCTAAGTTGTGGTGTGCTTAACCTTTTTTGACACAGTCCCTGATACAGTCTATGATACCTCGACTTAAATTCTTGTTCAATTTTGTTATTTCTGGAGAATGATGATTAAATGAAATTAAAATCCAGTATCTAGTACTGTAACTGTACTTTCTGATTATTGTCTTCAAAAGGGTTCATGGCTTACCACCTCAATCACTGTGTACACAATTAAGAGTCTACGCAAATCTCTACGTCTATCAATAAGTCCTAATAATTATGTATTGTAGTTGAGCCTCATCTTGCAAATAGGGGATCCAGACTTTTTGATCTGAAAACATCTCTATGTGGGGAAAGAGATAAATGACCGTGCAGTTTCCAGGTCCCAGCTAGAATGTCCTAAGGACTTTTACTGTCCTTCAGCAGCCACTCCAGAAAGGCCAGGGACTCTTGGTATTACAGGACACCTACCCCCCTCACACCGATATCTCAGTTCTTATAACATCACCATGACTGAATGCAGGATTTAAGCTGGAAAAACAACTGGAAGGTACACTATCTCTCTTTTAAGAAATTACACCAGTTAATTACATTTTCCCTTTCTAATGTTCCTTAAGTTGGAAAACAAAAGTCACGGCGCTGTTAACTTTGTGATTGGGTGGTCCTGTATCTACTTCTACATGATGCCGTTGTTGTCATTTGATACAGGGAGTAAGAACAATAACACTGCCTTGTAACTGATCCTGGAGTTATTTTCAGTTCCTCATTAAACATTTACTTTGTATATTCTTTGATAGTAGCCTTCCACTTGATCTAGCGTGATCTTTCATGCACACAAAAAAATGTTTTGAATCATATTTTTACTGCTCTTTTTATTGTATTGGTAAAAGTGAGTTATCTAACTAGATTATATCCAAATTTAAAAAGACATATTATCTTTTTAATACTTGAACTATAAAGCAGAAATCATGAACAAGGAATTATTCTCATGCTATCACTCTTCTTGGGGGAAAAAAAAAAAGAATGTTTAATGTTCCTTTCATGTTCCACTTTATATTCCTCTACTGTCACATGGACGAATGTTGCTATTTTCATTTTACTTTCATTTTAAAAGTAATTCTGAAGTCAATCATAATGCTACAGTTCCTCTTCATTGAGCCTACACAAATATTTTTGGGTTTGTGTTTTGATGTATCTGAGCTTGTATTTATACTTCAAGATACTCTGAAATAAAGATACAATCTGAATGTATCAAGGAAATATTTCACATTGTAGTCTTAATTCTGGAGCAAATCCTTGGCATATCTGATAAATGCATAAACATCATATGGTACTGTAATATCAGGTTCTTATATCTATGTTGCCAATGTGGGCTGAATAGCTTTCATCTAATCTGGTAATTATAAGTGATGTTGACACTCGGTATTTTTACAATTCTTTCCCTTTCTGTTATACACGAACACTCAGACTGACTGTAAACAAATATTTTGTATGAAACAATTGCAATTTTAGGAACAGGTTTGTATTTTGTATGTTTGTGTTAAGCCTATTATAAAGTAAGCCTTAGTCTCAGATCAGATAATTTAGACAGTAATAAAGGTACTCAGTTGTGGCTAAAATATGTGAGGAATTTTGCCTCAATTCATATAAAAATGTTGTGCGAAGCTCATGTAAAAAGTGCACTTTCTGCCATGAGCTGTAACCCACGCTGTTCATTATATAGTTAGGAATAAATGACATAAAACCGTATTTATAAATCTCTTGCTATAACATCTCTTATTAAAAACAAGCATTATTGGAACATAAAAAAAGATTATATCTTTTTTGCATACATATTTGTTTAAAAAGTAGAGAGTTACTTATGTATATTGGAGAAGAAAGTGACTTATAAGAAGGATTTATGAAGTGAATGATGCTTTTGCTGGGACTGTGTAAAGGAAAGAGAACCCTGGAAATGTAATAGGCTTTAATTACACTGTGCAAATTTTTGATATTTCTGTTTTAGTGGTCAAACAGAAATTCAGGGAATAGTAGAATAACCCCAAATCTAGAAGACAAATTTCACGAGCGCTTCTTTTATTTAAAATATCCAGCAAACAAGGGTAATTTATTGCTTAGGAAAAGAAATTTTAGTATTTCCTTAGAAAAATGCTGGAGTTTTTTCATTTTTTTTGTCTCTTTCTGACTTTTTCTCCTTTGAAAGAGAAGTGAAGTTTCAAGTAAATGACTGAACTTCAACCTTTCTCATTGGGGTGTTTTTGGCCTATAAGTCATTTCTTGGTTTCATAAAGTATTTTTACAGAACCTTATAAACAACTGAACTGGCAAAGTTCAATTCAATCATCTTGTCTTTTAGATAACTGGATTAAGGAGTTGAGATTTTGCAGACCTCTGATTTTTCATAGGCTGTGATGGTGTGCTAAAGAACAAATATATTGATCTGTAAATCACCTTTATCTTCAATTAGATGACTTTTCTCTTACTGTCTTAACTATTTGTGACCGTTTTTCAAGGACTATCCAGTTTTAATGAGCACAAATTTGGCATTCTTTTTTTGTCTCTTCCCTGTTTTCAAGCTTGAAAAACTTTTACTTAAGCACTATAGAGTATTTTAGATATTTTCAAGTGTTATATAAATATCTGAGTTTTAAATGAACTATTCTGCAATAATTGGCTAGCATAGAAAGAAATCAGATCTTTAAGGAAAGAAAAGGTAGACAAAGAAGTTTCAAAGAAAGAGGCGCATATACATAATAAACTATTGTTATACATATAAGATTTTATAGATCCTGAGTTTGTGCAGATGGTACAACCTTTTTCTGACTGGTGGAGTTCTATTTTATGTTCTGTTATACCAAGTTGAAAAATCAGCTTTGACTGCAGATGGTCTGCAATTAAGTGTAAATTGTCATATAAGCAACAGACCTCTTTACAAAAATGCTTTCAATTTACAGCTGTTTTCTTGGATCCTGTGTGCTAATATGTCTAGAGATCACCAATAGTTTCAGTAGCACACTGCAGTAACATGTTGGCCTAACCCTGGTTTTGATGACTCTTCTCTCTTTTCATACAACAGAATACATGGTGACAAAGTATGTGGAGACAGTTTAGTGTTTCAAGGTAAGGAGGGCTTTAAACTAGGAATGATGAGGGATGGAGGCAGTTACTAGCAGACCTGTGAGGGAGTGATGGGCAGAACTGATGAGCAAAGAGTCTGGAATGATGTGAATGAGAGGGAATGCAAAATCAACAACACAGAGCTTAAGAGGGGCCACTTGCAACATTGCTTGTAAGCAAGGAAGTGTCTGCAAGTACCCAATATGAAAAAAGACAAACCAGACTGTGCCTGGGAAATCAACAGGTTGAGATGCCTCTCTGAAGTGTGTATACACTAATGCACACAGCGTGGGAAATAAATATGCAGACTCTGAGATCTGGAGACATGGTGTGATGGCTTCCATGACTGGAGTGTTACAACGAGGGGATACAGGCTCACTGGGAAGAACAGTCTGGGAAGACCAGGAAAGAAACTTGCCCTTAATGTGAGAGAATGGCTGGAGTGCATGGACCTCTGCCTGAGGATGCATGACAGGCCAAATAAGAGCTTATGGGTAAGGAATAAAGAGCAAACCAGCATGGGTGACTGCCGAGTTTCAGCATCCGTGCAGGGACAGGAACGACTCTCACACACTGATGAAATGCACAGTCAGTTCCCTTTATTGCTCCACTTGCGTGGTTATATACATTTTTCATATCTGTACACGCGATCATGCTTATTCAGATAGGCTACAGACATAAATCACGCGCTGTTCACGCACCCCATATTCCCTTATGATTGGTAACTATGCACTAGCGCTAACAGCAACAGGCTGCCTCCACGTCCTTGAACACTTCTTGTTTTTACTAACCCACATCGTGTGCACTATCAGAACTTTCTCAATTGTTATTGTTAGCTGTCCTTTCCAGCGGCCTGTTCAGTTATGCTAACTGTTTTGCTTAAGTGGCCTAGTCATGCTAACTCTCAAGCTACATCAACCCCGACCAGTGACATTGTAGTGGGTGTCTTCTGTAGGCCACCTGACCAGGAAGAAGGGGGGGTTGAGTCTCTATGCAGACAGATAAAAACAGCTTCACGTACACTGGCTCTGGTCCTCGTGTGGAATTTCAACCACCCTGATACCTGCTGGAAAGACAACTGCAGGGCATAAGCAATCCTGGAAGTTCCTGGGAGAACTGGTGACAAATTCCCGATCCTAGTGATAGAGTAGTCAATGAGGAAAGATGCTCTGTATGCATTGTACTCGCATAAAAAGGAAGGACTCTTTGGGGATATGAAGATAAAAGGCTGCCTTGGCAGCAGTGACTGAGATGGTGGAGTTCAGGATTCTGAGAGGAGGCAGTAAGGCAAAAATCAAGATCACAGCCCTGGACTTCAGAAGAAAAAATTTGGCTTCTTCAAGAATGTGCTTGGAAGAGTCCTATGCGACAAGGCGCTGGAAGAAAGAGGGATCCAAGAAAGCTGGTTAATAAAGAAAGTCATATATTCTAGAACACTGTAACCCAACAAGCAGGAAGTCAGGCAAAAATGCCAGGAGGCTCCTGACAAAACTCAAATATAAAAAGGAAATATACAGAAGGTGGAAGCAGGGATAGGTAACAGGATGAATGCACACGCTGTCTAAATGTGAAAAGATGGTGTTAGCAAAGATAAAGCCCTCCTGGAATTGAATCTGGTCGGGTACGTCAAAGACAGCAAGAAGGGTGTTTATAAGTAAATAGGTAACAAAAGGAAAAGTAGGGAAAATGCAGGCCCACAGCTGAATGGGGCAGGAGACCCAGTGGCACAGGACTTAGAAAAGACTGAAGTGCTGAATGTCTTCTTCACCTCAGTCTTTATTAGCAACACCAGACTTCAGGAATCCTCTGTTGGGTTTACGTGGCAAGATTTTGGCAGAGAGGGGGCTGCAGGGGTGGGTTCTGTCAGAAGATGCCAAAAGCTTTCCCCATGTCTGAAAGAGCCATTTCCAGCTGGCTCCAAGACAGACCTGCCGCTGGGCAAGGCTGAGCCCATCAGCGACGGTGGCAGTGACTCTATGATAACTTATTTAAGAGAAGAAAACTGCTGAGCAACAGCAGTCAGAGAGGGGAGTGAGAGTATATGAAAGAAACAATTCTGCAGACACCAGGGTCTGTGAAGAAGAAAGGGGAGGAGCTGCTCCAGGTGTCAGAGCAGAGATTCCCTTGCAGCTCGTGGAAAAGACCATCTGTGATACAGATTGTCTCCCTGTAGCCTGTGGAGGACCACACACCAGAGCAGGTGGATGTGCCTTGAAGAAGGCTGTGACCCCGTGGAGAGCCTGTGCTGGAGCAGGTTCCTGGCAGGACCTGTGACCCTATGGAGAGGAGCCCATGCTGGAGCAGGTCTTCTGGCAAGACTTGTGACGACACAGGGGACCCACACTGAAGCAGTCCATTCCTGAAGGACTTTACCCCATGGAAAGGACTCCTGCTGGAGCGGGTGAAGAGCAGGAGGAGGAAGGGGCATCAGAGACAATGCATGGTGAACTGACCGCAAACCCCTTACACTGCCCCCTTCACAGCTTGGGGAGAAGAGGTAGAGAAATCAGGAGTGAAACTGAGCCCAGAAAGAAGGAGGGAGGGGAGAAGATGTTTCTGGATTTGTTCTTATTTCTCATTATCGTACTCTGGTTTTAACTGGCAATAATTTAAATTCATTTCCCCAAGCTGAGGAAATGCTGTTTTGCCTGTGACAGTAACTGTCTGGTGATCTCCCTGTCCTTATCTTGATTGACGAGCTATTGTTCGAATTTTCTTTCCCCTGATCAGTTGAGGAGCGGGAGTGATAGAGTGGTTTGGTGGACATCTGGCATCCAGCCAAGGTAAACACACCACAAATCCTGAGCCTCAGAGAAAGGGGAAAATCTGGCGCAAGCAAGAAGTACCCACAATGGAAGAAAATCAGGTGAGCAAACGCTTCAGAAAACTGGACAAACATAAATCCAAGGACCCTGATGGGATGCACCCATAAGGGCTGAGGGAGCTGGCTGATGTCAGTGTGAAGCCACTCTCGATAAGCTTTGAATGTTCAATTCTCACAATTGGAGAGGTGCCTGAGGACTGGAGGAAACCAAATGTCAATTTTTTTTTGAAAACGGGTAAGAAGGAGCGCTCTGAGAACTACAGACCTGTCAGCCTCACCTCAGTCTTTGGGAAGGCGACAGAACAACTAACAGTGGGAACCATTTCCAGGCACATGAATGAAAAGAAGGTAAGAAGAAGTCATCAGCATTGATTGACCAAGGACAATTCTTGCTTAACCAACCTGATAATCTTCTACGATGAAATGACAGCCATGGTAGGTGAGCAGAGAGCAGTGGCTATTGTCTACTTCAAATTCAGTAAGGTCTTTCATACTGACTCCTGTAAGATTCTTGTAGACAAGCTGATAAATTATAGGCAAAATGAACAGACAGTGAGGTGAATCGAAAACTGGCCGAAAGCTGGGCCCAGAGTGTGCTGATCAGTCACACAACATCTAGTTGGAGGCCAATAACCAGTAGTGTACTCCAGGGGTCAATACTGAGGCCAGCCCAATTCAATGTCTGCTTTAATGATCTGGATGACAGGGCAGAGTGTACCCTGAGCAAGCTTGATCATGACACAAAAATGGGAGGAATGGGTGATATACCAGAGGATCATGCTGCTGTCCAGAGAGACCTTGGAGAAACTGACTGACAAGAAACTTGTGAAAGGCAATTTCAAGGGGGTGTACAAAGTCCTGCACATGGTGAGAAACCGCTCCATGCACCTGCATATACTGGAATCCAACCAGCTGGAAAGCAGGTTTGCAGAAGAGGACCTGAGGGTCGTAGCAGTCATCAAGTTGACCATGAGCCAGTAATGCATCCCTGCCACAAAGAAGTCTAAGGGTGTCCAAAGCTGCATTAGGTGAAGCATTGACAACAGGACAAGGGAAGGGATGCTTCCCCTCCACTAAGCACTGGTAAGACCACACCTTGAGTTCTCTATCCAGTCAAGAGAGGTATGTAGATACTGGAGAGAGTGCAGCAAGGAGTCACAAAGATGATTAAGGGACTGGAGCACCTCTACTATAAGGAAAGATTTTGAGAGCTAGGATTGTTCAGCTTTGAGAAGGCAAGGCTCAGGGGAAATCTTAGTGTATACAAATACCTGAAGAAAGGGTGCGAAGAGGACAGAGCCAGGCCGCTGGCAGGACAAGATGCAACGGGCACAAACTGAAACACAGGGGGTTCTGTCTGAACATTAGGAAACACGCTTTCACTGTGAGGGTGACTGAGTACTGGCACAGGCAGCCCAGAGCAGTTGTGGTGTCTCCTTCCTCGAAGATATTAAAAAACCTTCCGGACACTTTCCTGGGCACCCAGGTGTAATCGATGGCCTTGCTGGACTTGTCGAATGCAAGACAAAAGACAAAGGGACTGAGGTTGTCAAGAGCCAAAGAGCTAACAAAGGAAGTAAATAACTGGTGCTTATCTTATCAGACAAAAGTAAGGG
>Ga0065711_1049807_pt1 | contig 11124 bp, 6 predicted proteins | sample Hoacrofraction12_FD_59098 | JGI IMG/M metagenome (GOLD analysis project Ga0065711, IMG submission 59098) | Hoatzin crop microbial communities from Cojedes, Venezuela - Epithelial fraction 12 v2 (version 2) | ecosystem: Host-associated > Birds > Digestive system > Esophagus > Crop | place... | reverse complement strand
GGGGGGGGGCAAACAATGGTGGAAGGACAAAATCTCCCAAGAAATTTTCCACATTTAACTATAAAAAAGGAATCCCCGATAAGCATCATCCCAAGAACCACAGTTTCCGCAGCCTGGAAACAGGTGGGACAAACTGCACATGTATATAGCTCATGGTAAAGGTGTCATAGCAAATACAGCAACCAGAGTGGAGGAGTTGAGAATGCCACAATATTGAGTCTAATGAAGTCTAACGAAAAAAATGAATACAGGCTCAGACAGTCCTGTGTGCTGGAGGAGGTTCACACCATGGTAATTCAACCGTCCTGAATTAAGATGAAGCACTAATATGATAGGGCAACGATAACAACAATCTTTGCCCACCTTCCCACAATCAATCTCAACAATAATTGTTAATGCCAGCTTTGCTCTGGTAAGTACAGGCAAGGTGACAATACGTTAGCCTTTTGCCTGCGTTCACACCTGCCCTTATCTTTGCATTTCCTGTCCCTGTGAAAGCATGTCCCTATGAGAACACGTGCATAGATGTGCATGTCTGAGTGCGTATGTGACTGGCATATGCATCACCTGCATACCTCAGTCAGAATATGTGTCAAACGGCTGGTGGGTCTTTTGAAAAGTGATGCTACAGGGTTACTGCAGTAAGCTGTCTCATGATTTGAGGTAGTAAAGCAATCAGCCTTCATACTAGGGACAAGCCAGGAGTTTTAGAATGATTGCACCTCTATCTAACAAATTCCCTCTGATACCTCCTTTTCTTCTACTACAAAATTAGCATGGGCCTGGAGAGCTTATTAGCATGGGCTCTGAACTTCATCTGTAATGTGCTCACATCTCAATATCGTAACAGGAAGCCAGGGAAAGGCATGGAAGGTGAAGATCCATACGCAGAGAAGCTTCATGCATTAATGTCTGAGGCTCGATTAAAAAACAAACAATCCTCCCCAACCTCTTGGGAACTGTTTGTCCGCTTGATACAGATGATTTTGCGATCCGCCTGATACGGATGATACACCGATACACCTCTTACCTCTCAAATACCACAAACAATCATGGTTTTAAGTTAAAGCCTGGTATTAAATGTCAGAGATGCTATACCACACACTCAAGTACAGTGTGAAACCTGCACAGAATATGACACAGCAAGTTGGAACAACTCACACTGAGAAACAGACAACTGATGCAATGCTTCCTTTCTGCAGTATAATGCATGTTCGTTATTGTCCATGTGAGTGGGCAGGACATTCTGTATTCCTTCTCACCACTGTAGCAGTGCAATTCGCATCCCCATCTGGAAGAACAGTTGTATTTCCAGAGATGATTGTAAGTGGTGCCTGAGAAAAACTGGCTCCTGACAGGAACCAGGTAACGGGTGGATAACACACAAACCCATTTGCTAAACGCCACTTGAAAAATCACAGGCAGCGTAATTGACTTTTACGGCTTGGATAATGTAGGTCACTGCGTTGGTGCAACAAGAAAATGAGTGTATGTTGGAGTGAAAGACAGAAGGGAAGTAATTACAAAATATAGATTAAATAACCATCAGATAACAGGCATAATAATATGAACAACTAGGGTGAAGATAGAGGAGAAACAATTTGTTAAATGGATTGTAGCAGGGTTCTAAAACTGCTGGTCTCAGATGTTAGGCTTTTTTTTTTTTTCTCCTTCTTTGCAAGCTCAATAGAATAAAGTATTCCCCCCTTTTTGGAGCCAATATCCTACTTCTCATGGTATCAGCTTAAGCTTGCTCAGCCTAGAGGGCTATTAAGTTAGAACCTGATTATATTAACACATAGTTCTTAACTCTTGCAGAAACAGGAAGCCATAAAGTCACCAACAAGTGAGAGGGATCACAGTCCAATCCTGCAAAGCTCTGAATTCTGGCAGAGGCTTACTAAAAGCTTTGCATTCTCAGTGCTTCTGCAGTTTAGCTCAAAGAAGAAAAAAAGAAAAGAAAAAAAAAACCTCACAAAAAACATGTGCTCTCCCCCTGAACAAAAGAACAACTCCAAGAAACCCAAAAGAAAAGAGAAATATGGCACGGGGGACTGAAGATGCATGTACGATTTTTTTCCCCTCCACATTAAACAGCTTCAGTCCAGCCTGGCTTAATAGCACTCTGAACTTACCAGCAACAGATAACTATTCAGTGAACTCTAAAGGAAACATTTGGAGAACTGTCTGTCTTCCAGCAGTTAGGTGTTTTCACTTCACATCAAATCACCACCACAACTACCACTCCTTTGGGAAGGGCACCTGGCAGCACATAAACACACACATCTGAACTTCTATTTACTAGAAAAGGGTCTCTGCAAACCTACAGTGAGTGACATCTGAGCTCATCAATGGTGAGAGAGGACAAGGCAGAAGGAATATAACATAGCTGCTGCTTGCACTCCATCTTGTATCAACAATTAAGTGACACTAACCTGCACTCCGGAAGAAACACCTGTGTTCATCTCAACTCCTGCAAATACACATCCACGAGCTCATCTGCAGATGACACCCAGTTGCATTCTGATTGTTATTCTAATAAGGCCAGGGATGGAAGCTGGAAAAAAAGATTGAGAGTCACCTAAAACTTAGTGGAAGTGAAAGATCGGTAATGTTCATATTGAAGAGGAACAAAATCCATCAGCTCACCATCCCTTACACAGCTGCCTCTGAATTGAACTCTGAGATCAAAGGAGGTTGCAGAACAGGCACATACAAACCTCTGGAAGTGGGAATATGAAATGAGCCCCACGGGTACATCTATGTCCCCTAGAAAGGCATAGAACATCATTATACATAACAATGCAGCAGGCTACCAGCCAGCTCCTCTTTGTCCCACAAGTGCAGAAAAGGCACAGCCAAGGAAAAAGGGGACAGTAAAAAGGGCTCTACAAAAGCAAGCCTGAGGATGAAACCTTTGGTCCTTTCGAACGCAGGAGAAGCTACAACTATTCCATTCATTGCTGCGTTGTGCAAAGCACAGAATGTCCTTGCCCCACAAGAACTGTTGAGTTATAACATTTTTATCCCTTAAGAAAATAAGAATTTAACATGGGTTCATCATCTACCGTGACACAACCGTGCACTAGGACAGCTTAACACATAAACACAGCATGAGAAGGGTCTAAGAAGCAGGCCTCCCTTTTGCTCATTCACTGCCTAAGAGTAGGAAGGGGAAAGAAGTTTATCTCCTGAGACACGATTCTGGTCTTGTACCACAATGAGGGGCAGCATTGCCTCATCTGGTGATTTGCAACACAGGCTCTAATATACCTTCTCCTGAAGCATTACTTCTGCTGTATGCAGCTCGCAGCCCGTGGCTGCATTGGATCATCCTTGTCCTCTGTTGCTCTGTTCATTAATCAACAGCTCCCCTGAATGTGAATGAGTTCTGAAAGGAGCCAGGTGAAAGGAATGGCAATTTGCTCACAGCTTCATAATTATGCATTTTTCAAAATAAATTAAAGCCAGAGCTAACAGCAGCACACTGTTTTCAGAAGTCCTGCTTATAGAGAGAAATTAATTGGGAAGTACATTGATTGGAGGGGCTGCTGAATTCCAGCATGGAATTTATTTCCCCATTGTGCCACAGCAGCTCCCAGACCGCTTACCAAACAGAACCTCTCACCTCTGCTCAAACCACGAGGGAGATAAAAGGAAACATAAATAACCTCTACTCATTTGAAACCACCTTTTGAGAAATCTCGTTTCCTCACAGAATAAAGTAGTGCTTGGGAGGGAAAGGGATCACGGTCTTCAGGGAATCTTTGCTTTGGGGTTACCCAAGGCAGCAAAGCTCCAAGATCAATTAAACCAGCAAGGCATATGGCAATGAGTAGTTTTACAATAGAAATGCTTCAAAATAGCTCTTTTATCCCAAGACACAGAAATCGGGGGTTTGGGTGAACAAGCAGAAGACAAACATAATGTGCACATATTAGCTATGTTCTTTATGTCTTAATGAAGACACTTCACAAAGCAGCACAAGAGAAACCCTTCCACTCCAGAACTACAGGCTCTTGGCTAGTCACTGTGGAAAGATACCTAAACTCCAGTCCAAACACTATGGCAACCTGCCAGTCAATCTGAATTATGGGAAAGAGGTAACCTCAGAGATTCCTGGGTCACAAGATGTCACAGGGCACACCTCAAGGACCTGTATTTAGAAGAGAATCCTTTCCCCTCAGTGTGCTAAGCATCCTGACAGCAACATTAGGACAGTCTTCCAAACAACTACCACAGCAGATTACAGAAGGTAGTTGTTTTCCTGTAGAACAAATCTTGGGTTGTTGTTTTGTTCCATTTATTCTTTTCTTTTTGTACAACCCCACTTGCCTTACCAGCTTGCACATGTTTAAAAGGGCAGCTCTGCATAATAAATTGAGTTTGTGTAATCAAATATTTTAGGAGATGAGATTAGTTCTAATTTGTTGTTCTCGCAATTCCTCCCCCACTCTTCATAAAACTGCACCCAGCACAGTAGGAATTTATCTTAACCAGGGCCTTCCAGATCTAAGGCATAGTCAGGCAATTCATGCAGTAAGTAAAAGATGGAATCCACGAGAGAATTACACCTACTTGGATAAACTTCATAACATTTGTTTCACTACCCAAAAAATAAGGTGGCAAGGAGACAACTGCTGCTTTCTTTGTAAGAACAATGCACTGCGGAGTGCTCAGAAAAGACCAAGACAATACTTCAACTTAGATATTCAGCACCTTCAGCAATAACCATTGCTGCCAAAAAGCTCAAGGTTTATAATCCAGCTGTACTGTGACATCTGAAACAAAGGATTAAAACCTGATCTCATGCTTACTGTTGCCCAGATTTGCTTATCTGAAACTCCTGGCTCGCCCCATTAGGAAATGACTCCAAGCAGAGTTTCCATGGAGCCTGCATGTGCCTACATCTGAGATTTTTATTTATGCCCTTTATATTGACCTTTAGATTTCATCTTCCCACACATCAACGTAGTGTCTGAATATTTGCAAAAAAAAAAAATAAAAAATTATAGTAATAGCAGGTAACCTTCCCTTTATTCCGTGCCAGGGTGAAACGGATTACATTCCGTTGTAGCTGAAATTGCTTCTCTTGCTTAAGCTAGGAGACTTTTGTATGAATTATTCCCGAGATCCTTGTGATCCACGTGCAGGGAAGAGGGGTATGAACTGGCAAGATAGGAATAGCTGCAGCCCAATTCTTGCTGCCCAAGCAAGACATTTTCATAATAAAAAATGAAATAATACAAACCCCATCAACAACCAAAAGCAGAAGCCGCATTCTGAAGTATCACCTCTATTAACCCTTCCTAGATAGTCACCTTACGAATAAGCAACATGCTGTTTTTACACATAAGGCAGAAAGGCACTAGGGCAGCTGGCTGGGATACAGACTGCAGTGGCATCAGGCCAGGGCAGTTTTCTGATCAGTTGCATGCCTTTCCTCTGCTACGTGTGATCCTGCTGCGTGCAGTAGAGCTATGGAGCACTATGGCAGAGATAGTAAAAGACAGGTTTCAGAAAGCTTTTATAGTCCCCTAATTGACACCTACATTTCAGCCAAAGCATAGTTTTAACCATGGACCTCACCCACATTAGTTATTCATATGAAGGCTACGCATACTTCAGGAGTAAAATACTACTGAACTCAATGACAGTTTGATGATTAATACCATAGGAACGGTCTTCAACTCTGAACTGCTTCACTGCTGCACACAGAGTCCCCTCAACTACTGACAACAGTCTCATCTGCAGCAGAACATAAAAATTCCCTATAGACACCCACACCCTTCATCAGCAGTCCCTCAACACAATGTCATTAACTCCTTATCAATTCACCAGTTTAACACTGCTCATTAATTCTTCTGTTAATGATAAAGCTTCTCCTCAGTGTCACAGTGCCCAGCAAAATGACAGATCTAATGGATCAGAGATACCCGAGCTATCACCAAGCTTGCACATTTCAAAGTACTTTCAAGGGAAGAGAAAAAAAAAAAAAAAATCCAAAAAGAGGCCCAAAGAAATACTGAGAGGAAAAAAAACCCAAGCATAGTGCAGGTTGCATATTAATGTTGATAAGACAAACTTTAAGCTGCTTAAAGTCAATTGAATCTCACAGGCCATATTCTTTTTAGAACTTCCAGTTTAAATAAAGTTGCAATTTTTTTTTAAATTATTTTTACATTTGGACTGCTTCCATTTTTTCACAGGATCAGCTGAGGATGTGTGGAAAAACCTTTCTTTCTTTCTTTCTGTTCCCCTGCACCAGGCAAACTATATCAATTGGTATGTGGGGTATGAGCCAGCCTGTAGGACTTCCTATTCATTCCCCGATTAACTTGTTTCAGTTGTGCCAACTTGGATTTTACTGCTGAAGCCACACAGAAAACTCTGCTAAGGGACTGTACGTTTCAGGAAGGAAAGCCACAGACCTTGCATATTCCAAAAATATGAAGAAACACCTAAGTAGCATTTACCTGTAACTTCAAGACAGACTAATTTTTCATTTGTGGATCTGAAGCAAAAGTCATATATTCAAAATATACCACCATTCTGGAAGCAGCTGAATCCTTTTCAAGGCAATTGGCAAGATTTACACTTGATATATTTAATACGACTATTAGATACACAGACAAAGTGGACTTGGCGATCGGTAGTAACACTTCTTCACTCTGCACCCCTTTGCAACTCCCTCGAATGGGCTGAATTTTTTTACAGCAACCTTTCATTTGTGCCGATACGGAACACCACTGCTGGAGTTTTTCAAGCTTTGCAGAAATACAGCCACAGTGTGGAGTAGCACCCATGGACAGACCCACCTCTGCCTCAGTGCAAAAGGGTTAAAAGAAAGAAAAAAAAACAACAAACCAAAACCAAAAGAACGGGTCTTCTGTCTCACTGTTCCTTTTGAAAATCCTTGTGGTTTTATTTTCTAAAACTTTCTAGCTTCAGGTGGGCATTCCTACCACCAGTCATATGACTAATTAGTATTATTGTGGAAAGGCTCCTGAACCCAAAGGTCTAGACACTCCCCAGGAAAGCCCAGGTCCTACCCCCAGAAGTGATGTCTGAGATGGTCCTTATCCCTAGTTACTGTGCACAATTATGACTTAACATTTGCTATTTATGTTATTAATATTTGCATTACTCAAGAAACCACCCCTCAAACACACTGTATCAGTTCCTAAGAGTACAGCCATCTAAGGAGGAAGGAACTTGGCACCTCTCAAGAAACACACAGCAGAACTAGGCAACCGTTAGAGACGAGGAAAGAAGCAGGGTGCTATGCGAAGACAATAAATACTTCTGTACTAGCAGACCATTGGTGTCAGCCAAATACACCAGCCACCAAACCGAATGGAAAGGAACCCTCTACCTTTGCCAAGTGCTGCACTACAATTCAAAGTACATCAGCCCTTCAGAACAGCTGATTGTGTGAATGGATGCTGCTGCAGAGCACAGCAAGAGCAATAGGGTCAGCGTGTCTGCACCCTGTCTCTGCAAACCCCACGCACAGTGCCAGCAGAGGTTTGTCCCTCAGCGACTGGGAGGCCTGCCCAGAGCCATGCCAGGGGAGCGCCCGAGAAGCTTGCGGTTCCTGGCAGCTCTTGCTTCATTAACTCCTCAGGGCTGCTACACCGCAGAGATAGAGCATCAATGATGCTTTTTTGAAACCTTCATTTAAACTGCAGAGCTGGGTGGGACTGGGGAGGCAGCAGCCAATTAAGGAACCATCAAACTTCTCTTAAAAGCCTCCCTCAGTAATGCTCCCCCCTCCCGCCTCCAGCCAACATGGTAATTGTGTCTAATTTCTAAATTTTCATGCAGTTGCTGCATTTGCCTCCCTTTAATGAGATGTAAATGTGTTGCCAGTTTGTGAATTTGTTTAATTGCAGGGTAGCTAAACTGTGATTGGCCAGAAGGTTCATTTTTAAATTTATTTATTTAGCACACATGCAAGGCATTTTTAAGATTCTTTTCTCCAACTGAAAGAGGGAAGGGAACATATTCTATCTTCCTGTTATGTTCAGGGTTCTGTCGCAAAGAAACCATCTGGTTTCCCATGTGTTTGCTAGTGAACTTAAGAGACTCCTGACGCATTCCAAGTGTTTGAAATAACTCTGAATACCTCCTGTTTGATACAGGTTCCTATGCTAGACTCTGACACTCGGGGATCTTTGGTTCTCAATGCGCACAACAAAAACACTTAAAGCATTTTAAGTGGCTTTGCTACCCAACAATACTCCTTCATCGGGCTTTTCCTCACCCACCTCCCATAAAGGCATTTAAAAAAAACGATGAAAGACTCAGGTCCTAAACTTGCTAAGAACAGAGTCACCATTACCTAGTCTAACTCCAACTAAGATCCAGTAAAGCTTGAAAAAAATACTAAGTGATATTAGTACCTTTAATTTACTGCCACTTCAGAGTTTGCTCAAATATGGGAGCGCAGCAAGAAATCTCCCCTAACTCGGCAAAACTTTGCAAGTGTAGATAAAATCCTAATTTGCCCTGCAGAACCTTTACTACCAAGGATGATTATATAGAAAAGGCCTGGTTTGATTTGCAGATCTTAAAACATCTATAAGTGAGAAAATCATCTCCTACAAACTGTGTCCACCTGGTGTCAACAATGTAAGCAGAACCACAAGGCCATTTCTGCAGGGGCAGCACAGTAAAAGCAGAAAGTTCTGGTTTTGCTGCTTTGTAACCCATTGATCAATTCTTCCACTCTGTGTAAGTAATATATTAATTTTCAGCATTTCTTTAACATTCTGGTTTCCATCAGTTTTATAGCACTTAATACTGCTTTTACTGCTTACCTTCATGTAATGACTCACCCGTATCATTCATTGAGACATGCACACATAAATTTCCCCTCAACCTCCCAGGAAAGTTCTAAAGCAGTAGTATTTACCTTGACATCAGACATCTTTATACAGCACTTCGCATAATGGATTCCAGTTACCACTACATATAAGCCCCAACATCCAGTCTCAAGAAGTTAAGGGTCTCTTTCCCATTCTGATGTTCTACAGAAGTATCAGAGGATACATCTTGCCCCCAAAGTACTACTCTTACAGGAGCAGCAGACCTGTGTAGATCTATATTTAGACCTATATGTTTCTTCTTGGGCTAGAAGGCTCAAACCATGACCCTGGAAGAAAAACACTTACCACAAAGGAAAACTTCATTTCCTGGCAAATCCTTCTAGGAGAGACTGCAAACATTTGATTGCTAGTGAAAGATATTGCTGCGTAAGTGGTGAATATCTTGCTGTGCAAGTCACTTCCACGTATCCTAGAGAAAGGAATGGAAGTTGATTTCAGCTCCATCTGGCTGCTATTCCAGCATAAACAGATAGCTACAGAGGTAATCAGCATGTCCCAGGGCCAAGGGCATCACTTCTCTCAGCCACTGTCAGTAACGGCCAATAACACAAGCCGGCAAAGTAAAGGGAAGTGACAGCAGGGAAATAATTTAGCCTTTAACTGACACGTTATCCAGTTAAAAGCCATTTACCTTCTGCTGCTTGGTGTGTCATTGCTCATTTTAGTTTTGAAGTGACATCTCCCCAAGTGCCACTAACATGCCTGCAGTGAAAGGGAATTTATAGAGTATGCACCCTGGAGAATTATAGCCTGGGTGGTTGTGGCAAAGGAAAGTACTTTGTGGACTTTGTCTTACAGCTCCCACCCCATCCAATTCAGAGCATCCAGAAGCAGAACTATCAGGCAACTTCACTGCTGTCACCTTCTCCCCACAGCACAGTATGACCGGACAATGTATTGCAGCAGCAACTATTGTCTAGGAAAATACCCTAAAAATCCACAAAGTACAGCACTTAAATTTCTCTTTCTGGACAAAGAAGGGATCTATTCCATAAAGCTGGCAAGCCAACACTACTGAGAGGACCATGGTTCACAACTTAGCAGCAAATGTAACTGTCCTGGATAAAGTACAAAGAATTACAGTGTAAAACTGAGGGGAATGTTGTGCAACAGCATGACCCAAAGCGGAGGGTTTTTTCCAAAACTAGATTCCTGTGCTTACAAAACTGTTACATGAAATTAGGTGTCCATGCAGCACATGAAACAGAGCGCTCAGCTCACAGCTACTTCTTTTCCTGCATTCGATGTAGACCTAGGACTACTATCTTCCTTTCTAATCATCCAAGCTAGCCATAAATAAGAATGGATTTCAAGCTAGTGGACAAACTGTGGATCTTAAAATGATGGAGTCAGGGTAGGGATAAAAGATACCATTTATCATAAGCCAAGGAGTCACTTTAAGAGCTCCAGCTACCTTGGAAGCCAGAATTACTAATGCTATCCGTATCGATATCTACAAATTCTATGTAGCAAACAGATGCAAGCTTGCTTCCACTACAGTAAGGTCACGCAGGATTCAAACCACACCAACAGGCAACTTGCACAAGAAACTGGGGCACCTTTAGTTGCTAAGTAGAAGAGGGGCAAGTAGCCACTAATTGAATCCACAGTTGCCCTTTACGCAGATATATTCAGATGACAGATGAATTTGCATTAACTTAATGTGAATCACCACAGATAATGGAAAACAATACTTATGCTAATGAGAGAACAGAGCAAAAGCTTTGCAAATGAGATGCCATTTGTTCAGAAGCCGGGGTGTAGCTGATTAGAAACAGCACCATGATTGAGAGCTCCATCCATCCCTGCTCCTGGCGTGCCTCCTCCGTGGGGCATCCCCACTGCACCCGTATTCCCCCTGTGCTCCACGGGCACCCCGCGGGTGCAGCCTAGCACAGGAGAGTCGCTCCACGCCAGGGGGCAGGCAAAGCCATGGGCTAGGCCGCAGGGCCCAATGGCAAAGGGAGCGCCCAGCTGAGGGAAACAAACCCCAGGCTGGCCGGCATACCTGCGCCTTCCCACAAAGGCACACGGGCTCCTTCCACCGCCGGCGCCCGATTATTCCAGCTCCCAACCAGACCCCCGCGGCTCAGAATCGGCACCAACCGACACCTTCATCCCTCACCGCCCGCCATCTTCCGCCTTAAGCATGGCGGCCACGCGGCGCGCGTGCGCCGCCGCGCGTGACGGAGGCGGGGCGTGCGCCTGCGCCGGGCAGACGGGGCCAGCGGCA